>Ga0326727_10026065_pt1 | contig 10893 bp, 8 predicted proteins | sample MB2enrmetagenome_FD_207643 | JGI IMG/M metagenome (GOLD analysis project Ga0326727, IMG submission 207643) | Lab enriched peat soil microbial communities from McLean, Ithaca, NY, United States - MB29MY | ecosystem: Environmental > Terrestrial > Soil > Wetlands > Peat | place: USA: New York... | reverse complement strand
CGAGGTGATTCTGGGCTGCGTGGGCACGCTGCGCACCCTTGTCGATCAGTTTTCCACGCTGGCGCAGTTCCCCGCGCCGCAGCCGCGCGCCTGCTCGATGAATCGGGTTGTCGAAGAGGCGCTGGCGCTCTTCGGCGGCCGTCTTGAAGGCATTGCCGTGGAGCGCGATCTCGAGCCAGATCTGCCTCCCGTTCTTGCCGATCCCGAGTCCATTCGCCGCGCGCTGGCCAACCTGATCGACAACGCGGCTGAAGCCATGCAGGGCAGCCTGCTGCGCGTGCTGGGGCTGCGCACCGCACTCGTTGAAGAAGGCGCGGCGGTTGAAGTGACCGTCTCCGACACCGGGCACGGCCTGACCGACGACATTCGCGAGCGCCTCTTCCTGCCCTTCTACTCCACCAAGCATCGCGGCACCGGATTGGGACTGTCGATCGCGGCCAAGATCGTGCAGGAGCACGGCGGCAGCATCAGCGCCGAGGCGAATAGCCCCAAGGGCGCGCGCTTCACAGTGCGCTTGCCGGTTGCCGAGTCCGGCGTCGAGCCCGCATCCGCGGCGAACGGCGGTCAGGCAGCCGAGAGGATCGCCTCATGAACCATATTCTGGTGGTAGACGACGAAGCGGGGATTCGCAGTTCGCTCGAAGAGATCCTCCGCGAAGAGGGCTACGGCGTGGCCGGCGCGGCCGATGCGGAAGAAGCGGTGACGCTCTTGCGCGACGTGCCCTACGACGTGGTTCTGCTCGACATCTGGCTGCCGGGCCGCGATGGACTCGAACTGCTGGCCGAGATGCGCGCGTGGCCGGCGGAGACGCGGCCGGAAGTGATCATGATCAGCGGCCACGGCACCATCGAGGCCGCGGTCAAAGCCACCAAGCTGGGCGCCTACGACTTCCTGGAAAAGCCGCTTTCGCTGGAACGCACGCTTATCGTGGTGAAGAATGCCGTGGAGGCGCGGCGGCTGCGCGCGGAAAACGTCGAATTCAAGCGCCAGTTCAGCGCCGCATCCGTGCTCACCGGCGAAAGCGTTCCGGTGAAGGCATTGCGGCAGCAGATTCGCCTGATGGCGCCGAGCAACGGCCGCGTGCTCATCTACGGCGAGTCGGGCACCGGCAAGGAGCTGATCGCGCGCTCCATCCACGCGGAGAGCCAGCGCCGCGACCGCGTTTTCGTGGAGCTGAACTGTGCGGCGATTCCGGAGGCGCACATCGAGGCCGAGCTCTTCGGCGTGCGGCGAGGCGCGCCGCCCGACGCGCCGCCCGGTGCGTTTGTCGACCAGCGCGGCACGCTCGAACGCGCCGACGGCGGCACGCTCTTCCTCGACGAAGTGGGCGACATGAGCCTGAAGACGCAGGCCAAAGTTCTGAGCGCTCTCGACGACCAGATGTTTACGCCCGTGGGCGGCACGCAGCCCCTGCGCGTCGACGTGCGCCTGATCGCGTCGACCAACAAGGACCTCGAAGAGGAGATTGCCAAGGGCAATTTCCGCGAAGACCTTTTCTACCGGCTCAACGTGGTGCCGTTTTTTGTGCCTCCGCTGCGCGAGCGCAAGCAGGACATTCCCCTGCTGGTGCGCGAGTTTCTGGCCGAGTACGGCCGCCAGTACGGCCGCCCGCGCATGGAGATTGGCGAAGACGCGCTGGAGGTTTTGGGCCGCTACCACTGGCCGGGCAACGTGCGCGAGCTGAAGAACGTGATCGAGCGCGTGCTCATTCTCAATCCCCGCGTGCTGCGCATCGAGCGCAAGCATCTGCCGCCGTTGACGCACAAAACCGGCGCGCGGGCCACGGAGGAATTCTCAAGCCTGCAGCAGGCCCGCGATGCCTACGAGCGCGAATACATTCAGAAGAAGATCGAAGAGGCCCGCAACAACATCAGCCACGCTGCCGAGCTGCTGGGCCTCGAGCGCAGCCATCTTTATCGCAAGATGAAGGCACTGGGCATTGCCGTGCGCGAGTAGGCGCGCCACCAGTCCGCATTCGAAGTCCGGCCTGGGAAGAGCTCGAGATTGCCGTCAAGATGGAAGAAGGCTACACAAACCTATGCAATGCATTGCAAGTTGTCCCGTATCGAGCAGCACTTTCCGGCCGCAAGTGTCAGTAACATCCATATATTCAAATAGATACTAGCTCTGCAAAGACAGTTGAGAATGGCAATAAAATTGCGTCTGAAACAAGCATAGATTTCTGTCCATTCGGAGGGCCGAAATTCATCGATCCAGATGAATGCGGTTGTGTGGAGAAGAATCTCCCAGGCAAAACGCCCCGTTTCTTCAAAAAGAGGAGTGTTTTTCGAGTGAAATTTGCGAAGTGGATTCTTGTTTTAGTCATCGCCTTCATTTCTACCGCGCCAGCTTTTGCGGATACAAACGTCGCTCTTGGCGCGAGTGTTTCAACCAGCGGACCCGGTTTTGGCATCCCTGACCCCGCCGGGGAGTGGGGTTCAGGCAACTATCAGCCGAACTCAATTGCCAATGGAACTCCTCAAGCCGATGGAACCCAATGGAACCTGGGAACCGCCTTCTGGATTCAAGTGGTCGACGGAAGCGTCCAGGGGGGCGCGGACCCGAACGACGTTCTGACGGTGACTCTTACCGGCGAGGACACGATCGACAGTCTTGTCCTGCAGGCAGATAACAACGATGACTACAGTGTCAGCTACTTGAACGGGTCGACCTGGACGCCAATGTATACGTTTGGCGAAGTGGGCGGTTGGGGTTTGACGACCCGGCCGACGTTCGATCTCGGAACGCCGATCACAACCCACGCCTTCGAAATCACCACGACGGGTGGCGATGGATACTATGCCGTTGGCCAGTTCGAGGCATTTGGTACGCCGGCTTCCGCTGCGACTCCGGAACCCAACACAAGCATCTTGTTGCTGAGCGGCCTGCTGGCCCTGGCTTTTGTGGCCATGCGCAAGCGTTTCGCCGGCCTTTTCGGCCAGCTGTAGTTCTCCAACGCTCGTTCGTCAAGACCGCGAATGAAGCGCAAGCCGGAGCAAATCCGTCTCCAGCTTGCGCTTATTTGCGCGCGTTTTCCTATTCCCGTGGCTGCTTCAGAATCGGCCCAATCGATCCCGGGTTGTCGCCCAGTCGCGGATCCACGCGGAAATCCCACACCGATTCGTTGATGTCGGACGGAGAGATGATCTCGACCAGCGCATATTCGCCGAAGCTGAGTTTCTGCTCAGGCGTCACGCGCAGCCAGCGTTTGCCGGGCAGTTCCTCCACCTTGGTCGGAATGGTGTCCTCGTCCTGCGTGACGGTCCCGTTGGGGCTGAGCTTGATAGCGCCCACGATGCGCACTGCCTGGCGCTCGTCCACGCGCACAATCACGAACCCCGATTGCGGCGAATGCGCGCCGTGCTTGCCGTTCACGGCCTTGGCGCCGCTGGTATTCACGGTGATGGGGTGCGTGAGCACGGCTTCGGACTCGTCGTCGACGCCGAGCGAGAGATAGATCACCGGTTCGTCGACGTGGAGATGAACCCTCGCATGCGCGCCTTCGAGCTCCAGGCTCGCCTTTTGCGTGGCCAGCGGATTCAGCACGCCGATGCCCTTGCGGCTTTTTGCGTTCATGGACAAATCGTGCGCGACCAGCTCCGCCAGCTCCGGCGTGCCCTGAAAAGTATCGAGGATGAACACGCCATCCTCATCCGGCAGCTCCAGCCCCTCCGCCACCACGGGCATGCGCGCGTTTTGCTCGTTGCGCTCCTGCGATTCTTCCTTGTCGAGTTCCTCGGCCTCTTTCATCGCCGGGGAAGTATCTTCGACCAGGTCGGCGTGTTCACCCTCCCACTTGTGCGTGGCGTCCCAATCCACCAGGTCGACGGGCAGCTCCTCCCAATCGCCCCGCTCCTGCGAGAGGTAACGCACCCGGTCGCCCACGATCTGGTAATCGCGCACCATCTGGTAAGAACCGTCTTTCAGGATCAGCCGATGATTCCTTCCCATGCCGGGAACGCCCGGCTTCAAGGGCACTGGCTTCGCGTTGTCACCCGGCGAGCTCTGCGTTGCCGAATTCTGACCCGATGAATTCTTGCTCGACGAGGTCTGTGCCGGCGTCCCCGAGCTGCTTGGGCTTTGCGCAAGCACGGCCGGCGCTGCCAGCCACAAAACTGTCAAGCCCAACGCCCCCAAGCGCCGCATTTCGCGAAAGTTCACCATGGCAACACAGTTTAGACGCATTCGCGGCCGGTTGGCGGCTCGATGGGCCGAAAATCCACCCTCCTTGCACCTTCTCGACGCCGGAAGCGTCCAATTCTATGTAAGTTTCTGTAAAATAGAAGGTGAAGAGGTCGCGGTTTGTCAGGATTCAGGGCCCAGTGGTTCGGAAAGCGTGGCGGTGCCGGCTTTCTGCCGGTCGTCGCAACCATGTGTCTGGTCCTGCTGGCGCTTCTGGCCGTGGCGCAAGTCGCGCACCTGCACGCCAACCAAGCCGACGCCGATCACTGCCAGTTGTGCATCGCGATGCACACGGTAGCGCCCACGGTGGTTGCCGCAATCGCGATCGTTTTTGTGCTCCTGGGTGCTTCCGCTCCCGTGGCCGAGCCGAACGTGGTGGTCCGGCAGCCCCAGTTCCGCCTCTTCATCCGTCCCCCTCCTGTCTCCCTCTAGGGCATACCTCCGTTTTCATCTCAGTTTGCCGTGCCGTTCGCCGTGGTTTTGCCGCAGCGATCTTTCGGCGCAATTCATTGAACGCAGAATCCGGATCGATGCCCCTTGAACGCATTGCGAGCGCCGCGGCTTGAAGTCGCGCGGCTTGCTTCCCATTTTGCTTGGCAGTTTTTTTGAGGAGACTTTCCGATGTTGTTTCATCGTGGCCGAAAGCTACGCATCCTTCCCCTTCTCGCACTCGCTCTAATGACGGTCGCGGCGCACGCGCAAAGCGGCAGCGCCGGAACCGTGCGCGGCACCGTCACCGACGCAACCGGGGCCGTCGTTCCCGGCGCAACTGTGCATCTCGCCAACAGCGTCACGGGATTTGAGCGCACCGCAACCACCGACTCGAGCGGCCAATTCAGCATCTCCAATGTGCCCTTCAACCCATACAGGCTCGAGGTCTCCGCCAAGGGCTTTGCGCGCTTGAGCCAGAGCATTCTGATCCGCTCCTCGGTAGGAACAAATTTGAACCTGGCGCTCGAAATCGAAGGCGCCAGCCAGACCGTCACCGTCGAGTCCGGCGGCGATCTGGTCGAGAACGATCCCACGTTCCACACCGACGTGGAACGCGACGAATTCATCAAGGTGCCGCTGGAAAGCGCGTCTTCCACGCTCAGTTCGCTGGTGACGGAAACCACGCCCGGCGTCTCGGCGGACTCGAACGGCCTCTTTCACGGTCTCGGCGATCATGCATCGAACTCGTTCTCCGTGGACGGGCAATCCATCACCGACCAGCAGAGCAAGGTGTTCTCGAACCAGTTGCCGTCGAACTCGATTCAATCCATCGAGGTCATCAGCGGCGCGCCGCCGGCCGAGTACGGCGACAAAACCAGCCTCGTGATCGTGGCCACTACGCGCTCCGGCGTGGGCGTGACCAAGCCAACGGGAAGCGTCTACGGCTCCTACGGCAGCTTCGGCTCGGCTTCCGGAGGCGCGGATCTCTCCTTTGGCGGCAAGAGCTGGGGCAACTTTGCGGAGGCCGACGGCCTCAATACCGGCCGCTTCCTCGATCCGCCGGAGTTTCAAGTCTTTCACGACAAGGGCAACGAAGAAAACGTCTTCGACCGCGCCGACTACAGCTTCTCGCAGGCCGACTCCATTCACCTCGACCTGAACTACAGCCGTTCCTGGTTCCAGACCCCCAACGCGTACGACAACCTTAACGTCGAGAATGTCCTTAACGGCGCCGGCGCCAGCCCAACCTTCGCGAACGCCGGCGACACCGACCAGGCTTCGAAGATCAACACCTTCAATATCTCGCCGACATACACGCGCGTCATCAGCAACAATTCGATCCTCAACCTGGGCGCCTTTGTCCGCAAGGACTTCTACGATTACTTCCCCAGCGCCAATCCGCTCGCCGATCTGGGACCCGCGAACCTGCAAACTTCGTCCATCGGGCAGTTCCGCACCTTGACCAACGCCGGGATTCACTCCGATTACTCCTATGCGAAGGGCGCTCACAACATCAAAGCCGGCTTCCAGTACTCGCAGACGTTCCTGCGCGAACACGACAGCCTGGGCATCGCGGAAAACACCTATAACTCGCCGTGCGTGGACCCGGTCTACGGAGTTTCGCAGCCGGGATACTCCAACCAGTCGCAGTGCGGCGTCGGCAACGACCTTATCGCGAACGCGAATTACCTTTCCGTGCTCGCGCCCTACGATCTCACCCGCGGCGGCTCGGATTACTACTGGTTCGGCCACACCGACGTGAAGGAGCTTGCGCTTTACATCGAAGACCAGATCAAGGCCGGCAACTGGAACATGAACCTTGGCCTTCGCGGCGACATTTACAACGGATTGACCTCTGCCAGCCAGGCCGAGCCGCGGCTGGGCGTGGCCTACAACGTGAAGCCTACGAACACGGTACTCGGCGTCTCCTACGCGCGCACGCTCGAAACGCCTTTTAACGAGAACCTGGTGCTTTCCAGCCAGGGTTGCGGCAACGCGGTGCTTTCGCCGCTGCTCAACTGCTCTTCGGGCGTCAACACAACTATGGCGCCCGGCTACCGCAACGAGTTCCACACCAGCCTGCAGCAGGCCTTGGGCCAGCATCTTGTCGTCAGCGGCGAGTACATCTGGAAGTACACGCACAACGCCTTCGACTTCAGCGTTCTTGGCAACACGCCCATCACCTTCCCCATCGACTGGCACAACTCCAAGATTCCCGGCTATGCGCTGCATGTGGACGTGCCCACCTGGCGCGGTTTCAGCGCCTATGCGGTCATGTCTTCGGTAGCCGCGCGCTTCTTCCCGCCGCAGGTGGCGGGCGCGGGCGCAACGGTAGGCCAAACCGGATTGCCCTTCCGCATCGATCACGACGAGAAGTTCAACCAGACCACGCACCTGCAATACACGTTCTCGCGCGATGGATGGCTCAACGGCCTGTGGGGCGGCCTCAACTGGCGCTTCGACTCGGGTCTCGTTGCCGGATCGACGCCCTGCTACAACACGACCGACGCAAACACGGCCTGCCCCAACAGCTCCACGCTGCTCGGCGGCCAACCGGCCATTGCCATGGTCGACAACAATATTCCGCCCACCACCAACCCGGTCACGAATGCCAATGTATATCTGCCTCTGACCGCCGACGAAGAGTTTCAAGCGGGATTCGCGTGCAACGGCGTGAAGGCAACGCCGACTCAGGCCTTGCCCTCGGTTTGCCCGGCATCGGAATTTACCTCGAGCCTGATTTCGATTCCCGGCGTCAACCAGGGCGACAACGATCACGATCCGCCGCGCATTGCGCCGCGCAACCTCTTCGACGTCTCGCTCGGCAAGAGCAACCTCTTCCATCGCGAGCACTACAAAACCGATTTCGACCTGACCGCGATCAACGTCACCAACAAGTACGCGCTCTACAACTTCCTTTCAACGTTCAGCGGCACGCACTACCTGACGCCGCGCGCGCTGACGGCGAAGATCACGCTGAACTTCTAGTCCGATTGAGCGCGGTCATGATCGAGGGCGCACATCGCGCCTTCGTTCTATCTTCGGGATTTTGTAAGATTTCACAGTGGAGGCGCACCGGGGGAAATGACCGCCAGTTCCAGAAATGCTCTTCTCTTCTCCGCTCTGCTCCTTTTCTTGGGACAGGTCTTCGCGCAATCGGCTGAGAAGGATCCAGCCGCGATTTTGGAGGTGGGTGCGGCGGCGAGCCGCAGCCTGAACAGTGGCGGATCGGCGGGAGGGCCTTCGCTTTCCGTTGAGGTCACGCCCATCAAAGAATGGCTTGAGATCGAAGCCGGAGTCGCTCCGCTCTTAGGCGCGCAGGCTACGGAATGGGACACCGATTTGCTTTTCAAAAAGCCATGGACCTTCTCACGCAAGGTGGAGTTCATGGCCGGCATCGGTCCGGAGTGGGTGTACACCAGACACGCCGGAGCGAGCGTGAATGCGTTGGCCGGGGAAGCGGCGTTGGACTTTATGTTCTGGCCGAAGCGAAAACGCAAGTTCGGCTGGTATCTCGAGCCCGCCTACGATCACGGCTTCTTGTACGCGCACGACCAGTCGCTGGGAGTGACCAGCGGGCTTCTGATCACGTTCCCCTGAAGGCGTGAGAACGCCTCCGGTCCAACTACGACACGCTGTCCACCGCCTGCAAATACGCTTGATAAATATCCTCCCCGAAACACGCGAATATAACCTTCTGGACGCCGTCGCTCGAGATCAGTTCCGCCACGGTCTCGGCCACGGCGATCTTTACCGCGTGAGCGACCGGGAAGCGATAGACTCCACAACTGATGGCGGGAAACGCGAGCGACCGAATCCCGTTTTCGCGCGCGATGTTGAAGACGGAGCGATAGCAACAGGCCAGCAGATCCGGCTCGCCGCGTTCGCCTCCCGTCCACACTGGGCCGACAGTGTGGATCACGAATTTTGCCGGCAGCCGGTAGCCTTTGGTCAGCCGCGCTTCGCCCGTGGGGCAGCCGCCGATCTGGGAACACTCGTCGAAGAGCTCCGGCCCGGCGGCGCGATGAATCGCCCCGTCCACGCCGCCGCCGCCGAGCAGCGAAGTGTTCGCCGCGTTCACAATCGCGTCCACGGCCAGGGTGGTGATGTCGATCTGCAAAACCTCGATCTTGCTCGTCATGGCAGCTTTGTCCCCGTCAGCATCCTAACTCCGCTCCATCCCGAACGGGAAAAGCCGCACGCTGGGAGTGATTCCGGCCATGCGGCGCGGATTGCCAGGAGGCCGGGAGCACGACGAAGGAAAAGCGTCCCCAGGTGTCAGCAACCGGCGGCAAGGGTAAACTGTGCCATGGTTCATGAGTCTAAGATAGAAGGTTCCCACTTGAGACACAGGAGGATGTTATGCGACTTCATTCTTCATTGCTGAATTTGGCTCGATCGTTCTTCTTCGCCGCCGTGGTTTGCGTGGCGGCTCGCGCGCAGACCGATCTCGCGCTCAGCGCTTACGGCGCATTCAGTGGCACGACCAACAGCAACAGCGTTCAGGAGAGCCCCTCCAACTCCGCCGGCGGGATGGTTGAGCTGCGCCACATCCGCAATCCACTCGTCGGCTACGAAGCGACCTACTCCTTCAACCGCGCCAACCAGGTGTATACCTACACAGGATTGGCGTTCTGCCCAGTGGGGGCAGGCCCATGCACCGTTGCGCCCGTTCCCGTCTCGGCAAATGCCCACAAGATCACAGGCGACTGGATCATCTCCGCCCACGCGGCTACGTTCAGGCCCTTCGCGCTGGCGGGCGCCGGACTCCTGTTGACCGAACCCACCAGCGGCCAGAGCGAGACGCAAAGTTCCACGACGGCGGTCTACGTCTACGGCGGGGGACTCGATTGGGGAGTTCTGCCGCACCTCGGCCTGCGCTTTCAATATCGCGGGAGTGTCTACAGAGCTCCCGACATCATCAAGGAGTTTGGCTCCATCGACTCCTTCAAGCACACAGCGGAACCGATGATCGGCGCTTACTTCAGATTCTGAAATCCGGCACGTGACATGCACCGTGACCGAGGCAGTGACGGCGCATTGTTCATGGGGCAGGAGGAATGGATCAGGCTTTTCTGTTGACTGTTCTCGAATCCCTGTTCCCTGTTTTTTCCACTTCGACCAGCGTCGAGTAGAACGTCGCACCGCCGCCGATGTCGGTGAGGCGCTCGCTGGTGAGCGCGTTCACGTTCGCGCCATCGGGGTGCAGCTTGGCCCAATCGAGCCGCGCGGCGACCACGCCGGCGGGCAGATGCGTGTTCAGCATCGCCGTCAGCTCAATCGCGCCGCGATCGTTTGAGACCCACACCCGATCGCCCTCGCTCACGCCGCGGGACTCGGCGTCGAGCGGGTGAATCTCGAGTCTTTGGGTGGTCCGAAACTCCATCTTCCGATGCCCCGGCAGATTGGCAAAGGTCGAGTTCATGTAGTTATCGCTCTTGCGTGCCAGCAACTCCAGCGGATACTTCTTCGCCGCTTCTCCCCATCGCGACTCAACCGGAGGCTGAAAGCTTGGAAGGCCATCGAGGCCCGCCGCCAACGTCTCCGAGTAAAACTCGATCTTGCCCGAAGGCGTAGGAACACCTCCAGAGGTAAAAGGGCTGAGCCCACCGGCGTGAAACGCGAGCGGCACGTGCCCTTCGCGCTCCAGTTGCTCAAGCGTGATGTGCTCCATGTCCGCGTTCGTCGAGCGGCCATCGGCGCCAACGGCCAGCGCCTGGCGAATCATCTCCTCGGGCGTGTCGCGAAAACATGCTTCGGTAAATCCCATGCACTGGGCCAGATTTGAAAACAGCCACACATTCGATCGCGCTTCGCCCAGAGGCTCGATCGCCTGCTTCGAGAGCTGCACAAAGTAGTGTCCGTAGGCGCCCTGCACGTCGGTGTGTTCCAGAAAGGTCGTCGCCGGCAGCACGAAGTCGGCGTAATCGGTGGTGTCGGTAAAAAACTGTTCGTGCACCACGGTGAAGAGATCCTCGCGCAGGAGTCCGCGCCGGACTGCATTGCGATTCGGCGCCGTGGCCGCCGGATTCGAGTTGTAAACAAAGAGCGCATGCACCGGCGGCCCGTCGTCTTGGTCCCTTGGTCCCTCGGTCCCTTGGTCACTTGCTTGGCCAAGCTCCGTAAGAGCTTGACCAAGCGCGGACATGTTCACCACGCGCGCCAGCCGTCCGATGGGCGAAGCCAGCGCCAGGTCGGGCCGCTCCAGCGCTTTCTTGTCCCACGCAAAGGCGCCTGACGTTGAAAGCTGCGCGCCGCCGCCACTCGCCTTCCACGCGC
>Ga0326727_10026064_pt1 | contig 10894 bp, 12 predicted proteins | sample MB2enrmetagenome_FD_207643 | JGI IMG/M metagenome (GOLD analysis project Ga0326727, IMG submission 207643) | Lab enriched peat soil microbial communities from McLean, Ithaca, NY, United States - MB29MY | ecosystem: Environmental > Terrestrial > Soil > Wetlands > Peat | place: USA: New York... | reverse complement strand
CACGGAGGGATGAACTGATGCCGCCGGCCAACTTGCCAACCTGCCAACTCGCGGTATTTGATAGAAAACCCTTCGCTGTCCTTTTCTTCTAGATTGTTCAGTCCGCAGAACAATGGGAATCTTGTTTCTTGTTTGCACGGCTTTAGCCGTGCCGGTACAGGACAACTAAGATGCGGGCCTTAGCCCCCCCGAAGGATTACCAAAACCATTCTTGAAACGCGCTCCGCAGTTCTGCCGCCATGTTGACAATAGGTGAAGAAAGGCTAACCTATCGACAGCTCCGGCCGGGCATTGCTTAGTCAAAAAACCTACCTTCCCAGTCTAACAGCCAGCTTATTTTATTTGCGCATAATTAAAGACGCGAGTATTGTATCTATGGAGCAACAGCAATTGCCTGGCGCGGCTTAGTAACTTAGCCACATGGCGTTTTGCCCAGTTGCCTGGTTCAATCGGGGAGGGTTACATGGGAGTATCTGAAATTCTGACAACGATCGATAGTGAGATTGCAAAGCTCCAGCAGGCGCGAGCCTTGCTGAGTGGCCTCGCAGCACCGGCAGCGAAGAAGAAAGTAGGGCGGCCTAAGAAGGTAGCGGCCGCCGCCAAAAAAGCTGTTGTTGCTCATGTCAGCGCGAAGCCGGCGAAGAGGAAAAAGAAGAGACACCTCTCTGCCGAGGGACGCAGGCGCATCGCAGAGGCAGTCAAGAAGCGCTGGGCGGCACAGAAGGCTGCTGCGGGAAAGTAGCCGGCAGACCTACAATTCAGACCTGGGTTGGCGCAGGCTCCCTGCCGCTCCAACTCAGGTCTTTTTACTCGTTTCCTCTTCAGGCCAGAGTGGTGGCTGTACGGCGCGAGTCCGCTCATGCTTGAGGTCGGAGAGGATGCGCGACCAATAGACGATGCCGCGCTCGGTTCGCGCCAGGCGCTGCCGCGCGGCTTTGAGCTTACGCTCTGCGTAGCGCATGCGTCGGCGGAGTGCTGGGTCCAGTTTCTCGCCTTCGTGCATATCTGCCATCATGTTTGACTAATCAGAATAATACATCGAGCAATATCCAAGCTAATATCTGGCGGCGCACGGCCATTCTCGGCTTGCCCGGAATCCCGCAGACAAGCGGCCATCAAAGCCCGTCTATCTCTCTACGGCTTTCCTGACTTCAGCTTGATTACCTCGCCATCCACCACAAACTTCCCGTAGCCGTGATGATGAATTGTCTTCGGATTCTTCTGTGCAGGATCGACCCATGCTTTTACCACTTCCAGAACAAATAAATTGAACGTGTTCACGAGGCGCGTATTAATCACTCTGCATTCGAGATTGACAAAGCACTCCGCCACCAGCGGCGGCGCCACGCGCGCGGCTGCCTTAGGCGTCAGGCCGAATCTCTCGAATTTGTCCACGTCCCAACCTGAGCAGTTGCCGATTTCCGCCACTATTGGTGCGAGCTTCACCGCCGGAATCGCAATCACGCACTCTTTCGTTGCCCGCAATGCCGCATAGCTGTAATTCGCATCGCTAAGGACGCATGCCACCAGCGGCGGTTCAAACTCGACCATCATGTGCCAGGACATGGTCATTATGTTTGCGCGTCCCTTGTGTGCCGTCGTCAGCAGAACCACAGGACCCGGTTCAAGCAGTTGATAAACCTTCGACAAAGCCAGATCTTTCATCATGTGGCGCTCCTCGAGATGTCACAATAACGAGCTCAAACGCATTTCATTGTAGCGCCGTTCGATTCGCTTTATGCACCTTCATTTAGACGACAATGCCGCCAACGCATTACACCCGCGAAATCTGCGGCGCCATGGCCCATGAGGTATGCTTTTCAATGAATAGGTTGGTGCCGGGAATCCCAATCCGGATTGACCAATCTCCGGAAATTTTAGCTCCCCGAAAGGAACCCCATGACCGAAGCAGGCGCGCTTGAAGCTCTTGTCAACCAGCAAGTCATCACCGCCATGAAGGCCCACGATGCCGTTCGCACCACAACTCTGCGCCTCATCAAAAACGCGCTCAAGAACAAGGCCATCGAAAAGCGCGAGCCACTTACTCCGGCCGAAGAGCAGCAGGCCCTGGCCACCATGATCAAGCAGCGCCGCGACTCCATCGACCAGTTCACCAAGGGCAACCGCCCCGAGCTAGCCGCCAAGGAAGCCGCCGAGATAGTCGTCATCGAGGAGTTCCTGCCCAAAGCTCTCGACGAAGCTGCTCTCACTACTCTGGTCGCCGAAGCCGTCAGCGAAATCGCCGCCGCGTCCGGCCAGAAACCCACGCCCAAAGAGATGGGCCAGGTCATGAAAGCTGTGCAGGCAAGATTACAAGCCGCCAGCCTCCGCGCCGAAGGCCGCACCGTCAGCGAAATGGTAAAGAAGGCGTTGGCAGGGTAAGAGCAGAAGAATCCTCTGACGTGGCGCAAATAATTTCGCGATTAATTTCCGTCTTTTATCTGCGCAGACTGATTTTCGCGCTTACAATTTGCGTCAAACGGCTGTTCGATTGCATCGGTAATTCAGCAAGGAGCCTGGTGGCGACGTGCCCGATGATGCCTCCATTAGAACGCCGAGAGTCGAACCAGCGCGTGGTTCCTGCGCCGAGGTTCTATTCGTTTTTCTTCGCCTTGGCTGCACCTCTTTCGGCGGACCCATCGCTCATCTCGGATACTTCCAGAAGGAGATTGTCGAGCGGCGGAAATGGTGCAGTCCGAACACGTTTGCTGAGATCATCGCACTCGCACAATCCTTGCCTGGGCCGGCCAGCAGCCAAACCGGATTTGCGCTCGGCATTCTTCGTGCGGGATGGCTCGGTGGTTTGGCCGCGTGGATCGGCTTCACGCTGCCATCAGCTCTTCTGATGCTGGCCTTCGCCTATGGTCACTCCTTGCTTGGAGGAAGTGTGGGCCAGGGACTGCTCCATGGGCTGCAACTGGTCGCCGTCGCCGTAGTTGCGCAAGCTGTAATAACCATGCAACGATCACTCGCGCCGGACCGTGTACGGGTCGCTCTCGCTATTGCAGCTACCGGTTTGACCATGCTCCTTCCGTCGCAAATGGCGTCGCTCATCGCCATCGCCGCGGGTGCGGTTGCGGGACTGCTTCTCTTCCGCAACCATGACTATGGAGACAGCGAATATGTTGGATTGGCCTTGCCAAAGGCTTTAGGTGTGGCTTCCGCCGCTGTCTTTCTTGCGCTTCTTGTAATCGTGCCGCTCATCGCACAAGCTTTCTCAATCTTCGCCCTTACTATGTTTTCAGCCTTTTATCGAAGCGGCGCTCTTGTGTTTGGCGGCGGCCATGTAGTCCTGCCGCTGCTTGAAGGCGCTGTCGTCGCGCCAGGCTGGGTCACGCAGAAATCGTTTCTCGCAGGATACGGCGCGGCCCAGGCTCTCCCCGGACCGCTCTTCTCCGTGGCTGCGTTCCTGGGCGCTGCGGTGCGCCCTTCTTCAAGCCCATTCTTGTATGGCTTGCTTGGACTTATCGGCATCTTCACGCCTGGCTTGCTCGCCATGACTGCACTGCTGCCATTTTGGAGCGCAATCCGCACAAATCGCTATGTCCAGTCATCTTTGCGAGGCATCAACGCCAGCGTGGTGGGCATCCTGATTGCCGCGCTCTTCCAGCCGCTTTGGACCTCCACAATCCACTCATCTGCTGATTTTTGGATTGCTCTCTCGGCATTCGCGCTTCTGGCGCTTTGGAAAGTGCAGCCGTGGTTCGTTGTGCTTTGTGTAGCAGCTATCTCAAGTCTTGCCTACTCGATATGAACTCAACAAGTTACTGCAACTATATATCCAGATTGTTAACGAGCTGGAAGAGGAGTAAACGGTCCACGCTCGGGAGGGAGTACATATTCTCAGGTAACTACTCTCGCAGCCCGTCAGGTTACGGAATCTTCTTGAGCAGCCCCAGTTCGTCCGCTAGCCGCTCCAATCGTGCGTGCGTCGCCGCCATTGGTGGAACCAGCGGCAAACGCAGGTGCTCGCCGCACCGGCCCATCATCGCCAGAATCGCTTTCACCGGCGCGGGATTCGACTCCCAGAAATTTGCATCGAAGAGCGGCCCCCAGATGCGCTCCAGCTCGCGAGCCTCTGCCCAGTTATTGTCGAGCGCCGCGCGCACCATGCGGGTGGTCTCGGCCGGAATCTCGTTCGAGCCCACGCTGATCAGTCCGTGCGCGCCCACCGCGATGGCCGCCAGCGCCATGCTGTCGTCGCCTGAAAAAATCTTGAAACTGCCGGGCAGCTTATGCGCCAGCTCGCTAAACTGCGACAGCTTGCCGCTGGCTTCCTTGATAGCCTGAATGTTCGCTGCGGCAGCGGCCAGCCGTACAACGGTCTCCGGATCGAGATTCACCGCTGTGCGTCCGGGCACGTTGTAGAGCGTTACCGGCAGCGGATCAACCGCCCGCGCCAGAGCCAGAAAGTGCTGAAACTGCCCCTCCTGCGAAGGCTTGTTGTAATAGGGGTTGGCCGATAGCACCGCGTCCAGGCCGCGTATCTGCTTGAGTTTAACGGCCTGCCGCACCAGCGCGGCGGTCGAGTTGTGTGTGCATCCGGCCCACACGGGCACGCGCCCGCCGGCCGCCTTCACCACAATGCTGATCGTCCTCAGCCACTCATCCTCGTCCAGCGTGGCCGCTTCGCCGGTTGATCCGCAGGCCACCAGGAAGTCGATTCCCGACGCAATCTGCCAGTTCACCAGCGCCTTCAGCGCCTCTTCGTCAACTGCCCCATCTGCCCGGAAAGGCGTTACAATCGCTGTTCCGCAACCCGTGGTCTCCATAAGTAGAGAGTGTACAACGGCGCCTTTGGGTTGCAACGTGGAAACGCAAACTCCTCAATCTGCAAAACTGCTTGCGCCCCCCGTCAACCTCCTGGCCCAGCCAATTCTGGTAAAAACCCACGGTGCGAGAAACAACATGACGACGCCGGCTGCGATGAAGCGAACGTATTCCAGCAGGTTCCAAAGCGTGGAATAGCGATCCGTGACGAGCAGGAAAATCTTTTCGAGAGCGAACAACGTGAGAACGAGCAAACCGACCGAAAGAAGGTAGCGCAGAATTTTAACAACGACGGTCGAACTCCGCGGATCGAAGTTTACCTTGCTCAACTCCAGCGGGCGGGCGATGACCACGCCCGTCAGGAATCCGCCGTAACAAAGGTAAGCGTAAGGTTGGCCCGCTGCGCTGTGCCCGTTCAGCAGAACGGCAACCAGCCACAGCGCCAGTCCTGCGGGTGCGACAATGGCGACTTGCAGCCAATAAGAGATGCGGTTCCACGCCGTGGCGAACGCTTCAGCGTAGCCCACCGCAATCAGCGCAACCCCCAACCCGAGAGCCCAGCCGAGCAAAACATCCTCAAAGTAATGCACGCCGAGATAAGGCCGCGAAATGCCGATAAGCAGAATGATCGCTACCGCAACAATGCGCACCACCGGTTTGCGAACCAGACCGTAAAGATAGCCGTAAAACGCGGCCGCTCCCGTAGCGTGGCCCGAGGGCGTCGAAAACTGCGTGGCTAGTTCGCTCGCGCTCCTGGCCGACACCGCCCATTTCTGCAGATACGTTCCCTGCGCGAAGAAAGGGCGAGGATTGCGCAACAGCATCTTCAACAGATCGTTGAGTGAGAGAGCGCCGAGCATGACTACCGAAAGCTGGATGGCGAGGCGCTTGTTCCACACCACATAAATCAGCGTGGCCAGCAGAATGTATCCTTCTACTCCGCCGGCGAAGGCGGCCATATTTGCGAGCTTGGTAACGAAAAAATTTCTGTGGTCCGCGAGCAATTGCACGAGACCCAAATTAAATTGCAGCGGAGCCGACAATAGTCCTCCAGATGTAGCCGCGTGAGCAGCAAGGTTTAATCTCCAGAATAATGCATCGATGCGCATGACGGTGATTAGCGCACACAGCAGTCGCGCGCAGAGCCATGGTCTGACGCTGTATGCTCAATGCAGTTCGCTTTTCTTTGCCCACTCTATGCGCTATACGACACAATTTCTGCTTTCGGCCCTGGCGGCGGCGCAGTTTCCCGCGCCCGGTGCGCCGGAGATCGCCTTTCTGGGCCGCTCGAATGTGGGCAAATCAAGCCTCCTGAACAAGCTCGTGGGCGAGAAGGCGGCAAAAGTTTCGCAGACGCCGGGACGCACGCGCGCCATCAATTTTTTTGCTCTGTTAGACGGTAGCCAGCGCCAAAAGCTGGTCTTCGCTGACTTGCCGGGCTACGGATATGCGAAGATTTCGAAATCGATTTCCGCCGGCTGGCCCGAATTCATCGAGCCGTATCTCGCAATTCGCTCCACGCTCAAGCTCTGCGTCTGCCTGGTGGATTCAAATGTGCCCGCGCAGGAAAGCGATCGCCGGCTGATTGACTGGCTGCGTGGGGAAGGGCGCGACTTTGCCGTGGTGGCCACCAAGATTGACCGGCTCAGCGGCAACCAGCGCACGCGCAACCTGCTGGCGCTGCGCCAGGGCCTTGAACTCGACGAGCTTCTGCCCGTCTCCGCCAAAACCGGCTACGGCGTCAAGGAACTCTGGGCGCGAATTGAAGCCGCCAGCGCCTAGAGCATTTTAGCTTTTGCGATAAACTTTCGTGCCCCATCCATTCCGCGTTTTTCTGCGGAATGGGTGGGATACCGACAAAATTCCGGCCTAAGCTATTTCCGAAAAAGCTCTAGTCGATAAGTCACCGGTTCGCCGGCGCAAAGCTGCTCCACTCCATCTGCCCGTTGCGGCATTGCCCCAGATCGACGCTGACGCCAATCTCGTCGCTTTCCACCTGCTGCCGAACTCCCGCGTGAAATCTGCCCGCGGTTTCCTCATCGCAGCGCAGCACGCGCACCCCCTGCGCCATCCGGCCAAGGTAGCGCGGGGCCAGTTGAAGCCACCGGCGGGCTGTCGCGTCATCTCGACTCGAATAAGAATCGAGGCACTGAATGGCGAGCGCATCAATCCTTGGCAGCCAACGGGCCGCCTCTGATGCCACGCTCCATGCCAGAAGCGTCTGGTTTGCCTCAGGCGGAATCGGTTCGATCGGCCGTGCGATGTCAGGCCTCACGCCGCGCTCCAGCATCTGCCGCGCAAAATCAGCTTCGGGCGTTCCGGGCTCGGTGGCAACGCAGACGGCAACCGTGTTGCGCTTGCGAATCTCGTTTTTCAAAATGCGCAGCGCTTCGTCGAGCGAGGTGACAAGGAAGTCCACGACCCCGTCGCGAATCGCCTGCTTGCTCACTTCTGCGTCCGAGGAAACCGCCAGCGAGGCCGCGCCGGCAATGTTGGCCGCCACCAGCAGCGCGCGCGCTTCTTCATCGAGCGATCCGGCGTAGAGCAGCTTGCCGCCCAGTCCCGGTTCGTGGCCCGCGCTTGACTCTGAAAGCGCGCGAAACGCCAGAGCCGCATGCAGCCGCTCAACCTGAAAAGCGAACTCGTGTGCGCAGTGCGGATTGGGGTTGGTTGTCATTGGGGAGTGCGATTGCGTAGTCAGCGGCGAAGCGGAACTGCCGTGTTGCCCTCAGCCGTTCTAGTCCTGGTATTCTTCGCGCTTGGTCATCTGCCTGACAAAAAACACAAACTCTCCCGGCTTGGCGAAGAGTTGGAGTTTTTCCGGAACCTTCTTCCCGATGCAGTCGTTGGGCGCCACAATTCCCTTTGTCAGTATGTCGGAGACGCTGTACCACCTATCAGAAACGTATCCCTGCGTGGATGTTTTGGAATCTTTGTTGGAATCGCAATTCACAAAGGTTGAAATGGCGTTGTCGTATGTTGCGTGAATCGAGAGCAGGGAAGCGTCACCGGGCAGGGTCAGCTTGCCTGTGCCGTCCTCATTCATCGTCACCCAGTTCGCATGAACCGTTTCCTGATGATCGATGCGCACCAGGAAATTTGTGGTGGCGATGAGCCTGCCGCTTTTGCCATCGATCATGCGCAGCGTGATGGTCTTCCCGGTCTGCGCGCACAACGCCCCGCAAAACGCGGCCATGCACAGCAGAAGTTGCAGCGCGCGAGTTTGTCGAGCCATTTCTTCCCTCCGCAATTGCCTCTGGCGTTCACCAGGTGGAGTAGGGCTGGCCGTACGAGTCCAGTTCCTGCGAGCCCGAATGCACATCGTCGATGCCGGGATCGGTCTGGTCCACTGAGTAGAGCGCCCCGTTGGAATCCGTCACCCACGAGTCTTTGCTGTGCGTCATCGGGTCCTCGGGGATGGCCTTCAGATATCCGTCCGTGATCAGGTCATCAAGCGATTGCGGCGCCTTCTGCTTGTCCATCGTATACGAGTCGATGGCGGCGCGCATCACGTGCAGATCTTCTTTCAAAACAGCTTCCCTGGCCATCTTGATGGCGGAAGTAAATTTCGGAATAGCCACCACGGCCAGCACGCCGATAATGGCCATCACGATCATCAGCTCCATCAGCGTAAAGCCCGCGTCCTGTTTGTGAATCCTGCTCACTGAATCCTCTTGTGCGCTGCTAATCCCGCCAACCCCGCTAACCCCGCTCTACCAGTCAGAATACTTCGTTCCGTCCAGCGCGGTTCCCGTGGACTTCGAATACACGTCGAAGACGCTCTGGCCGCCGTAAGAGTCCGATTTCGGGTCGTCCTGCATCGAGCGCAATCCCCACTCGGCTTTGCCGGTCATCGGGTCCACCGGAATGCGGCGCAGAAACTTCACCTTCTTAGTCTGTATCTCCACGCCGTTGACCAGCGTCTCCAGGTCGGGCGGATAGCCCTGGCTATCCACCTTGGTCTGGAAAGCGTTCTTGTCCGCCGCGTCCTTGTAGCGGTCGATGGCGTCACGCATCATCCACAGATCGTAGCGGAGATAGCGTTCGTTCTGTCGCTTCACTTGAAAGCGCGCAATGGGAACTGCGGCCGCGGCAAGAATCGAAAGAATCGCCGCGGTCACAATCAGCTCCACCAGCGTGAGCCCTCTCTCGCCTCGGCTGACCATCCGGATTGACCGCGCTTTGTTCATCAATGCCAGCCCCAACCGCCTACTTTACCTGGATGTTTACCTGCGCGCCCGTGGCCGGCAATTGCTGTTGCGTGGCGCTCACCGCGCCGGGACGGGTGATTGCAATTACACTGTCCCCGGCCGCCTTCGCCTGGAAAGTAAGAACGCAGACCACGCCCGTTCCGCTCACCCCGGCCGCTCCCGGCGGACGCGAGGCAACAACGTTGATAGTCCCCGGCCCGTCATCCCGGTGCACCAGCGCCACCGCCTGCCCATCGCTGCTCAGGAAGTTGCCGCTGTCAATGTTCACCAGCGAAACCTTGGCTGGATCGTATGAGATCTGCAACGGTACAGCCGCAATATTTGTTCCGCCGTTCAGCACCACCGAAACCTGGAACGATGCGCCAGGGGCAACCGGCCCCGCCTGCGGAGTCAGCATGAAGCTCACCTTTGCCGGTTGCGCAGTAGCCGCCGCCTGCGGAGCGGCCGCCGGCTGCGGCGGCGCGGGCGGCGTAGCTTTCATTGTGTTTCCCGTGGTTTCTGCAGCCTCGGTCATCTGCTTCAACGCCGCAGGCGCAGCGGCCATGGCGCTTTCCCCGGGAACCGTGCCCACATTGGACTGCGCCGGGCGCGGAGGTGGAGCAGGGCTAGTGACCGGCGACAGCGCTGGCTTCGCGCCTGGATTTGTCCCCTCGTCCGAGACCTGCCGCAACTGGATCGTCGTGCCCGCGCCGGTATCCACCGTGCGCAGATTCACCTGCTCCAGCGATTGCGAGCGAACCACGTGCGGCACCACCAGGAAAACCAGCTCGTCGTCGTTAATCGTGTGATCCTTCGAGCCGAATATATACTTCAGCCCCGGAATCTGACTCAGCCCTGGAATGCCGGTCGAGCTGGCCGTGTCCTGCTTGTCCTGAATCCCGCCCAGAATGCTGGCCTCGCCCTCGCGCAGCCGGATTACCTGGTCCACCGTGCGCTGTGAGATGATCGGCTCGGTTACGCCGCTGATGGTCACCGACCCGCTCTGCGACGTCACCTCGATTTTGATCTTCAGTGTCACATCGCGGTCGAAGTGGACTGTCGGCGTCATCTCGATATTCACGCCCACGTCCTGGTACTGGAACTGCGTGTTCACCAGCGAACTGACCACCGCCGTGGACGCGCCGGTCTGATAGGAGCCGGTGGCGATGGGGATCTTCGAGCCGATCTTCATCGTCGCCTTTTGCCCGTCCGTCGCCCGGATGCGCGGATTCTGCAGAATCTTGGTATCCGCATCGGTGAGCAACAGGTTGGCTGTTGCCGATCCAATTGTGATGGAAAAATTCGACGCCTTCAGATGAGCAAGGTCATATAGAGTCGGATTCGTAGTGGTTGAAGTAGAGCTGGAACTGGAGCTGCTGGTACTGCATGTGTTGGTCGTCGCGCACGAGGGCTGTATGGTGGCCCCGACACTGGTTGGCCACGCGATGCCCAGGGTCTTCTCCCAGTTCTTGCTCACCTCCAGCACCGCGATGTCCACCACCACCTCGGGCCGGGCCTTGTCCAGGTCGTTGATCAGCTTTTCCGCCAGCAGAAGTTCGTCCGGCGTGGCCCTCATCACGATGGCGTTCTGGCTGGCCACCGCGTACACCTTCGCGCTGGGCAACACATTGCGAATCGCCGTCTGCACGTCGGTCAGGTCATTCTGCTGCCATGCGTTCGACAGGTAGAAGGTCTGCACCGCCTCCTCATCCAGCTCCGTGTGCCGCGCGCGCGTGTTTTCCGCCACAAATATCGTGTTGTCGGTCACCGGCCGCCAGAAAGTATTCGAGACGGTGCCCACAATGCGCAGCGCATCGAGCAGGGAAACGCTGTTCAGATCCACCTGAATGCGTTTGGATGCGTATTGCGGGTCAAAAAGCACATTGATTCCCGCCGCTTTGCCCACCGCCTGGTAAACCACCTTGGCGTCTTCC
>Ga0326727_10026063_pt1 | contig 10894 bp, 11 predicted proteins | sample MB2enrmetagenome_FD_207643 | JGI IMG/M metagenome (GOLD analysis project Ga0326727, IMG submission 207643) | Lab enriched peat soil microbial communities from McLean, Ithaca, NY, United States - MB29MY | ecosystem: Environmental > Terrestrial > Soil > Wetlands > Peat | place: USA: New York... | reverse complement strand
GGCTAATAATCACATGGCTGAGAAACGCTTGTTGATCGCCGACGCCGATGCCAAGGCGTGGGATGAATTCCGCCAGGCCCTGGGTGAATCCTGGGTCGTTGTCGGCGCTGTTTCAGGCAGCGCCGCCCTGGCCGAGGCGCAAAAGCAGCCTTTTAACGTCGTCGTGGCCAATTACGGCCTGCCCGAGTTGAGCGGCGCTGAATTGCTCAATCGCATCCGCGTGGCCAATCCCGAGACCCTGCGGTTTATCACCGCAAACGAGGCCCTCAAAGAGAAAATCATGTGCAACGTGCTGGGCGGCCATCAATTCCTGGCCGTCCCTTTCGACCGCGCCACGCTGAAAATCTCCATCGAACGCTCCCTGTCGGCCGATTACGGGATGAGCAGCAGCATGCGCGAACTGGTGGGCCGCATCCGCACCTTCCCCACCATCCCGTCGCTCTACGTGGAAGTCGTCAACGCCTTGAACAACCCCAACGCCACCACGGGGGACATCGGCGCCATTATCGCCAAGGACATGGCCATGACGACCAAGCTGGTGCAAGTGCTCAATTCGGCTTATTTCGGCCTTCCGCGGGCCATCACCGATCCGACTGAAGCCGTCGGCATCCTGGGATTTGAAACCACCAAATCCCTGATCCTGACCTTGAAGCTTCTGAGTCAATACGATAAAGTGAAGCCGGTTTATTTTTCCATCGACAATGTCTGGCGGCACAGCACCAATGTCGCGCGGACGGCCAAAGACATGGCGCTGCTGGAAACCGGCGACACCGATTGCAGCGCCACCGCTTACACGGCGGGTTTGATGCACGACTTGGGCAAGGTCATTCTGGCGGCCAACTTCGACGATCAGTATCACGGCGCCCACACCCTCGCGCGCAAGCAGCAGATGCCGTTGTGGGAAGTTGAGAAGGACATTTTTGGAGCGACCCACGGCGAAATCGGCGCTTACATGCTGGCCCTTTGGGGCATGCCGGCCGAGGTCGTCAAGGTGGCGGCGATGCATCATCATCCTCTTCGCGCCGGCGACAAGGCCTTCACGGCGTTGACGGCGGTTCACGTGGCCAACGTGCTCGAATACGGGGGAAATCCTGACGCCGATGGCCTGCCTGCTCCGCTTGTCGATCTCGGCTATTTGCAGCAATTGGGCCTGGAAGAACGGGTCGAACTCTGGCGGTTCGCGCGGCGCGAACCGGACGCGGCCAAATCCGAAACCACGATGCAGCGCGCCAAATCCGCCGCGAAGCCCGCCGACAAGGCCGTCCACCCGGCGCCCGCGCCCGCGCCCCAGGCGAACAAGCCTGCGCCTGCGGACTTGCCGCCGGAACCGTCCATGTTCAGAGCGTTATGCGCGTGGCTGGGCATCGGGCTGGGTGTCAGCGCCGCGTTGGTTTTGCTGGCCCGGTTCGAGATCATGCGATTGGAGAGCACGGCGGAAAAAACCCGGGTTCAGGAAGCCGCGGAAAACCCGCCGCCTGTCAAGCAGGATATTGCCGCGGTCGCCGCGCCCGTTGCGCCAGCCAATGTGGCGCCTGTGTTGGCCGTCCAACCGCCACCGGCTCCGGCTCCGGCTGCGGTTCCGCCACCCGCCCCTGAGAAAACGGCCTTCGACCTGCTGAAACTTGAGGCGATATTCTTTTCCTCCCAGCACCCCTCCGCTCTGATCAGCGGCAAACTGGCGTGCGTGAACCAGGAAGTGGCGGAGTGCCGCGTGCTGGACATTAGTCCCTCTTCCGTCACGCTGGGATACCAGGATCAGCGCAAGATCCTCACGCTTCCATAGCAGCCCGCCGGCCCCGGATTTCAGAACCTCACCGCAAAATTCCACGGGGAATAACTTCTTGCGGGTTTTGGATTAATTGCCATCTGCCAATGCAATCCTGATAATGTTTCCCACCGGGGATACTCTGATGCGGCGCGCCAGGGTGCCCAAAGAGGTTGTCTTTTGTGGTTCAATATGTCCAAGAGGCGGCCGCGCCTTAAAACGACCTTGAAACAGAACCCCCAGGACTTTGTGCGTTACGGTGATGCGAACTGAAGTGGAAACGTATGGCTTGTCTGAGAATCCCGGGCCTACATCTATTTCGGGGCCAATTCCGGCGCCATATTCTTCCTGGTAATCCGACACCTCTATTGTTAAATCCGGGCCGTTGACTTTTGGCTGCTCAATTTGATCATCGAAAGAAAATGAATACTTTTTAGTGTCCTTGTCAAAAGTGACTTTTGGCTGGTAAATTGGGTCAGGGTAAAGAGGGTCTCTGATTTCGAGTCCCTTGCCGGGATTTTTACTCAGCATCAGGAAGCATTCCGGGTATTGGTCACAATTGAAAAGCCGATGGGATTGATTTCCTGTGATCAAAATGCCATTGCAATGTCTGATCTGGTTTTTTTCATCATCACTGAGAATTCTGTTGGTTGACGGCTGCAAACGTCCATCGACACAACCCGTATTGGCTAGGATCAATGAGATTGCCATGCCCGCCGCGATGAATTTTGATCCGCACCCAAATGCCAAAGCCATATAATGCCTGCGCTGTTGATTATTCGGTTCCCGTTTCAGCCCGGCGCGCCATCAACCAGAGCGCGTCGGACAAACGGTTCAGAAAAACAATGATTTCCACATTGCCAGGTTGATGGCTTTCTTGCAGCGCGCAGACGCGCCGTTCGGCCCGGCGACAGATGGCGCGGGCGACATCCAGCGCGGCTGAAGCGGCGTTTTCGCCCGGGGTGGACCAGCCCTTGAACGAAACGTTTTGGGATTCAATTTCCTGCACGATGCGGTCGAGCTTGGCGGTCAACGCCGGTGTCACCACCGGAAAACCGTCCTTGACGTAGCGCGGCAAATCTTCGGTCTGCGTGGCCAGTTCGCCCATGACAACGACCAGGTCCTTTTGGATTGCAAGCAATCGTTCGCCCAGGAACGGAGGCTGGGCGGCGGCCCGGGCCGAACCGAGGGCCGCGTTCAATTCATCGACGCTCCCATAGGCTTCCACGCGCGGATGACATTTGGAAACGCGGCGGTTGTACATCAGCCCGGTCGTGCCGTCGTCTCCCTTTTTTGTGGCAATGCTCATGGCGGGTTAGTTTAAGGCGCGGGGTTCAAAGAGGAAAGCCGGGATTGACTGATATTGACGCTGGGCGTGATCCTGCCTATTGTCGCAAAAAGAACAGGCGTCATGAATTTTAAATTGATTTTCAAAACTCTCTTGATCATCGCCCTGCTGGCCTTGCTGGTCATCATGGGCATGAACAACCGCCAACCCGCCACGTTGTACATGCCGCCCGTCCTGCCCAAGGTGCAGAGGCAGCCGGCCGCCCTCATGTATTTTGCCTTCTTCGGCATCGGCTTTTTGTCCGGCACATTGTTGATGGCCGGCGGCAAAAGGGGCGGCGGCAAATCCAGCAGGGTTCAAACCTAATGCGCCGCCGGGGACGGCCCGTTTGGGATCCGTTCCACCGCCCTTTTGTAAGCCAGAATGCCGTCCACGATGGCTTGCGCCATCCGTTTGCGGAACGCCGTGTCATAAATATTTTTCGCATCCGCGGGGTTGCTCATGAATCCGCCTTCAATCAAGACGGCCGGCATGGCAGCCTCGCGCAAGACTTCGAAGCGCTCCCGCTTCATGCCGCGATCCTCCATTCGCATGCCGGCTGTGATGGCTTTTAGCAATTCATAAGCGAGCAGGGCGTTTTGGCCGTCGTGCGCGTTGCCGGCCTCGGGCAGGTGCAAGCCCTTTCCTCCGCCTTTGTCGCTGGAATTCATGCCGGCGGGCGTCAGGCAGTAAACCTCCAAACCGCCGACGGCATGCTCCGGCGCCGAGTTGTAATGCAGGCTGACAAACAAGTCCGCGCCCCGGCGCCGGGCCATCAGCGGGCGCGAGGACAGATCAACAAAGTCGTCGCCGTCCCGCGTCAACAATACTTGCAAACCTTCGTGCTTCAACAATTTCTCCACTTCCCGGGCCAGGAGGAGCGCGTAATCTTTTTCGTAATTGCGCCCGACGACTTCACCCTTGTCCTTGCCGCCGTGGCCCGGATCGAGGCAGATGGTTTTCAGGCGCGCGTCCGATTTTTGCGGAAAAAGGATCGGCTCAAGGGTCGTCCTGGCATCGACGAGCGAAAGGAGGACCGCCCCATTGCGATTGACCACGGGCAAAGAGAGCCAGACATTGACGCCGCCGATTTCCGCCCGGCGCGTATCCACCGTCAAAACCAATTTGACCGATGGATTGGTCAGGGTGATCGTTCCCGCGGCTTTCACCCATTTCATGTTGAACCCGGCGTCATGGGCCCAATCCTTCAGGCGGATGTATTCGTTGTCTGCGACAAAGGTGCTATTCAGATTCTGGGGGGGAACGCGCGCTTCAGCCGCCAGGACGGCCGTCAGAAAAAGTGACACAGCGAGCGCTTTCATGTGGCCAGGGACTTTGCCCGACGCGCGCGGCCCATTCAAGCCAAGTTTCGGGAGATTTTGCATGAAAAATGTTTCAAACTGGTTTGATTCACTTTGACTGGGTTTGACCGGGGTTGACCGGATTTAAGCTGCAAGATATTCATGATAAAGCAGTTGCATACGATTTGCCAGGCAGACTGCCCGCTGCATCAGTTTGACTTGGTTTGACTGACACGGACTCAAGGACGGGCACGGACTAGCGACAGGCCTGCCCCATTTTGACAGGGTTTGCCCAAAAAAATAATCCGAAATTATTTCGGGAAAGGGGTGTTTATCCGAAATATTTCCGAAATTTTTCCGATGATCCGAAATTTTTGGACCTTTTTTAACCCTGGATTTCAGAAAGGCAGAAAGATGGGTTCGGCAGAACCCCGAAGCTTTCGGGGCTGATTTTTCCGCCCTTCCGGCAATAAACACCGAAAGGGCGCGAGCATCCTCCTTTATTTGCCCGGCATCGACTCAGTAGCCGTAATGTGGCGGCCCGTTGCCAGCGTTGGCGGTCTGCGAGGGTGCCGGCGCCGCCGGTGCCGCGGCGAGCGCGCCGGTCATCGGGCTGACTCGATTGGCTACGAGCACACCGTCCTGGTTATCGTAGCTGAACGATACACGGTCGCCGATCCGCAGATCGCTCAAACTGCCATTGAGTTTGCCATGGATGACGATGGGGCAATCGTCAGCGAGATTGAACTTCTTCTCGGACAGCAGGTCTTTGGCCTTGATGGACCGGGTGGTGGCATCAACGGCCTCGATTGTTCCGACAAACGTCTCGCTCTTCTGCTCGATCCGGCTGGCCACGCGCAAACCTTTGACCGGTTCGTAGATGACTTGGACGGCATCCCCGACTTGCAGGCTGCTCAGCGCCGCCCATTTGTCGTCCTTCAGGACCACGGCGCAATCCGGCGCAATGGCGAGGTTATGGGTAATTATGCCCTCCTTGAGGGTGAGCGTTCGCGCCGCCGGATCAATGGCGGTGATGTGGCCCGTGTAGATCAAGTCATGCTGGACGATATCCCTGGCAATCAGCACGCCATGGGCGTTCTGGTAACGGACGGCCACCCTGTCGCCGGGCCGAAGTTCCGCAAGAGAGGCAACCGCTTTGTCCTCAAGGGACACTTTGCAGTCAGCGGCCGAGGTGAAGTGCCTGGTCAAAAAGAAGCCTTTCACCGAGAGGGTTTTGTCCGGCGCATCAACGGCGGTCACGTTGCCATTGAAGGATTTTTCCTTTTGAGCAGCGTTGCAGGAATCATCGCCGAGGGTCGGATTGGCCCAAATCAGGCCCATAATCGCCACGGCGGCTCTCGCTGCAATGTATGTTCGCATCGTTTTCATTTCGTTCCTTTCGTTGTCCAGCCGCAGGGCTGGCATGGACTGGGCGCGCAAGTTCCATGCCGCTTGAAAAAGGGGCGTTATACGGCCTGATCAGGGGGAGTCTCAGCCTTTGCGGCTGAAACGACGGCACATTTCGCGCCAGCGGTGGAATGGAAAGGACCAGCTATTTATTCCGGTTGTTCTGCGCTGGGTGCAACCCCAGTTGAGCGAGTGTCTCGCGCATTTTTAACCGGGTGACACCCAGCCAGCGGGCGGCTTTGGCCTGGTTGCCTTGCGCCAGCCGGATGGCCTGGCTGAACAATTCAGGTTCCAAATCGGCGATCATCTGCGCATAAGCGTCATGAATTTCGCCCCTTTGCGCGCGCGCCAGCAATTCCGCGACGTAGGCCGCATGGTTCTGTTGAGTGGCGGCGGCGGGTTGCGACGCCCCGGCCATGACCTGCTGCGCATGTTCGAGGCTGATGGCGAAAGGCTTGGCCAGCAGCAAGGCCTGTCGCACCACATTCTCCAATTCCCGCACATTGCCGGGCCAGGGCTGGTTTTGCAGAAAGGCAATGGCTTCAGGCTGGACGGCCGGCGCTTCGAGTCCGAGTTCCCTGGCATGGCGTTGGATGAAGTATTTGGCCAATTGTGGAATGTCTTCCGCGCGTTTGGCCAAAGGCGGCAGGGTAAGGGTGACAACACTCAGGCGGTAGAACAAATCCTGGCGAAACTCCTTTTCCTGAATGGCGCCTTCCAGATCACGATAGGTCGCGGCCAGCACCCGCACGTCCACCGCAATCTCGGTTTCGCTGCCCAACCGCTGGATGCAACGCTCCTGCAGCACCCGCAGCAGCTTGGCCTGCGTGTTCGCGTTCAAGTCGCCGATTTCGTCCAGAAAAAGGGTGCCGCCTTGGGCCTGCTCGAAGCGGCCAATGCGCCGGGCTTGCGCGCCGGTGAAGGCGCCGCGTTCGTGGCCGAAGAGTTCGCTTTCCAGCAAGGCATCCGGGATGGCGGCGCAGTTAACGGCGATGAACGGCTTGTCCGCGCGGTCGCTGTGCTGGTAAATCGCCCGCGCGATGAGTTCCTTGCCGGTGCCGGTCGGCCCGCGGATGAGGACGGTGGTGGAGGTGGCGGCCACGCGGCCGATTTCCTTGTAGATCGCCTGCATGACGCGGCTGTTGCCGATGATGGCCGAGCCGTCCGGGCGGGCTTCGCCCATCTCTACCGGTTCCGACATCATCCGGCTGCTGGCAACGGCTGAGGCGAGCAAATCGAGCAATTCATCGGCTTCAAACGGTTTGAGCAGGTAATCGCATGCGCCCAATTTGGTGGCCTCAATGGCTGTCTCGGTGGTGCCGTGGGCCGTCATCAGAATGATCGGCTGCTTTGGCTTGGCGGCGTGCAGTTGGGCGACCAGTTCCAAGCCGCCCAAACCCGGCAATCTTAAATCGGTGACGACCACATTGTAACTGTCTTGCCGCGCCCGGGCTAAACCATCGTCGCCTCGGGCGGCAAGGTCCACTTCATATCCTTCCGCGCCGAGCACTTTCTGCAAGGAGGCCGCGGTGCTGGCGTCATCTTCGATGAGCAATATTTTAGGATTCATTTTTTCCGGTTTGGGGCAGAACAACGCGGAAAGTCGTGCCGCGATTTTGCGCCGTTTGATAATGGAGTTTGCCGCCATGTTTTTCAACGATCCGCGCGGCGATGGGCAGGCCCAGCCCCGTCCCTCCTTCCTTGGTGGTGAAGAACGGGTCGAACAGGCGCTTCTGCACCTCCGGCGGGATGCCTTTGCCGGTATCGGCCACCTCCATCACCACGATCCCGTCCAGGCCGTTGCGGGCCGGGCCGGACTGGCCGGAAACGCGCAACGTGATCACACCGTCGCGCCCGATGCTGTCCGCCGAGTTTTGAATGAGGTTGATCAACACCTGCTTGATTTGCTGGATGTCCGCGCGCACCCAAACCGGTTCGGATGCCTCCATCGTCAACTTGATCGCGGACTTTTCCAACTGGGGCCGCAACAGGTCATGCACTTCCTGCATGATGCGTTGCGCGGGGAGGGCAACCAATTCCGGTTCGGACGGCCGCGCGAACTCCAGAAAGTCCTTCACAATCCGCTCCAGACGGCTGATTTCGCCGGCGATGACGTCGGCATCCTCCCGGGCGAAGGCGGCCAGGGACTTTTTCAGGCTGAAGAGGCGGAATTTAATGGCGGTGAGAGGATTGCGGATTTCATGCGCGACCCCAGCCGCGAGCACACCAATGGAGGCAAGCTTCTCCTGCCGCACGATGATGGCCTGGCTTTCAGTCAACTGGAGGCGGAGCGGCGCGATCATGCCCCGATAAACGAGCAACAGAAGCGCGGCAGCCAAAGCGAGCAGGAGCACCGCTGAAATGTGGAGGAGCCGCTTGAAAATGACCAGGGTGCGGTCGGACCCCCTGAGAAAAGCATCGAAGGTTGAACGCTGATTGTCAATAAACGTATCGCACAAGGACAACAATTGTTCGGACTGCTTCTGGACTTTCTCATAGCTAACCTGAAAATCCTTGGCTTGTGTGGAACTCCACCGGGCACGGCTGGCCTCGAGCACTTTCTCGCCTTCGATCGAGTAATTGTCGTAAGCCGTCCGGATGCGTTGAAAGAAATCAATCTCCAGGGGCGTGGCCGCGTTGGTGCTGTTTTGTTCCAGCCGTTGTTTGAAATCCCGTGTTCCGCTGTGAAAGGCCTCCGCGTCGGCCGGGTCGCCGCGCAGCCTGTAGCGCAGCAAACTGTCATTCAGGCGCTCAATATCGTTGCGCATGCGGACACCCCTGTAAAAGCTGTCCGCCTTCAAGCTGGCGAACTGGCGCTGCAAATTATCCACCCGTTCCCAGGTGGTGTGGTTGACCCAGATGACCAGTATGGAACCAACCAGGGCCGTAAGAACAAGGCCCGCCACGCGCAATTTCGTCGCCGGGCCGCCCCCGGTGAAATGCGGGAAACCACTTGTGGAATCATTTGTTCCATTCATCGTCTTCATGCTCCGCCGGGCCGCCGCGCAAAGCCCTTGATTTCACTCAAAAATCACCGCTTGCTCCAGTTGGCACGGGAACCGCTGCTCCAATGGACAGGCACAGCGCCCGGTTCGCGGCGCACAAATAATAATATCTGAAACACATGAAAACACGAATTGTTCTAAAATCTTTTGAGGCTATGTCCTTTGCGGCTTTTGCCTCGGGGGTCCAAAGCAGCGGGGAAACTGGCGGAGGCGGCTCAAACGCTGAGCCGAAACTGGCCCCGCAACCGCAACCGGCCCCCAATCAGGCAATCCATATCCCGGGTTTCCCGGAATATTTCAAGATGCCGGTCCAGCCCAAAGACTGGCCGAACGCCGACAATAGCGCGCTGAATGATCTATGAACACCGAAACAGCCATGGAACATGAGCCCCGGCAAACATCCGGGCGCCTGAAGAAGAGAGTATTGATCGTGGATGACGACGCGTCCGTCCGCGAATCGATCAGCAGCGTGTTGCAGGAAGCCGGTTACGAAGTGTTGCAGGCGGGGGATGGGGAGCAGGCGTTGACACAATTTGATTCGAGGCAGATTGACTTGATCCTGCTGGACCTCGGCCTCCCGAACAAGAGCGGGTGGGACACGTTTGAGGGCTTTACCAGCCAAAATCCCACGCTGCCGATCATCATTATTACCGGTCAAGCCAGGCAAGCTAAAATGGCGATGGCGGCGGGCGTGGGCGCTTTGATGGAAAAACCGCTGGATGCGGCGCAACTCCTGCAAACCATACAGGAACTGTTAAACGAGCCGGAAGAAGCCCGTCTGCGCCGCATGTGCGGTTACAGCCGGGAACTCCTTTACATCCCTGTGGCGCCGCGTCGCACCCGGGCGGGGGCTGCCACGATTGCTGCCAATCATAAGCCGAAATGAAATTCTCATTGCTTGCAACATAAACAAAATCTCTTTTGTTTTGTGTGATGGTGTGATTTACTCGGGCCAGTGAATGTCACCCACAGCATTTGGGACAAGCTGACGCGGCTCGTCATGGCCTTGTTGGTGATCGCCGGCGCGCTGGGCATCATCGTCTGGTATGAGCCTGTCGTGCAGGAGAATCAGCGGATGCGGGAGGAAAAGTTCGGGCTGGAAAAGAAAATCGAGCAGGAAAGCAAAATCGCCAAAAAGCTGGAGACGCAATTGCGCTCTTTTGAGAATCCGGCGCTGGAAAAAACACTGGTCGAGCGCCTGGCGCGCGAACGGCTCAGCTACGCCAAGCCGGGTGAGAATGTGATCCATTTCGAGCCGCCCGCCAGCGGCATTGCCCGTTAAACCGTCATGATTTCTTTTTCCTTGGCGGCCAGGTGGACGTTGATTTTCGCAATGTAATCGTCGGTTAACTTCTGTATTTCCTTCTCGGCCACCTCGACCTGGTCCTTGGCTTTGGATTCTTTTTTGACGGCTTCAATCGCATCGCGGCGCACATGACGAATGGCCACGCGGCCGTCTTCGGCCAGCTTATGCACGAGCTTGACCATTTCCTGGCGGCGTTCCTGGCTGAGCTCGGGCATGACCAGGCGGATGACTTTTCCCTGCACGGCCGGGGTCACGCCGAGGCTGCTTTTCAAGATCGCCTTTTCGATGGCATGGATGGTCGAGGCGTCCCAGGGCTGAATGACCAGAACGCGCGGTTCGGGGGTGGTGATGCCCGCCAATTCGCGGAGGCGCATGTGGGAGCCATACACCTCGGCCATGATGTTTTCGACCAGGACGGGCGAGGCTTTGCCGGTCCGAATGCCGCTAAATTCATGTTGCACGACCTCATCGGTCTTGGTCATTTTCTCTTCCGCTTCCAAAAGAATGTCGTCGAGAGCCATAGTTTCAATTTAGAGGTTGAGGTTAAAAGTCAGTTTGTAACCAGCGTGCCAACCTGTTCGCCGAGCACCACGCGTTTGAGATTATGCGCTTTAAAAAGATCGAACACAATAATGGGCATTTTGTTGTCCATGCAAAGTGAAAAAGCCGTTGAATCCATCACTTTGAGCCGTTTGCCCAGGGCCTCCGCGTAAGAAATCCGGTCGTAACGCCGGGCCTTGGGATGGGTCTTGGGATCGCTGTCGTAAATGCCGTCCACCTTGG
>Ga0326727_10026062_pt1 | contig 10894 bp, 8 predicted proteins | sample MB2enrmetagenome_FD_207643 | JGI IMG/M metagenome (GOLD analysis project Ga0326727, IMG submission 207643) | Lab enriched peat soil microbial communities from McLean, Ithaca, NY, United States - MB29MY | ecosystem: Environmental > Terrestrial > Soil > Wetlands > Peat | place: USA: New York... | reverse complement strand
GAAGCGTTCGGGCCGAGCGGCGCGAACCGCCTCTTCTTGTGCGCCATCGCCTTGGCGCGGAAGTCCGGCCGTATGCGACGGTATTGCTCAAGGCTGTAGAGTTTTTCGCGGGTCAGCATCGTCGGACTCCGTGGGCGCGGCGGCCGGCTCGGCGTCGCGCGGAAACGATGGAGGATCGCCCGCCTCAGCCCGTCTCTCCGAGAGCCATGCGTAGCGTCTGGCGTGCGCGTGCTCGGCCGTGGCGCGCGTCGCGAACCAGTCGGCGATGTCGTCGAAGATTTCGGCGCGCGTTTCCTGCACGATCCTGGGATTCATTTCGGTCGCCTCGAGGGATTCGACGGCGGCCGCGGTCGCGAGGTTCTCCTCGATCGAGCCGAACGGCATGCCCGTCGTCGGCTCGTCGCATGGCTGGCGGTCGTCGGGATGGCCGAACGCATGTCCGATTTCGCCGTCGGCGATCGGGCGGAACGACTGGGCGACGTCGGGATCGCCCTCGACGTCGGCCAGGTCGGCGAAATGGAGACGGCGGCGCGCCTTGCGGCGGCGACGAATCTGCCGCGGATCGGAAAGCCACGCGACGAATGGGGCGCGGCCGAAACGGCAGTCATTGTTCTTCATGCGCCGGTCTTGGTGCGAGGGCGATGGTCGCGGCGCGCAAGTTGTCGCGACGACGACAGCATAGGTTTGCGCGGCGCCGGCGAACATTGAACGAGGGGAAACGCTCCCCCTGAGAAGGGAAGGGGCGCCCTATACCTTGGTGAGGCCGGTCCTTGCGCCGCATCGGCCCGCCGGCCGCCACAGCCGCCGACCGCGCCCATGAGGCCGCCGCGTCAGGCGCGCGAGCGGCGAGGTCAGGCCACACAGACCCTGGTCAAGCCTTGGGTTACCAAGCGCTTAGACGCCGGCGCGCGACGATCCGGGCGCTGGGCCGGGGCGCCGCTTACTTCGGCGCCGGCGCAATCGTGACGCCGCTGAGCTGGAAATGTTCGCGTTCTTGGGTGTCCATGTTCGTCGCGTCGCAATCGATCGCCGTGATCGAGCCGCCTGCGCCGTTCGTCGTGAGATGGCAGGCGCCGCGCAAGCGGTTGTTTTCGAACTGCTCCTTGTCGGGCAGGTCGACGCGCGAATCGTCGATGGCGATGACATGGTCGGTCGGCGTCGGCTGGCTGATCTGATCGCCGAAAAAGAAGATGACGCCTTGCGCCGTCGCGAACGCGACGAATTCCTGCCCGTTGGTTCGAACCGCGTACATGACTTGCGGTCCGCACGCCAAGGGTTTGCCGAGGAACTGCGCGACGCAGGTCCCCTTCATGGAGACGAGCGACTTGGTGTCGGGCGTCTGCGCCGAAGCCAGGCCGGCCGCGCTGAGCGCAAGCGCGACGGCGAATATGACCTGAGGCCGATGCATCGAGTCCCCCCTCTTCTCGCAACGAGGCGAGCGCGCCGTGCGCCCAGGTGCCGCGGCTCGAAGGGAAGCTTCCGCGAGCCCGGCGCCGGCGTCAACTTCGCCGCGCCGAGCCGTCGTCCCAGCCACGCCCTCGGCGCGGTCTACAGACTCTTCGAGCCAAGCGGCGACGGGGGCGGACTATCCGAAAGGGCACCATCCATACACGAAAGGAAGGTGGAAGGCTGGCCGCCGCAGGCGCATGCTTTGGCAAATGCCAGTTTTGCCGTCTCACGCGCCGTGCGCCCGCAACGGCGCCCGCCGACACTTTGTGATGGAGCGCGTCGCCTGGCGGCGCGCTGGCCTGATCAGCGAGCGCGACCTGCTTGCACGCGGCTTCGGCCCCGCAGACGTGGACTCGCTCGGCCCGCCGATCTTCGCTGGCCCGACACGACTCTATTCGCTCGCTGCGGTCGACGCCCGCCGTCCAGCGACGCTTGGCGAGGCAACCGAGTGAAGGACGCCACGGCCGCTTCATCTCTCGACTTGGACCGCCGCTTGCCATTCGTCGGCGAGAGGGCGTTGCTCATCGCCGGCTGGAACGACGCTGCGATCAACGCGCTTGGCGCGCCTGCGCGCACGATCAGGGGCGAGCGGTTCTGGCGGCTCGACGCGGTGAACGCGGCGCTCGAGGCGAGGTGCGCCGGACAGGCTGGAAGCGAGACAAAGACGGGCGCCTAGTCGCGCCAATCTAACGCTTGGCGCCCGCTGGACGCGGCGCGCATCGGGTTGCGCCGCGTATTCGGCCGAGCCGTAATCGACGCCGCGAGCGGCTCGCCGGCCTCCAGCCGCAAGACGATCCCTTCCTTGAACGCGCTCGAAAACTGCCGCGGACTCTTCCCCGGTTCCGACATGGTTCCTCCTCGGACGCCATGTCACCCATTTACCCGTGTCTCACACGAGGGGTGCAGTCCACAGCATTGCAACACAGATTAAATGCACTGTCACCGTAACCCCCCGTAACCCCCGTAACCCCTTACCTGTACCCATAGGATCATACGCGGCCTACGAGGCGAAATGCCGCACCATATAACAGGCCTCCACCGCCGCCGCTTCCTTGCGCTACACGGGTCTGTGGTTTCCACTCACCGAAGAATTCAGAGGCGAGCCGCCGGCCCCGCTCTATGTCCAATGACATCGTCGCGGAGGCGGGGTCGGTACGCCTGCTACGGCGCGCGATCTCCGTTGCGTGTCTGCGATGCCACGGCGACGAAACGGCCCCTTCAAAGGTGGCAACGCCACGCGCGGACGCTCGAGGGGGAACTCAGTAGCAAGCTTTAGGTGGTGATCAGCGCGAGGCCATTGGAAATGAGTGCCGAATTTTGGTTCCTCGATCGGGAGCACAATCAACAGGGCCCTCTCGCAATAGACGAGGTCGCCAATCTGATCCGCGATGGTGTCATTGAACGAACGACCAAAGTATGGACTGCCGGCATGCTTGACTGGCAGACGGCCGCTGAGATTGAAGACCTGGGCTCGTATTTTGGCCCACCACTGAGACGTCCCTTGCCTCCACCACGCGTCAACGAGACCGACGCTCAAGCGACCTCGAAGATCGCCGCACAGCCAGCGCCCGAAGGCCGCGCAACCCGACCGGCCATCATCGTTTACTACTGCTATTTATTTGGATTGTTCCACGGTATCCCCGCAATCATCGGGCTTATTATTGCCTACGTCAATCGACGGAGCGCGCCGGACTGGATCCGCAGCCATTATCAACTCCAAATTCGGACTTTCTGGATTGGCTTGGCCCTGATTTGCATCGGTGCCATGTGTGCTTTTACCGGTGCTATAGTCGCAAGCGATGAACCAACGGCTGGCGTGCCTATTATGGCAGTAGGTTGTATCGTATTCTTGTCTTGGCTAGTGTGGCTTTTCCTCCGCTGCTTCAAAGGGCTTCGCCTCGTTGGAAGGGGTCAGCCGTATCCGAATTCCCACAAAACGCTACGAGTTTACCTTCGACCACTTTCTATGACGTCTAATTCACGCTCTAGGCATATACCACTCTTTATCCGTTCGCTTTCTCCAGTTGCAATTTGGAGCGTTGTTGCGGCTTCCGTCGTCCTCGCGATCGTCATAATCTACCTATTTTCAAGTTTTGCGTTTACACCTTACGCATCTGGTAAGATAAACATCGTTTTCGCCAATGCCACTCCCCGTTCCTACAAAAACGGTCGCGCGACAACATGCACGATTGTGGCTAACATTCACAATAACTCGAAGTATCATGTCGACAAGATTGGATTGAAACTTGAAGACTGGGATTTATCAATTGACGCAATTAACGCCAACGCGTTTCTGGACGGGGCAGACATACTGACGTTGACACTATCTGATGAATCGGCACCCTGTTCAGAACAAGCGGACTACGTTAGAAGATCAGTCGGAAAGGTACAGGTTTTAGATTGCTCAATTCCCGGCGTTGCCGAAGGGGATTGCCAACAGCTCGTAGCTATCTCGACGACTTTGGATGCAAATGTGGTGGCAAAAATACGCACCGATGACCGCGCCAATGGTGAAAAGCAAATAGCCAAGCTACGCGATGCACTTGTCGCAGCACATTTGGATACGAGCAATTTTGAATTCTACGATTATCAATATATACCGATGTATTTGCGTGCATTCGATACGATAATTAGTATTGACTCGTCTTCATGGAGCTTTGATGAGTACGCGTCTGGCAGTGTGAGTAACGTGGCGTTAGTTGACCAAAGTCATGATGGCTCCAACATGACGCTAAGAGCTAATTTCAGATACACTGACGGAAAGACTGGTTGGCTAGCGGTCAAGTTTCCGAAAAGCGGTATGCCATGTCTAACCTATTGGAATTTTGCTGACGAATGTAGAGACGTTCGATTTCCGGACGTGTCAGCTCAGGAATGACCGCGCTGCCGCGATTCCTTTGTCGCAACGGACGCCTAAGAGCTTGATTTATAGGGAAACGTGCGTGCCGCTTAAGCGAAACCCAAAGCAAATCGGCATTCAGGTAACCGGTCGGATCCCTCAGCTGGGCCGGCATTACGGGGCATTACGGCATTACGGCATTACGGGGCATTACGGGGGCATTACGGGCATTACGGGGACGCCATATCAATTGGGCATTACGGCATTACGGGGCATTACGGGGACGCCATATCAATTGCACAATTTCGGGCATTACGGGGACGCCATATCAATTGCACAATTTCGCGATCCGCAGTCAGCCCCAGACTTTCGCAACCTCAACCGCTCCGGCCCTCGCCGCCACACCCGAAGCCGTCGACCTCATGGAAGCATGAACTTCCGAGGTTTTGACCCTGTCAATGGCGCGCGTTCCGCGCGCCGCCTGCGGAGGTCGAAGACCATTGACAGGGTCAAAACCTTGGAAGAAAGAGGCTTCCACGAGGTCGACGGCGCTCCCCGCCAAGCTCTTGTCGCCGTTGAAGAAATGCGGATCCTGCCCGCGCGAGGCCGACAAATGCTTTGCGGGCGCTGAAAGCCGCGCTATCCTCGTTTGATGGGCCGCGACGGGCCAAAGCGGCGCTGGCCGCGTGAGTTGCCGTCGCAGCGCGGATGTCAACGATTTGTTGGGCAAGTCGTTGAAATTGCCGAAAGCGCCGTCAAGCAAAACCTTGACGACCCTTGACAGGACTTGACGAAACTTGACTTCGCTTGACGGGGGCTTAACGAATTACGAATTGCGGTGAATTGCGGCGACAGTGCATTCAATCCGCCCCTTAATCACTGTGATAATCAGGTAAATCCATCGTCCCCTCGCCCACCCTCTCCGCGCGCGCGTTTTGGCGCCTAAGCGCTTGAAAACGCTTGCGCACGAAACGGACTTGTCGCCTCGCGGCAGCCTCTGCCGCGCCGGCCGCCCAGCCGGCTTCGCCGCACCCTCGCCCCTGCCCCTTTCCCGAACGGGAGAGGGGTTTTGCGCGCCAAACATGCACAATTTTCCCCGCTTGCCCCGCGGCCCTTCCTCCCCCACCTTACCCGCATGAGCGACTCGCCGATTGGCAGGTTTCCCTCGCGCCTCGTCGCCGTTCTCGGCCCCACCAACACCGGCAAGACCCATCTCGCCGTCGAGCGCATGCTCGGCCATTCGACCGGCATGATCGGCCTGCCGCTGAGGCTCTTGGCGCGCGAGATCTACGACCGCATCGTCAAGACGAAAGGCGCGCGCGCGGTCGCGCTGGTCACCGGCGAAGAGAAGATCGCGCCGCTGTCGCCGCGCTACTGGGTCGCCACGGTCGAGGCGATGCCGCTCGACCGCAAGGTCGACTTCCTCGCCGTCGACGAGATCCAGCTCTGCGCCGACCCCGAGCGCGGCCACGTGTTCACCAATCGCCTGTTGCACGCGCGCGGGACGTCCGAGACGATGCTGCTCGGCGCGGCGACCGCGGCGCCCTTGATCCGCCGCCTCTGCCCCGAATTCGTCATCGAGTCGCGCGACCGCTTCTCGCAGCTCGCCTACGCTGGCTCGAAGAAGCTCACCCGCCTGCCGCCGCGTAGCGCGGTCGTCGCCTTTTCCGCCGACGCGGTCTACGCCATTGCCGAGCTGATCCGCCGCCACCGCGGCGGCGCGGCGGTGGTGATGGGCTCGCTGTCGCCCCGCACCCGCAACGCCCAGGTCGCGCTGTTCCAGTCGGGCGAGGTCGACTTCCTCGTCGCCACCGACGCGATCGGCATGGGCCTCAACATGGACGTCGATCACGTCGCCTTCGCCTCGCTGCGCAAGTTCGACGGGCGGCGCACGCGCTGGCTCCACCACCACGAGATCGGCCAGATCGCCGGCCGCGCCGGCCGCTTCCGCCGCGACGGCACGTTCGGCGTGACGGGCGACGCGCCGGAGATGGACGCCGACGTCGTCGGCGCGGTCGAGGGCCACGCCTTCGCGCCGCTGACCACGGCCGAATGGCGCAACGCCAAGCTCGACTTCTCCTCACTCTCCGCCCTGATGCGTTCGCTCGCCGCGCCGCCCCCGAGCCCGGGCCTCGAGCTCGCCGACGAGAGCCAGGACGAGACGACGCTGCGCCAGCTCGCCGGCGACGAGCTGGTCGCGCGCCGCTGCCGCGACCGCGCCAACCTCGTCCGGCTGTGGGAAGCCTGCCAGACGCCCGACTTCCGCAAGACCTCGCAGGAGGAGCACACGCGGCTCATCGGCGGCATGTTCGAGCACCTGACCCAACGCAACCGCCGCCTGCCGGAGGACTGGATGCAGGGCCAGTTCGCCAGCGTCGACCGGCTCGACGGCGACATCGACGCGCTGTCGACCCGGCTCGCGCGCGTGCGCACGCTCGCCTACGTCGCCAATCGCGGCGACTGGCTCGCCGACCCGGCGCTCTGGCAGGGCAAGACCCGCGCGCTCGAGGACCGGCTGTCCGACACGCTGCACGAGCAGTTGATGAAGCGCTTCATCGACCGGCGCACCTCGACCCTGCTCAAGAGCCTCAACCAGCGCGCCGGACCGATCTTGGGGGGCATCGGCGCCGACGGCGCGGTGACGGTCGAAGGCCACCGCGTCGGGACATTGTCGGGCGCGCATTTCGTGCCCGAGCGCGGCGGGTCTCCGCTCGAAGACCGCGTGTTGCGCGGCGCGGTCGAACGCGCGGTGGCGCCGGAGATCGCGCGCCGGCTCGGCGCGCTGGCCGCCGACGACGACGAAGCGTTCGCGCTTCAGCCGGGCGGCCGGCTCGCCTGGCGCGGCGTCGCGGCGGGCGAGATCGTCGGCGGCGGCCTGTTCGCGCCGCGCGTCCGGCTGCTCGGCGAATTCGGCGCCGCGGCGGCGCGCGAGCGCGCAGAGCGGCGGCTCGAAGCCTTCGTCGCCGCCGAAGCGGGACGCCGCTTCGCCGCGCTCGCCCAGCTCCGGGCGGCGGTCGCCGACGGCCGCTTCAAGGGCCTGGCGCGCGGGCTCGCCTATCTGCTGGTCGAACATTTCGGCGTGCTCGACCGGCGCCTGGCCGAAACGCAGGTGCGCGCGCTGAGCCGCAACGAACGGCGCGTCCTCAAGGGCCTCGGCGTGCGCTTCGGCGCCTTCAGCCTCTATCTGCCGGCGCTGTCGACGCACGAGGCGCGGCTCATCGGCGAAGTGTTCGCCACGCTGGCGCGGCCCGGCTGGCGGCCGGCCGCCGACGCGCTGACGCCCCTTCCTCATCCGATGCCGCCGCCGGAGGCGCTGGCTTTGCGCGGCTTGCGCGCGGTCGGCGGCTTCGCCGCGCCGGCGGCGGCGCTGGAGCGGCTCGACGCACTGGCGCGCGAAGCCGATCCCGAGGCCGCCGGCGCGATCCGCGCGACGCCGCAACTCTTCGCCGAGCTCGGCTGGAAGCCCGGCCAGGCGGAGCAGATCCTGCGCGGCCTCGGCTTTGCCCGCACGCGCAAGGGCGGCGAAGGCGAAGCCGAACTGTGGCGCCGGCGCGCCTCGCCCGAGGCGGCGCCGGCGCGGCCCGCCGCTTCGCCGTTCGCGGCGCTCGCCCCGTTCGCCAAGCCGGCGGCGGCGCGCCGCCGCGCCCGCCGCAAGCCAGCCCGTCGCCGGCCCGCCGCAGGAGGCGCGAACGGTTGAGCGAGCCGCCGACGCCTGCCGCGCCGACGTCTGGCTGTGGCGCGCGCGCTTCTTCAAGACCCGCTCCCTGGCGGCGCGCGCGATCGAGCAAGGCGGCGTGCGCATCACCCGCGGCGGGCTGGGCTCGGGCGTCGACAAGCCGAGCCGGCTGGTCAAGCCCGGCGACGTGATCGCCTTCCCGCTCGGCGCGAAATGGGTGGCGGCGCGGGTCGAAGGGCTCGGCCTGCGGCGCGGTCCCGCCAGCGAAGCGCGCGCGCTTTACACGCTGCTGTAGCCGTTTCGCCAGCCCGCCCTTGACAGGGCGACAGCGGGCGCAAACTGTGGCCGGGCGTCGCTTTCGGCGAGGGCGGCGCAACGCGTGGGGAGGCGCTTCGCCATGGCCTTCGCCAACGTCAACGGCGCGGTCGCGCATTATCGCGACGAAGGACGCCTTGACGCGCGGGCGATCGTCTTCATCAACGCGCTCGGCATGGACCTGCGCATCTGGGACGAGCTCGTCGGTCCGCTGGCCAACGCCTATCGAATCGTGCGCTATGACAAGCGCGGCCACGGCCTTTCCGAACTGCCGGCCGGGCCGGCGCTGATCGCCGACTACGCCGCCGATCTCGCCGCCCTGCTCGACCGGCTCGAGGTCCGCGGCGCGGTGATCGTCGGCCTGTCGATGGGCGGGCTGGTGGCCCAGGCGCTCTACCGCCAACGGCCGGACCTCGTCGCCGCGATGGCGCTGTGCGGAACCGCCGCCAAGGTCGGCACGGAAGAGAGCTGGCGCCAGCGCATGGACGAGGTCGCCCGCGGCGGGATCGAAGCGATCGCCGACGCGACGATGCAGCGCTGGTTCACCGCCGGGTTCCGCGCCAAGCGGCCGGACCAGCTCGCCGGCTGGCGCGCGATGCTGACGCGGACGCCGCGCGAGGGCTATCTCACCGCTTGCGGCGCGCAGATGCGCGCCGACCTACGCCCCTATTGCGCGGCGATCGCGACGCCGGTGCTGTGCGTCGTCGGCGAAGACGACGGCTCGACCCCGCCCGCTGTGGTGCGCGAACTCGCCGGCCAAATCGGCCATGCTCGGTTCGAAATCATCCCCGCCGCCGCCCATATGAGCTGCATCGAGCGCCCCGAGGCGTTGCGCAGCCTGATCGAGGCGCTGGCGAAGGGCGCAGCGGCCTGAAAAGGCCCATTCCTGACGCTCGCCGGCTTTGATCTGTCCCCTTGCACGCCGAAGACGAAGCGGTATAGAGACGCCGCCCTGGCCCAGGCGGCCCATGGCTGGACCCGGAAACTCCATGTCCCAAGACACTTCGCAGGTGGGCCTCGCGCCGGCGGCCAATGGCCACGACGCGGGCGGGGCGGGGCATGCGAGCGGCAAGTTCTGGATCCTGGCGCTGGGATCGGTGGGCGTCGTCTTCGGCGACATCGGCACCAGCCCGCTCTACGCGCTGCGGGCGGCGCTCAACCAGTTCAAGGACGGCGGCCTCTCGGTTGAAGCCGTAGTCGGCGTCGTCTCGCTGATCATCTGGGCGCTGCTGATCGTCGTCACCGGCAAATACGTCCTGTTCCTGATGCAGGCCGACAACAAGGGCGAAGGCGGCATCCTGACGCTGAAGGCGCTCGCCCAGGTCGCGCTCGGCCGAAATGTCGCCGTCGCCTTCGTGCTCGGCGTCGCCGGCTCGGCGTTGTTCTGCGGCGACGCCGTCATCACCCCGGCGATCTCGGTGCTCTCTGCGGTCGAAGGTCTCAAGCAGGTCGACGGCGATCTTTCGCCGTACGTGCTGCCGGCGACCGTCGTCATCCTGGTCCTGCTGTTTCTCGCCCAGCGGCGCGGCACCGCCGGCGTCGCGGCGTTTTTCGGCCCGATCATGGTGGCGTTCTTCATCGCCAACGCCGTGCTCGGACTGACCCACATTCCCGACGCCTGGGTGATCCTGCGCGCCCTCAGCCCGCGACCGGGCGTCGAATTCCTGTGGAGGCACGGAGCGCTCGGCTTCGTCGTGCTCGGCGCCGTCTTCCTCGCCGTGACCGGGGCGGAGGCGCTGTACGCCGACATGGGCCATTTCGGCCGCCGGCCGATCCAGGCGGCCTGGCTGTTCCTCGTCCTGCCGGCGCTGATGGCCAGTTATCTCGGACAAGGCGCCTCGATCATCGCCAATCCCAAGGCGGTCGAGAACCCCTATTACCTGCTCGCCCCCTCCTGGGCGCTACTGCCGTTGATCCTGCTCGCGACGACGGCGACCGTCATCGCCAGCCAGGCGATCATCACCGGCGCCTTTTCGCTCGCCCGGCAGGCGATCCAGCTCGGCCTGCTGCCGCGCCTGGAGATCGTCCACACCTCCGACCTGCAGGAGGGGCAGATCTACGTGCCGCGGGTCAACGGCGCGCTGCTGTTCGGCGTGCTGGCGCTGGTGCTGCTGTTCCGCTCCTCCGGCGCGCTCGCCAACGCCTACGGCGTCGCGGTGTCGGGCACGATGGTGACGACGACCGCGCTCGCCTTCTTCGTCGTCTGGCGGCTGTGGCGCTGGCCGCTGTGGGGGGCGCTGGCGCTGATCTGCGCCTTCCTGTCGATCGACCTCGGCTTCTTCGTCGCCAATCTCTCCAAAGTGTTCGAAGGCGGCTGGGTCCCGCTGATGATCGCCGCGGCGATGTTCGTGACGATGTGGACGTGGTCGCGCGGCAACGCGCTCCTGCTGGCCAAGATCCATCGCGACTCGATCCCGATGGTCGACGTGATCAGGATGCTGGAGAAGTCGAAGCCGGTCCGCGTGCCCGGAACGGCGATCTTCCTCACCAGCGACCCTTCCGTCGCGCCGTCGTCGTTCATGCACAACCTCAAGCACAACAAGGTGGTGCACGAGCGGGTGGTGATGATGTGCGTGCGCACCGAGACTTCGCCGCGCGTGCCGGAGTCGCAGCGC
>Ga0326727_10026061_pt1 | contig 10894 bp, 10 predicted proteins | sample MB2enrmetagenome_FD_207643 | JGI IMG/M metagenome (GOLD analysis project Ga0326727, IMG submission 207643) | Lab enriched peat soil microbial communities from McLean, Ithaca, NY, United States - MB29MY | ecosystem: Environmental > Terrestrial > Soil > Wetlands > Peat | place: USA: New York... | reverse complement strand
CTCATCCAACGGCTCGATAAGAAACCCGTCGGGTTCCGCTGCAATTGCTTTGCGAACCGTCCCAATGTCCGTGTCCGGGGCGATGAAGATGATCGGAACGTTGTGACGTTTCTTAATCTCTCGCGCCGCCTCGATATTGTCCCTTTCGCCCTTCATCCTGATATCCATGAGGATAATATCGGGCTGCAAATCGTTTGCGCGCTCTATCACGTCGCTGACTGTCGCAGTTGTTGCGACGACGTCGTAGCTCACGTGCTGCAATCGGCTCTGGATATCCTGAGCACTGGTTGGATCAGCTTCAACCAGAATAATGCGAATCAAGGTCTCCTCGTGTGATACAAATGCTGAGCAAAAAGTGCTCGATCAGGCTTATTATGGCTGTTAGTAGCTCACTCCAATTCATAAATATTTGTCGAACATTCGTCATGCAAGCACGCGAATGACGTCTACACGCACTATCTGCGAGAGGCATTCGCTGCCGTTGCCGATTCTGACGGTTTAAATGTGTGGTACTCACATACACTACGCTGTGAGTACAGCCATTGAAGATAAGCGAGTTATCGCTGAGGATTTTTGCATTCATATCTGCTCGCTGGAGCCACAGGTTCTCCTGTCCTTTTTGCTCCACGGAGGGGGAAATGATGCCGAATCCTTTTCGTAGAGCATCGTATAGGTCTCCTCGCGCAATACTGAAGAGTCTTTGATTGACTTGCCAGGATACGGCGATAGCGACAACGGACATAACTGAATACTCCAAACTGGGGTCCCCACCAACGAGACGCAGATTCACTCCTCAAGGGGCGTAACGTAGCATGATGCCAGCTTGCTGCTAATGAGCCTCTGTTTGTGAAAGAGGCGCGCGGTGAGGTGGTACATGCCTTCTTCACTTGCGTAGAGCTCGCTGACGAATCGTTTCGTGCCGCCTCCTGCAATGAAGTCGATATCGATCACGTCCATGAGTGTGTGGGATTTCGACGGGGGAGTTGCGGCGATTTCGAGCCGTAGATTCGGCACGTCGCGGTGGGCGTGCACCACCGTTTCCGTCTCGATGGTTTCTTCATACGCCCAATATGGCCGATTCACGAAAAAGGTCTTGATTTCGGCAGGATCTTCAGTGATCCGAACCTCATAATAGGGAGAGTACCAACTCGCGTACACACCGTAGCGGTACGCGGTGACGTGCAGATAGGCCCAGCCAGTGTGGTTCGCAAAGATGTGGAAGTTGAGCACTTCTGTGTCTTGAGGGGCTAACTCTTTTACGAAATGAAACGAGCCGCTTGGCAAAATGTCGATATCGTGCGAGTTAGTGGTATATAGCGTCGCGCTTACGTCGACGAAGGGGTCCGTTGACACGTTCTTCAGCTGGACGGTGATCCAGTGGCGCCCCCGTTCGAGCACCTCGGGCGTAACGATTGCCTCGAATGGGTACTTGCGTTGTTCTTCTCGTTCTTCCATAGCGATTCTCTTCTCTTTTTTCTTTTCGTCGGCCATAGTATCATCAAATTACGTAGCGCTCGGACGGTAATAAGGCATACGCAAGGAAAAAGGAGATCACAAAGGAGAAACACGCTGCGCTATCATAGCTCGAGCTTATCCGAGAATTACGGCGGCCATTGCGCTTACTCGAGTGAAAACGAAATTGCGACTGAAAAAAGGCACCGTGGGAGGGTAATAATATTGTTTTATAGTGTGGCAAAAAAACAAGGCCGTTGAATACTTATACTGGGTGAGTGGCGCCTTTTTTCCGTCAAACCTATATGTTCGATATTATGCATCCCGCGCCTATCATGGTGTTAAAATGGACCGGAGCCATAGATATGACCCCTGTAGGTTGCTACACCACTGCCCGTAAGAAGAAGCCGTCGTGGTGTCGCGGGAGCAAGGACACACGCAGCGATATAATCGTTTCCCTCAGCTTCTTCCACTCATAACGCGTGCAATACCGAAAACGGGCGCTGTCCTTTAGACGTGTTGGCTGCGTCCTTGTCGCGACCTCGTCGGGCAAAGCACTTATTGATGATGAGACCAATTGAGCAAGTCACAAAAAAACAAAAGGGCGCTATCGGGACGCAGCCCTTAGTGCACAATTTTTATGATTTCACCTCCAAAGTGAAGTCGCGGGGCCTGCGTTTCCGGTGCGCTCGTTTACATTAAACGCGCGACAAAAAAAGACGGTACCATGACGCTGCCAATACGCATCGAAAAGGATGAGATTCCGTTTTTCATTGCAGGATGCGCCGTCGAAGCAATACAGTGGGAAGTTGAAGGAATGCGGTACGAGGAGTGGCGCGCCGAAGACGAACGAGGCGACGATCCGTCTACCGCGTGGCGCGATGAGATTGTGATACCGTATCTCCAGCGCCGCTTTGAAGCGCTCGAAGTACACGAAGATGGTCGTCTGTTCGGCATCCGACGCGATACGCAAGAGCAGATCGATAAAGGTTTTTACGATCCTGAACTGCTCGAGGAATGTTTGCTCGCCAAATGTCCTGGACAAGGATGGCGCTTCGCGTTAGGATGCTGCCGCAAACAACATTCGAAGTAACGCTCCTCCTTAAAAAGGGCCGGTCTTGAGGCAGCCCCTAGTCTTTTCGCACGGAGCTGGCGACCTTTGGGTCACGAATCGGCGGCGCCGTGAATACAATAGTAGCCCCAAGTCAGCGCGTACTCTATGTAGACGGGACACTTCCGGCAGCCACATCCCCTCATTTCAGGAGGCTTTTTGCTCTTGCCGGTTGCGCAATGGGTCCACCCGCTGCAGCGGGTATGCTTGAACGTCGGGCAAGTTGTGCAGCGGAGACACTTCACGACATTCTCTGCTGTTATCGGAACCATCATGAATGTTCTTTTCGTGCGTTAGTTTTTACCACAGGCACCGGTTACCTGGTAGGACGAACGGCCGATGATTGCCAATGACGGCACTCGCAAGTAACGTACTTGCCCCCGCAGTTTGTCGTTTTTTGCAACGAATTGACGGTTTTTTTTGTTGCTCGTACGCAAGTTTTTAATATGATTGCCGTATCACAAATTCTGGCTAGGAAGCAAGCAACCTACTTCCGACTTTAGCACCTCTCCATATAAACTCACGGAGCTTAAAAACGGGTCGTGCGTATGAAATGTACTTTCTTGAACGGAATTTCTTGCTTAACGGCGAAGCATTCCGTTTTCACCAATCATGGTATTGCATATGCTAAGTCGACGTGAACGCGAATTTCTTAACGACCTTGCGACTTTTCGGGACGATTTTCGATGTGTCGGCGGCGTTCGAGGTCTACGCACAACGGAAGAGGAGTACGTCCGTGGAAAACTCGACGATGTATACGGAAGTCGTTACGTGCTTGTGCTGCGGAACCGGATTCGAAAGCGGGCTTCCACAGCGTTGGACGACCTGTTAGAACTCGCCATAGTAGACGCAGACGACCCTACCGCAGGACGGTGTGGGCCGCGTTCACTTGTACCAGACAGATTTGAGTACAGGCTTCTCGAGATTATCCGAGCGTATCGGAAACGCACTGACTTCCGCGCATCCCGCCGGATAGAAACGCTCATAGAGGAACTACAAACTAGTGCCGACGAACTTCAACTGATCGACGCGATGGGAAACGAGCGTTTCTAATTGTGACTAAGCAACGTGTGCTAGACGATGACATAGTTTTACAACACAGTGAGAAAGTTGTGAAACCGGATGATGAAATGCACAACGATCAACGCTTTGATGCTCTTGAATCACAGATCAATCAGTTAAAATCACTTCTTCTTTTAAATGAGGGTGACATCCTTCACAAAATCAAAAAAGAGGGCGAGCCTAATGGGCCGGCCGGATTTGAACCGGCCACCTCCGCCGTGTGAATATGGAGGCTTTGGCGCTTGAGAGGGTGTTTTTGTATTTATCTGGACTGCTTTTTGACGTCGGCGAAACAACCTCGAGGAACGCAAGAGCTCCTTGGTGTACAGTCTGATAAATGCGCGTTGATAGGCCTATAAGCGCCGAGAATGTAAAGGGAAGGCGAATTATTGGGTAGTCATAGCCGGCCTTGGCGTGGTGCGCTGAGATTCTGCTGTCGCCAAGTTCGAACAATGAAGATTCACTGCTGGACGTAGCAGGCATGCTCCCGCAGTGTTGAGCAAGAGATATCATAGCAAGCAGAAATGCGCGTCCGCAATTTAGCCGTTGCTATTTTGATGCAGTTTGAGGCAAGCCATTTGTGCTATTCTTTGTGTCCGCTAAGCTTAAGCTCTCGCGCAAAGAGACGTGCGATAATAAAGCCCAGCCAACAAGAGCTGGAAAGGTCTGAATTCGGGACGGCCGAAAGCCTACGTTCGACTGGCGTTCGGGCGAAAAAAGGAAAAAAGACCTACAACAACATCTGAAGAAAATCTCTCCTTAAGGTGCTGGACGAACTTCAGTCGGCTCATCTGGCGATGGCTAATTCTTTACGGGTAATCTCCGTGCATGAGAGGCCTTTCTCGCCGATGGTCGTGCTACCATAATACTCTATTTTTTCTAACACTGGATCAGTAATCAGCTATCTAGCCGCTAACCCTTTCACATGGACTTTCATATGGATAACGTGCCGCTGCACCTGCAGTAGACTACGAATCGAGTTCAATCCCATACAATACGGCATCAACGGTGAGCTCGACCAAATCATCTTGCGTGTGTCTCGTAGGCTCGATTGTAGAGACGAGCGCATGAAAAAGGAGGGGTCCTGCAATAAGGCTCATCACAAATATGGCATCAACGTCGTTGCAAAGTTCCCCGCGAGCTTGAGCTCGCTTAATCAGATGCTCTAGTTGCCGTAGGTGCGGCGCGTACAGCTGGCCATACAAAGTATTGAAGAACTCAGGGTATGCGTAGATTTCTCCGACAATTCTAGAGAGCAGTTTTGCCTGTAGCGGATTCGTGATCTGTGAGTATGCACGAACTGCTTCGCGCAATAACGCCACCATGTCCGCGCGGAAATTGCCCGTATCGACGATTGGAGGTTCTACATGTAGCTCGCTCAGTGCATCAAGAACAAGGGTCTCTTTCGACGACCAGCGCCGGTAAATTGTCGTCTTGCCAACACGGGCTCGGTTCGACACCGCCTCGAGGCTCATACCATTGAACCCCTCCTCAGCTAGAAGGTCGACTGTCGCGGCAAGAATTGCCTTATGCGCTTGAGCGCTGCGTGGGCGCCCGACGCTCCTGTGATGCGCACGCGTACGTGATGCCATAAGTTGTGGGATTTCTGCTCTAGTGCGTCTCGCGTGTATTTGTCGTTTTCTTGATTAATAACGTATCGATACCGTATCGTATTTTTAATTGATTTTATTTAAAGTCGTTGGTCATTTTTCGCTGCGTCGCTGAAATTGATTCATGCCCCAGAATATTCATCACGATTCCTCCCTGTCGCCTAGTGTTGCCAGAGCGTTCATCGGCACATCATAACTTTGCCATGACACCACTTTAGACGAACTCTGACTGCAACATCACAGCGCCAAAAAGCTATTCGGCTTATGTAAAAAAGAAAAATTTGCAGTCTCCGGTCAAGGAATAAGACTACACAGACTAGAACGGCATCCCATGATAAAGTTCTAGCGACAAGCTGGTTTCAGGTAAGCCTTGTGAAATCTTAAGCTCTTCAAGAAAATGGTGCGTAGCGTGGAATATGGAGCGGAACGGGTTAAAGTGCGTTATCCGAGAACTGGAAAAGTAGCGCCTTCGTGTTAGTTGCTTCAGCACGGTTTGCGTTCATATCTTAATTTTTGAAGCTTATTTTAGCAATGATTTTACAGTCCTGCTTTATGCCGACTTTTTGGTGCTCGAAGCGGATTACCTAGAATGTCATAAGCTTTCGTGATAGTCTGCTCTTCGTAAGGGCATGATCGATATGATCGGTATCGATCGCGCATGTACAAGAAAACGCCGAAACATTTATATTGAATATTACTAATAGTAACAAGATTACCCTTAGTCATTAAAATACCAAAGGTCATATCCACAATAAACAATCTCAGATGGTGAAGCAACAATGACACTCGCAGAACACAAACGGCGGGAAAAAGAACAGAGATGCGTGCATATCGTTCGTGCTGCTGAGCGACTGTTCTTTTCACGAATCCCTGTCGTTGGCCCTTTTGTGCGCAGGGCGCAGATCGCGGGAATGGGGCCGTTTGCGCCTCGCGTGGAAGATAATTCGGAAGCGGCCACGCTTATTCGCGCAGCGACAAAGTGTGCCGCTGGGCCATGCGTTTGTTACGAGCTGCACCCAGAATCGGTGTACACTGAGTCGATATTCCTCGATGAGCTGGCCGACGGTATGGTACGTGCAGGCAACGCGCGATATGTGACGCCAGAAGAAGCGATCGACGTTTTGTACGCGTATTCGAAAGATCGCCTCATTATCGTCGCGAACGTTTCAGGTAAGCCTTGTGAAATCTCAAGCTCTTCAAGAAAATGGCGCGTAGCGTGGAATATGGAGCGGAACGGGTTAAAGTGCGTTATCCGAGAACTGGAAAAGTAGCGCCTTCGTGTTAGTTCTCAGATCGGTGGAGCAACAATGACACTCGCAGAACGAAAACACCGGGAAAAAGAACAGAGACGGGAGCATGTCCGTCGACTCGCAGAACGAAAACACCGGGAAAAAGAACAGAGACGGGAGCATATCCTTAGTGCTGCCGAGCGACTGTTCTTTTCACGATGGTACGATGACGTTTCAATGGACGAGATTGCGACCGAAGCCGAGTTGAGCAAGGCCACGCTGTACCTTTATTTTAAGGACAAGGAATCGCTCTTTTTTGCGGTCGTCAACCGTGGAATCAAAATCCTCTGCTCCATAGTCAAGGAAGAAAAAAAACACGCGGCCGACCTTTTTACCGCCCTTATCAGCGGGGGATACGGTCGGTTTCTCAAGGAGTACCCCAACCACGCCAAAGCCTACTTTTATTTCCGGTCAGGAAGGTTTGACCTCTCACACAAGGACACCCTGAGCACCGACGCTCAAGAGATCCTTGCGCTCGTTAACACGCTCCTTGAGATGCTACTTTCGTCGATAAAGCGGGGCATAGAAGATCGGGTTGTTCGGTCTGACGTGAATCCCGTCTCGGTAGCGGTCTTGAACATGTTGATTGCTGAGGGCCTTTTGAATATGAGCTCCGATTTGAGGAAGATGTTGGAGGATAATGAGCTTACCATGCAACAATTCCTCGCAGACGTCGCCCAACTGGCGCGCCACATGGTCATGTATACGGAGGCGGGGATGAACACCATGGGGGGGCGACACGTGAAACGACGGAGCGAGAGGCGTGCAACACGACAAAATGACAAAATTGCCAACCCTGAATAAAACCGACAGCCCCAAAATTGTGCTTACTGCTGATGAAACGATGATGAGCAGGTTCCGCGGAGGCATGTTTGCAGGGTTTTCGACCTGCATGCCACAAGGGATTCTCCCGGACTGGTTTTTCTTTCGCGCGTGGGCGCCACCAGTGCCACGAACGAATTTGCGAGCGCTCTATTCGGACTTCGGTCTGCGGATCGTAGAAGCAAGCTTGGCGAAGGAATTCGGCGAGAATGAAGTAGCAGTCGTGCACCCGCACGACTTGGAGAAGGTCGTTGGCAGCAGAACTGAGATAGTAGCAATAAGTGGCCACGATTTTCTCGGCATTAATCCGCCGACATCTGAGTTTGCCGATTGGGCTGATTGCGGCCCTCCTTACAACAGGGTCAAGTTCTTTGAGCTTATGCAAAAACCAGTCATGAGGGAGAAGGTGGTGGTTGCCGGCGGCAAAGCCGCGTGGCAGCTCGCGGACGAGGATATAATGGACAAACTGAACATCAACTACGTGCATCTTGGCGAGGGCGAAATCACGATCCCCCAGATGTTTAGGTCCATACTTGCCGGGGAGGAGCTGCCCAGAATCGTCACGGGAGTGAGCCCGCGCGTAGAGGAGATACCGAACATCATTGGTGCGACGATCCACGGGTTAGTCGAAATCGGAAGAGGGTGTGGCCGGGGGTGCGCTTTCTGCACGCCCAACATGCTCCACGTAATGCACAAGCCCATCGACCACATCGAAAAGGACGTCAAAACGAACGCACAGGCAGGCCAGAGCTCGATACTCCTCCATTCGGAGGATGTCCTGCGCTATGGCGCGACAGGAATGGTACCGGATACAGAGCGCGTTTTGAAACTCTTCACGCGCGTGGCGTCTGTTGAAGGCGTCGACAGTCTTGGAGCGAGTCACGTAGCCCTTGCGTCTGTGTATCACAACCCTGGACTCATCAGCGCACTCGCTGAGATGTGCAGTTCGAGGCTTGGTCAGGATTGGATAGGTACGCAAACTGGCCTGGAAACCGGAAGTGTACGCCTGCTCGCGCGGTATATGAAGAACAAGGCATTGCCCTCGTCAATTGAAAAATGGCACGAGATCGCCACCCAGGCGTTCGGCATCCTCGACGATAACAATTGGGTTTGCGCAGCGACCATGATCAACGGGCTTCCAGGTGAGACCACAGACGATGTGATCAAGAGCATTGAACTCGTCGACGAACTGAAATCGATTGCGACAAAATCGCTCATAATCCCTATGAATTTTGTTTCGATGCGTGGGTCGTCCCTCGATTCTAAAGAGACATTTACCGTTAAGAAAATGACGCGCGAGCACTGGCAACTTCTGGGTGAGTGCTTAGATCACGATTTACACGTTTTCCCACAAATATTGCGACGTTTTGATAAAAATGGCGGCGGATCGATAATAGGACAGCTGCTTAAAATCTCGGTGAAATGGAAAACCAACGAGCTTCTTAAAAAACATGTAGAAGTCATGCGGAGAGGAGAATCACCAATAGAGCGGAGTGAGGACAGCATCTGGCTTAACCCTGAGATACCAGAATTCAATGGTAAATAGCGAGACCTCATCAAAAGCCGCTTTGCAAGACTAAACAAGGCACATCCGTAAGGCTAATTTTGTTACTCATAACAACTGTCCTCAACGTTAGCGCGAAGCCCGCAAGCCAGTGAAATCGATGAAAAGCCGTTGAGATCGCTGAAAACAAGATGAGTAGCAGTGGATTACTGTGCCCTTTGGCGCTAAGATTACAGGATAAAATCCAGCGTAGCGCGCCTTCGTTCTGTAACAGCTTATGAAGATATCTGTAATTATCCCGACGATGAATGAGCCAGCAATTGCTGACGTTCTTCACGATGTCTTTGACGCGCTGCAACAGTACAGCGCGGAAGTGATCGTGGTCGACAAGTCAAAAGACGAGACAGCCCTGCGCGCGGCAGAGCTTGGAGCAAAGGTAATCCATCAGACCGGAACTGGGTATGGAGATGCCTACATTACAGGATTTAGACACATATCCGAAGATGCTGAGACGGTCGTCATTCTGGATGGCGACTATACCTACGATCCGTACGACATTCCAAAGCTGCTTCAGCCGATCAACAACGGCGCTGACGTCGTGATAGGCACTCGTGTTCTTATGGACAAAGGAGCGATGGGTCGGAGAAACGCGCTCGGCAACAGAATGCTAACCGCACTCATACGACTTTTGTATCAAGTACGCATAACTGATTCTCAATCAGGAATGCGCGCCATAACGCGCTTTGCACTCGATCGTCTAACACTTGAATCGCCTAAAATGCCATTCGCGAGCGAGATGATCATCGAGGCACAAAAAGAGAACCTCGCCATTACTGAGGTTCCCATAAGGTATAGGAACAGAGTCGGCCGTGCGAAGCTATACCCGTTCAGGGATGCATTTGGCATCTTGTTTATCACAATTCGCCTCTTCCTGGACTACAATCCAATCGTTATTTTCTTGTCCATTGGTCTTGCGCTTATAATCCTAGGCCTCGGCTATGGCTCAACGATACTTATCGAATACACCAACACCGGCACCGTGACGCGCTTGGCAGGTGTGGTTCTCTCCACCTTGCTCATTTTGACCGGCGTGGAGACCTTGTGTTTCGGCTTGCTATCCGACCTCTTACTAACGAACCTGCAACGAAGAAGAGCAAGATGAAAACTATCCCTTCGTAAAGGGCGTGGCCGAGATGAAAGTTTGCGCTGTCATCCCGGTCGCGCCGTCCGAACCGAACGCACTCGTCGAAAAATCAATTAAGAGCCTGGGCGCTTTAGACTGCAGTTGTCTCGATTTTGAAGCGTACTACGTCATCGATAGCAGCGGAAAAGATTATAGCCCTTTGTTCGGATTACTGCCACCGCATTTCCACATAATGATCAGAAATGGCAACAGAGGACGCCGGGCTGGCGCTATCAACGACATTATGAACGTGACAGAGGGTGCAGATTGCATTGCGCTATTCGATGTCGATAGCCGACCCAACGCTGATTTTTTGGCAGTGTGTGTGCGTGAACTCACGGCGACAAGCGACGCGGTGCTTGCCAGCGGCTGCCGCTACGTGACTAATAAGGTAAACACCCTTACCAAGATCGCTTCGATCGAATACAAGTTTTTCTGTGACATCTACCACCTTTTCGGGTGGTCAAGGGGCTTCATTCAGTTCAACGGCGTGATAGGAGTGTCAAAAGCATCCTTTCTCAAGACGACAGGTTTTGATGAACGTTGTTCGTGTGAGGATCTAGACATTAGCGAGAAGATATATCTTTCAGGGAACCGCGCACTGCTTGCCACGACGAAGATAGGGGAGCAGGCTCCTACTTCCATCCAGGACTTGTACAATCAACGAGTGCGATGGTTCCGCGGTGCCGTCGAGGGGTTTCGAAATCATCTCGGTCCAATGTTCGTCGCTCGCGTTCCTGTCTCAGTAAAAGTGACATGGCTGAGCGCGGTAACGATCCCATTTTTTTCATACTTATTCGCGCCTTTTATTCTCATATATTCCAGAGAAATTAGGGCAGAAAGTGATAGCTTATCGGAATC
>Ga0326727_10026060_pt1 | contig 10895 bp, 12 predicted proteins | sample MB2enrmetagenome_FD_207643 | JGI IMG/M metagenome (GOLD analysis project Ga0326727, IMG submission 207643) | Lab enriched peat soil microbial communities from McLean, Ithaca, NY, United States - MB29MY | ecosystem: Environmental > Terrestrial > Soil > Wetlands > Peat | place: USA: New York... | reverse complement strand
CCGGCCTGCCCAAGCTGGCCTTTTTGACCGTGGCGGCATTGCTGTTTTTTGCAGGACGCCGTGTGGCGGCGCACGTTGCTATAGCTCCGCCTGCAGAGCCGGGGGTGGTGGAGAAGAAGAAGGCGGGCGAGGCGCAAAGCTCGGATCTGGCCCAGTTGCTGCGCCTGGAAGAGCTGACGCTCGAAATCGGCTTTCAACTGATTCCGCTGGTGGACGAAAAGCAGGGCGGGCAACTGTTGAACCGGGTGCGCGCGCTGCGCCGCCACCTCTCCGCCGAGATGGGTTTTCTGGTGCCGCCGGTACATATCTCGGACAATCTGCGCCTCCGGCCGAGAGAATATTTGTTCAGCCTGCGGGGGATGGAGATTGGCCGCTGGCAGACAGAAGGGCCGCAGTTGCTGGCCGTCTCGGGCGAGCCGAACCGGCGTCCGCTGGCCGGCAAGGAGACGCGGGAACCGGCCTTCGGAGTGCCCGCCATCTGGATTGCGCCGGCTCTGGAAGACCAGGCCAACGCCGCCGGCTACTCGGTGGTGGACGCGGTCACGGTGATTACGACGCATCTGGGCGAGCTTATCCGGCGCCACGGCTGGGAGCTGCTGGGCCGGGCCGAGACCAAGCGGCTGATGGACTCGCTCAACGAGAGCCATCCGAAATTGCTCGAGGAGCTGGTGCCCAAACTGCTCTCGCTCGGCGAGGTGGGCCGGGTGCTCGAGCAACTGCTGCGGGAGCGGGTCTCGATCCGCGATCTGGGCGCGATTCTGGAATCCATGCTGGAGACCGCGCCGGTAAACAAGGGCTTGGTGGCGCTGGTAGAGGCCGCGCGCCAGTCGCTCGGCCGAAGGCTGATCCAGCCACTGCTGGATAGCGAAGGCCAACTGCCTGTGCTGCTGCTCGATGGGGCGCTCGAAGAGGAGATTCTGACCACGCTTCAGCCCGAGACGGGCCAGAGATTGCTTGCGGCCGCTTCGACTCCGGCAACGCCCGTGGTTCGCCGCCTTTCCGATTCTTTGAAACGTCTTATCCCCGCCTCCTCCGCAGCGGCGCTTCCCGTGCTTCTTTGTCCCAGTCCGGCCCGCTATTACGTCAAGCGCTGGCTGGAGCCGGTCGTGCCGCGTCTGGCTGTGGTGGCCGCCGGGGAGATTCCTCCGGAGATTCGGCTGCGGCCGGTGGGAACGGTGCGGTGAAAAGACAGGGACTAGGGAATAGGGACTAGGGACTAGGGAATAGGGAATAGGGAAGAGCTGGGGATTGGTTAAAGGGGATGGCGATGGCAATGGAAACGGCGAATGCAATGGGGAGTCAGAGAGCATCGCGGCGGGGCGTTCCGGGGGACGGCTATCCGCCCGGCGGCGCCGGATTGCCGGTGCTCACTGAAGAGCAGGAGCGGGTGCTGCTCGAGCACCTGCCGATCGTGCGCTTTCTGGCCCGGCGCATTCACGAGCGGCTGCCCCAGCATGTGGACATCGAAGACCTGGTCTCGGCCGGGGTGGTGGGGCTGATGGACGCTTTTTCGAAATTTGATCCGGCCAAGAGAGTCCAGTTCCGCTCCTATGCGCAATTTCGCATCCGGGGCGCGATTCTGGATAGTTTGAGGACGCTCGACTGGAGTCCGCGCGAGTTGCGCCGCAAGGGACGCGCCGTCGAGGAAGCCATCCGGGTGTTGACGGCCAGGATGGGCCACGCGCCTGACGAGGCTGAAGTGGCCGCGGAAATGTCGTTGAGCCTCGAGGAGTATCAGCAGTTGCTGGGCGATCTGAAAGGTCTGGAGATTGGCACTCTGCACGTGGAGCGCAACGAAGACTCGGGCGAGGAAGAGCTGGCCTACATTCCCGCCAGCCCGGAAGAAGACCCGCTCTTCCGCTGCCTCAGGGGCGAATTGGAGGAGCGGCTGACGGAGGCCATTCAGAATCTGCCTGACCGGGAGCGGCTGGTGATGAGCCTCTATTACTACGAGGAGATGACCATGCACGAGATCGGCCTGGCGCTGGGGGTGGTCGAATCAAGAATTTCGCAGGTGCATGCGTCCGCGGTGGTGCATCTCCGCTCGGCGCTCAAGGACCTGGCGGCGCGCGGGGCCTTTGAGAGGCCGCGCTCCCGCAAGGCGGCAGGGAGCCGCAAATAATGGAGAAAACACTCAAGCAGAACGAGATTGACGCTCTCTTCCAGGCGGCGCGCAGCAGTGCGCCCGAGGCGCAGAACGCCGAGATGGGGGCGCGCGTCGTCGCTTACAACTTCTCTTCGGCGGGCCAGATATCGACCGACCAGTTGCGCGCCATCAGCATGTTGAACGACCTGTTTGCCCGCAATCTTACGCATAATCTGGCCGCCTGGCTGCGCACCCGCTTTCAGGTGAACCTGGTTTCGGCCGAGCAGATTCCCTTCAATGAGTTCCTGCTGCGCATCCCCGAGATTAACTATGTGTCCAGTGTGCGCATGGAACCGCTGGGCGCGCTGGCGGTGCTGCAGCTCGACTTGGCGCTGGCTCCTCCCATCATCGATTTGCTGCTGGGCGGCGAGGGCCGGGATGGGGTGTTGCGCGAGCTAACCGATATCGAAGAGTCGATTCTGGCCTCGGTTGTGGAGATCATCTGCCGCGAGCTGACCGCGGCCTGGCAGCCAGTGGGGCTGAGCTTCAACTTCGAGCGGCGCCAGATGCAGACCCAGGCGGCGCGCATCATGTCGGTGGCCGAGAAGACCCTCTGCCTGAGCTTCGAAATTCGCATGCCGCACAGTTCCGGTTTGCTGAACCTGGCTTTTCCGGCGGTGGTGGCCAACACCATTCTGCGCCGGCTGACCTCCGACTGGGCACGCCGGCGCCGCCACGCGGGCGACACGCGGGAGCGCATGGCGGCCGTGGCGCGGCGCATCCGCTTTGGCGCGTCCTTGCAACTGCCCACGGTGCGGCTGGCGGCAAGCGAGATCGAGAACCTTGAGCCAGGCACGGTCTTGCGCCTGAATCTCGCGGCGAGCGCTCTGCCGGAGTGGAGGGTCGGCGGCCAGGCGCTCTCGCTGGCGCAGGCCATTCGCCAGGGAGCGCAGCGCGCCGCCCGTATCGAACGCCATGTTCCCGAGGCCGAGTTATGAAAAGTTATCTGGAGTGCTGGACCGAGGTCGCAATATCCCTGTTCTCGCAAGCGCTGGCCGGCGAGCCAGAACTGGTCGAATCACTGCCCAAGCCCCTCGCCGCCGGGGCCTTCGGCTTTGCCGCCAACCTTGCCGGGGATGTGGAGGGCCGCTTCTCCGTGGTTCTCGACTCCGCGATTCTGGATACGGTGCTGGTGGGCGAGGGCGTGGACCAGAAGGCCGGATGGAGCGAGTTGCTGCGCGAGGCGGCCAATGCCGCGGCCGGAGAACTGTTGGCCAAGGCGGGGAAGAAATGCCGCGTGGAGAAATTCGAGGAGATCGCGGGGGAAAGCAAGGCTTCCTGCGCCTTCCAGTTGAAGGCCGGCGAGCGCTCCTTTGCAATTCTGGTGCGCGACGAGGTGCGCGCGCCAAGGCAGACGGCGCCATCCGCTGCTCGAGTCGACGATGGGACGGCGCCGCCCGCGGGGCTCAGCCCCGGAATGAACCTGCTGCTCGATGTGGAGCTGGAGGTTTCGCTGCGCTTCGGCTCGAAGGAGCTGCCGCTGGGCGAGATTCTCGATCTCGGCCCCGGAGACGTGGTGCCGCTGGATCGCAACGTGGCCGACCCGGTGGACCTGATTGTGGGCGACAAGATCGTGGCGCGCGGCGAAGTGGTGCTGATTAATGGAAACTTTGGACTGCGGGTGACCGAAGTCGCCTCGCCGCGCAAGCGGCTGGAGAGCATACGATGCCTCTTCTAAGCCGCAAAGGAAATGAAAATCTGAATCGAGACCGGGGCGGGGAATTGGCTGCAGGGCAATGGCCATCCTACCTCGAAGCGGGCTTGACGGAGCAACCGGCTGGCCAGGACGCGAAGGCGCATGCCGGTTCACGGAACTCGCTGTTTCAGACCTGTGCCAATCCCGATTGCGGCTCCGGCTGGCTGCATCTGTGGCGCAGCCGCCAGGCACCGGTCTTTGAAGGAGGCTGGAGCTGTTCGAGCGACTGTACGGCGGCGCAGGTTGCGTCGGCGGTGCGCCGCGAGATGGAAGGCCGGTCCGTTGCGGAGGAGATTCACCGGCATCGCGTTCCGCTTGGCCTGGTGATGCTTGAACAGGGATGGATTACCACAGGCCAGTTGCGCCAGGCGCTCGATGCGCAGCGGGTGGCCGGAGCCGGACGGCTGGGCCACTGGCTCGCGCGCCAGCAGGGAGTGAGCGAGCAGTTGGTCACCAGAGCGCTGGGGCTGCAGTGGAGTTGCCCGGTGATGCCGCTGGAGTATCACGACGCCGAGGCGCTCGCGCCTCTGGTGCCGCGGCTGTTTGTGGACGCCTTTGGCGCGCTGCCCTTGCGCGTGGCCGCGGGCAAGCTGCTTTATCTGGGGTTCGAGGACCGGCTGGACCCGATTCTGGCCCTGGCCGTGGAGCGAATGAGCGGCCTGAGGGTGGAGAGCGGGTTGGTTGCCGAGTCGCAATTTGGCCCGGCGCACGGGCGCCTGTTGAGCGCGAAGTTTCCGTCAGTCGAGTTGATAGAAGCCGTTTCGGAGCCGGCTTTGGCGCGCTCGCTTGCCAGGTCCATCGAGCAGGCGCGCCCGGTTGCCTCCCGGCTAGTGAGAGTGCATGACTGCCTTTGGCTGCGTATGTGGCGGCGGCCGCAGATCGGTCCGATGCCCGAGCTCGGCTCGACCATGGATGTAATCTGTTCGATCGCCGCGCACTGAGATTTGATTGTCGGCCGCGGTTGGGGCGCCGGAGAGCCGCGTTGGGGAACGTCTCTCATGGATTGAAAAATGTAGCCGATAAACGCTCAAGCGGAGGGGCTTGGCATGAGTGAAGTGAGAACCCTGATCGTCGATGATTCCTCGGTAATGCGCAAGATTGTGGAGCGTTCGCTCCGGCAGGCGGGTCTGGAGGCACTGCGGGTCTTCGAGGCGGGCAGCGGCATCGACGGACTGGAACTGCTGAAAACTGAGCGCGTGGACCTGATTCTCTCCGATATCAATATGCCCTCGATGGACGGGCTGGAGTTCCTGCGCCAGATAAGGGCGCAGAACCTGGCGCCGGGCGTTCCGGTGGTGATGATTACCACCGAGTCGAGCGAAGAGCATGTCAAGCAGGCCATTCTGGCCGGAGCGCAGGGATACATCCGCAAGCCGTTCACTCCCGAGCAGGTGAAGGAGCGGGTGTTGCCGCTTTTGCATGCGGCGTAACCACGGGCGAGGTTGAAGCGCGTTTCCGTTCTGCGGGTCCTGATATGCTGCCGGGCGGCAGGTCGAGGGAGCAGAGGCGGCAAGCGTGGGGTACATCGGCGGCGCAACGGCGACAAGTGCGGGGCGCGACGACGGTAGCGGGAACAAGTGGCAATCCCGGGCAAGCAGCGATTAGGAAAGGAAGCAGGCAATGGCGTTATCTTTACGGGACTCGCTGGATGTGGTCTCCGATCCCCGGAACCTGGATACAAGCGTGGAAGAGGTCTTTCACCTGATGTTGGGGGTAAACTGCCGGCGCTACACAGGGCCAGCGGAGGCCGGCGAGCCGGAGTCGGTGACCGCAGTGGTAGGCTTTGGCGGCCTGCTGAGCGGGGCTTGCGTCTTTCGCAGCGGCTCCTCGGCGGCCATGAAGATTGCCGCGCACATGACGGGCATGGAATTTGACGAAGTCGACGACACGGTCAAGGACGGGATCGGCGAAATCTGCAACATGCTGGCTGGCGCGTGGAAGAGTAAGGTGCCGCATCTGGCGGCCAACTGCGGCTTGTCGATTCCCGCCGTAATCACGGGGCGGGATTACAACCTCCATGTGCAGGCACCGGAGTTCAAGCTACATCATATATACAAATTCGACGGCGCCGGATTCGAAGTCACCATTATCTGCGACGGCCTGCAATAAAGAAGGGAATGGGGAATAGGGAACAGGGAATAAGGCAACGCGGCTTCAAGCTGTTAACTGCCCCCTGCTCCCTATTCCCTGTCTTCCGCCCCTTGCGCCTCAATTCTGAATTTTTTCCAATCTTTCCCTCCTCCTTTCGGTCCTTCTTCTGCAAGCTCCCTCTGCGAAGGAGCGCACGATGGACAGTGGATACTATGCGGCGCTGACCGGGCTGGTAGCGCGCACTCAGGCTCTGGATATCGCGTCCACCAATCTGGCCAATGCGCAGACACCCGGCTACCGCGCCGAGCAGGAGTACTTCCGCTCCGTGCTGCTTGGGCCCGATGGCGAAGACTCGCAGTTGGGGCGGACCGTGAACAATTACGGCCTACTGGGCGGCGACCGGATCAGCCTGGGCCAGGGCGCGCTGGAGCAGACCGGCAATCCGCTGGATCTCGCCATTGAAGGTGAAGGTTTCTTCGAAGTGCAAACTCCCAACGGGCTGCGCTACACGCGCGATGGCGGCTTTCATCGCACGCCCAGCGGCCAACTGGTTACAGCGGCAGGCGATGCGGTGCTTTCGCCCTCCGGCCAGCCGATTCCGGTTCCTCCGGGCGAAGTGACGGTGGGCGCCGATGGAGCGCTTTCGGTGGCTGGCGGCGTGGTGGCCACGGTGGGCGTGTTCACGTTTCCTCGCGGCGCACAGTTGACTCCGGAGGGCACTAATCGGTATGTCGCGCCGGAAGGCGTGAAACCGGCTCTCTCAACCAATGCCGCAATTCACCAGGGCGCTATCGAGTCTGCCAATCAGAACGTGATTCAGGGAACGCTGAACCTGATTCTGATTCAGCGCGAGGCGGAGATGATGCAGAAAGCGCTCACCGTCTTCCACACCGAGTTCAACAAGATTGCCACCGAGGATTTGCCCAAGGTGTGAACAGCAGGGGACAGGGACTAGGGAATAGGGAATAGTCCAGAAACCCCCAAGGAGATTCGCAATGATTCGAGCTTTATACACGGCAGCAAGCGGAATGAGCGCGCAGCAGATGAACCTGGATACCATCGCCAACAACCTGGCCAACTCGTCGACGACAGGCTTTCGCCAGTTGCGCATGGAGTTTCAGGACATGGTCTACCAGAACATGGTGACGCCGGGCGCGGCGCAGAGCCAGTCGACGGTCTCGGCGGGGCTGCAGATCGGTTTGGGCACCAAACCGGTGGCCACCGAAGTGATCAATACCGAAGGACCGTTGAACGAGACCGACAATCAGTACGATGTGGCCATTTCCGGCAGCGGATTCTTCCAAGTGCAGATGCCGGATGGAAGCATTGCCTATACCCGAGCCGGTCAGTTCCACCTCAACAGCCAGGGCACCATCGTGACCACCGATGGCGATCCGCTGATTCCGACCATTACCATTCCCACCAACAACAAAGGGGTCACCATCACTCCGTCTGGCGTGGTGAATGCGACTATCTCCGGGCAGAAAGATCCCTCGCAACTGGGACAGATTCAACTGGCCACCTTCCCCAACCCAGGCGGTCTGGAAAGCATGGGATCGAACCTGTTGCAGGCCACGCTCAGCTCCGGCGACCCGGTGTTGGGCAACCCTGGCGGGACCGAGGGGCTGGGGACCTTGCAGCAAAACTACCTGGAAAACTCGAATGTGGATGTGGTGACCATGTTTGTGCAGATGGTGCTGGCGCAGCGGGCCTACGAATCGAATTCGAAGGTCATCAAGGCCGCCGACGACATGTACTCCCAGGTCAACAATATGACGCACTAAACAGGGGTCAGGGGTCAGGGATCAGGGCTAGGGACTAAGGGACTAGGGACCAGGGACTGGGAGGATGGGGCACATGAAAACGGAACCGGGTATGGCGATGAGTATTGGATTGCTGGCGCTTGTGGCGGTCTCGATGGCTGCTGCTCAGTCTCCCGCCGCGCCCGTTGCTCAAGTTTTGGTCTCTTCGGGTGGACTGGCTTCCGTTCAAAGTCCGGCGCAGGAGGAGATTGTTCGCGAGATCGACGACCCGCACACAGGCGACCGTTGGCTGCTGATGCGCAATAGCCAGTTTCCCGGAGGACCGGGCCGCCTGGTGTTGGCTGCGGCTCATCGCAATGCAGCCGGCGCATCCGGGAGGACGGCTGGCGAGCCAGGCGAAGCGCAGTTGATTCCCGTCATTCATGCGGGGGACCGGCTGATCGTCGAGGAGCACACGGCGGTTGTCGATGCTGTTTTGGAGGCGCGCGCGCTGAATCCAGCCGTTGCAGGCGCTCAGCTCGAAGTGCGGTTAGTGATCGGCGGCAACGTGGTGCGCGTGGTGGCTCTTGGTCCTGGACGCGCTGCGCTTGAAACCGAAACAGGGAAACGGCCATGAGAGTGAGCTTGCTGAGGGCCGGGCTTTTAATGGCGGCGTTGGCGCTGGCCGCATTGCCGCCGGCTCAAGGGCTTGGCTCCAAAAAGAAGGCGACACCGGGGATTGCGGGCAAGGCAACTCCGCCCGAGGAAGCTCTGAAGGCTTACATCGGGCGCGTGCGGGCGCAGCAGGCGGCGGAGGTGCTGACGCCGGGCTCGATCTGGAGTCCCGAGGGAAGGCTGGTGCGGCTGGGCACGGACGCCAAGGCCGTCCGGCTACACGATGTGGTTGCCATCGTGGTGACGGAGAGCCTGGCGGCTTCGACCGACGGGCAAGTGAAGAACTCTCGCGCCTCCAGCGCCAGTTCCGGGCTGACAGGGCTGTTTGGCAAACTCAAGACTTCAAACGCTATGCAGAATCTGATCGGCATGACCGCGTCCTCGGGCCTGTCAGCGCAGGGGCAGAGCACGACCAATTCGAGTCTGGCGACGACCTTCGGCGCCGAAGTGGTGGACGTGCTGCCCAACGGGATGCTGGTGGTGCAGGCCACGCGCCAGTTGACCTTTTCGCAGCAGACGCAGTTGATCAAGCTGCGCGGCCTGGTGCGCCCGGAAGATGTGAGTGCGCAGAACCAGGTGCAATCGACGGCCATGACCGATCTTGAGCTGGAAGTGACCGGCAAGGGCATCGTGAACGACTCCACTTACCGCCAGAACCCGTTGGTGCGCTTTCTGCAAAAACTGGTGGTGTTTTAGGAACAGGGACTAGGGAATAAGGAATAAAGATGCGAGTTGTGAACGGGGGAACGGTGAAGAGCGCGAGAGGCCGAAGCCTTCGGTTGTGGGTGGCGCTCGTCGTCGCATTGTTCGCGACCTCGATTCCGGCCCGCGCCGCGGCGGCGGGACATTTGGCGCGCATCAAGGATGTCGCGACCATTGAAGGGATTCGGGACAATCAGTTGGTCGGTTATGGGCTGGTGGTAGGACTCCGGGGCACGGGCGACAGCTCGCAGACGGTGTTTCCCGCGCAAACGCTGATCTCGGTGCTGGAACGGATGGGCATCACGGTTCCGCAGACAGGGTCCAACAGCGCCAGCAATATGCAGGTGAAAAACATGGCGGCGGTTTTTGTGGTGGCCACGCTGCCGCCGTTTAGTAGGCCCGGCTACAAGGTGGATATCACGGTCTCTTCGGCCGGCGATGCGCGTTCGCTGGAGGGAGGCATTCTGCTGATGACACCGCTCTACGGTCCGGACGGTCAGATCTACGCTCAGGCTCAGGGGTCTCTGGTGCTGGGCGGCTACATGGCCTCGGGCGGAGGCAATACAAAATTGTCGAACCATCCGACCACGGGACGGGTTCCCGGGGGGGCGCTGGTGGAGCGGCCGGTGCCATTCGACCTAAAGCAGATGCGCGTGGTCAACGTGGTGCTGAACGATGCGGACTTCCATACCGCAGAGCAGATGGCCACGGGAATCGACAAGGCGCTGGGCGGTGCAAGGGCGCATGCAATTGACAGTCGCCGGGTGGAGATTGCAGCTGCGCAGGGCGAGGATATCGCATCGCTGCTGGACAAGGTAGAAGGCGTCGAGATTGAGGTCTATCCGCGGGCGCGTGTGGTGGTGAATGAACGCACGGGAACGGTGGTGATCGGGGGAACGGTGCGCTTGCAGCCGGTTTCGATTCTGCATGGAGGATTGAGCGTGAATGTAATCTCCCAGACGCAGGTTTCGCAGCCTGGTCCGTTCTCTGCCGGAACGACGCAGGTGGTTCAGCAGACGACCGTGCAGGCTGCGGACAAGCCAGTGAACCGCATTGACCTGAAAGAAGGAGCGACGGTGGAGGATTTGGTGCAGGAATTGCAACGCACAGGAGCGGGCGCGCGGGATGTGATCTCGATTCTGCAAGCGATGAAAGAGGCCGGCGCTTTGGAGGCCGACCTGGAAGTTCTGTAGGGCGCGAAGTTCAGGGAGTGGTGGAAGATGCACACGATCACAGCAGCAACGGCAGCTTCGGTTACGCCGCAGCCCCGCTTGGTTCATGCGGCGCACGAGTTTGAGGCGCAGATGATGCAGGAGCTATTGAAACCGATGACCAGCGGAGACGGGCTCGATGGAGAAGACTCTGACTCGGCATCCGGCTCGAGCGGGGCGCTGGGCGCGTTCGCATCGGAGTCGCTGGGTCGGGCGCTGAGTGAGCAGGGAGGGTTTGGGATCGCCACCGGCATTGTGCGGCAGCTTTCTGTTGAGGGTAACAGGCATGTGACCACCGGGGTAACCGGAAGTTTGCACGACAATACTGTAATCAACTCAAACAAATGACTACAGTGATTAGTGGTTCCGCCGATGAAGCAGGCAAGGAGTAGTGGGTCATGGATATTCGCAGCAGTCTTGATGGTTTGAAATCGCTTTTGGGAACATCGGAGTCGGCACCGGCCGCCGCGCAACAGGCGAAGAGCGGCGCGGCAGTAGGCGGGAGCGGGCTCGGCGCCGACCAGGCAACATTCAGCAGCGCGGGGAGCGAAGTTTCTCAGACAGCGACAGACTCAGGTGTCCGCATGGACAAAGTGGCCGAGATTCAGGCGGCGCTGGCGTCGGGCAGCTAT
>Ga0326727_10026059_pt1 | contig 10895 bp, 8 predicted proteins | sample MB2enrmetagenome_FD_207643 | JGI IMG/M metagenome (GOLD analysis project Ga0326727, IMG submission 207643) | Lab enriched peat soil microbial communities from McLean, Ithaca, NY, United States - MB29MY | ecosystem: Environmental > Terrestrial > Soil > Wetlands > Peat | place: USA: New York... | reverse complement strand
TCCGTGACGCTGCCTTTCTCGTCGAACATCTTCCAAGTTGCCCTCAAGTGCCAGGGCTTCACGTCGTCCCCTGTCAGGCCGTTGGTCTTTGCGGCCAGCATCATCAATTCCTTGGGATCGCTGGGCAGCGCAGCAACGGGAGCACCTTTAACGGAGGCTGCGGCTGGTGCTGCGTCCTGCGTGAAGGCCGGCAGACAGTTCATGCCGATAGTGAGAAGGCAAATGAGGCTGAAGCAACAGAAAAGCGTTCCTACGAAGGTCGTTTTTCGCATACCGGCAAGATAGCACAGGCCACAGCTTTCTGTGCACGAAACCTCCGGCAGCCCGCCGCGCGCCGCGCCAGCCGCGCCTAAATTGGGTTCATTCCGGAGGCGGCCGGGTGCCCCATCCATCCGCGTTCTTTGCGGATGGGTGGGAACCACAAATCTCAATCAGCCGTCTTGTATCAGGGCGCGACTGGTAGGTAAGGGCCTCGGCCCCGACTGCCGAAAAAGCCCGGTGCTCCAGGTCCCGCTTTCGGAACCTGGAAAATCACAACTTTTCACCGCCGTGCTTTGCAGAAAATTATCCCCTACCCGCGCACAATCAAAGGATGAACAATAACCAAACCAGCGATGTCTTTCTATTCCCTGTTCCCTGGTCCCTAGTCCCGACCCTACCCCCACCCCCCTATTTATATTTTCAAAACCTTGCAGATAATTAAACGGTCAACAGAGAACGTCATCGCATTCCAAGACTGGATCAGGCGTCTATCTGCGCACGGCAATCCGGAAACTGCCCAAGCCATATAACGATCGTGCTACTATTGAGAGCTTAGGAGCTGGCAGACACCTAGAGCCCGCCGGACAAGTTCCCCATGAACCTATATCTCATGCGCCACGCCAATGCCGGGCTTCGCCGCGATAATCCGCTTCTCGACGAAAAGCGCGCACTAATCAAAGAGGGCAAGGAGCAGTGCATCCTGATGGCGCGCACCCTGAGCGCGCTCAAGGTGCAGGTGGATGTAATCGTCTCCAGCCCGTTGAAGCGCGCGATGCAAACCGCGCAGCTTGTGGGCACTGAGATGGGCTACGACGCCAAGGTGGAGATTTCCCCGGCGCTGGGCCTGGACGCCGGCTACGGAGACTTTCAGCAGATGCTTGCACGCTATGCCAAATATGACGGCGTGCTGGCCGTGGGACACAATCCCAATCTTTTCAACTTTCTGGGCCGGCTGATTACCGGCAACGGCGGCGCGGCTGTTCGCATGAGAAAAGGTTCTGTGGCACGCATCGATCTGGATCGGCATCCGCCGCTGCTGCACTGGCTCATCGATCCGCGCTCCGCACGCGCCATCTACGCCAGCGTGCAGAAGAGTTCGCGCCCGAAAACCTCCCGGAAATAATCCGCCTCTTTGCGCAGCGACCAAAGCTCCAGCTCCGCGCCCGTTCGCCCCGGCTCCAACTCCAGATAAACGCGTTTGGGATAGACCTTCACCGCAACCCGCAGCACGTCGCTGGCGCGGTCCTGGTTGAGCGCCACGGCCAGCCGCAGCAGCACCACGGCGCGATGCACATGCTGATGTTCGCCGGAGGGAATATTGCGCAGCGCGCGGTCGCCCGGCTGCGGACGGCTCTTGCCCAGGTAGCGCGCGATAGCCGAAACCAGCGTCCGCTGCACCGGCGTGAAGCCGTAAATCTCCGAACTCGAAATCACATACTGCGTGTGCCGGTGATGGCCCTGATAGTTGATGAACTTGCCGGTATCGCGCAGAATGGCGGCGGCGGAGAGCCAGCCCTCATACTCGGGCGGCAGCTCGTGCAACGCGTGCAGCTCGCGAAAAAGCTGCAGGGCGTGAGCGCGCACCGGCTCGGCGTGATGCAAATCCACGCCATAACGCCGCGCCGTGGCCAGCACGCTCTCCCAGCGCTGGTGCTCGAACTCGCGGTGAGCGCTGGCGCGCGCGTCCTGCTCGGCCAGCATCTGCGCCAGAATGCCGTCGCGCAGCCCCAGAGGCGAATAGCTGAACCCTGGGAGCCCAAAACTCTCGAGCATCTCGGCGAAAACCTGCGCGCCGGCCACAATAATCTCTGCCCGCCGCGGCCCAATGCCCTCGACGGCCACGCGCTCGGCCAGCGTCATTGCGACAAGCCTGTCAGCCAACCTGCGCACCTCGCGCGTGGGAATAACCCCGCCCACTGGCACGGATAAGACAGCCTGGCTGACCGCGAGCGCCTGCATTGCCTTGCCGCCGGATTTGCCGGCGGATTTCTTCGTAGATTTGCCTGCCTTGCCGCTTCCATCTCGCGCCGCCGCTCGAATCGCCTCGCTCAGCGCGGCGGCTGTGCCTGAGGTGCCGATGACGTGCGAAACACTTCCCGGCTGAATTTTGGTGTGAGCCAGGCGCAACTCGCGCGCAATCAATTGCCGCATACGCCCGAGTCCCTCGACCGGAGCAGGATCGGTCGGCAGAAACTCTTCAGTCAGCCGCACAGCGCCGAGCGGCAGGCTTATGGTTTCCTGAATGCGCCGGCGCTCGGAGAGCGTAATTTCGCAGCTTCCGCCGCCCAGGTCCACCAGCAGCACCCGGCCCGTTGCTCCAATTGCCGCTCTTGACTCGGCCTGAGCCTCGCCGCCTCCCATCACGCCCAGATGAATCAGCCGCCCTTCCTCGAGACCGGAAATAATCTCCAGCTCCCAACCGGTCTCGGCTTTCACCATCGCCTGAAAGACCATCCTGTTGCGCGCGTCGCGCATGGCCGAGGTGGCCACCACACGAATCTGGCCGGCCCCGTGCAACTGCACCGCGCGCTGAAACCGCTTGAGCGCCTGCAGCGTCGCCGCCATCGCATCCGGCGAAACCAGGCCGCACTCAAAGACGCTTGCTCCCAGCCGCGTCACCTCCCGGTCTTCATGCAGCGTCTTCAGTTGGTGCGCAGCAACCTTGGCAATTTTTAATCTGCAAGAGTTGGAACCAATATCGATGGCGGCAAAGGTAGGCATGAATCGTCCCCATCCACTCCAAGCAAGAACCAGTCTCGAAGTCAATCTCTGCTGCCAACATACACCGCCGGACCCGCCCCCCGCAGGCGGTTCACGCGCAACCGGCGGGACGGAAGCGCAAAACGCGACGCAATGCGCGCCGGTTCTCCCTATCGCGATGCAACGCTTCTTCCGATAAGGCTCATGGGAAATGCCGCACGCGACGCTCATATAAAATATGAGTATCGCTGATAGAGGAAAGTGCCTGCCGTTCCCTGCTGGGGCAACGGGAGAGGACTGTTTTGTCAGGCAAATCAACAGGAAAAGAGCAACAGTCGAATGAGAAAGTGCGTTTGGGGGCATCTTGCGGCATGCGTTATGGCATGTCTATTGTTAAACGGCGCGGCACGCGCAACGGAAAATGGCGGAAGCGTTTATCCCCTTGGAGCCGAAACCGTTCTGCAGGGCATGACGCCGGCTCCCAGATCTACAGTGTTTGGCTGGTTTACGGACTATTACTCAGCCAACGAGTTTGACAACTCCTCGGGCAAGAGCTCTGTTCCGGAATTCAAGGTCAGGGCCTTCGCCAACGCGGTGAAGATCTCGCACAACTGGGGAGTGCCCGTTCTGGGCGGAATGCTGGGGTCCAACATTGCGGTTCCCGTCGTCTATGAGCAGTTGCACGTCGCGCCGGGGAAATACAACAAGTTCGGTTTGAGCAACGTCGATCTCGAGTTTCTGGTACTGGGCTACAACAAGGGACACTGGCACTGGTATTACGAGGGCGATTTCTTTCTCCCCGGCGCAACATATAACAGCGCCGACGTGGTCAACACGGGACAGCACAACACGGGTACAGGACCAGTGGCAGCTGTTACCTATTTGTCGAAGCAGTGGGAGATCAGCTCCAAGGTGGACTATGTCGTGAACTTCAAGGACGGCGACACCAAGTACCAAAGCGGCAACGAGCTGTTTTCGGAGTACTCCGCCCTGCGATCGCTTTCAAAGAAAGCCGCCATCGGCGTCAATGGATACTTCTACAAGCAGACCACCGATGACCGGCAGTTCGCGAAGCCAGTAGGAGACGGCAATCGCGGACGGAATCTGGCCATTGGCCCGCAGGCGCGCATCTTTTTTGGATCGGGTGGCGCTCTCGCGCTGAAGTACACCCGCGACACACTGGTCGAAAACAGGGCCCGCGGCAATTCCTTCTGGTTCCAGTTTGGCGTTCCGCTGAGCTTCGGAAAAGGCAAGTAGTCTCCGGCGCAATTGTGCAAGGTCACATGGCGCACTTCCGGTTTCTGTCACGCGAAGCGTGTGACGGAAACTGGAGGATGTGAGCCGCCTCAGATCGCACTTACGGCACGGTAACGGTGATCGTTGTGCTCACGGGCTGGAGCACATTGCTGCCTGTTTCTTGGAAGACAGCCGCAATCGTGTATGGATAGGCACCCGGCGTCATCCCATTGCTGTTTCCGCCGCAGGCGCTGAGCTCCATCAAGCCGGCAAAAGCGCCAGCGAAGAACGCCAGGACAAGCCAGCGCCGCGCTCTGCGCCGCATACCGAATCCGGCCATGAACACACCGGACAGCGCCAGTCCCGCGATAGGCAAATAGCCTGAACGGTGCGGTATCCTTTGCAGGTTGACAGGAATTGGCGTGCCCCACGGGTTGAAACTGACGGCCCCAGTCAGCGTCTGGCCGGATGTGACGGGAATCGAGGCGATCGGGCCACCACCGCAAATCGGGTATTTGGCCGTCGCCGTTCCCGCGTAAGTGCAATTGATCACGATTGTTCCGTCCGCGGGGATCCCGGTGACGGTGTACTGGCTGGAGTTGGCGACCGTTGAAGACCATGTGAAGTTAGTGGCCGTGATAGCAAACGGAGTGGCGGCCAAGGCAGAAACGCCACAAAACAAGCAACTGACGGCCAGAAATGTTGCGAAGGGGAAAAGTAAACGGCCATCGTGCATTGCAGTGTCCTTTCCGCTGCTCATGTTACACCTTTCTATTTACTCGGGACGTTTTTTCTACCTCTTGGCTTAAGGGTATTCCCCAACAATTCACGCGTCGGCTAGCGCAAACGAAATGTTGTCCCGGGCAGCTGCTCCTCGTCGCTGGAGTACAAACCAAACTGCTATCCTTACCTTGACCGTTTATTTACTCATGACAGACCAGACCAAAACGTTTTCTCGCCTGCGCACAGCGCCTCCCGCGCTGGCTACATGGCTTCTTTTCGCGGCAATCTTTTTTGCCGTGCAATTTGCCTCTCTGTTTACGCCTCCGCTGCTGGACGACGCTGACGCCAGCCACTCCCAGGCCGCGCAGCACATGGTTGAGAGCGGCGACTGGGTAACGCTGAAGGTCAACGGCATCCGCTACCTGGAAAAGCCGGTGCTGCCATACTGGCTCGAAGCCGCGTTCTACAAGGTTTTCGGCGAAAATGCCTTTGCCTCTCACCTGCCCAATGCTCTGGCGATTCTTGGCCTGGCCTGGCTGGCGTGGCTGTGGGCGCGCCGCGCATGGGGCGAGCGTGCTGGGCTTTATGCGGGATTGGGCGTGCTTACCTCGGTCGGCCCATTTTTATTCACCCGTTTCACCATTCCCGAGGCGCAGTTGAGCCTTTTTCTGCTCATCGCTCTCTACTGCCTGCTCACCGGTTTCGAGCGAGGCCGGTCTTTGCGCTTTTACTGGATGTGGGCGACGCTGGCTCTGGCGCTGCTCACCAAAGGCCTCATCGCTCCGGTCTTTTTTGCGGGCGCGGCCATCCCTTATCTGCTCCTTACCGGCCTTTGGCGCCGCTGGCGGCTTTTGAAGCCCGTCACCGGCCCGCTGCTCTTCCTCGCCATCGCCGCGCCCTGGCACATCCTCTGCGGACTCGCCAATCCCGACCAGGGACACCCAATTGGCAACCACCCCACCATCGGCAATGTCCACGGCTTCTGGTACTTTTACTTCGTCAACGAGCATCTTCTTCGCTTTTTGGGCCATCGCTACCCGCACGACTACAACAAACTGCCCTTTGCCGCCTACTGGCTCCTTCACCTGGTCTGGCTCTTTCCCTGGAGCCTCTTCCTGCCTGCGCTCGCAGCAGTTGCATGGAAGACCCGACACAACTGGATGCAGTATCTCCGCCACGATGAAGGCCAGGCCGTAACTTTCGTTCTTGACCAGAACGCCCACGCCGACGTCGCCGGATTGGTCTTCGAGTACAGGTTCCGCGCCCACACCATCTGGCTGCTCAGCCTCTTCACCGCCTGGACTCTGTTCTTCTTCTCCCTTTCGACTAATCAGGAGTACTACACCTTCCCGGTCTGGACGCCGGTGTTCATTCTCATCGCCGCCGTGCTGGCCGGCATCGAGCGGTATGGCGCTCTCGATCGCGCTTTGGCCGGCAACAAGCCGCTGCTTTCCACGGCCTGGCTAAGCTACGCGCAGGGGGTCTTTGCTGTTGTCGGCGTGCTCAGCGCCGTGGCCCTCGGCTGGGGCCTGTGGGATTCTCGCCATCTGCCTTACGTCGCCGACATCGGCACCGTGCTGGCCCACCGCGGCGTGGGCGACTACACGCTCTCCATGTCTCATTTTTTTGATCTCACCGGCGCATCCTTTGCCGCTCTCCGCCTGCCCGCCATGCTGGCCGCCATCACTCTGCTTGTGGGGCCGGCCGTGGGCTGGTTGCTCAGGATCAAAGGCAAGCACGTGGCCGCAACCGTCAGCGTAGCGCTCACCTTGACGGTCTTCCTCATCGCCGCGCACATCGCATTCGCCCGCTTTGAGCCCATGCTCAGTTCCAAGCAGTTGGCCGACACTATCCTGGAAAAGGGCTCGCCCGCCGACTCCTTCATCATCTACGGCGAAATGTCCGATGCTTCTTCCGTCGTCTTTTATACGCACAGTTTTTTCCAGGGCAAGCCGACGCTGATGGTGATGCCGCGCTGCGGCCAGCATGGGGAAGGATCAACGATGCTGTGGGGCTCCTGTTACCCCGACGCGCCCGATGTCTTCCTCAGCGAAGGCCAGCTCTCCCGGCAGTGGGGCACAGGTGAACGCAAGTGGCTCTTCGCCCAGGACGTCAACCAGCAGAAGGCGGAAAGCCTGCTCGCCGGACGCCTTTATCCCGTACAATCCATCGCCGACAAGGCCCTTTGGACCGACCGGCCGCTGAAGTAGATTCCAGAAACGTACCTGATTAATCGGGCCGGGAGATCGCAGAACCCGGCGCGATAGCTCTCATCCGCCCGCAATCGCCCCAATAATCAGCAGCGGCTCTTTGCCCGCCGCAAGCGCATCCGGCAACGGCGCATCGGGCGGATCATGCGACAAATCCTGCTCGCAGGCAAAGAACCGCAAGAACGGCCGGCGCTCCTGCGTAGCATGGTCGCGAATCGTCCCGCGCAGCATCGGATAGCGGCCTTCGAGCGAGTCCAGCACCCTCCGTACTGTCACCGGCTCGCCAACCTCAAGCTCAACTTCCGCGCCCACTTGCGCCAGCGTGCGCAGGTGATAAGGAAGGATGACTCGAACCCTCCGTATCGCGCAGCTCATGGCAGGGTTTGAACCTCAACCGAAAGCACCGCCGGCAGGTCGCGCACAATCGGCGTCCAGTTGTCGCCCGCATTCGCCGAGGCGTAAACCTGCCCGCCGGTAGTCCCGAAGTAGACCCCGCACGTGTCCAGCGAATCCACCGCCATGGCGTCCCTCAGCACGTTCACATAGCAGTCCTTCTGTGGCAGCCCCTTCGTCAGCGCCTCCCACTCGTTTCCGCCCGTCCGGCTGCGATATACCCTCAGCTTGCCCTCCGGCGGAAAATGCTCCGAGTCGCTCTTGATCGGCACCACGTACAAGGTTTCCGGCTCATGGGCGTGTACATCGATAACGAAGCCAAAATCGGTGGGCAGGTTACCGCTCACTTCCCGCCAACTCTCGCCCGCGTCGTCGCTGCGCATCACATCCCAGTGCTTTTGCATGAAAAGTACCCCGGGGCGTTCGCGGTGCATGGCCACATGGTGAACGCAGTGACCCACCTCCGCCGTAGAATTGGGGATAAAATTCGACACCAGCCCCTTGTTGATCGCCTTCCAGCTTTTGCCTCCGTCGTCCGTGCGAAAAGCTCCCGCGGCCGAGATTGCGATATACATCCGCTCCGCGTTGCCGGGATCAAGAATGATGGTGTGCAGGCACATGCCGCCCGCGCCCGGCTGCCAATGCGGCCCGGAATCGTGGCCGCGCAGCCCCGCCAGTTCGCTCCACGTGGCGCCGCCGTCCGATGATTTGAACAGCGCCGCGTCCTCCACTCCGGCGTACACCAGGTCAGGATCGGCGAGCGACGGCTCCAGATGCCACACCCGTTTGAACTCCCACGGATGCGGCGTGCCGTCGTACCACTGATGCGTGCCGGGCACACCCTCATAGGCAAACTTGTTCCCCACTGGAGTCCAGTTCGCTCCGCCATCCTCCGACCGCTGAATCTGCTGCCCAAACCAGCCGCTGCTCTGCGAGGCATACAGCCGGTTCGGGTCAGCCGGAGACCCTTTCAGGTGATAGATTTCCCAGCCCGTAAACAGCGGACCGCTCACCTGCCAGTTCTTCCGCATGCCGTCAGAAGTCAGGATAAACGCGCCTTTGCGCGTTCCCACAAGTACTCGCACCGTGCTCATGGCTCTCCTTTTCTCCCCGCTCCGGCATCCTCCGCCAGACGCCCGCAAGGCTCTTTTGGCGATTCTTGCCTACCCCTCGCAAAAAACGCAAGCAAAATTCACTGCACCAGCCTGCTTCGCGCTCCCAGTCGCGCTCCGCTCGGTCAATGCTCTAAACTCAACAGTGGAACCCTATACGATGAAGCTTTTTGGCGGCAAAAGAGACACACCAGATCATCCCGCGCCCGAATCCGGCCCGGCCGAACCCCAGAAATCCGGCCTTTTCAGCCGCATGAAACAGGCCGTCTCGCGCACCCGCGAGACGCTTTCGTCGCGCATTGAGACCATTGTCGCCCTCACCCGCACGGTGGATGAATCCACTCTGAACGACCTGGAAACCGTGCTGCTCACGAGCGACCTTGGCGTACAAACTACCACAGCCATTCTCGACGGCCTGCGCGATCGGGCCCGCCGTCAGGCTATCGAAGGCGGCGACGAACTGCGCGAGCTGCTCAAGGCCGAGATCCGCGCCATCCTCGAAGCGCCCATCGCCAACCAATCAAAACCTTCACCACTGTCAGAGGGGCCTCACGTCACCTTCCTCGTGGGCGTCAACGGCGCAGGCAAAACCACCTCTGCCGGCAAGCTGGCCGCATGGCATCGCGCCCAGGACCGCACCGTCCTGCTCTGCGCGGCCGACACTTTTCGCGCCGCGGCAATCGAGCAGCTTGAAGTCTGGGCCTCGCGCTCCGGCGTCGAGATGATCAAAACCCGCCACGGCGGCGATCCGGCCGCGGTTCTTTATGACGCCGTCTCAGCCGCCAAGGCCCACAAGATCGACGAGCTGATTGTGGACACCGCCGGGCGCCTGCACACCAAATCCGGCCTCATGGACGAACTGGACAAGATGCGCCGCACGGCGGCAAAACTGATTCCCGGCGCGCCGCATGAAGTCCTGCTGGTGATGGACGCAACCACCGGCCAGAACGGATTGCAACAGGCGCGGCAATTTACTCAGTTCGCCGGCGCAACCGGCATTGTGCTCACCAAACTCGACGGCACGGCCAAAGGCGGCATCGCCGTGGCCATCGCGCAGGAACTCAACCTGCCCGTCCGCTTCGCCGGCGTCGGCGAGCAGATGACCGACCTGCTGGAATTTTCACCCGCGGATTTTGTCGATTCGCTACTGGGGTAGACTTTGCGTAAAGGCACACAAGCCAACTTCTGGATGGTGATGCGTCGGTGATGGGCTTGGCGGTTTGTCGCCACCTAGTGAACTGATGCAGGATCACTGGTGATGAAAATCCCTGTGTCGAGCTCCGATGACGATTGCTTATCCGGTCTAGCGATGTGCAATGTGTTCAGCAATACCTGCTTCTTGGTACTGAACGAAACACCAAGGATTAGCGCGTCTTCTTCCCCGCCCGCCTGCCAGATATCTCCTTCAATTGTGTCCGTCGAGTGAGTACGGTATTCGCCTTGGAAAAGATGGCCACCAGCAAAGTAAAACTTCATTTGCCCATCTTCCGCGTCGCGGCGGCCACGACAAATCGGAAGATCGCCACGGTATAGCAACTTGTGGTCAAGGCGAACTGTCACGCTCAGTTTGTGATTGCCGTCGCATTGCTTGGACCAGGTCCAAACAACTTCGGGTGCTTCTTGGCGTGAGGCGGACTGTTGAGCGACTGCTGGCACAGCTAGCAACACTGTGAAAAACAGCGGTAAGCATTTCGCTTGTATTCTGTTCGCGATTAGCACTCGATTCCTTTCCTCAGCAGTGTTTCGCAATTGTTACATATACAGGGTAACGCGCTCTTTGAGCGCAGGTTAGACGCCAAATCCAAAATAGTTCCTGTGAGCGGTGTTTTCGTTACATTCTGCCTTAGTAGGACGCGCCCCGTTTACACTAGAAGGGTTCCCGATTGACGCACGCATGAATCAACAGACAGATCAAGACCGTTATTGGATGCAGCGCGCCATCGAGCTTGCGCACCGCGGCATCGCCGTTACATCACCTAACCCCGCCGTGGGCTGCGTTATCCTCGACCTCGAAGGGCAGGTTGTCGGCGAAGGCTGGCACGAATACGATCTGCTCGACCACGCTGAAGTTGTTGCCCTCAAGGTCGCCCAGCAGCGCGCGCGCGGCGGCACGGCTTACGTCACGCTGGAGCCCTGCAACCACACCGGCCGCACCAGCCCCTGCACCGAAGCTCTCATCGAGGCCGGCCTCAGCCGCGTCGTCGTCGCCACCATCGACCCCAACCCCACCGTCGCCGGCCACGGGCTCGACCGCCTGCGC
>Ga0326727_10026058_pt1 | contig 10895 bp, 11 predicted proteins | sample MB2enrmetagenome_FD_207643 | JGI IMG/M metagenome (GOLD analysis project Ga0326727, IMG submission 207643) | Lab enriched peat soil microbial communities from McLean, Ithaca, NY, United States - MB29MY | ecosystem: Environmental > Terrestrial > Soil > Wetlands > Peat | place: USA: New York... | reverse complement strand
ATATCCCTGTTCTCATTCTCGGCGAGAGCGGCAGTGGCAAAGATGCTTACGCCCGGCTTATTCACCGCTTGTCCCCCCAGGGGAATTCACAGTTACGGAAAATCAATTGTTCCGCGTTTCAGCCCGGTGACTTGCTCAGCCATGCGAATGCAACCATGGGTACAGCCTCAAACGTGGGAGTATTTGGAAGCGTTTACCTCGACAACATTCAAGAACTGGATTTAGCCGGCCAGCGTGTATTGCTCTCGCAACTACCAGATGGCGAAAGCGCGGGTTCCAAGGACGAACCGAGTGCGCGATTCATCTCTTCGACCACTAGGAATCTGGAGTCCGAAGTCGCCGCAGGCCGCTTCCGCCGCGAGCTGTATTTCCGGCTCAATGGTGCGTGCCTGCGCCTACCAGCACTCCGGGAACGTACGGAAGACATTCCAGTATTAGCGGAGTATTTTTTGAATAAGTATTCGACGCTGATGAAAAGGAAAGCGCCGCCACTTAGCAATAAAGTGATTCAGACCTTGACGGCCTACCATTGGCCGGGCAACATTCGTGAATTGGAAAACCTGTTGCGCAAGATTGTGGTTCTCGGGGACGTGCAGATCGCCCTGAATGATTTGCGGAGTTCCAGCAGCGTGACGAGCAAGCCAGCCATGGTTGCACCAGGCGCTTCACTCAAGGTGGCGGCCCGAGCCGCTTCCAAACAGGCGGAACGGGAATTGATCATGCAGGCGCTCGAGCACACCCGCTGGAACCGCAAGCGAGCGGCCCGCGAATTGCAAATCAGTTACAAATCACTTCTCTACAAGATCAAACAGATGGAGGCCTTTCAGGGGGATCGCGAGAACGGAGGGGGAGAAGATTAATATGCATTTGAGACTTCACATTGTGTTCGGTTTGCTGCTTATTATGCCGTTTGGCTTTGGTTGGAATGGCGCCGCTCAGTCCACTGACTCGACTTCCGGGCAGAAGCGCGAAGCCGAAAGTAAACCCGCTGCCGCGGCTGTGACACCCGCAACAACAACCGATCAGGAGTACTACATCGGGCCACAGGATGTGGTACAGATTGACGTTTGGAAGGAGCCGGAAATCACACGCACCATCCCGGTGCGTCCCGACGGCAAGATTTCCTTGCCTCTTTTGAATGATGTGCAGGCTGCGGGACTCACGGCCATGCAACTTGCCGGCAGCATCCGGGAAGGCCTTGCCAAGTATCTGCATAATCCGCAGGTCACGGTCATGGTTACCCAGATCAACAGTCGGCGAGTTTTCGTCACCGGTGAGGTCGCCAAGTCCGGTGCTCTCCCTCTTCTTCCCGGCATGACGGCTTTGCAAGCTCTATCGAGTGCCGGCGGGTTCACGCAATTTGCCAAGGAAAAGGGCATTTACATTCTCCGTAACGAAAACGGAAAACAGGTGAAGCTACCTTATAACTACAAGGATGTTCTCAAGGGCCAAAAGGAAGACATCCCCCTGCAATCGGGCGACGTAATTGTGGTGCCGTAGGGCCTGGACCCATGAATTGCCGTACAGTCATCTTCGGAACTTGGCTTTTTGCCTTTGCCCTTTCTCTTGGGGCGCTGGCTTCTCATGCGCAGGAAGAGCCGCAGCCTGTGCCCGACGCTCCGCAAGAGCCGATGCCCGAAGCTCCCCCGAAGCCAGCAGGCTATTCATTTCCCAGTTTAGGAATTGGCCAGGCAGAGGTTGAACTACAACCCGATTTTACCCCCCTCACGGGCATGCAAAACAGTACTCTGGGCCTCCCCGAAATTCGCCATAGTTATTGGGTTCCCGGACTTCAGTTTAGCTCCAATACACTATCCAATTCCTACGGTCAGTCCAGCGGCTCCAATTGGTATGCCAATAACTACTTCATCGGGAATCTCAGTTTGCTAGAAGCGTGGAATCGCGGCACGTTAGCTGTTAACTATTCGGGCGGCGGATTTATTTCCACGAACTCCCAACTGGGAAATGGACTTTATCAGCAACTGGCCTTGGCTCAGAATTTTCAGACAGCGCGCTGGCTCATACAGATCGTCGATCAATTCTCCTACATCCCGCAGAGTGCTTTCGGCTATGGCGGTGGCACGAACCTGGGCATTCCCGGTGTCGGTGGCTCGCTCGGTACTACCATCCCGGGTCTTGGTGGCAACTACGTCCCTAATCAAAGCGTTTACGGCGTCGGAGCCTCTTACAACAACACCGCTGCTTTGCAGGCTAACTATGCCCTCTCGCGTCGCAGTTCCATAACCCTTGCCGGTTCCTATGGCATTTTGAGCTTTGTCGAGGCAGGTAACTACGATTCCTACACCGCGGTAGGGAGCATCGGCTACAACTACGCACTGAGTCTTAGCGACACCGTCGGTTTGGTCTATCGCTTCAGCTCCTACCAGTTTCCTGGTAATCCCCAGGCCTACGGTTCTAACGTTATGAGTGTTGCGTATGGCCGCAAAGTTACAGGCCACCTTGCCCTCCGGCTCTTTATTGGCCCGGAGATTACGAATTACCGCATTCCCGTTGGCACCGCATCGCGAACAACAGGCATCTCCACCACTGCAAACTTGACGTACGGCTTCCGTCGGGGAGCATTCACACTCGGTTACATCCACGGCTTATCTAGCGGCAGCGGTGTGTTGGTTGGCTCCATCTTGGATCAGGCCACGGCCAGTGCCTCCCGCAGTTTGACCCGCGTTTGGACAGGAAGCCTTAATTTTGGCTACTCGCGCAACAACCCCGTGGGGGGTACTGCGACATCCAGTTACCCAGCCTATGACGACTGGTTTCTCGGTGGCGGTGTGAGTCGCCCCATTGGCCGGAATTTCAACTTTGCCGTCGCCTACACCGCAACCATTGGAAACTATTCTGGAACCGGCTGCACGGGTACGGGTTGCAACACTTCCAAGACCTATAACACTGTAACTGTCAATTTCCAGTGGCACCTACGTCCCTTCGTTTTGCCCTAGTTTCTCAGCTGGTTTTCAGGGGAGGGCTTGGCCACGACCCGCAGCGCATGGAGCTCGATTCACAGGTAGAATAGTAGTCGGAACTCAGGACGAAAGAACCCAGATCATGTACAAGAGCTTTTTCGGCCTCAAAGAGAACCCCTTCAACGTCAATCCCGATCCACGTTTCCTCTTTCTCACGCAGGAGATCGAAGAAGCCTTGACCGGTTTGATGTACGGCATTCAAACGCGTAAGGGGTTCATCACGCTTACTGGCGAGGTCGGAACTGGCAAAACGACGCTCATCAACAGGCTTCTGGACTGGCTGCACCACCGCCCGGCACGCACGGCCTTTCTCTTTAACTCGCGGATGAATTCCAATCAGCTCTTTGATTTCATCCTCGCCGAATTTGATATCGCCTGTGATTCCAAATCCAAGAGCCAGCAGTTGATGAAGCTCAATCACTGGCTCCTCGAGCGCTACCGCATGGGGGAAACCGTCGCTCTGATCATTGACGAAGCCCAGAACCTTACCTATCCGGTACTCGAGGAGATCCGTCTCCTGACAAATCTGGAGACTTCTACGGATAAGCTTTTGCAGATTGTTCTGTCCGGCCAGCCCGAACTTGAGGATAAGCTCAGGCTTCCCCAGCTTCGCCAGCTCCGGCAGCGCATTATGCTTCGCTGCCGAACCACGCCTTTGTCTCACGAACAGACAAAGGAATACATCGTGGAGCGCCTGAAAATCGCCGGCGCCGCAGGGGAACCCATCTTCAGCACGCAGGCTGTGGACACCGTTCATCTCTATTCTCTTGGCATCCCGCGCGTTATCAATCTGCTGTGCGAGCACTCGCTGGTCAACGCTTTTGCCGAACAACAACGCCCGATTCAGCCGAAGATTGTCGAGGATGTCGCGCGAGAGTTCCAGCTTGACGAAGTCGAACCCATTGCGCCAAATGGCGCTTCAAGAATCGATACAGATGTCTATAATTCGGAAGCGTTCATCCAGAACCTGGGCGAAGCCCTCTCCCGCTTCCGTCTAAGCCCTTCCCCAGCGACCCGCGAACGGAAGTGATCCGAAAAGTTAGGCATACGTGCTGATTCATTGCATTGAAAAGAGGTGCGTTTGATCAGGCGGTGGCGGAACTGACGTGCGCTTCTGCCTCCTCTAATATCAATCGGCGTAATTTCCGCAAGTCATTGAGGAGACGATTACTCTTGACGAGGTGGAAATCGAGTGTGGCGAGTTTGTGCTTCACTAGTTGCAGTGCTTGTTTTTTCCGAGCTAGTTGGGGATTGCTCGCGCGGGCGATTTCCGTCTCAATGTGCCTTTGCGCCTCCCGCGAAGCCTCTAAGAGATAGCCTACGTACTCAAGAGCGCCCTCGATGTTTTCAAAAGGTGTATCCTGCCGATGGCCCATGGCTTCCCTCAATGGTTTTCTATAGCAGATCAACTCGACAGCCAAGATCATCAACGCAATCCAATTGCCATTCGTTTCTTATTGAATTCAAAGGGGTTATTTTCATGAACCTCGTTGACCGGCCCATTCGATTCACTATCCTCTGCAAATGACTTCCTGAGATGAGTATTTACGGTCCGCTGATCCATCCAGTTGTGCCCTTCACGATGGGGTGACCTGGCCATGCAGCCAATTTCAGCACGTCCCATTTTGAGACAGTGATTCTCTCGAGTTGCTTCTGAATTAGGAGCCGATTCTCCGTCACTGTGGCGATGGTGCCCGAATCATGACGCGCGTTCCTGAAACTCAGCTGACAACTCCCGCAGGTGGAATGAGTTGCATATGGAGAGGTCCATATCCACCGCTACGAGGTCTCGGCCATTGCGTTGTTCCAACTGGATTGCAAGCTGCGGCACTCCCATTCCGCGCGGATTTCGATAGCGCTGTGACATTCACAGCCCATGGCTGTGAGCTAAGGACTCTCTCAGTTCTCCTGGATTGAAGCCTCGGGCCGGTCAGTCTTTTGGTTCTGCCGGGGACCCACGCTTGACTCCCTGGATGGCCGAGGGTAGCGTACAGGTGAACACGGGCCAAACCGCAAGTAACTTGAACCAAGGAGATAAGAATGGAAAAACAACTCTCCGTAATAGGTTATTGGCTAGGCTTGATCTGTACTATCCTCGCGTTGATCTTTAAGATGCTCAATGCTCTTCAAATTACTGTCCTGCACATAGGTGCTCCCAGCGGCAATACCATTTCCCATTTGAGTTTCTTTCATGGAGCAGCGCTGTTTTTCTTGTTGGCGATTGCGAGCTGGTGCCGGACTGCCAAGTCCTAGATGTGGTCCGGGCGCAAACCAAGGCCCGCCAGTCATAGCGGCAAGGCACACACCCGTCTCTTCATTATTTCCCCGGCCAGGAAGAGGAGAAGGGTCGATTTGAAAAGAATGCAGGCCGCGGCGCCGCGAGTTTAACCCTTAGCATTACCCCGAGGGAGGGGTCCCAAGGGGTTCTGCGGTCGAGCTTTGGCTGTCTGGTAACCCCTGCATTTCTTTCCTTACGAGAAACCACCGGATGATGTCCGGCCTGGGGCCTTCACCCACGCTGTAAGTCAGATGCACCACAACTTCCCGTTTCAGAATCGGATTATATCCGACCGCCGTGGATGTTTCTTCCCGCATAGACCGTGTCCTCGAAATGCCGGGTCTGTTCGCCACGCTTTGGGGTGGGTTGGTTCGGTAACTCTCCCTGCGTCTAGGGAAGCACGTTCTGTACCGTTTTGCCCGAAGCCCTCGGACATGAGGCAAGACATTGGTAATGAGGAACATACAATGGAAGCAGGATGATTTGACGGTCGATGGCGAGATGTCACGTGGCGAAATCCTTGGCACAGATGTGCAATCTGTTGGTAATTAGGCCAGTCCGTGCCTCTCAATTACCGTTTGTCCGATGCCTCATAAAACGCGTTTTTTTGCTTAATCCAGGAATGTGCTGCGCTACTGGCAGCGAGAAATTTGAGAACCTCTGCGGAATCATCAACATACGAACGGTTCTGAATCAGCCGCAAAGCCGATGGCCGGGGCGCTTCGCGAGCGTGAGTTGAGGGGAAAGTGACTTGCGACGCTGCGGGGACAGGGCTTTTGCCAATTCGGGATTCCCCTTTGCGGACGACTGACCGGGTGAATAGCCTGTTCAGGGGCAAACCGAGAACCTGTGGCGGAATGGCCCTACGAGTCCCATCAGTGTTAATCCAAGCTGAAGCAGAGGAAGACTGCCCGACTCGGGCGTCGTACCATTTTGAATAGGAACACTAAACCACTCCACCAAAGAGGTATCTCTGCCGGACAAGTTTCCAATACTTCGCAATCCAGTCCGCACGGCGCGACGAAAAAGCTGGACAGGAAATCTCCACTAGCGCACATGTATAAAATGAAATGCTTTGCTGAGCGCAATGAGTCGGGCAGAATAAAGTGCTGAAATTCCTCTCGGGGGGACATGGGATTGCATTCTGGAAGGGCTCCCAAGGAGATTCAAGTTTGCATCTTTCCGTGATTGGTTGTGGCTACGTAGGACTAGTGACGGGCGCGTGTCTCGCCGCGGCGGGACACGAAGTGACTTGCACGGACATCGACAGTGAGCGCATTGCGCGCCTAAATGCCGGCGTCGTGCCAATTTTCGAGCCGTACCTCGACGAAATCCTTACTTCCGCGCGCAAGGCTGGCCAAATCTCCTACACCGCGGACGCTGGCGAAGCCATCCGTGCCGGCGACGTCATTTTCATCTGCGTGGGCACTCCACCGAAAGTGAGCGGTGAGGCGGATCTCTCCGCAATTGAGCACGTGGCCCGACAAATCGCCGAGGAGGCCCGTTTTCCCAAGCTTGTGGTCGAGAAAAGTACCGTTCCCGCGGGCACCGGCCTCGCCTTGCAGCGTGCGCTCATCGCTTACAGCGGTGGCAGCAAGAATTTTTTCCGTGTGGCCTCGAATCCAGAGTTTCTCCGCGAAGGCAACGCTGTCGAAGACTTCTTCCATCCCGATCGCATCGTTGTAGGTGTTGAAGACGAATCCGCCGCGGCCGATTTGCGCGAGATCTACCGCCCCATCCTTGAGCGTCGCTTTCACTGCCCACTGCACGATGGAATGTGCCCTCCGGGCCATAATGCCGCATTCCTAGTCACCACGATCAACAGCGCCGAGTTGATCAAACACGCCTCGAACTCGTTCCTTGCTCTGAAGATCAGTTATGCCAATGTCATCGCGGACCTGTGTGAGAAGATTGGCGCGAACGTCGAGGAGGTCACGCATGCGATGGGTCTGGATCCCCGGATCGGGACGCAATTCCTCCGTGCCGGGCTCGGCTTTGGCGGCTTCGGTTTCCCAAAGGATGTTCAAGCCTTCATCCATCTAGCCGGCTCGGTTGGCGTCGATTTTGACATTCTGAAAGCCACCGAGCGGGTTAACAAGCAGCGCATCGACGTTTTTCTTGAAAAAGTGCGCAAGGCTCTCTGGGTCATCAAAGGCAAACAAGTGGCGGTTCTGGGCCTGGCGTTCAAAGCCAAGACCGACGACATTCGTTCTGCACCTGCGCTCGAAGTGGTCAAGCGCTTACTGGAAGAGGGAGCCATCGTTCATGCCAGCGACCCCGAAGCCATCCCGAGGACAAAGGCTCTCTTACCCGAGGTGACTTATCATGATGATCCCTACGAAGCGCTTAAGGGTGCCGACGCTGCATTGGTCTTCACTGAGTCGGACATCTTCCGAACACTGAATTGGGAGCGTGCCAAATCTCTGATGGCGCGGGGCCTCGTCATCGACGGCAGAAATCTCTATTCACCGCAGAAGATGCGCGAGCTTGGCCTCGAATATTATTCTTTTGGCCGCGAGTAGTGCAGGCGCTAGAGAATTTCCCGACTGGTCCACGCTGTGGCCGGCACTGCGGCACGCTCTCTGGAGCAAATCACCTCCTCTTCTGCTGGAAACCAAAAATCAATTCAGGTGACCTCAAGGAAGAACAGCGGAAGCACGCGGTTCTTTTTGCAACCACAATCCTGTACCCGCGGAAAATGGTCGAAGTGATGGAACTCGAAGTACAAGATTACCTTTACCTTTGACTACGACTTCAGGGTTACTCCCGCTTGTTCTCGGAAGGTAAAACAGGCATGTGTGCAGCAATTCAACCCTTATGACATTTCTGTGGGAATGCAGAAACGCGCGAAGCCGGGTACGATTCCCGTTGCCCACTCACGCCAAGGGGTTCGTCAAAGGTACTTCTAGCACAACCGAGTGACTCTTCTTCAACCTCGGAAGACACATGGTTGCTGTTGCAGCGCAGATGCCGGACGGCATGGCCTTGAACCTTTCGTTATTGGAAATAATGACAGCCATCTCGTTTGCTAGCTCGTCAACAGTTCTGATGGCTCCGTCAATCACCTTTTTTGTATTCTTGCTAACGTTGCTTCCTGTAGGGCCGTGTCCCGTAATCCAGAAATAACGGATGGAGTCGACAATGTCCCCGTTGTCTGGTCCAAGTGACTCCAAAATGACAGCCATAGACGGAAGTCACGAAAGGCCCGGTATTGGTAATCGGGTGCCACCGATCCGGAACGTCTTTTTTGAACCATTCCATCTTATCCTCTGGGGATTTCGTCGTGTACCGGTCCGAAACGGGCGTCTAGGTTCAATCCGCCTCGGTTATTTTCCTATTTGAGATTGGTGGTATATGATTGGCGCGGGTATCATTGTGGTGTCCTCGATCTCATCGCTGAGCCAAGCTCGATTTCGACGACCTTACGACGGAAGCCAAATACAACATTAAACTACATCATTTTGGGGTCAGTGGAACCAGATGCAGGTGCTTCATAAACTCATCAGATTCGCGCGAAAATCACCTGGGGAACGGGCACAGACCGTCCGCGCCTATTTGGGAGAAGACTGGGATTCGAGAGTCTTTCATCTGGGGAACGACAAAACAGCTTATGTTATTGGACTGTTCGGCTCTGGACGTTCGTATATCAATGCACTGATGGTGAAGAACCTTGGAAAAAGGGCGAAGTATGTTAGGGACACGATTCGCCTTCATCCAGGTCCGACATCTATGATCTACTCCGGCCATGCCACGATGAGATATGTTTCTCGCGCTCAGGCGTTGCCAGCGGTAACGAGCGGTATATTGGAAGCGGTCAGATCGGGATTTGCCGATTTGATTTTTCTCTATCGTCATCCCCTCGATTCGTTGCTGTCAAATTGGATTTGGTGGCGGAGAACCAAAAACACTCTCGACGGCAAGATTCCTTCTCCCCTCGATTCGTTGCTGTCAAATTGGATTTGGTGGCGGAGAACCAAAAACACTCTCGACGGCAAGATTCCAGTTATCTCGGATGTTTATAAGAACGCAGACGATCTATGTGCCGATTTGGAGCAGAGTTTTTTTGAATTCAAGGCCTTTGCCGAAGGCGACCCTGATTTTTTCGCGGCCGTACCAGGCCCGCCATTTTTGTCTTTGCCGGAATTTGTTGAGGAAACTGAGCTTTTTCTGCAATCCGCCACGCTCACGTTGCGGCTTGAGGACTTCATGATCGATCCGTTGAAGGAGTTTTCTAAGATCGTTGAAGTCATGAAGGTTGATCTTGATTTGAGCCGTCTACGTGTAACCCCTCCGATAACCAAGCCTTATCGCTATTTGGCTGTTAAGGAAAAAGTTCCTCGATTCAGAGACTTTATCAATGAGCTGGATGAGGAGACAAAAAGACGGATTGAGAAAATCGGCTATCAGCTATAATGTGAGGGTCTAAGTCGAGTCTATTTTGGATTTCTGGACTATCTGGGGCCGGATTCGGCCGGCACTACCGCGTAATTGTCGGGGACACACCAAGAGACCAAAAACGGGTGCAAGTCAGCACGCCCAAATATGAGGCAAGAGAATCTGGTTGCCTTTGCGACCTGCCACTTCGATTATTATTCCTATGTTGCGCATGTACTATAAAGATAAATGAGCAATGGCGGGGAGGTCCGGGATGACTACGGCTACATGGGATTACACTGATTGGGCTGAACATTATGATAAAAGGGCGAATTATGCCAAAGAAGTCGTGGAGACATTACTCCAAGAGATTGGCGCAGTTCCTGGGAAACCAGTCGCTGACATTTGAGCTGGACGACAAGCTGGCAAAAATTTGCCGCAGTGCTGGAGCGTATCCAAGAACTCCTAACGCGTTATGAAGGCATCAATGTCCCGTGTTCGACTAGAATTTGGTTTGCTCCTTTGACCGTCGAAAAAAAAACGACCGACGTTCAGAAGTATCTCGTGACACACGATTCCCTATTTGACGATCATGAACGACAACAATCCTGTTGAAAGTCGGATTCTGCCGCCACGATTCGATCTGCCCGTAGATCTTCTGGTTCAGTTCACTGACCGTGCCAGGGTTTACCTGTGTCCCCCCAAAGCCTCCGTGATGTATTGACCCGCCGCACACTCACTCCTGCCAGGTACATCTCGATCAGTGCTTCCTCAACCGAACTCTCTCTTCGCCGGTAGCATTCAATAATCGCTGTCTCAAACGGGATGGTCCGCAAGCGCGGAACGCGCAAACTCACTTGCCCGCCTTGGTATGCAACTGCCGCGTATAGCTTCCGGCTCGCGTGTCTTTACGCCCTTCACTGTGTCCGTAATTCCTGGCCCGGCACAAACGATCCGCTTCGGCATCCAACAGGGCGTTCAACGTCTCTTCCACCGTACTGCGAACCACGTGATCCAGATGGACTTGAATCTGCTTCTCGTCGATCTAAACAACGTTCGTTAAAGCAATCTTTCCTTGTTCCTATTTCTCCGGTCCAGCTGGCTCCATCGCTCCTCCAAGGGTCTACGCCCTCTTTTTACTAGAGCGTATCTCATAAATGCCTCAGGAGAATGACGAGGCAGCCGAGATGGAGCATACCGAGGAAGTTGGCCTCGTGATATTCCCAGCGGGTGACCAGTCGGCGGAAGTTATGGAGCCAGGC
>Ga0326727_10026053_pt1 | contig 10897 bp, 3 predicted proteins | sample MB2enrmetagenome_FD_207643 | JGI IMG/M metagenome (GOLD analysis project Ga0326727, IMG submission 207643) | Lab enriched peat soil microbial communities from McLean, Ithaca, NY, United States - MB29MY | ecosystem: Environmental > Terrestrial > Soil > Wetlands > Peat | place: USA: New York... | reverse complement strand
CCCTTCCGCCCCAACTTGGCTTATGCTGTTAAGAATCCTTCTTGCGAAGGCAAGCCACCAAAAACCATATGAATCCAGTCGCTTTGGCGGTTGACGATCTTCGGGAGCAGTATACGCGGGAGATGGCGCTGGTGCGCCAGACCTGCGAGCGCACCGGCGACGGCTCCGCCACCATCCGCCGCCGCTCCTCGGTGGTGGACCGGATTCTGATCGAGATGTGGCGTCGCGCCTTCGCCGCCCAGCCCGTTACCAACGTCTCCCTGCTCGCCCTAGGCGGCTACGGCCGCAAGGACCTCTTTCCCTACTCCGACATCGACGTGCTCTTCGTCTTTGCCGACGACAAGACCGAGACGCAATGCAAAGAGGCCGTCCGCGCCATCATCCAGGGCATGTGGGAGATTGGCCTGCGCGCCAGCCCCAGCTCCCGCACCCTCAAGGAAGCCGGCCGCTTCGATCCCGGCAACCTCGAATTCACCCTGGCCACCCTCGACCGCCGCTTCCTGGCCGGCCATTTCCCCCTCTACCAGCAGCTCCACCAGAGTGTCCTGCCCGGCCTCTTCCTAAGTGAATGGAACAACATAACCCAAAAGCTAGGCGAAATCGCCCGCGCCCGCCACGCCAAATTCGGCAACACCATCTTCCACCTCGAGCCCAATCTCAAGGACTGTCCCGGCGGCCTGCGCGATTACAATCTGGCCGTCTGGTTCGCCCTCCTCTTCCAGCTCAAGGAGACCAAGCAGTGGCCCCGCCACCGCGGCAGCGTCTTCCAGAGCGCCCGCGGCGATGCCGAGGCGGCCTTCGACTTCATCGCCGCCACCCGATGTTTCCTCCACTTCCGCCACGGCCGCGACGACAACACCCTCGACTGGCAGTCCCAGGACGAGGCCGCCGCCAACTCCATCGGCCTGGAGACCCGCGGCACCGCCGACCCCGCCTACTGGATGCGCACCTACTATCGCCATGCCCGCGTCATCTACCGCCGCGCCGCCCTGCTCATGGAACACCTGCCCGCTCCGGTCAGCTTCTACCGCCAGTTCCGCCGCCGCCGCACCCCCATCGCCGGTACCGACTTCTTCCTCGACCAGGGCCGCATCGACATCGCCCCCGGAGCGCAGTTCAACGACACCGGCGCCATCCTGCGCATCTTTGCCCTCATGGCCACCCACGGCTATGCGCTCTCCCAAGCCGCCGAAGACCGCATCACCGACGCCCTGCCCGCCCTGGCTGTGCATATACCCGAAGGTCCGTATCTCTGGAATGCCCTGCGCGCCGTGTTGCTCGGACCACACGCCGCTCACGCCCTAAGAACCATGCACGCCCTAGGCGTCCTGGAGATGCTCATCCCCGAATTCCACGGCATCGACGCTCTGGTCATCCGCGACAGCTATCACCGCTACACCGTCGATGAGCACACCTTCCTCACCATCGACAACGTCCACGGCCTCCGCCAGCCCGCCCGCGAATACGAACAGCGCCTCGCCCAGCTATTGCCGGAGATCGACCGCCTCGACCTCTTCCTTCTCGCTCTGCTGCTCCACGACACCGGCAAGGCCCGCCGCACAGGTGACCACATCGCCCCCAGCATCGAGCTGGCCGACTCCTTCCTCGCCCGCCTGGAGTTCGACGCCGAAGAGAAAGAGGCCGTCCTCAACCTCATCCGCCTGCACATCGAAATGTCCAACGCCCTGCGCCGCGACATCTTCGATCCGGAAAACATCCGCGGATTCGCCGAGAAGATCGGCAGCCCCCAGATGCTCAAGATGCTTACCCTGCTGACCTTCGCCGACATCAAGGCCGTCAACCCCGAGGCCCTCACCCCCTGGAAGGCCGAGAACCTCTGGCAGCTCTACATCTCCACCGCCAACTTCATGGACCGCTCGGTCGACGAGGTTCGCTATCACGCCGGCCTCGACCCCTCCCTGCTCAACCGCATTCACTCCATGGTCCCCGCCGCCCAGTACGACGCTCTCAAGCAATTCCTCGAAGGCCTTCCGCGGCGCTACTTGCAAACCCGTCTGCCCGAGCAGATCCGCGACAACTTCCTGTTAGCCGCCCGTCTCGGCGACGATCCCGTCCAACTCGACCTACACCCTCACCGCCAGCTCTTCGACCTCACCGTCATCACCCGCGACCGCAGCCGCCTCTTTGCCGACGTGGCCGGCGCCCTCGCCGCCTGGGGCATGAACATCGTCAAGGCCGGCGCATTCTCCAACGACGCCGGCGTCATCGTCGATAACTTCCAGTTCACCGATGTCTTCCGCACCATCGAACTCAACCCCAGCGAGCGCGAACGCTTCCTCGCCTATCTCCACGACGTGGTCGCGCGCAAGGTTCCAGTCGAACAGTTACTCGAAGCCCGCCGTCACCTCAACCACCCCACTAACTTAAAAGTTGTAGTCCCCACCCGCCTGGAGTTCGACTCCGAATCCTCCACCCACTCCACCATCCTGCAAGTCGTAGCTCAGGACCTGCCCGGCCTCCTCCGCCAAATCGCCCTCACCCTCAGTACCCACCAGTGCGACATAAAGGTAGCCCTCATCGACACCGAAGGCGAAACCGCCATCGACGTCTTCTACCTGACCAGTCAATCCGCCAAACTAACTCCAGAAGCTCAGCAAACCCTCGCCGCCGACCTCACCGCCGCCATCGCCTCCATGCGCAGCCCCGCAAGCTCATAGCCAAACCTGCACGGCTTGTTGTAGGATGCATTGCAAGATTCGAGATAGGTGAGGCATGTCATGAGAATCAGGAATACCTCCCGTCTGTTCGCTATTTCTGCTCTATTGTTGTTCTTCATCCCCGGTATGGCACAGCAATCGTTCCAGCAATTGCACAATCATGTTCGCCCAGCGGTCTCCAGCGGACAAGCAGCGCTGATGGGTCCACTGCCGCCTGAACAGCGTATGAATCTCTCCATCGTGCTTCCACTGCGCAACCAAAGCCAGCTGACCAGCTTGTTGAGCCGGCTCTACGACCCATCCAGCCCCGATTACCGCCATTTCCTCAGCGTCGATCAGTTCACCGAGCAGTTCGGCCCCACGGTCGAGGATTACCAGGTAGTGATCGATTTCGTACAAGCTAACGGCTTTACCGTGACCGGTAGGCCCGCGAATCGCATGATCGTGTCGGTCAATGGCTCGGTCGAGAACATCGAAAAAGCCTTTCATGTGCAGATGTATAATTATCAGCATCCCACTGAGAATCGAATTTTTTACTCGCCGGATCGCGAACCTTCGCTCGCATTGAGCGTTCCCGTGGCGCATATTGCCGGACTTAACAACTTCTCCATACCGCAGCCCATGGTGACAAAAGCAGCGGAGGCCCAGCCTTTCGACAGCTCGGCGCTGTCTGGTTCCGGTCCCCGCGGATTGTTTCTGGGTAGCGATATGCGGGCAGCTTATTACGGCGGGACAGAGCTAACCGGTAAAGGGCAGATCGTGGGGCTATTTGAGCTTGACGGATTCAGTCAGAGCGACGTTGATCTGACCTTCAACAGTTCGGGGCAGTTCTACTCTGTTCCTATTGAAAAAGTACCAGTAAATGACGCGACCGGTGCCGCATGTCAATTTATGTACCCATGCAGTGATGCGGAACAGGTTCTTGACATCGTGCAGGCAATCGGAATGGCGCCCGGACTGAGTCAGGTGCGTGTTTACATTGGCGGTTATGACGCGGAAGTGCTGAATGCGGTGGCGGTGGAGAATCTTGCCAAAGAAGTGAGCATCTCCTGGGGCTGGTCGCCGGACGATCCGGCAACCGACGATCCGTTCTTCAAGGAGTGCGCCGCACAGGGACAGAGCGTCTTTGCCGCTTCCGGAGACAGCGGCACCTATGTTGCGGGCGATTATGCTTATCCCGCCGAAAGCGCCTATGTTACAGCCGTCGGCGCGACCGGCCTTGTCACGGGCGGACCCGCGGGCCCCTGGTCATCGGAGACAGCCTGGAGTCAGAGTGGAGGCGGGATTAGCCCCGACGCTATCGCCATTCCCAGTTGGCAGAGCGGTGTTGCCAACGCCTCCAACGGAGCCTCCACGAGCCTGCGCAATGTTCCCGATGTGGCTATGGAAGGGAATACGGACAACTACTACTGTGCGCAAGGATCATGCGCCGGAAGCGCTGGAGGTACAAGTTTTGCCGCGCCGCGATGGGCGGCGTTCATGGCCCTGGTGAATGAGCAGGGGCAGGATGCGGGCGACTCGCTGGTGGGCTTCCTCAATCCAGCCCTATACGCGCTGGCCGAAAATTCCATTAGCGCCGCCGATCTACACGACATTACCAGCGGCAGTAACGATTACAACGGAACCTGTGGAGGAAAGCCTTTTTGCCAGGCAGTCGTTGGCTACGATCTGGTGACCGGTTGGGGCAGCCCTGCTGGACAGTCTCTGATTGACGCTCTTGCTCCTCCCCCGGCGAAGAAAGGCTTTGAGCTTTCGAGTTCTGTCAATACTCTGACCATCATCCCGGGCAACTCCGCCTCTACCACGATCACTGTTGTGGGACAGGGCGGTTTCACTGGGAACGTGAACTTCACGGTCTCCGGGCTGCCTGCGGGAATCAGCGCTTCATGGAGCGCCAATCCATCAATGACAAGCAGCAATCTGACATTTAGCGTGAGCGCGACCGCGCAGCGTGGTTCGTATGGTGTAATTATCGCTGGCGTCTCCGGTACACAGACCGCAACCACAGTCCTGACTCTGGGCGTCAATGCTCCTGGTTTTGCCATTTATCCGGTGCCCGACGATCTGCAGACTCCCCAGGGAGGCGCAGTATTGACAACAATACTGACCGAATTATTTGGCGGCTTCAGCGGGAATGTCGCTCTCGCCATTACCACGCCGTTGCCGGCGGGCGTGACGGCTACCTGGACGCAGGACCCGACCTCGGGCCAGACAACGCTGATCTTAAACGTCGACGGGACAGTGCCTCCTGGCACCACAATGTTCACCATCACAGGCATTTCCGGAGGGCTATCAGCAACCACTACTATTTCCCTCGATGTATCGAAACCAGCAGTGTATCCCATTACCTCACCCTCCTTCCTGCCACTAAACCAGGGTGGATCGGCGACAGCCACTCTCACCGCTGTGCCCTGGGGAATGCCTCACGGATCATTCACTCTTTCCGCGCAACAGCTTCCTGCCGGCATTTCTGTCTCCTTCAATCCGGCTTCCATTTCCGCGGGAGAGACGAGTCAGGTAACGGTGACAAGTGATGGAACTACACCGGTCGGACTTAACAGCTTTACGGCTGAGGCTTCTCCGCAGTCGAGCAGCGATGAATACGGTTTCAGTGGCGTGGGGCTTATTATCACAGCCCCGTCACAGCCGAGTGGTTCTGTCGGTGTCTCGCCGCCATATGCTGTGCTGACGCAGGGCGGCAACGCGACAGTGAACATTAGCGTGAATAAACAGAACGGGTTTGCCGGATCTGCATACTTATTCGTAGTTCCGCCTTCTGGGGTCACGGCTTCATTTAGTCAGAACCCGACATCCAGCAGCAGCGTTATGACACTCACCGCAAGTACAACTGCACAACCGGGCTTGTGGGACATGGGCCTGTGCTACAACACCACAGCCAATACCTGCTCTGCTGGGGGCTATATAGATACCTTCTTTGTGCTGGTGCAACCTCCCCCGGCCTTCAGCCTTACTTCCAGCGCATCCTCGATGATTGTCTCCCTGGGATCTTCCGCAAGCACCACAATCAGCGTGGTTCCCCAGACCGGATTCTCCGGCAACATCAGTCTCAGCGCTATGAACCTGCCCAGCGGTCTAACCGCATCGTTCGGTACCAACCCCACAACCGGATCTAGCCTGCTCACGCTGAGCGCAAACAACTCCGTCCCTCTTGGAAGCTACACTGTGATCGTTGCGGGAACCTCCGGTACTCAAACCGTAACCATCCCCCTTACTCTGGGAGTCAATTACCTGCCCAGCTTCACTGTCAGCGGCACAAATGTGACCATCTCTGCCCCTGGCGCAATCACAGAAAATACATCGACGATCACCGTCACGCCTAGTGGCGGCTTCACCGGCAGCGTCGCGATGAGTGCTGCGATCACTTCCAGCCCAGCCGGCGCGCAGTATCCGCCCACCTTGAGCTTCGGTTTCACTACTCCAGTGAACATTACCGGCGCCAGCGCAGGAACGGCCACCCTCACCATCTCCACCACCGCGCCAACGACAGCCACTCTATCTTATCCCGCGCGTCCCGGAACCCCTTGGTATGTGACTGGCGGCGCATCTCTAGCCTGCATTTTGCTCTTCGGTATCCCCGCGCGGCGGCACGGCTGGCGCGCCATGCTCGGAATGTTGGCGCTCTTCGTCGTCCTGGCAGGTGGCGTCGTCGCCTGTGGCGGCGGAGGGGGTGGAGGCGGTGGCGGCGGGGGTGGCGGCAATCCAGGCACGACGGCTGGAGCCTACACCATCACCGTGACCGGCACTTCCGGCACGATCACAGCCACGAATACGATCTCCCTCACGGTGCAGTAGCCCCAAACGGCCAAACGCATCGCCGCTCAGCTTTCAAGCCTTGGCGATGCGTTTTCGCTCTCCACCCTTACGGCTCCACGTGCAGCGCTTTCTCCTTGGCTGTCGGCATGGGAACCTTCAGAATCTTCGCCACCGTCGGCGCAATCTGCCGCATATCCACCACCCCCAGATTGCGATGGTGCGCAATTCCCGCCCCCACCGCAAAGAACGACGCCCGCATCTCCGGATACTCCGGCGAGAACCCGTGCGAACCCCTCGCCGTCGGAATCACCGTGACCAGATCGCCGCTGGTCGCCGCGCCCATGTAGTAGCCGGGCTTCAGCACCACCAGAAAAGCCGCATCCGGAAAGGCTCCGCGCTGCTTGATCGCCTCGCGATCCAGAACCTGCGCAACGCCGTTCTCCGGCTCCGCTGCCAGCTTATCCAACATCGCCTTCACCTGCTGCTCGGTCTGGTGATCGTTCGCATCCTTCAGCATGATGGCCGCCATGCCGCCCGCGCCCCACGGCTCGGCCTTCCATGCGCTGACCACCGGAGCCTTGGTTGCCGGATTGATCGTCGCCTGCACCAATCCCGCCTGCAAGAAAGGAATATACAAATTGACCAAGTGCGTGATGGTCATGAATCCATGGTCGGAGACCACCACCACCACCGCCGCCGGGTCCGCCGCCACCGCCGCCTTGGTCAGCCGCGCCACCATCCCATCCAGCGCCTCCAGGTCCGCGCAGGCCTCCGCGCTGAAGGGGCCATGCGCATGCTGCGCGTCGTCCAGCGAGCTCAAGTGCAGCGTCATGAACCCCGGCTTCAGCCGCCGCAGAATCTCCACCGTGTAGCGCGTCTTGATCTCGTCGCCGCTGATGCTGGTCTCGTTGCCCATCATGTACTCGCCCGCCTTCGGCTCCAACTCCTTCAGCAGCGTCGCCGGCCGCGAGATTGCCGCCATCAGCAGCCGGTCTTCAGGATTTAATGTCCCCGACCCGCCCGACGGATCGGCGCTCCGCCAGTACTCCGGAATCAGCCAGTCCACGTCCGCCGCCCCGGCGCTCACCGGCCAGCCCACGCTCGCCGTGCGCAGCCCGCCCAGCCGCGCTGCCTTCCACAGCGTCGGAACCCGTATCAGCGGCGCATACCAATTCCACGCGCTCGAGTAGTGCTGCAGCGGGTCAAATTCCAGGTTGTTATAGATCCCGTGCTCCGCCGGCCAAACCCCCGTGATCAACGTGGTGTGGCTCGGATAGGTCACCGTCGGCCAAATCCCCACCACTCCCTCGGCATAGGTTCCGTCGCGCAATAATGTTCGTAAATACGGAATCTTCATGCCGTGCGCATCGGCCTGCGTAATGTATTCCGGCTTCAGCCCATCGATGGAAATCATCAGCACCGGCGCCGCATGGCCCAGTTGGATCAGCGCGGGAACCAGCAGAAAAACCGGCAGCAGCTGCACAAAAATACGGCGGGAAAATCGCTTCATGAGGAACGCTCCTGTGACAATTGATCTGTCCAGAACAAGTCTATAGCGTTTTGAAAGGGCGCGGTTTTAACCGCGCCACAACCCCATCCGCAAGATTATAGAAATCAACCCGCGCGGCAAGACGCGCACCAATCCTCTCTCCTCGTCCCCCACTCATTTTGTCCTCTTGAGCGCTACGCCCGCGCGTCGGCGAACGATAAGGCGATTCGGCGTCAACCCAGGATTTCTTCTGGCGACACGGACGTTTCAGGGAACCCATCAGCTTGCTGGAGAGATCGGTCGCGGAGACGCGATTCTCTCCATCAAGCTGCCCGGCCAGATTCCCGGCCTTAGCTGGAAGTAATAACCTCTAGAACGTTCTCATCTAGAAGGTGAAGTGAACCGCCAACTGCGCGCTGCGCGGACCTCCGCCTCCCAGGTAGGGGTTGCCGCTGCCCACATCCGGCGTCGCGGTGGTGGGCATAAACTGCGTCGCGTTGCCTGCCACCAGGCGATTTCCCACGACGATGGGACTGCCGAAGACGTCGATGCCAAATCCCGGCAACAGCGGGTTGCTGAAGTTCGGGTGATTGAGAATGTTGAAGAAATCGCTGCGCAGTTCCATGGTTACCGTTTTGGTCAGGTGCGTGGTCTTGGTCAGCGAGAAATCGAAGTTCGTAAAGTTCGTTGCATTGAAGGCATTGCGGCCCTCGCTTCCGGGGTGCTGTGTATTGTCGACACAAGCGCCGGTAACGCTATTCCAGTTACAGGGCGCGGCGAAGGCGGCCATATTGAGCAGGTTGGTGCCGCTCGCCCCGGTGTGCGGATTGCCGATGATGTCCGGCCGTCCAAACCATTCGCCGCTGCCATTGTAATTGTTTTCGAAGAGATAACTGACCGTGTACGGTTGGCCGGTGGCAAAGTTGAACATGCCGTCCAGCGCCCAGCCGTTGGTGATCCCTTTCGCTTGCTGGAACTTGGGGAAATTGTAAGTCCAGTACCACTGCACGCGCTGCCGCACGTCAAAGTTGGAGCTGGCTCGCTCGGCGTGGGGGTTCCAACTGTTATCGGGCATGGCGGCGTTGGGAACAAAGTCCATGCCGTCGCTGGCCGTGTCAATCGAGTGCGCCCAGGTGTAGTTCAGCGTGGACGTCAAGCCGCGCCAGCCCTGCACCTTCACCGACCCTTGCAGCGAATTGTAGTTGGAAAGCGCGCTGGTTTCGATCTGATTCACGTAGACAAGCGCATCGCCGGCGTATGCGCCCGCGGTGTATGCCGGGAAGCACGACTCACCGCTCCCGCCTGAAAAACTATAGGTGATGGTGCTGCCATTTCCGCAGGAAAAAGTGGTGCCGGGCATGTTGTCCGCCTGATTGATATCGCGGAAGCGGAAGAGGTGACGGCCCTGCGATCCTATATATCCGATCTGCAGGGCAACTTTCTTGGCGAGCTGCGATTGGATGTTGAGGTTATAGGAGCCATACCGCGGCGTCACCAGTTTCTGGTCCACGGTGAATACGCTGCTCGGCGAATAGTTGGAGATGGGTCCGAAGATAGGGCAGCTAGCGTTGCTGCTGATGATCGGATTGCCACTGTTGTAGCAGGGCGAGGATGGATCGGTGTAGACCATCGGCGATGCGAAGCCGATGCCGTTGAATGCCGGACCGGCCTCCCCGGCATTGGTGTTATATGCCTGGTTGCCCACGAAAAAATCCTGCGATGGGCCGTCGTAGTAAATGCCGCCGCCGGCTCTGATCACCAGCTTGCCGTTGCCCATTAGGTCGTCGGCCACGCTGATGCGCGGCGCAAAATTTTTCATGTCCTTGGGATAGAGCGACTCGGGCGCGCCGGCGGCTCCGATGGTTTCCAGTCCGCCGGTCTTTACGTTGAAGATGCTGAAGGCATTGTTCTTGGCGCCGATCACGCCGAAGTAATCCCAGCGCAAGCCATAGTTGATCGTGATGCGCTTGCTCGCGCGCCAGGAATCCAGCAGGTAGGCCCCGCTATTGTTCTGGTAGGAGTAACGCGTGCCGTCCCCTTCGGCTGAACTGCCGCCGTCAATGGTGCCCGACAGAAAATCGTCAAGGCTATCGAAGACCAGCTTGCCCCGATGACCGGAGTTGATGAAGCTGTTGATGAACGTCCGCCGCCACTCGTATCCGGCCTTGAAACTATGCTGGCCCTTGGTCAGCGATACATTTCCGAAGAGCTGGTAGTTCGTATCCACGCGGCCGCGCGCGTCGCTGGCGGTCGCCCCGATGGGGCTGTACGCGCCAACTTGGATCGTCGGCAATCCCAAGTCGCGCGTGCTGAAGCCTGGCGGAAGAGTATCCAGTCCAAAAGCAGTGTTCGGATTGAGGCCGCTGTCCTGCGGTATGAATTGTTGCAGGAAGCGGTTGTAACCGCCGCGAATCTCGAAGATCAGGTTCGACCGCGGAACCGAAGTATAGGACAGCGAAACAATATTCACATGCGTGGGAGTTATGGTGTTGTATCCCGGCGCGCTGCTGCCCGTGTAGAGCATGCCCAGCGGAAAGCTCTGCATGCCGTGACTGTAGAAATAGCGTCCGGTCAACAGGTCGCCGGCGCTGAATAAATGCAGATGCTGATCGGCCTTGGCGATGATGTTATCGCTGTTGTTGATGAACGGGGTGGTGAAGGTTTCGCTGCCGTTGCCGGTGGCCGGCAATGTCCCCCACGGCTTGCTGGTCAGCAGCTTTTGTATCACCGAATTGATGCTTCCGCCCCCGCCTGTATAGGCGTTGATGTCCGTCAGCACGGGCACCGTGCCCAACTGGGGCAAGCCGCCGTTCTCTCTCTGTCCCTCATAGGCAGTAAACCAAAACGACTTGTCCTTCAGGATTGGGCCGGAAGCCGAACCGCCAAACTGATGGTTGGTGAAAGAGTTCTTGGGCTGGGCAACGGTATTGAAGTAGTTGCGCGCATTCATCGCTCC
>Ga0326727_10026052_pt1 | contig 10897 bp, 9 predicted proteins | sample MB2enrmetagenome_FD_207643 | JGI IMG/M metagenome (GOLD analysis project Ga0326727, IMG submission 207643) | Lab enriched peat soil microbial communities from McLean, Ithaca, NY, United States - MB29MY | ecosystem: Environmental > Terrestrial > Soil > Wetlands > Peat | place: USA: New York... | reverse complement strand
AAACTCGCTCCTCATCAGCGCGCCCCCCGAAGACATGAAGGAGATCAGGCGGATCATAGAGGAGATCGACACCTTCAAGCCCCAGGTGCTGGTGGAGGCGGCAATCATCGAGATGTCCCTCTCCAAGACACAGAGCCTGGGCGTCGAATGGTTGGCGGGAGGGTCGCTCAACGGCAACAGGATTGTAGGGGGCAATATCGTGAGCACCGACGCCTCGTCGGGGGGTGCCCTCGTACCCCTTGCCAGCGGCCTGGCCACGAACACCCCAGCAACCGCGCTCGGTGCGTTGAAATCGGGCTTCAACCTAGGGGTGGTGGGAAGCACCATCAGTTTCGGGGGCGTCAGCTTCCCGAGCGTCCAGTCCTTCGTACAGGCTCTCGCCCTCGACGGCAAAACGAACGTCCTCTCCACCCCGCAGCTCCTCACCATAAACAATGAGGAGGCGGAGGTGCTCGTCGGCTCCAACGTCCCCTATACCACGAGCGTGAGGCTCGACTCTGCGGGCAACCCCATAACCAATTTCGACTACCGGGATGTGGGGGTCAAGCTCAAGGTGAAGCCCTATATCAATAAGGACGGCCTCGTCTACCTCAACATCTTTACCGAGGTCACCACCATCGTGAGCACCACGGCCCAGGTGGGATCTGGCGTGCAGACCGCGCCCACGACGAACAAACGGTCCACCAAGACCACGGTCGGGGTGAGGGACTCCCAGACTATCGTTATCAGCGGCATCATCCAGGATAACATCCAGGACACGGAACAGGGCATACCGCTCCTTAAAGATATCCCGTTCTTCGGAAAGCTTTTCAATTACAGCGCCAAGAGCGACCAGAGAACGAACCTCCTCGTCTTCCTCACGCCGAAGATCGTCTACGACGTGGAAACGCTCCAGAAGCTCAGCGATCAAAAAAAGGCGCAGCAGCAGCAAGAACTCAAGCTACCGGGACTCAAATAATGGAATCGCCCATTCCCCGCAATGAAGCGCTGGCTCCGGTACCGAACCGCATAGCAAGGATACACCACTTGTTCTTTCAGAAGAACGGCGTGGTGCCCCTCGGCGTGACGAAGGACCCCCCTACCCTAGTCGTGGCCGTCTGTGAGGAGGGGAACGCATCGGGCTCGGACGTCCTCGGCATCTTCTCGAGCATGCCCGTGCGCAAAAGGCGCGTCACCCAAGAGGAGTTCCTCGAATACCTGAACGCCTTCAGGGAAGAACAGGGGAGAGAGGTGGTGATCGGTGTCGTCGAGGACCTCGGTGAGAGCGCACTCACCGAGATAGCCCAGGAAATCCCCAACGGCCACGATCTCCTTGACGACGCGGCGAATGAGCCCCCCATTATCAAGCTGGTCAACCTGCTTTTTTCCATCGCGGCAAAAGACAGGGCAAGCGATATCCACATCCAGCCCCTCGAGAAGGACCTGCGCGTACGCTACCGGATTGACGGCCTCCTCTACGATACCTACACGCCCCCCAAGCGGGCGCAGAACGCAATCGTCTCCAGGATAAAAGTCATGGCCGGCCTCGATGTGGCCGAGAAGAGGCTCCCCCAGGACGGGAGGATCAAAGTACGGATCAACGAAAGGGATATAGACGTGAGGGTCTCCATCGTCCCCTCCACCTATGGCGAGCAGGTGGTCATGAGGCTCCTCGACAGGGGGGCAGCGCTGGTCGGCCTCGACTCCGTGGGTATGAATCCTGAGTTCGAAAAAACGATCGTCTCCCTCATCACCAGGCCCCAGGGGGTATTCCTCGTGACCGGCCCGACGGGCAGCGGCAAGACCACCACCCTTTACGCCATGCTCCAGTATATCAACACGCCGGAGAAGAACATACTGACGGTTGAGGACCCGGTGGAGTATGTCCTCCAGGGTATCGGCCAGATACAGGTCAACCCCAAGATACAGCTCGATTTCGCCAGAGCCCTCCGGTCGTTCCTGAGACAGGACCCTGACGTGATCATGGTGGGCGAGGTGCGCGACGAAGAGACGGCGAGGATCGCCATACAGGCAGCCCTCACCGGCCACCTCGTCTTCTCGACCCTCCACACGAACGACTCGGCGAGCGCGCTTACGAGACTCGTGGACATGGGCATAGAGCCTTACCTGCTCACCTCCTCGGTGACCGCCATCCTCGCACAGCGACTTGTCCGCAGAATATGCCCTCACTGCAAGGAGGTCTACGAGCCCACGGAGTTCGAGCGGCAGCTCCTGGAAGAGTATGGCGGCGGCGAGGCGGCGGCTGTCTACAGGGGAAAAGGCTGCCCGGACTGCCTGAACACAGGGTACCTGGGCAGGATCGGCATATTCGAGCTCCTCACCCTCAACAGCAAGATAAGGCAGATGGTGCAGGAAAAAGCTTCTTCGGAAGAGATAAAGGCGGAGGCGATAAAGGACGGGATGCGGACCTTACGCCAGGACGGCATCAAGCGGGCCCTCGCGGGGGAGACTGCCTTGTCCGAAATCGCACGGGTCACCATAGAGTAGGGGAAGGCTCCTCACCCGGCCTGACTGACGGGAAGGGTGCCATAAGGGAACAATGAATTATCGGTACCACGCAATCGACAGGGCGGGAAAAGGGGAGAACGGCACCATAGAAGCGGACTCGGAAGCGACCGCGAAGAACGAGATAAGGAACAGGGGCCTCTGGCTGGTCTCGCTCAAAGAAAGTGCGAGGCAGGGGAAGAAGAAAGGCCTCTTCTTTTCCTTCGGTATCAAGCAGAAGCTGCCCATACAGCTGGCGCGGCAGCTCGCCTCTCTGCTCAAAGGCGGCGTGCCTCTCTTCCAAGCCCTTACCATCATCGGAAACCAGTTCGAAGGGGAGAGGGAGAGGGAGGTCGTCAGTTATCTGCGCGACGAGGTAAAGGGAGGGTGCTCCCTCTCGGAGGCACTCAAGGCCTATCCGGAGCTTTTCGACACGCTCTTCGTCTACTCTGTGGCAGCAGGAGAGAAGACGGGGGCCCTCGATTCCATCCTCAGGTATCAGGCCGACCTGCTTGAGAGCCGGGCGAAGGTGAAGGGAAAGATCAAAGCAGCCCTTGTCTATCCGGCCATCATGGCCGTGGTAGGGACAGGCGTGCTCCTCTTCCTCATCGGCTATGTGGTCCCCATGGTCACCAAGATCTTTGACCGCATGAACCAGACGCTGCCCCTGCCCACCCAAATCCTCATGGGCATAACGTCCTTCGTCAACGCCTATCTGCTCCTCTTTGCCGTGGTCTTCGGAGTCGTTGTGTTTGCCCTTTACCGATGGATCGGAAAAAACCCCAAGGGAAGGAAGTTCTGGGACAGCCTGGTGCTCCGGTTTCCCCTCTTCGGAAGCCTTTATCAGATGGTCCTCATCAGCAGGTTTGCCAAGATCATGGCCACCCTGCTGAGAAGCGGGGTCCAAATGCTCCAATCCCTCGTCGTGGTGAGCTCGACCATGAAGAATACTATTGTGGCCGAGGCGATTCTTGGGATGTCCCTGATGGTCGAGCGGGGTGCCGACCTTTCGATCGCCCTGAGGGATACCGCCATCTTCCCCCCCTATGTCGCCGATATGGTCTCCGTGGGGGAATCGAGCGGCAACCTGGAGGAGATGCTCACCAGCGTCTCGGAGTATTACGAGACCAATGCGGACCAGAAGATCACCGCCTTCACCTCGATGGTGGAGCCGCTGATTATCGTTATTCTCGGAGCGGTTATAGCCTTCATCCTCGTTTCTATCCTGCTCCCGCTCTTTGAGATGAACAAAGTGCTCACCAAGTAACAACACAAGGAGGAACCCATGTCGCTGCCAGAAAAAAACAAGAACCGGAAGGGGTTTACCCTCATCGAGTTGATGATCGTCATCGTGATCATCGGCATTCTTGCCACCCTCCTGATTCCCAGGATCATGGAGAGGCCCGAAGAGGCGCGCAGGGTCAAGGCCAAGATGGATATCAAGGCGATCGAGAGTGCCCTCAAGCTCTACAAAATCGACACCGGGGTCTACCCGAGCACGGAGCAGGGCCTCATGGCACTCATCAGGAAGCCCGAAACGGCCCCCGTGCCGCTGCGGTGGAGGGAGGGAGGATATCTGGACAGTAGCACCGTTCCCGTAGACCCCTGGAACAACCCCTACTACTACACCTCTCCCAGCCAGGATGGAAAGGATTTCGAGATAGTGAGCTACGGCCGCGACGGGGTACCGGGCGGGACGGGTAAAGATGCGGACATTTCGAGCAGCGATCTTTCGAAAGACTAGAGGGTTTACCTTTGTCGAACTGATTATCGTTGTCCTGATTATCTCCATCCTCATCACCTTCGCCTCGGTCAACTGGAATGTGGCGGCAAAAAAGGGGAAGGAAGCGCTCCTGGAGCAGTTTTCTATCGACGTCGCCATGATTCGGGAAGACGCCGTAGCCCATTATGAAAATAGGGTGGTCGAATTCGACTTGACCAGCGGCACAATCCGCCTGGGGACGATAGACCTGAAGAGGGGCTTTGTCGGAACCGGCGAGCTCCATTTAAAGGGCGACTACCTGCTCAAGGAGGTGCTGATCAACGGAGAGCGCTTTTCACAGGGGAAATGTTACATGACCTTCTACGCGGCGGGCATGGTCGACAGGGCCGTGCTCCATCTCGAGAGCGGCCAGGAATTGTACTCACTGGCGATAAATCCTTTGACGGCAACGGTGAGAGGGGAAAATGGCTACGTTCAGGAAATCGCGGTTCCGGGAAGGAACAACCCTTATTGAGGTAATGATTGCGCTGGCAATCGCCTCTATTGCCCTCGTCTCCTTTATCACCCTCGTGGTCAGCTCTATGGATATGGAGGATCATGCGAGAAAGGTCACTGAGGCAACCCTTTTGGCCGATGATAAGTTGAAAGAGGTCGAGAGGGCCGGCTTTCCTGAAGTAGGGAAGAGCGAGGGTCTCGTGAACGAACAGGACCCCCGGGGCTACTACTACCAATTGACCGTCACCGAGACGCCGATCCAGGACGTCCGGGAGATCGATGCGGAGATCTTCTGGGAAAATAAGAAGCGATCGGTCACGCTGATGACCTTTATGGCGAAGCCCTAGTACAAATGGCGCCTCTTCGGAGTCCCCGGCTCGGGTACAGGGAGGATGCGCCTCCCCTCGCTTTTCTATTGCACTTCTCCTATCAAAAGACTAATATGTTGAGGCCGACGGCGCCCCGCCACCGGGCGCTTGGGAGACGAATCATGCTACCAGATCCGCAGGTGATCACGTCATGGGCCGATCCCCTCTCCGAGGTGAAGCGATGAATGTGCTGGTCAGCTTAAGCAACCGTCTTGTTTCGGAAGGGATTAAGGGTCTCCTCCTCGACGGAGGCCACCGGGGAATGGTGGCCCCCGCCAGCGGCTCCCCGCCGGACGGGTTCCTCCCTGAGGTAATCATCGTCGATCTCATGAGCATCAAAGGCAGCCTCTTCGCCGGCTATCCCGAGTCGAAGGTGCTCCTCCTCGACACGGGCGTAGAGAAGGAGCGGATCGTCACCGCCCTCCTCACCTATCAGATACAGGGGGTCCTGTCGGTCGAGACCGACCCCGACCTCTTCAACAAGGCGCTCCAGGTGGTGAGGGAGGGCCAGATATGGGTCGATAACAGCACGCTGAAGGCCTTCCTCCGTCAGGGAGCCTGGGCGCCCACACCGCAGAAGGGAGACGGGGTCACGGAAAGGGAGAGGGAGATCATAGACCTCCTGTGCCGGGGATGCACGAACAGGGAGATCGCCGAGAACCTTTCTCTCAGCGAGCACACCATAAAGGCCCACCTCAACAGGATATTCAGGAAATTCAACGCTTCGAGCCGCTCGAAGCTCATCACCCTCGTGATGCACCAGCGGTAGGAGAAGACCGTCTGAAGAGAGACGGGCATGGGCGAGGAGGTCAGCGTGGTCATAGGCGTTCCGAAGGAGATCAAGGTAGAGGAGAAGAGGGTCGCCATTGTCCCGGGCGGGGTGGAAGCACTCGTCTCCAGGGGCCATAGGGTGCTCGTGGAAACCGGGGCCGGCCTCGGCAGCGGCTTCGACGACGATGCCTACGCCACGGCCGGCGCAGAGGTGGTGCCCCAGGCCCAGGCCGTCTACAGCCGGGCCGACATGATCCTGAAAGTGAAAGAGCCCCTTTCACGGGAATACGCCATGCTCAGAGAGGGGCAGATCCTCTTTACCTATCTCCACCTCGCTGCCTCGGAGGACCTCACCCTCAATCTTCTCCAGAGAAAGGTAATCGCCCTCGCCTACGAGACCGTGGAGACCGGGGAAGGCTTTCTTCCCCTGCTCTCGCCGATGAGCGAGATCGCGGGGAGGATGGCGCCGCAGCAAGGGGCGAAATACCTGGAAGAGACCTTCGGAGGACGAGGCGTGCTCCTCGGTGGAGTTCCCGGTGTTTCTCCTGCCAATGTGGCCGTCTTCGGTGCGGGTAACGTAGGATCCAATGCGGCGCGCGTTGCCCTGGGCATGGGCGCCTCCGTCGCGGTCCTCGACATCAACCCCCGGAAGCTCCGCGCCATGGATGACCTGTTTTGCGGCCGGGTGGCCACTATATTTGCCGACAACTCAAATATCAGAACGGCCCTCACGTATGCGGATCTCGTGATCGGCGCGGTGCTGGTCCACGGTGCAAAAGCACCGCGCCTGATCACGAGATCGATGCTCAAGTCGATGAAAACAGGGGCAGTGATCGTCGATGTCGCCATCGATCAGGGCGGCTGCGCTGAAACATCCCGTCCCACCACCCACGACAGCCCCATCTATATCGAGGAAGGTATCGTCCATTACGCGGTGGCCAACATGCCGGGGGCCGTCCCACGGACGGCAACCAAGGCACTCACCCTCAATACCCTGCCCTACGTGCTCGCCCTCGCGGAAAAGGGATGGAGAAAGGCGGTGGAACAGGACAAGGTCTTGCGCGGAGGGGTAAATCTGGTCGAAGGGAGTGTTACCTACAAGGCCGTCGCTGACGCCTTCAATCTCCCCTACCGGGGGCTCGACGGGCTGATCTAGACCATTCCGTGAAATTGATTACCGATTCATTGCCTGTACTCCGGGCGCAACCATATCCTTCGCGTGCGAGCGCTCAGGGCATGGCTGCGCCTCTGATACGTAATCCCCCGAAACTCCGGGAGCGGAAATTTGTTGACAAAGCGCTAGGGGATTGTCAAGAATAGAGGGACAAATAAAATACAGGGGGTTTTATGAAAAAAGAAGGTACTCTTCTGGTCGCATTCTTAGTCCTCGCCTTCCTCCTCTTCCTTCCGTGGCTCGCTTCCGACAGTCATGCCCAGACGACAACACTCCGCTTTTCCAACTTCTTCCCGCAGCCCCACAAGAACAGCCTGCTCATGGAACAGTGGTGTAAGGAAGTGGAGAAAAGGACGAATGGGAAGGTAAAAATCAATTATTATCCCGGAGGCACGCTGACGCCGGCGCCCCAGACGTACGATAGCGTCGTCAGGGGCATCGCCGACATCGGGGAGAGCGTCCTCGGGTATACGAGGGGCAAGTTCCCCCTCTCGGAAGTGGTCGACCTGCCGATCGGCGTCCGGTCGGGCTACGTCGCTTCCAAGCTCGCCGACGGGTACTACAGGAAGTTCAAGCCGAAGGAGTTTGACGAGGTGCAGGTCATGTATCTTCACGCCCACGGCCCCGGCATCCTCCACACCAGAAAACCGGTGAAGAAGCTGGAAGACGTGAAAGGCATGAAGATAAGGGCCTCGGGCCTGGTGACCAAGATCGTCCAGGCCCTGGGGGGGGCGCCTGTGGGAACGCCCATGGGAGAAACCTACGACGTGCTCTCCAAAGGTGTGGCTGACGGTGCCATGGCCCCTTACGAGGCGTTGGAAGGCTGGAAATGGGGCGAGGTCATCAAGTCCAGCACGGAGGACTGGGGCGCAGCCTACACGGACATGATGTTTGTCGTCATGAACAAGGCCAAATGGAACGCCCTGCCGCCCGATGTGCAGCGGACCATCGAGAAGATCAATGAGGAATGGGTAGACAAGCAGGGGAGAGTATGGGATGAGATCGACAAGGCAGGAAAGGACTTTACCCTGAAGCTGGGAAATCAGATCATCCCTCTCAGCAAGGCAGAGGACGCCCGATGGGCGCAGAGGGTCCGGCCCCTCCTCGACGACTACGTGAAGGCCATGAAGGAGAAGAACCTCCCCGGCAGCGAAGCGCTCAAATTTGCCGAGGATTTCCTGAAAGCGAATCAGAAATAGGGTCCGTGCCCATTCGAGAAGGGGGGGCAAATGCCCCCCCTTCTTTTTTAGACCTTATAGCATTCCGCAAAAAAAAAGGCCCTCCAACGGAGGGCCTCAGCTCACACATCGGCGAAACACTTCAGCCTCTTAGCCCTTGTAGGGTGCCTCAGCTTCCTCAGCGCCTTGGCCTCTATCTGCCGTATTCTTTCCCTCGTCACTTCAAAGACCTGGCCGACCTCCTCAAGGGTGTGATCGTATTTCTCCCCGATGCCGAATCTCATCCTTATCACTCTCTCCTCTTTCGGCGTGAGGGTCGAGAGTATCCGGTTGAGCTGCTCGATGAGATCGCGGAATATCACCGAATCCTGCGGGACAGGCGTGTTCTTGTCTTCTATCAGATCGGAGAGATGGGTGTCTTCGTCTTCACTCACCGGTGTTTCGAGCGATATAGGCTCCTTGGTGATCCGAAGGATCTTCCTGATCTTGTCGACGGAGAAGCCGATTCTTTCTGCGATCTCATCGGGGAAGGGCTCCCTGCCCAGGTCCTGGACGAGCTCCCGGGAGACCCTGATGATCTTGTTGATGGTCTCGATCATGTGTACCGGGATCCTAATGGTTCTGGCCTGATCGGCAATGGCCCTGGTGATGGCCTGCCTGATCCACCAGGTTGCATAGGTGCTGAACTTATAACCCCGCTTGTACTCGAACTTTTCCACTGCCTTCATGAGGCCTATATTCCCCTCCTGCACGAGGTCGAGGAGGGAAAGGCCTCGATTGATATATCTTTTCGCTATGCTGACGACCAGTCTGAGGTTCGCCTTTATCAACTCGTTCTTCGCGCCGATAGACTGTCGTTCCGCCTTTTCCATACGCTGAAGAAACCGCTTCGCTTCCCCTGCCGGGACCCCTGCTTCCTGCTCGATCCTTTGAAGCCTCTTTCGCAGCATTTCGCGCTCTTTGGTCCCTCCGGCCACGTGCCTCCGCAGCCCCATCTCCTTCTCGACCCTCTCGATTCTTTCCACCAACCTCCGCAGCCTGCAGTGTACACGCTCCTCTATCTTCCTGCCGAAGTTTATCTCGCTCATGATCTGTCTCGTCTCGGCACGACAGCTTTCTTTCTCCCCCCTGTTTTCCGCCTTCCTTGACCGGTTATGGCACTGCCTCACCCTTTCGAGCAGGCCGACGATCCGCTCCTTCTGGGCCTCTTCCTCCTCCATCTCTTCTTCGTCGTCCACCTCGGACGTAATGTCCCTCAGGCTCAGCTCGGAGACCCTGAGGCCCGAGTAGGCGTTGATCAACTCCTTCACCGTCGCCGGGAAGGAAAGGAGGACTTCCTTCATCTCCCCTTTCGCCTCCTCGATGCGCTTGGCAATCTCTTTCTCCCCCTCCCGGTCGAGAAGGCTCACGCCCCCCATCTCCTTAATGTAGTGCTTTATGGGATTGGTCAGTTCTTCGTCGTACACCGCCCCCTCGAGGCCCTCTTCAAAGGCAGCCTCGTATTTCTCGGTATGGATCAGGTTCCCCTCCTCATCCTTGCTTATATCGAAGAGCTCCATGTCTTCGTAAAAACTTGTCCGATCCTCCCCCACCGGCGTAATGATCAAACAAAGCTCAGCTTCTTGAGCTTCGTCGTACGAGAAAAGCAGTTTTGCCCTGTCCAAGCCCAGTACCTTCATCCTCTCATTCCTATCGTCAGACATAGCTACCTCACTTGGCGGATTTGTGCTTCATGGCTGTCAACACGTTCCTCTTCCTTTCGAGCAGCTCCTGCAGAGCCTTTTCGTCCCCCCTCTTCTCCGCCTCTGCCAGTCTCTCGGTAATCCCCCTCGCCTCCTCACAGATAACTTTCTTCTCCAGGTAGCAGAGGTAGTCCGACACGATCCTCTCCATTTCCTGCTCATCGCACCCGGCTGCGTCCATGGATAAGCGGACCGCCTTTTCCCGCAATTCCGGCTTTTCGAGCACGTTCAGGAAAAGTTTGATATCCAGAGACGCATGACCTTCGTGATAGTCGAGCAGTTTGGACAATACCTCTGCGAGGTCCCTATCCCCGATGGACCTCTCCACCCCCTTCCCCCTTAAGAGTCTGATGAATTCAGGCCTGTTCATCACAATACCGACGACCTTCTCCTCGATGACGCTCCTCAGCTCATCCTCGACGGCCTCCCCTTCCGCCTTGCGTCTCTCTCTCATGTTGTCCCAGAAACGGTATTCCTCGACCCCCGTCAATTCGGACAACCGCTGCACGTAGAGCCTCCGCTTCACGCTGTCCCGCATACCCTCGAGAAAGGGCATAACCGACCTGATAAAAGCCATTCTGCCCTCAAGAGTCCCCATGCCGTGCTTCTTCACGTGGAGATCGAAGGAATAGTCGAGCAGGGGCCTCTTCCCCGCCATGACACCCTCGAAGCCCGCAATGCCGCTGGTGCGCACAAAGCTGTCCGGGTCTTGCCCGTCAGGCAAGACCACCATCTTTCCGTTGATGCCCATCTCTCCGAAGAGCGCGATGAGACGGAGCGCGCTCTTGATGCCCGCTTCATCGCCGTCAAGCATGAGGGTGATATTCTCCGTGTAATTCCTCAAACGGGAAATCTGCTCCTCCGTGACGGAGGTGCCGAGGGTCGCCACCGCATGATGCACCCCCGCAGCGTGGAGGGAGATGAGGTCGAAGTACCCCTCTACAATGATGGCCTCATCTTTC
>Ga0326727_10026051_pt1 | contig 10897 bp, 8 predicted proteins | sample MB2enrmetagenome_FD_207643 | JGI IMG/M metagenome (GOLD analysis project Ga0326727, IMG submission 207643) | Lab enriched peat soil microbial communities from McLean, Ithaca, NY, United States - MB29MY | ecosystem: Environmental > Terrestrial > Soil > Wetlands > Peat | place: USA: New York... | reverse complement strand
AGACCGGCGAGGGGTTGGGACAAACCCGCTTCTGGGGATTCACTGCCCTGTACTACGGCATGTTGCTCGAGTCCATCTTGGGATCCGACGCGTCAACCCTCGAGGGCCGCGTAGAACCCATCGTGACCAGGGAGCTCGGCGTCGCCTTCCAAGCCGGAGCATGAGCGCGCCTGCCGCACCGCGGAGAAGCTCCACGCGCGGTCCAGTTACCGCTCGTGCTTCTTCCAATGAAGCATGTGGTGGTCTTCCACGGTAATCTTCGCGGGCAAGACCAAGCCGCATGTCTTGCAGATTAGAATATCTCTGCCGATCTCCCAGTGGGTGCAATCCTTGCACTTGCAAACCAGAAGTTCGATTTCCTTTTTGCCGCTCATTTACAGCCTCCTGAATTCCTCTTTTACTTCGCGCACGAAATCGGTGAACCGGGCCGTGGTGATGATGCCCGGCTGCCAGCACAGATCCCGGTCAATCAGATTGTACTGCTTTACGATGCGCGAACCGGGAGAGGCGCTTCCGTCCGCGCCGGGAACGTGGCCCATGAGCCAGAGATGGTCGGCCACCGAGCAGGCGGCGGTCACGTCGTGGGTCACCACGATGATGGTATTCAGATCGTCCATATCGGCGACCTTTTCGATCAGCTCGCAGGTCTTCTCCAGCATGATCAGATCGAGCCCGGAGAACGGCTCATCCATGAGCAGGAAGTGCTCGCTGCACAGTATCTGCTGAATGATGGCGCACCTTTGGCGCTGGCCTCCCGATAACTGCGCGGGATAGAGGTTGTACTTATCCTCCAGGCCGAACTCGGTGAGAAACCCCATCACCTTATCGCGCGCGGCCTTCGCGTCCTTTTCCTTCTTCTTTGCGCCCAGCATCAGGTTTCCGAGCACGGTCCGGTGCTCGAAGAGCGGATAACTCTGGGCAACCACGCCCACTTCGCCGGCGATCACCGGGCGATCGAAGCCGTTCACCGAAACCTGGCCCGAGGTGGGCGGCAACAACCCCGCGACGATGCGGAAGAGCGTGGTCTTGCCGCAGCCGGAGGGGCCGAGAATGCCCACCACCTGCCCTTGCACCTTGCCCGGCACGATGATGTCGCGCACCTCCGCGGTAACTCCGCTCAACACGGGACGCCCGTCGTACTCCAGGCACACGTTGTCGATCTTCAACAGAACTTTGCCTAAGCTATAAGTAGGGGCTGCCATTAGCTCCTCTCCAGCGTCAGCGCCGCATACGGGCACAACAGGTTTTTCGCCAATCCGATGCCGTAATCCTGCAAAAGACCCAGCATGAGGATGGTCAACTGAATGGCAAAGACCGCGGCCAGCCGGAAGTGGTGGTTCTGGTCGAGCAGGACGGTTCCCACGCCGCCCTCGGAGCGCACAATGCCTTCCACCATGGTCAGCATCATCCAGCCCATCGCCGCATTCTGGCGGAGAACGTCAAAGACCTGGTCAATCTGGCCCAGAACGATCACCTCCCAAACCACGCGCCATTCGCTCATGCGCAGCGTGCGCGCCAGGTCGAACATCTCCTTCGGGACGCCGTTGATCACATCGGCCATTCCGGTAACGAAGAACACCGAGACCGAAAACACCAGCAGCGACAGTTTCAGTTCATGTCCGCTCCTGGCCATCAGCGTAAAGAAGAAAGTCAACCCCACCAGCGACAAGAAACGCAGCTTGCTGAGCAAGGCGACGATGGGACGGAAGAAAGGCATCACCGTTGCATAGGCCAGCAGCAGCGAAACAACGGTGGAGACCGCGATAGCCTGAATGTTGAGATAGAAGCTCGTAATCAGTTCCGCTCCCAGCCCCTGCTCCCACAAGTCCCCAAAGGCATTCAGAACCTCGCCGGGCTTGGGCAGCAGCACAAAGGGACTGAAGAACCATAACAAGCACACGATGACGACCTGCACGGCAACCAGGGCGCGCACGGCGTTCTTGTTCAGAACCGCATTGGGCGAAAACACAGCGACAAGATGATTCATGAGTTACACATGGACGGAAAGATTCGGGGAGGCTTGCGCCTCCCCGGTGACAGCTATAACTACTGGCCTATCTGAGTTATCTCGACGCGGCGGTTGAGCGCCTTGCCTCCGGCGGTCGCATTCGAAGCGATGGGATCCTGCGAACCGTGGCCGGCCACCGACTTGAAGCGCGAGTCAGGGAAGCTCATCGGCGCCACCTGCTGGAAGTAGCGCTTCACGGCCTGGGCACGCTTCTCGCTCAGCGGTATATTGACTGCATCGCTGCCCGCATTGTCGGTGTAACCGTCGATCTGCAACGCCAACTGCGAGTTGATGGCCAGCGAATCCTTCAACTCGTTCAGCGTGGGAATGCTGTCCGGCAAGGGCTGGTCGGAGCCTGACGCAAAGTTGATGTACACAGCCTTGTGGCCGAGCACGGTGCCGGTCTGGGCTTCCTTGGCGTAATCCACCGTCTCCGCGCTCGCGCCCTGCACGCCGCTGGTATTCAGCAGCGCCTGCGCGCCAAAGATGAACGAGGTATCGACCGCATCCTTGTAAGGGGGAATGGGATTGTCCTTGAAGAGTTGCGGATAATTCTGTACGTCGATCTTGCCGAAGGTCTCGTAGGTGGCGCGCATATTGTTGTTATGCTTGCCGTCCAGTCCGAAGTAATTGACGTCGTCCTCGAGATTGAAGACAGCCGAGCCTCCCAGCATCTGGCCGGAGGCGGAATCGCGGAAGCCCGGATAGTACTTATACCAGTAGTCGCCGGTCTGATCCTTATAGAGCGTGGCCGACATATCTCCGGCCTTGCGGCGAACGGCGTCGAAGGCCTTCACCTGGTCGGCGGCTTGGAAGCTGGCGGCCAGCAGGCCAGTGACTTCGTCGCGATTGTCGTTGAAGAACTTCTTGATGCCCAGAATCACTGCCGGCATCTGCGAGGCATACTCGTGCGAGGAGACGATCTTGGTGGTTCCCGGACGGCCATGCACGGCCTGCTCGTCGCCGGGGGTCCAGGTCACAACGCCGTCCGGACAGACGTTCTTGGTCTCGCCGGTCGCGCGCCCATCCTTGACAACCTTGCGGTCTTCGCAGCGATTGGGAACAAACACCTCGGTTACGGCCTTGATGTAGTCGTTATCCGGAGCGGAGATCCAGTTCACCGCATCCGGGTCCCAGGTCTTCAGGTCCGGGTTGTTCTTGAGGCCGTTCGACCCGAGATAGTTCAGCGCGATATTCCAGTCGCCATCGCGAATCACTCCGACGATGGTCTTGCCTTTCATGCTCTGGGGATTCGACTTCCACTCGGCAGGGCCAAGCAGGGCATCCTCGCCATTGGAGCGGCCCACGGCGGCGATGATCACCGCCTGGTAATCCGGCCCCAGCTTCTTCAGCTGCGGATTCAGGTTGGAGAGCCACTGGCCGCCGCTGTCGCCCATCACCACTAGCGCCTCGGCGCCCTTGGAGCAGCTCTTCTCGCCATCATGGAGCTGCTTGGCGCAGTCGATAAGGTCGTTGCCCATCTGGTCGTTCGAGTCTTCGCGGTGCAGCGTCAGGTTCACGCCGTACTTCTCCATCAGCGAACCCTTGGCCGTCTCCGGGCCGCCGTTGGCGTAGATCAACGAGAACATCGCATTCCACTCCCAGACATCGAATGTGATATGCGTGGCCTGCACGCTGGCCGGGGCGGCGGAGGGATAAGGCAGCGCCTGCACGTTGGCCACCTGCGCCTCCTGCTGGGGCGGAAGCTCCACGCGGGATGCTACGATCGACTTCATGATGCCGGGGGTTGGAATCAGGCCATGCTGCATGGCGGCGCGCAGCCCGAAAAACACCACGACAACCACGATCAGAATCAGGAAAAACTTCGCTTGCGGCTTCAAACGCGGCATTTCTTTCTTCCCTTCAATGAATTCGCATCACGTTGCTTACTTGAACATGTTGTCGTAATCGCTGGCGCTCTTGGCGCTGGACGCGGCTACGCTGGCAAGGGTAGTGGGCATTTTCACAGGCTCCGGCGCTTCCATCCCCGGAATGTGAATCATGTCCGCGCCGGTGGACTGGTTGCCGGATGTCAGCAGCTTCTGGTTGAACTCGGCAAACTTTGAAGCTGCTTCGTCCGCGGCCGCGCCGGATTCGATCTGGTCGTCGGTCAGCAGCTTGTCGGTATAGCGGGAGAACTCGCGAATCTCGCCTAGGGTGCGCGAGGTATCGTCTTCGAGATACTCCAGCGCCATATCCACCATCTTCAACTGCTCTGGATTGCCGCGCAGCAACTGCTGGCCCACGCCTAGGGTGGCCTTGGCGTCCAGAATCATCTTGCGCTGCTCGGCCAGGAAGTTGACCTTGTTCTCCGTTCGCTGAATCTTGCTGTCGGAGATCTGCGACCAGTGCTGGAAGGTCTTGAGCATCTTCGCGGTCTGATCCTCAAGCGCCTGAAGCTGCTTGACGCCCTGCATCAGCATTCCGGCCTGCTCCAGGAAGGTCTGGCGCTCGAGCTGCAGCCGTTCCTTCTCCATCGGGTCGGTGGCGGCGTTGGCCATCTGCTCGGCCTTCTGGGCCTTGTGGCCCAGCGCGTTGATTTCATCGGTCTTGGCGGCGATGCTGCGCTGCAGCCGTTCGTCGCTCCCGGCAAAGCGCTGCAGCGTCTGGTCCAGGTCGTACTTGGCCTTCTTCATGTCGTCCAGGTTGTTGCGCAGAATCCCGATCGGATCGGTCTCCACCACCCAGGAGGCGAAAAACCGCACAGTGTTCTGAAAGAGATTCGTGACCGCGGCGCGGAAGGTTGGATTGAAGACCAGCCACAGGATCGCGAACAGCACCGCGGCCAGAGCGACCATGTGAAGCGTGTCCGTCAGCAGGCTGATCAGAAACGGCAGAATGAGGTACAGGCCCCAGGCGCCGGCAATGATCAGGCCCGCTAGCACCACCATGCCGAAGGGGCCCTCGGGCCGCTTCCAGAACGACTTGGGAGTGTAATTCTGAATGTTCTGGGTAAAGTTGGGAGTTACTGGCGAAATGCCCATGAGAGTCTCTTATCCTTTCAGCAGCGAGGCATAGAGCGCCTTCTGCTGTTCGAGTTCGCTGTCGCGGCGTTGCACAGCCGCCTCGAACTGGCTCTGCGCATGGGTAGCTTTGCCCTGCGCATCCACCAATTCATTGGATAACCGGGCCAGCTCCTGCTGAAGCTCGGTGATTTGTTCGGTAATCTTCTGAATCTGGTCCTGCCGGCCTGCAACCTCGCGGGCCGCAAACTGCTGCGACTTTCCGCTGAAGGCGTCTTTTTCCTGCTGAAGTTTCGCCTTCAGCGTGTCGAAGGTTCCCAGAATCGCGTCTTCCGTCAATCCGGCCTGCGCCGTGGCCTGAACCACCGCCGTCTTGAACTTCACGTTGGCGGGCATAACCGTGTCCGGGATAGCTTTGAGAGGATCGAGAAACTTGTGGACCGTGGCAGCGGCCGGCGTGGCCTCGAAATCCGTCTTGGCCAGCAGCGTCTGGTAAACCGCGTCGTTATCCGGAACCACTCCCGCGTCGATGGGAAGCGCATAGGGAGCCGGCGAGGCTGGACCTGCAACCGGCGCAACCACCGGAGCGGAAAATGGGGGTGACGAGAACGCGGGCGCGGCGGGCGCCGGGCCGTGCTTCTCCGGCGGCGCCGGTTCGTCTTCAAAGGCCACATGCTTCAAGGTGTCAAGAAATCCATGCTTCTCAGTCATAACCCTCCCCACACAATCTCAATTGCCGAGAGCCGTTTGGAATCCCCTAAACGTTGCGCTAAGGATATACTGGCGCGGGTGCGAGCGGCAAGAGAATACAAGAGAATAGGCGCTATCCTCCAACCCTCCGGCAAGCGACCGCCGCCAGGGATTGAGCAGCCGAGGGGGCTTTGGAGCCGCGAACTGCCGGTAGTACGGGTGTTTTGGGGCGGCGAAGGGCCAGCCGGGCGGTTGCGTCCGGGTCTGGAGAAGGCGAAAACGCCTGCGCGGACGCGCCTCTGCCGGGCCTTTTCCAAGAAAAAGCCTGCAATTCCGGCGCTATGCAGGGGCGGGCCGCATCAGGCGCGCTGCGCCAATCTGAATGCCTCTAGCCAAATACTGCTCTTCGGCAACTTCCAAGTTCCACGGCAGGTTCGCTCCTGAAGCAGAAACAAGATCAATTCAGAATCAACTTGGGCAGAGCAAACTTCTTTTCGCGGAACAGTCCCGCGCATACTCTGACAGCCTCCGCATCCAGCCGGCTGCCGGCCTGGCCTTCGATCTCTTGCAATACGGTTTCCAGCTCGATTGCAGGCCTATAGGGCCGGAAGGCAGACATCGCTTCTACGATGTCCGCTACCGCCAGCACTTTGGCTTCGGGCAGGATCGCGTCCGCTTTGAGGCCCAACGGATAGCCTGAGCCATCCAGCCTTTCGTGATGCTGGCGCACGATGTCGGCGACGGGCCAGACAAAGGGAATGTCCTTCAGAATCGCGAAGCCTGTCTCCGGATGTCCGTGAATGATCTCCCACTCCGCATGGGACAGGCGGGTCGGCTTGGTCAGGAGTTCCGCCGAAATCGAAATCTTCCCTATGTCGTGAACCATCGCCGCCACTCGCAGTCCCTGCAACTGCGCCTCGGACCAGCCCATCTCCTTGCCGGTCGCGCAGGCAATCTCCGCCACCCGCACCTGGTGGCCCGCTGTGTAGGGGTCTCGCATCTCCATCGCCAGAACGATGGGCGCAACCATGGCGGACATAGCCTCGGCGAGCAGCCGTTCTGTCTTGGCAAGGCGCTCTTGCTCCGCACGCAGCAGGCGCTCCTGCTCGATTGCATGGATCCCGTGGCCAATCTGCTCGGCCAGGTGTTGAAATACCTGGATGGCTGCGGACTCAAATGCATTGGGGTGCGCGGCATATACGTTCAATGCGCCACGCAAACCCCCGTTCGTGACAAAAGGAACCGCAATGCTGGAACGTATTCCGAACTGCCTCGCCCGTTCGCGCCAGGGGGCATAGATCGGGGATGTCTGCGTGTCCTCCACGATCTGCAACTGCCCGGTGCGAATGCAGATACCCGTCGGACCTCGCCCGAATGGAACGTCCTCCGACCAGCTTTGTCGCAATCCGTTCATGTAGCTCAAGGCGCTGCCCGCTGCCGCCGCAATTCGAACCGGCTCGCCCGGACCATCCTCGGCAACGCCGACCCAGGCGAGCAGGTAAACGGATTCGCGCGTAATGGCCTCGCAAATGGCCGCAAGAAGGCTCTCGGAGGTATGTTTATGCCCAAGGGCCAAGGCGGCGCCCGCGTACGCGATTAGCGCCCATCTGTTTGCGGCAAGGCTATGTTCGCGCTGCTCCATTTCGGTGATGTCGAAGTACACGGCAACCACCACTGGCCGGCCATCCAAAACCAATGATTTCGATGAGGAAATTGCGACGGGAGCGCACCGGCCGTCTCCGCGCTGAATGTGGTAGCCCGCGTGACGCGATGGCAGCCGCTCAGCTTTCAGAAACTCGGCCTTCACCCGCTCCCGCTCGGCCTCAGGGTGCACTTGGACTATGTTCAGCCCCAGAAGCTCCTCGCGAGAATACCCGGAGAGTGCTTCTGCCGCCGGGTTAAGATCGACAAGGTTCCCGGTGATTGCGTCAAACGCAAACATGGAGCCCGGCGCATAGGTCCAGGCCAGCTCATACAGACCCTGCGGCTCAATCGAGTGGGGAACCCGGTTCAACGCCAACCGCCTTCCTAGCCCATCTGTCATCTTTCGGTCATTGGACACATCTGACCCGGCAATACCGGTAACCTATTCGATACGACCCAAGGGTAACAGGTCAATCCCACATGTAGGTCATCTCAAGGAAGTTGGTGGCAGCTTCCGAAGTAACCTATCGCTGTAGCTAGCAGCCTTTGGTGAAAGCCGGCAGCGTGTCGGGGCACGACTTCAGTCCTGCCCTCACACAGGCTCTGTCACTGGAGGAGTTCTACCGCTGGCTGCTAGCGCTATCCGAACGCAATGGCTCACAATCCTTTGGGCCTAATGCGCCAAGAAAGCTAACCCGCTTCAGGAAACTGACCCCGCCCGGCTGCATTCTCCCACCGGAATCGCCACCTGCTCGACGATCTCCAGCCCGAAGCCCTCCAGTGCGGGAATGTGCATGGGGGTGTTCGAGAGCAGGCGAATGCGCTGGATGCCCAGGTCCGAAAGTATCTGGCCTCCCAGTCCAATGGCGCGCAGAATCCGCCCGGTGCGGGCCTGGGAGCCTTCGCGGGCGCGCAACTCCTGGTGCAGAATGAGCCGCGCGACGCCGGGGTCCGGCCCGAGCGGCCGGGCAGCCGCTCCTCCCGGCTCGAAGGCCTCCGCCAAAGCCGGCGCGCGATCGGCCTCGAAGCCGCGCGAGGTATTGTGCAGGTAAAGCAGCGCACCGCAACCCTCCCCGGCGATCATGCGCATCGACTCGTCGAGGGTCTCGCGGCAGCGGCAGTCGGCGGCGAACACGTCGCCCGCCGTGCAACGTGTGTGCACCCGCACCAGAACGGCGCGCGGGCAGGGCGGCCGCAACTCCCGCTCGCCGGACGCCGTCAATCCCAAATCTCCCGGCAGCGCGGCCACTGCCGGCCCGCTGTGGAATGCCGGGCAATCGGGACAAAGCTCGCCGCGCACCAGCGCGATGTGGCTCTCGCCGCCGTTCACCTGGCTCTCGTAGGCGATCATGCGAAACTCGCCGTAGCGGGTCTGGATGCGGCTTTCGCCGGCGCGCACAATGTAGCGCTCATGGCGCAGCCGGTAGCGGATCAGCTCCGCCACGGTCAAAATCCGCAGCCCGTGCTCCCGGCAGAAGGGGATGAGGTCCGGGATGCGGGCCATCTCTCCGTCGTCGCGCATGATCTCGCAGATCACGCCCGAGGGATTGAGGCCGGCCAGGCGAGCCAGATCCACTGAAGCCTCGGTTTGCCCCGCGCGCACCAGCACGCCGCCCCGGCGCGCCCGGAGTGGAAACACGTGCCCCGGCCGCACCAGATCCCCGGAGGTCGCTCCGGCGTCGATCGCGGTGCGGATGGTGTGCGCCCGGTCGGCGGCCGAGATGCCCGTCGTAACCCCCTCCCGCGCCTCGATGGTCTCGGTAAACGCGGTGCCGAAGCGCGACGAGTTCTGCTGCGTCATGGGAAACAGCCGCAGATGATCGGCGCGCTCCTCGGTCAGCGTCAGGCAAATCAACCCGCGGCCGAAGCGGGCCATAAAGTTGATCGCCTCTGGGGTGACGAACTCGGCGGCCAGGGTCAGGTCGCCCTCATTCTCCCGGTCCTCGTCGTCCACCACCACCACCATGCGACCGGCGCGAATCTCGGCCACGGCGCCGGGAACGTCGGTGAAAGGGGGCTCGATGGCGCGGGGCGTATTGGGCATGGCCACCCTCCCATTCTCACCCATGGCGGGCGCAAACAGCAAAGCCCAGGCAACAGGGTCGAGGCGCTGCCTCCGGCCTGGCCGTCATTGCGACAAGACGGTGCGCTCGGCTTCTTGGGGCCGGCGATGCGGGAATTGGCGACGCCGCCTCGGATGGCGCGTAGCGTTAACGAATTGCGAGTATCATGGCATCGGCGCTAGGCCACGGCGTATTTGCAGCGCGATCGAGCGTGGGCGGTCGCTTGCCCGCCGCGAGCTGGACCTCAGCAAGGATCGAACCAACGATGAACTCACATCAAAGCAGTCCAATCATTCTCAATCTGGATAGCCCCCAGGCAACACTCGAACGGGTCGGCGGCAAGGGAGCGTCGCTTGCGCGCATGGCGGCGGCCGGCCTGCCCGTTCCGCCCGGCTTCCACATCACCACCGGCGTCTACCGCCGCTTTGTGGACGAGAACCATCTTGGAGAGAGAATTCAGTCCGCCGCGGCACAGGCACAGGCCAACGACCCCGCTACGCTCGACCGCGCCTCAGAGCAGATTCAATCGCTCTTCGCACAGGGTGCGATACCCGGCGACATCGCCGAAGCGATACGGCGCTGGTACGGCGAAATGGGCGCGGATGCTCCCGTTGCGGTGCGCTCGTCAGCGACGGCGGAAGACTTGCCGGGCGCGTCGTTCGCGGGCCAACTGGAAACCTACCTGAATGTGCATGGCGGCGATCAGGTGCTCGATGCGGTCAAACGCTGCTGGGCATCGCTGTGGACGGGGCGCGCCATCGGCTACCGCCAGCGCCAGGGGATTCGGCCCGAAGATGTGAGCATGGCCGTCGTCGTGCAGCAGTTGGTTTCAGCCGATGCCGCGGGCGTGCTTTTCACTGCCAATCCGGTCACCGGCGCGCGCGACGAACTGATGATCAACGCGGCCTGGGGCCTGGGCGAGGCCATCGTCAGTGGCCGCGTAACGCCGGACACGATTATCGTCAACAAGCAAACGGGCGCGATTCTATCCCAGGAAATCGCCGGCAAAGACGTGATGACGGTGCGCTTGCCCGAAGGCACGCGCGAAGAAGCGGTCCCGGCCGGCAAGCGCAAGCAAGCCGCGCTCGCGCCGCCGCAAGCCGCGGAGTTGGCGCGCCTGGGCATGAAGATCGAGCAGCTTTACGGCCAGCCCATGGACATTGAATGGGCCATCTGCGACGGCCGGATCTTCATTCTGCAGGCGCGGCCCATAACCGCGCTGCCCGAATGGCGCGCGGCGCTCGATTGGACGGTCCCGCGAGCGGGAGCCAGGTACTTTCGCCAAAGCGTGGCCGAATTGCTCCCCGAGCCGCTCTCGCCGTTATTCGCAACGCTGGCCTTGCCGCAGTGGAACGAAGCGACACAGAAACTGATGGCGCAGTTGGTGGATCCCCGGCGCTACTCGTACCCTCTCCTGACCATCCATGACTATGCCTATTACGAACTCGCGTTGACTCCGTGGCAATTTGCGCGGTTTCTCTTCAACATGATGGTCCGTGGACGCACCCTGGCCAGGATGTGGCGCACGG
>Ga0326727_10026049_pt1 | contig 10898 bp, 7 predicted proteins | sample MB2enrmetagenome_FD_207643 | JGI IMG/M metagenome (GOLD analysis project Ga0326727, IMG submission 207643) | Lab enriched peat soil microbial communities from McLean, Ithaca, NY, United States - MB29MY | ecosystem: Environmental > Terrestrial > Soil > Wetlands > Peat | place: USA: New York... | reverse complement strand
CCCGCTTCCGGGCGCGCCATCGCCCTTGACTGCCGGTGCTCTTCTCCGTGATCGCCACGGTGCTTTCTGGGTCGGCACGTCCCGCGGCCTCGTGTACGCCGGCCAAGGCACGACCCGCCTGATCAATCATAGTGATGGTCTGTCGAGTAATCCGGTGCACGGAATCATGGAAGACCGGGAGGGAACGATCTGGATCTGCACCTCCGATGGTCTCGATAGCTTCCGCAAATTACCCGTGGCCTCCTTGTCGATAACGGAAGGACTGTCGAACAACAGTGTTCACAGCGTTCTGGCCGCTCGCGACGGCAGTATATGGATCGGCACGGCGATCGGTCTCAATCGGTGGAAAAACGGAAGTATAAGCGTTTACCGTGTGAAGACTGATCCAGCCCTACCAGGCGACGAGATCGGAACGCTCTTCGAAGATGAGCGCGGTCAAATCTGGGTTGAGACAAGTCGCGGTGTGGCGACATTCGAAGCAGGGAGGTTCCGTGGGGTGACTTCCGCTCCTCGGGGCGCCATAACAGCGATTGCCAGCGATTATCATGGGGGCTTGTGGCTTCAACTGTGGGCTAACCCAAATGACTATGGTTTGGTTCACCTCGTCAACGGCAAGGTGATTGAGGAGGTTCCCTGGAAGGACCTGGGCGCAGAACCAGGTGCTGGACTCGTCGTGGACCCCGATGGCGGTGTCTGGACAGGGTTGTTCAATGGCGGGATTGACTATTTGGGCGCCGGCCAAATCCGGAGGATGCATTTGAGCGGACCGGGCATCGCTGATCGGAGGGTCTTCAACATTTTCCGGGCGCGGGACGGTGCGCTTTGGGTCGCGGGCGAAGCAGGTCTCACGCGGTTCGCGAACGGGCGTGCCGCAACCTTGACGACCGCGAACGGGCTGCCTTGCGACGTAGTTCACTGGATGATCGATGATGACGTATCCTCGTACTGGCTGTTTACGGTGTGCGGACTGGTACGTATTGCGCGAAGCGAGTTGGAAGCCTGGATCGCCGACCCGAAACGGAAAATTCAGCCCACGGTATTCGATAGCGCGGATGGAGTTCCGCTGGTTGGCATGCTGGGTCCTGACAGGCCCCATGTTACGAAATCGACGGATGGAAGAATCTGGTTCGAAAACGGCAATAAGGTGATGCTTATCGATCCGTCGAATATCGGTCTCAATACGATTCCTCCGCCCGTCCATATTGAGCAGATTACGGCAGACGGCAAGACCTACGATGCGCGCCCCGGTTTGCGCTTGCCTGCCCTAATTCGCAACGTCACGATCGACTACACCGCGCTCAGCCTTGCGGCGCCGGCAAAGGTCCGCTTCCGTTACAAGCTGGAAGGTCAGGATCCGGAGTGGCGAGAGGTACTCAACGACCGCGAAGTGCAATACTCGAACCTGCCTCCAGCCGCTTACCGGTTTCGCGTCACCGCCTGCAATAACAGCGGCATCTGGAACGACAAGGGCGACGTGCTGGAATTCAATATCGACCCAGCGTACTATCAGACCGGGTGGTTCACGGCTGCGGTCGCTGGCTTTGCGTGTTTCCTGCTGTGGGCGATTTATCGTTACCGGCTGCACCTGCTGACCCATGAATACAATGTCCGGCTGGAGGAGCGCGTCGAGGAGCGGACTCGCATTGCACGCGATTTGCACGATACGCTCCTGCAGACTTTTCAGGGACTCATGCTCCGGTTTCAAGTCGTAGACGAGTTGCTTCCTCCCGGAAAGGCGAAGGACGAACTTCAGGAGACGCTGGAATGCGGCGACCAGGCGGTGATCGAGGCCCGCAATGCCGTCCATCATTTGCGCAAGTCAACTACAACGAGCAATGATCTCGCAGAGGCGCTGCGCGCGCTCGGCGACGAATTGGCGGGTACCGGTGGCACAACATTCCGCATGGTGATGGAGGGTCCCGCGCGCGACCTGCATCCGATCGTCCGAGACGAACTTTACGGCATTGCCCGTGAAGCGCTCCGTAATGCTTTCACCCACGCAGGGGCGAGCCACATTGAACTGGAAATCACGTTTGGTGAGCCGATGCTCCGGATGCGAATCCGGGACGACGGCGGCGGAATCGCTCCGGAAATTCTCGAACAGGGTCGTGACGGCCATTACGGCCTGACAGGAATGCGGGAGCGCGCCCGGCAGATCGGTTCGAAACTGGTCATCTGGAGCGCGGCCGGATCGGGGACGGAGATCGAGTTGATCGTGGCCGGTTCGATCGCTTACCTCAGGCCGCCGAGACGATCTCGCTTCTCGTTTTTCCGTAAAATGGCAGGTTAGAAACGTGATTCGAATTCTTGCGGTTGACGACCATCCGATTGTGCGAGACGGTGTTGCCAGACTGATCGGCACTCAGCCGGATATGCAGTTGATTGCGGAAGCATCGGACGGCCGCGAGGCTGTCGAGCAATTCCGAAAATACCGTCCGGACATTACGCTCCTGGACCTGCAGATGCCGAATATGAATGGCATCGACGCGATCCATGCGATTCGCGCCGAGTTTCCCGAAGCCCGTATCGTTGTATTGACGACCTATGCCGGCGACGTTCAGGTGAGCCGCGCGCTGAAAGCCGGCGCGCATGGCTATCTGCTGAAAGCTCTGTTGCGAAAAGAACTGCTCGACTGCATCCGGGCTGTCCATGCAGGTCAAAAGCGCCTGAGCTCGGAGATCGCCGCCGAAATTGCGCAGCATGCAATGGATACTACCCTGACTCCGAGGGAGATCAGTGTATTGAAGCTCATCGCGGCCGGAAATGCCAACAAGGAGATCGCCGCGCAGCTCAACATCGGCGAGGAAAGCGTCAAGGGCTACGTCAAGAACATCCTCATGAAGCTGAGTGCGAATGATCGCACTCATGCAGTAACTATTGGTCTGAAGCGCGGCATCATCGATCTTTGAGGAACCCCCTCAAAATAGGGGTCCGCGCAAGACCTTTTGAGGGATGGTGAATCACGCTCCGCCGGCAATACCATCAAGACGGGGTAACGTGCGTCATTCATTCTCAGCCTTTCCTGATAGCTGGCCGGGCAGTGGGCTCTTGCTCCTTCGCATCACGATAGGCTTACCCTTGCTCTACTGGGGAATCCACGATCTGCTTGCCCTCCGACTTTCTGCCATTCCTGAGTTGGCCGCGGCTGCCGCTTCCGTTTTTGTCATTGCAGGGCTCTTTACGGCTGTCGCGGGATCTTTCATCGCCTTGGTCGAGGCGCTGATGGTCTTTCTTCCAGCCTTCGCTCATCCTCCAGGACTGCTGATTCGCGTATTCCTAGCTGCCGTCAGCGCCAGTGTCGCCATGCTCGGTCCCGGGGCCTGGTCGATGGACGCGCGCCGCTTTGGCAGGAAAGTCTTTGAAATTGGCGAATCGCGTCGCCGCCCAAGCTAGCGCTCCCCTAAAAATAGGGGGGCGGCTCCCAAATAATGGGGGGGCAGACCGCGCTCTAATAGGGAGTTTTCAGTTTCCCGTTCCTGCGCCAGAATCGATACAGAAAACAGGAACGAGTGCTCGATACGGATTCACTTTCCAAGGGACTTCGTCATTGAGAGCGTCTCGATTCGTGGGCAGGAAGGAGAGAGGTTCATGGACAACGTGCATAATTGCCTGGAGTCGCAACCCGTGCAGGAGCGGTTGCGAGTTCTTGCGCAAATGACTAACCGGTTTGCGATGAAGCAGGGGTTGCCCGAGTTGCTTCGCGAAGTCACAGCGGCGACCCATCAACTTACGCAATGCGACTCTGCCGGCGTGGTTGTTCCCGATCCCGAGACCAGAGAATTGCTTGTCTATGCCAGCGATCCTACAGGCAAGGTGAGTGTCCATCACGATTGGCCGCTTGTACCTATGGCAGAACGGGTACTCAGAAGCGGGCAGCCTGCGAATCCCTCGAGACAGGAGATTAGTGCCGATCCAGCATTGGCTTCGGCAGGAATTCACTCCTGCTGCCAATTGCCGCTCAATAGCCGTGGACGGGTGGTCGGCGTCTTTGGCCTCGCCAGTTCGCGAGAGAATGCGTTCGCGGAACAATGTTCCTTCCTGGGCCTGATGGCGAATCAGGTCGCGCTGTCGGTCGAAAATGCGCTGGCCTATGGAGAGATTTCCCGCCTAAGGGGTCGACTATCACGGGAAAACGTGTATCTGGAAAACGAGATCGAGACCGAGCTTCATTTTGAAGACATCGTCGGTGAAAGCGAGGCCCTGCGCCGCGTACTGACTGAAGTCAACACGGTTGCTCCGACCGATTCGACGGTGCTGATCTGCGGTGAAACCGGCACCGGCAAGGAGTTGATCGCGCGTGCCGTGCACAAACTCAGCTCCCGAAAAACTAACCCCTTCGTCAAACTGAATTGCGCGGCGATCCCGACAGGTTTGCTGGAGAGCGAGCTTTTCGGCCATGAAAAAGGCGCGTTCACCGGCGCGTTCTCTCAGCGCGCCGGACGTTTCGAAGTCGCGCACGGCGGGACCATTTTCCTCGACGAAATTGGCGAGATTCCCCTGGAGCTGCAACCGAAACTTCTTCGTGTTCTGCAGGAGCGCGAGTTCGAGCGCCTGGGGAGCTCTCGCACTCTTCGTACCGACGCCCGTCTGATTGCGGCGACAAACCAGGACCTGAAGCTAATGGTAGAGGACCAGCATTTTCGCTCCGACCTCTACTATCGCCTCAACGTTTTTCCGGTCCGTCTTCCGCCCCTGCGCGAGCGCCAGGACGATATTCCTGCGCTAGTCCGTCACTTCGTTCAGGAGTTCAGCCGCCGCAACAAACGGCACATCGAAGTTATTCCTTCGGAAACCATGGACGCGTTGCTGCGGTACGACTGGCCCGGCAACGTTCGAGAGCTGCAAAACGTTCTTGAGCGGGCGGTCATCATTTCACAGGGACCGGTCCTGCATGTTCCGGCCGCCGACCTGAAATCGAGCGCAGCTAAGCCCGTTCGCTCGGATCCCGCAAGCTTCCGGAGCGTCATGGATGAAACTGAGCGCACGCAAATCCTGCACGCCCTCGAAGAGAGCAATTGGGTGATATCAGGACCGGCTGGCGCGGCCGCCCGGCTCGGGTTAAAACGCACGACGCTGCAGGCCCGGATGCACAAGCTTGGCATTCGGCTGTCGCGCTCTCTGACTAAGGTTTGATCGTAATAGCGCAGGCGCAAACAGCAGGCCGCACTTTCTTGACCCGCGCGAAAATTCCGCTTGACAAGAGATAGCTGCAATATTAAGCTAAATGTAGCTGCAATATTAAGAAGCTTGAAAATGCAGCTAAATCTAAGTCCTGGGGACTACCGGTGCAGATGTTGTTGATGGCCGCATTCATGAGCTTATTCGGCGTGGCAGTGGCTTGCCTGGCATTTGGAGCAGCGCTTCGCGGCGACTCGCGGCGAAGCAATGGAAAGCATAACCGTACAGGAGAAAACATCGATGAGAACAGCAACGAGTGAGCAACAGACACCGAGACCCGTCCTGGCCGCCGAGACTTCGAAGAAGGCTCCGGCCCCACCGCAGAAAAGTAAGCTGCGCATCCTGATTCCGCTGGCCGGATTGCTCGTGCTCGCCGGCGTGAGCTATCCAGCCTATCGAACCTTTCTTTCGAAACCGGCCGCGCCCCCCAACGTTCTCCGATTGGCGGGTCGAATTGAAGGCGACGATTCGGCAGTGGCGACCAAGGTCACGGGCAGAATCCTGGAAATCCGCGTGCGCGAAGGTGATTTGGTCAAAGCGGGCGACGTAATTGCTGTTCTCGATGATCCGCAGGTCCATGCGCGCGAACAACAGGCGCGTGCCCAGGCGGAGGCCGCGGAAGCGCAATTAGCCTCGGCGCAGCAGCAAATCGCCGTGCTCAACGACCAGCTCAAGCAAACGGAACTGCAGACGGGCCAGTCAACCACCGATGCCGACGGCCGCGTGCGCCAGGCGGAAGCGGAGCTTTCTGCCTCTGAGGCGCAACTGGCGCAGCAGGAAGCGTCCTTAAAGCTCGCGGTATACGATCGCGACGCGTACACGCGTCTGGCGAAAGACGGTGCGGTGTCGGACCGGCAGGGAAAGCAGGCACAGACTACAGCGGAGACGCAGGAAGCGCTGGTTGCGGCGGCGCGGCGCAACGTCGAATCTGCGCGAGCGGCGGTGAATGTGGCCCGAGCGAATCTGGCGAATCCGCAAATCCGCACCTCTCAACAGGCGCAAGTCCACAACCAGATCTCACAACAGCAGGCCATGATCGCCAGTTCACGCGCCGACGCGGTCCGCGCCCGCTCCCAACTGGCCGAAGCGGAGGAGAACATTCGCGATCTCACCGTGCTCGCGCCATTTAACGGCACCATCGCAACCCGAACCGCCGAGCCTGGCGAAGTGATTCAAGCCGGCACGGCGATCGTCACACTTATCGATCTTTCCAAGGTTTATCTGCGTGGCTTTATGCCCGAAGGGCAGATCGGACGCGTCCGCGCGGGTCTGCCGGCGCATGTGTTTCTCGATTCCGACCCAAGCAAACCGCTCGACGCGGTGCTTTCGCGGATCGATCCGCAAGCGACCTTTACGCCCGAAAACACGTACTTCCACGACGAGCGCGTGAAACAGGTCGTCGGAGTCAAACTGCTGCTTAAAAGTGGCATCGGCTACGCGAAGCCTGGCATGCCAGCCGATGGAGAGATCGAGTTGGAGGGGAAATGAGCGCCATAGCGGTCGAGAGTCTGACCAAACACTACGGTTCCGTGGAAGCGGTTCGCGGCATCGGCTTCGACGTACGCCAAGGAGAAATCTTCGGGCTGATCGGGCCGGATGGCGCGGGCAAAACCTCCACTTTTCAAATTCTGGCGGGAGTAATGGAAGCGAGCGGCGGCAAAGCCGAGGTGTTCGGCATGCCGGCGCGCGAGGCCCGCTCGCAAACAGGTTATCTGACGCAGTCGTTCAGCCTGTATCCGGACCTGACCGTGAACGAGAATATCCGCTATATCGGCGCACTGCGGCACGTGGCGCCGCGGGAAATCGACGAGCGCGGCCAGCGGTACCTCTCCATGTTTGACATGGACCGTTTCACTGACCGGCGCGCGGACCGGCTCTCGGGCGGCATGAAGCAGAAGCTGGCGCTCGCGTGTGCTCTGGTGGCGCAACCGAACGTCTTGCTGCTCGACGAGCCGACGACCGGCGTAGATCCTGTTTCGCGCCGCGAGTTTTGGGACACGCTCGCGCATCTGGCCATGGACGGTTTGACCATTCTCGTCGCTACACCCTATCTCGACGAGGCCGAGCGCTGCCATCGCGTGGCGCTCATGCACTTGGGCGAGATCAAGGAAATCGGCACGCCTTCGGAACTGCGTGGCAAGTCAGGCGCGAGCCGCCTCGAACTTCACACCAGCGACCTGGGCAAAGCCGAGGAGATTCTGCTCAAGCAATCGGAAGAGACTCCGGAAATCTTAGACGTCCAGCGCTTCGGCGATCGCCTCGACGTCATCGTCTCAGACCCTAGCCGTGGCAAGGAACTGATCGAGCAAGCGCTGGGCGGCGCGAATCTGCTCGGCGGTGTCTTCCGCGTCGATCAGCCCACACTCGAGAATACCTTTGTCGCCGCACTGCGGCGGTTTGGCGATCAGGATCAATCACCCGCCTATCCTGGCCGGCACGATCACCACAACCGAAAAGGCGAAATAGCGATTGGCGCAAAGCATCTCACCAAGCGTTTCGGGTCGTTCACGGCGGTGAAAGACGTCAACGTTCAGGTTCGCTATGGCGAGATCTATGGACTGCTCGGGGCGAATGGTGCAGGCAAGACGACCACCATCCGCATGCTGTGCGGACTGCTCGCGCCGACGACCGGCTCCATGGAGTTGGCTGGCGAACGGGGCAGCCTGAGGTCGCGCAATGTGCGCCGGTCGATCGGCTACATGTCGCAGAAGTTCTCGCTTTACGACGACTTGTCCATCGATGAAAATCTCAATTTCTTCGCTGGCGTCTATGGTGTGCCGGCGGACGAAATCGAGGAGAAGAAGCGCTGGGTGCTTGAGTTCTCAGGGCTCGAAGGCAAGCAGCACCTGATCACCGGCAGTCTTCCGGGCGGATGGAAACAGCGCGTCGCGTTTGGCGCATCCATTCTGCATGAGCCGAGCGTGCTGTTCCTGGATGAGCCGACCTCGGGAGTCGATCCCTTGGCTCGCAGGGCCTTCTGGCGCATGATCAACAGCCTGGCCGATCGCGGAACGGCGATTCTGGTGACGACGCATTACCTCGAAGAAGCGGAGCAGTGCAACCGGCTGGGATTTATGGTGGCCGGCGAACTTGTCGCCGAAGGCACGCCGCGCGGCGTGAAAGAGGCTCAGCGCGGACGTCTGATCGAGTTTCTGGTCGATGACCCACAGAAGGCTGCGGATCTGCTGCGCCAAAAAGAAGACCGCTGGCGTGTCTCGCTATTCGGCGACCGTTTGCACGTGATTGTAGACAACGCGGAAGCGGGCACGCGCGAAACCATGGCCAAGCTCGCTTCTTTCGGCGTGCGTGTCTTCGATGGCTACGAACAACCGTACTCTCTTGAGGACGTATTCATCGTCGTTGTGGAACAAGCCCGGAAACAGGGCAAGGTAGCCAGGGAGGATTGAGATGCGACGGGTATTCGCTCAAATGCGCAAAGAATTGACGCAGATCGCGCGCGACCGCCTTGGGCTCGCCCTGGCGCTGATATTGCCGCTGTTTCTGATGATGCTGCTCGGCAACGCGATCTCGCTCACGGTCACGGGTCTGCCGATCGTGGTGCAGGATCTCGACGACACCCCGGCCTCCCGCGACTTTATCGACGCTTTCCGCGCTTCCGTGACGTTTCACGTCGTCGAATGGCCTTCATCCCGGCAGCCGTCCGGCGCCTTTCTGACCAATACGGCGCGAGCGGCGCTAGTAATTCCCGAACACTTCGGCCGCGACATAGCGCGCGGGACGAATGCGGAAGCCCAGCTTCTGGTAGACGCGACAGACGCCAACACCGCCAAACTCGTCCAGGCCTATGCGGGCCAGGTGGTCTCGAATTACCGGCCCGCCGCCCAGCAAGTCAAAACCGATATCCGTCTGTGGTTTAACCCGGGGCGCGATTCGAAGAAATTCTACGGGCCCGGAGTCTTTGTCATGGGGATATCGATGTTTCCGGCACTGCTCGCCGCGCTTGCCATGTCGAAGGAAGGCGAGCAGAAGACCATCCTGCAGGTTTATGTTTCCAGCATCTCAGCTCACGAATTCCTGCTCGGCAAAATCATGGCATACGTTTTGATCGCCGTCGCCGAAGCGGTTCTCTCGCTGACTCTGCTCTTCACCTGGTTCGGGCTTCGCTTTGCCGGCGACCCTTCTGTGTTCATCGTGGCTACCATTCTCTACGCATTCTGCGTGGCGGCATTCGGATCGGTCGTTGGTGCGGCGATCCCCAGCCAGGCCGCTGCCATTCAGGCGGTAGCGTTGGGCGGCTTCCTCTTGGTCTTCCTGCTCTCCGGCCTCATTTTTCCGGTACAGAACATGCCCGGCGGTCTTCGCTGGATCACTTCGATCGTCTGGAGCCGATACTACATCGAGATCGTGCGTGATGCTCTGTTACAGGGCGGTGGGTGGCCCTCTTTGTGGTTCAACGTTTTGATGATCGCCGTCATCGGCGCCATTTTCTACGCCCTTGGCTGGGCAAAACTGCGAAGGATGCAACTCAGCGTATGACTCGACTCACCGCGCTAATCACAAAAGAATTAGGACAAATTCGCCGCGACCGGCGTCTGCTCGCGTCGCTCATCGCGCCCCCCACGGTGCAACTGCTGCTGTTCGGCTTTGCGCTCAACGCCAACGTCTCTCACCTGCGCATGGGCGTGGCCGATCTCGATCACACACTCCAAAGCCGCGATCTGATTGCCAGCATGACCGAGAGCGGCGCGTTCCGCCTGTCCAATACATACTTCTCGGCAGATCGCCTCGGCGATGCGCTGGGGCGCGGCGAACTGGACGCGGGCATGGTGATCCCCTATGGTTTCGCGCGTGACATTGAGCGCGGCCGCCAAACCGATGTGCAGATCCTGTTGAACGCGATGAACGCCAATACGGCGGCTATCGCCCAGGGCTACGCGTCCGGCGTGATTCAGAGTTGGACCGGGGTCTATCTGCGGCAGGGCAGCGTGCACGCGCAGTACCGGCCGATCGCGGCCAACCAGGTAAGCCGGCAAGGACATCCGGTATTGCGTCCGGCGTTTCTGTTCAATCCGGGACTGGTGTCGTCCTGGTTCATTGTGACCGGATCGTTCGGCGTTCTGCTAATGCTCAACGGCTCGATCATCGCCTCGGCCACGTTGGTAAAAGAGCGCGAAGCCGGGACAGTCGAGCAACTCCTGATGACGCCGGCGAGTACGGGAGAAATCGTCGTCGCCAAGATCGCCCCGATTTTTCTTCTGCTCTGTGTGATGATCCTGCTGGCTCTAGCGGTCATCAGGATCGCGTTCGGTGTGCCGTTCCGGGGCAGCTTCCTCCTGGTCCTGGCAGGCGCGATGCTGACCGTACTTTCGGGTGTCGGCATTGGGACATTCATCGCGACGTTCACTAATTCGGCGCGACAGGCGCAGTTGATGGCATTCTTCGTCAATCCGCCGCTGGCTTCGCTCTCGGGTGCAATGACACCCGTGGAAGGAATGCCGCTTTGGATGCAGCCGCTGACCGTGCTAAATCCAATCCGGCACTTCGGGATCATCACGCGTTCGGTGCTGTTGAAGGGCAGCGGCCTCCTGCAGCTCTGGCCACATATGCTGGCCCTGGCCATTTTCACAGCGGTCCTGCTGACGCTCAGCGTCATGCGGTTCCGCAAACAACTCGGTTGAAGGCAAATGAGGGATACCATGCGCAACATCTTTCTGATAACGATTCTTACGCCGGCGATCACGCTGGCGCAGTTAGGCGGA
>Ga0326727_10026047_pt1 | contig 10899 bp, 8 predicted proteins | sample MB2enrmetagenome_FD_207643 | JGI IMG/M metagenome (GOLD analysis project Ga0326727, IMG submission 207643) | Lab enriched peat soil microbial communities from McLean, Ithaca, NY, United States - MB29MY | ecosystem: Environmental > Terrestrial > Soil > Wetlands > Peat | place: USA: New York... | reverse complement strand
CAGACCGGTATGGCGGAAACCTTGCGGCAAAACTACATCCGGACGGCCCGCGCCAAGGGATTGCCCGAACATCGGGTGGTTCTGGTGCACGCTCTTCGAGGCGCGCTGCTGCCGGTAGTCAGTTTCACCGGACCGGCGCTGGCGGGCCTCGTCACCGGCACCGTTGTCGTGGAAGAGATCTTCGCGATTCCCGGACTTGGCCACTATTTCGTGGATGCCGCCAACAACCGAGACTACTTTCTGATCCTCGGCATCACGGCATTCGCCGCGATATCGCTGATGATTGCGAATCTGCTGGTCGATCTCACCTACGCCTGGATCGACCCGCGCATTACTTATGGAGGCCAACGATGAGCGCGCCAGCGGTAGAACCGGCAGGAATCGGCCTGACAGGGCCGGCACAGCTCGCCTTGAGTCCTCGCCAGGACGTGTGGGACCGGCTGCGGCGAAACCGCCTGGCGATTGGCGGAGGATTGGTGGTCGTGTTGGTTGTCCTGCTGGCCATCGTGGGTCCCGCCTTGATGGCTATGTACAGCGGGGCGACTTATGACGGTCAGGATCTGGAGCATCGACTAGCGGATCCGACGACTGCTCATCCTTTGGGAACCGACATCCTGGGGCGCGATCTGCTCACGCGCATGTTCTATGGCAGCCGCATCAGTCTCGCGGTAGGCTTGCTGGCGACGCTGATCTCGGTGCTCGTCGGCGTCATTTACGGCGCCATATCGGGCTATGCCGGCGGACACCTGGATGAAATCATGATGCGGCTGGTAGATATCCTCTACTCGCTGCCGACGATCATGCTGATCATCGTTCTGATGGCGTTGTTCGAGCGCACGTTTTTCCTCTTGCTGGTTGCGCTCGCCATGGTCGGCTGGCTCGATATCGCGCGCATTGTGCGAGGGCAGGTGCTCAGCCTCAAGCACGAGCAGTACGTTGAGGCGGCGCGCACCATCGGCGTCTCCAGTTGGGGGATCATCTTTCGCCACATTATTCCCAACGCCATGGGTCCGGTGATTGCGTATGCGTTGCTCACCGTGCCCTCGGTGATTCTGGCGGAGGCTTTTCTCAGCTTCCTCGGCTTGGGCGTCCAACCGCCAACACCCTCATGGGGCGTGCTGGCCGGCGACGGAGCGCAAGTGATGGCCGTGCATCCGATCATGCTCATCGCGCCGGCATTGTTGATGACCGTGTCGCTGGTCAGCTTGAACTTCTTTGCAGAAGGGCTTCGGGAGGCGTTAGACCGGTCATGAGCGAACCTCTTCTTTCCATTCGCAATCTCGCCGTAGGCTTCCAGACTCGCCACGGACACTCACCGGCTGTCGCCGGCGTGAGTTACGACGTGATGCCCGGGGAAATCGTGGGTATCGCCGGCGAATCGGGGTCGGGCAAATCGGTGACGAACCTCTCCATCCTCCGCCTGCTGCCTTCGCCGCCTTGCGAGATCACCGCCGGCGAGATTCTGTTCGAAGGCCGCGATCTGTTGAAGGCTTCCGAAAGCGAACTGCGCAATGTGCGGGGAGGCGGCATTGCGGTCATCTTCCAGGACCCCATGAACTCGCTGCATCCGCTGCTGCGCATCGTGACCCAAATGACTGAGTCGACGCAACTGCACCTTGGCCTGGGTTGCGGCGACGCGCGCAAACATGCTCTCGCCGCGCTCGCCACAGTCGGCATCCCCGACGTGGAAAGAGTTGCCGGCGGATATCCGCACCAGTTGTCCGGCGGTATGCGGCAAAGGGTGATGATCGCCATGGCTCTTTCCACCGGGCCGAAGTTGCTCATTGCGGATGAACCGACCACCGCTCTCGACGTCACCATCCAGGCGCTGATTCTGGACCTCATCCGCAAACGGCGGGATGAAACCGGCACGTCGGTCATCCTGACCACGCACGATCTGGGCGTGCTGGCGGGAATCGCCGATCGGGTGATCGTCATGTATGCTGGCCGCGTCTTCGAAACCGCTCCCGCAAGCGAGCTTTTCAAGGCTCCCGCCAACCCGTACACCCGGGCCCTCGTTCGTTCCATTCCGCAAGAGGAATCGAACGGCGACGGCGCGCGCCAAAAGCTGTTCCAGATTCCGGGTCTGCCGCCTGTGCTGGCGGAACTTCCTCCGTCGCATTGCCCTTTTGCAGAGCGATGCTCCGAGGTGACATCGCAGTGCCGGGAAGGTTTTCCGCCGTTTCAGGAAGTCGCGCCTGGGCACTTTTCTCTTTGCTGGAGGACCGCCTGAATGTCTACACAAACGCCGCCTGCCGAAACACTACTTTCCATCGGCAACCTGAGCGTGCAATTCAACGTGCCCGGCCGGGGCCAATTGCGCGCGGTAGACAATGTATCGCTGGACCTCCGAAAAGGCGAAACATTAGGATTGGTCGGCGAATCGGGCTGTGGCAAGACGACGCTGGGCCGCGCCATCCTCCGGCTGAACCGGCCGGCCGCGGGATCGATTGCGTGGCGCGGACAGGATCACGCCGGCGTCGATCTTCCGCGCAGCATTCAGATGGTGTTTCAGGATCCCTACAGTTCGCTCAATCCCCGCATGACCATAGGTGCAATTGTCGGTGAGCCGCTGCGCTCGCTGTCGCTGGCGCGCGGAAAAGCAGCCGAAGAACGAGTCGTGCAACTGATGGAGCAGGTGGGTCTCGATCCGCGTTTGCGCACGCGCTTTCCTGGTCAGCTATCCGGCGGGCAACGCCAGCGCACCGGAATTGCGCGCGCCCTGGCGGCCAAACCTGAACTCATCGTCGCGGATGAACCCATCGCCGCGCTCGACGTATCCATCCAGGCGCAGATACTCAACCTGCTGGAAAATCTCCGCGTCGAACTGGGCCTGACGTACCTTTTCATTTCACACGATCTGCGCGCGGTGCGCTATCTTGCCGACCGGATCGCGGTCATGTACCTGGGGGAATTGGTGGAACTCGGCAGCGCCAAGGAGGTTGGCCAACGTCCGCTGATGCCTTACACGCGCGCCCTGATGGATGCCGCGCCTTCGCTTTCGGGACATAGGCAGCGGATGGTTCTGACGAGCGACATTCCGTCGCCCATGAATCCGCCGTCGGGCTGCCGCTTCCGTACGCGCTGTCCTTACGCGATTGCGGATTGCTCGCATGCCAAGCCGCCCTTGCAGGAGATCGCACCCGGTCACTTTGCCGCCTGCATCCGGATCGGACCCGAACAGCCGGACATCACGGAGGCTGCAGGCCAATGACGTTAGTGGAGTCGTCCAATGCTGTACCGCCCCTCGGTTTTCTCGCCACCCCAACAGAACGCGATTTGCTTACCGTCCGGCGAAAATCGGGGTTCAATTTCCCAATCCGGATAGGAAGTGACTTGCACCAGCGTCTGCGGTGGTACGATGCCAGAATCCACCCATAGATGACCCCGCGGCAAACCATCGCGCACTACCGCATCACCGCCAAGCTCGGAGAAGGTGGAATGGGTGAAGTCTGGCGCGCCACCGACACCAAGCTCAATCGGGACGTCGCCCTGAAAGTCCTGCCAGAGGTCTTCGCCGCCGACCCGGACCGCCTCATGCGGTTCACGCACGAAGCCCAGGTGCTGGCCTCGCTGAACCACCCCAATATCGGCGCGATATATGGCGTGGAAGGTGGTGCGCTGGTTCTCGAACTGGTCGATGGATCCACGCTCGCCGAACGTATTGCCCGCGGGCCGATGCCGCTCGACGAAGCACTAACTGTCGCGCGCCAGATCGCCGAGGCGTTGGAATACGCGCATGAGAAGGGCATCGTCCACCGCGATCTCAAGCCCGCCAACGTCAAGGTGACGCCCGAAGGACGCGTGAAGGTGTTGGATTTCGGGCTGGCTAAAGCTCTGGGCAACGATCCCATAACCGGTAATCCGGCATCTTCTCCCACGCTCACCATGCGTACGGTCGCAGGGATCATCATCGGCACTCCGGCTTACATGTCACCCGAGCAGGCGAAAGGCAAACCCGTCGACCGGCGCGCTGATATTTGGGCTTTCGGCGTCCTTCTGGCCGAGATGCTCACTGGCCGTCCGATGTACCCGGGCGAGACGGTCTCGGAAGTTCTAGCCGCGGTGATGATGAAGGAGCCGGATATCCCGCAATCAGTGCCGGTTTACATCCGCCTGCTGCTGGGCCGCTGCCTGGAGAAAGATCCCCAATTCCGCCTGCAAGCCATCGGCGAGGCAAGGATCGCCCTGGCGCGGCCCACCACGGATGTCCCGATCTCCCAGGCCGCTTCCGTGCCACGGCGGGGCGCCCCGTGGTGGGCGCTGGGTGCGGCCACGGCAATGATTGTGCTACTGGCGGTTTTCCTCTGGCGCTTCGCTCGCCCGGTGGAACTGCCGATGCAGCGACTCAGCGTCGACCTCGGGCCGGACGCGGTGGAAGGCTCGCCCGCGAGCGTGGTGATTTCTCCCGATGGAAATCGCATTGTTTTCCCGGTCCGTTCGACAGACGGCCCCACCGGGTTGGCTACGCGGTTGTTGAGTGAGTCCAAAACCGCCATTCTCCCGGGAACCGATAACGCAGCGCAGCCGTTCTTCTCTCCTGACGGGCAGTGGATCGGATTCACCGCGGATCAGAAGCTGAAGAAGATGTCGATACAAGGCGGTGCGCCGGTTGTCATATGCGAGGCACAGAATATGCGGGGCGCGGCATGGAGCACGGACGGGAATATCTACGCCACGCTGGGCCTGAGGAATCTATATCGCGTGTCCGCCGCCGGTGGCCAGCCGCAGTTGCTCACCAAACTCGAGCAATCGAGTGAGCATGCTCTACACTCGCATCGCTGGGCGCAGCTCTTACCTGGAGGTGAAGCACTGCTGGTCTCGGCCGGCTCGAATGCCACGTTTGGTGGTTGGGACAACGCCAACATCGAGGTCTTTTCCTTCAAGACGGGACAGTTCAAGGTCGTACACCGTGGAGGATACTTTGGGCGTTTCCTACCCAGTGGGCACTTGATCTACGTCCATCAGGGAACTCTCTTTGCCGTGCCGTTCTCGATCACCCGTCTGGAGACCCGCGGGATGCCAGTGCCCATCCTCGATGAGGTCGCCGGCGAAAAGACGAACGGCGCGGGTCAACTGGATTTCACGAGTGAGCCCTCCGCGCACGGCACACTGGTCTACCTGAGCGGCAAAACAGGCGAGCAGATACTTCCGGCTGTCTGGCTAGACGACACTGGAAACCAAAAGCCGCTTTGGGCGGCTCCGCCCGGACGACTGCTGTCGCCGCGGCTCTCTCCGGATGGTTCAAGGCTCGCAGTCTCGCTCAATCTCGATATCTGGGTGTATGATTTGAAACTCGGGTCCGCGCTGCGCCTGAGCTTCGATTCCGCGGAAAACGCCTATCCGGTTTGGACACCCGACGGGAGGCATATCGTCTACAGCCGTACGATCACCGGCGGCCTCTGGTGGGTGCGGTCCGACGGGTCGGGCCAGCCTCAGTTACTCTACCAGTCGAAGACCGGAAATGTGGTTCCGGGTTCCTTCACTCCTGATGGCCGCCGTCTCGCCTTACATCAACCCGGAGGCAGCACCGGCCGCGACATTTGGACTCTGCCGCTCGACCTTACCGACCCGGACCATCCTCATGCCGGTACCCCCGAACTGTTCATGGCCACACCGAGCGATGACGTTGAGCCGGCGTTCTCACCCGACGGGCACTGGCTGGCGTACTCGTCCGGCGAGTCGGGAACTTATGAGACTTACGTACGGCCCTTCCCGCCAACTCCCGGGGGCGGTAAATGGCAGGTTTCGGCTGACGGAGGCCGGTTCCCGGTTTGGTCGCGTATTTCGAATGAGCTGTTCTACTTGGATCCTCGCGATCACATCATGGTGGTCCCTTATACGGCCAATGGTAGCTTCTCACTGGGAGCGCGACGGCAGTGGTCCGAGACGTCGATCCAGGTGACGGACAATTTGCCGCCACTGGATATCGCGCCCGACGGTAAACGTTTCGTTGTTTCTCTCCCACCCGAGTCGCGGGCCGGGCGGTCTGATCTCCACGCGATCTTCGTGCTGAACTTTTTCGATGAGCTCAAGCGGAGGGCGCCGTGAGCTGGCATCGACATAGACCGCATAGTCAGCGGCTCAGACTGCAGCTCTTGACACACCTCGGATAGAATCAATGAAACACCATGGCACTGGCCACGGGAGGACAAATCGGTCATTACCGGATCACGTCGCTGATCGGGAAGGGCGGCATGGGCGAAGTCTATCGGGCGCTCGACACGACGCTCAAACGCGAGGTAGCGCTCAAATTGCTGCCTGCTCCTTTTTTGCAAGATGCCGATCGCATCGCCCGGTTTCAGCGTGAGGCCGAGGTCCTGGCCTCGCTCGATCATCCCAATATCGGGCCGATTCACGGGATAGTCGAAGTAGAGAATGCGCGGGCTTTGGTGCTGGCGCTGATCGAAGGGCCGACGCTGGCGGATCGCATCGAAGCGGGGCCATTCGCGATCGACGAGGCGATCGCGATCGCGAAGCAGGTTGTCGATGCGCTTGAGTATGCGCACGAGCGAGGCATAGTCCACCGCGACCTCAAGCCGGCCAACATCAAACTCACGGCGGAAGGGACCACCAAGGTGCTGGATTTTGGGCTGGCAAAGGTCCTGGAAGAAGAGCCGGCTTCTTCGTCATTGCCGAATTCTCCGACGCTCACGATGGGACATACGCGAGCCGGAATGATCTTGGGCACCGCAGCCTACATGTCGCCAGAGCAGGCGATTGGCCGGCGGGTGGATCGCCGCAGCGACATCTTCTCCTTCGGCGCGGTGTTGTATGAGATGTTGACTGGTGAGCGCGCCTTCCTCGGAAACACCACGCCGGATGTTCTCGAAGCGGTCGTCAAGAGCGAGCCGGATTGGTCGAAACTTCCTCCACAGACTAGCCCGGCGATCCGGAATCTACTCAGCCGCTGCCTGACGAAGGACCGCAAGGAACGCCTGCAAGCTATCGGCGAAGCCCGTATCGTGCTGAACCGGCCTGACGCGCCACAGCCAGTTCATCCGCAAACGGACCGGCGGCCCGCACCGTGGATCGTCGCAACCGCCGCGCTGGCTGCTCTCGCCGCGGCGGGTTGGTGGATGGCATTGAAGCCGCGTCCGGCCGGGTCGAAGCCGGTGATGCGCTTCGCTACCACGATAGCTGAAGCGAAAGGAGGCTTTTGGCCAGTACCAATACTCTCCCGCGACGGGAAATTGTTGGCATATGAATCGGCGAATCGAATTTACATCCGCCGGATCAATGAATTCGAAGCTAAGCCAGTCGCCGGTACGGAAGGCACGAGTGACTCCATTCCTCCGAGCTTTTGTTTTTCGCCGGACGACGAATGGATCGCTTTCGAAAGTGATAAATATACACAACTGCGTAAGGTACCGGTGAACGGTGGCGCGCCCTTGACGCTGGCGGAGGTCTCGGGCAGGGTTGCCGGCTCCTGCGACTGGGCTGACGATGGCCGAATTTACTTCGCGGATTATACCACCGGGATTGAGAGAGTGGCGGCTTCGGGAGGAAGGCCCGAAAGCCTAGTCACATCGGACGCGAAGAAGGGCGAACTCACGCTTTTCGCTCCCCGGCTGTTAACCGGCGGAAAGCAGGTTTTGTTCGGCATCGCTACCACCGCAGGCGCATCCGGCGGCAAGATCGGAATCCTCAATCTCCAAACGCACGAGAAGAGAATTCTGCTCGAAAGCGCGGGGACGGCCTATTATGCGCGCACGGGCTCGAAGCCTTCGAGCGGACATCTGGTCTACTTCCATAATGGGTCGCTGTTGGCCGCGCCCTTTGACGTTGACAGTCTTCAGGTGGGGACACCTGTCCAGGTGGCGAATGACGTGGGCGGCGTGTCTGACGTGGGCTTCTATGGGGTCTCGGATTCCGGAACGCTCGCCTATCTCGCCGGCGGCAGCGTCGATTCCTTGCCCGCATCTACGCTGAGTTGGGTGGACCGTCAAGGCAAGGACAGGCCATTGCCTTTTCCCGCCCGAACCCGCGCTGGTATAACGCGAATTTCTCCCGATGGCCGGCGCGCGGTCGCGCCAATCGTGGATCCGCAGACTTTGACAACGGATCTCTGGGGATACGACTTTGCCGGAAACCATCTGACCCGCATTACGTTCGGCGGGACCAACTACACTCCGGTCTGGGCGCCGGACAGCAAGCGATTGATCTATTGGTTTACCAATTCGCCGATACCCCAACCGCCGGGCGAGTTACGGTCCATTTCAGTGGACAGCAGCGCCCCCCCGGTCGCCATTCTTGCCAGTTCCACGCCACTGCTGCCGAATTCGATCTCACCTGACGGAAAGGTGTTGCTGGCGGCCAGGAACCGGCCCGGTTCTAATGACAACGATCTCTGGATGGTGCCACTCGATGCCTCGTCAGCAAGGAAGCCGACGCCATGGCTGCAGTCCGAGAAGTTCAATCTGGGCGGCGCAGCTTTCTCCCCCGATGGAAGGTGGGTATCCTATCGCTCGAACGAATCTGGTAGAGACGAAATATACGTATCACCCTATCCGGGTCCAGGAGGCAAAATTCAAGTCTCGGTGGATGGCGGGACGGCAAGCTACTGGAATCGGAATGGCCGGGAAATTGATTTTGTAAGCGGTAAGAAGGTGATGGCAGTTGATGTCCAGACGACTGACGGGTTTCGCTCCGGTATCCCGAAATTGCTGTTCGAAGTCACGCCAGACTGGTTCATTCTCGATATGGCCCCAGATACTACTCGCTTTCTGGCGACGCGATGGGCGTCCGCGGCGAAGCAATCGCGCGAACTTCGCGTCGTGCTCAACTGGTTCGAAGAACTTCGTCAACGGGCAAAATGAGCAGTCAATAGGGAAAGGAGACCTGAAATGTCCGCCACCATCTCTCGAAGAACCGCAGCTGCACTGCTCGCTTCATCTGCTGCCGCAACGGCGCAGAATCCTGCTACCTGGCCCGCGCCGAATCGAGCTGATGTCGAAAGCGTCGATGCCATCGTGAAGGCTTCGTACGAAGCCATTTCCCAGCCTGATGGAAAGCCGGCTCAGTACGAACGGTTTCAATCGCTGTTTCACCCCACTGCGCAGGCCAACAGTATCCGCCAGCAGGGAACTGCGCAGGTCTTCGCTCCCGGCACGGTAATCGAGTATCTGCGGGGACATCGGGCCCGCCTGGCTGGCGTCAGTGTCCAGGAAAAGGAAATCCACCGGGTGAAAGAATTGTTCGGCAGTATTGCGCATGTCTGGAGCACCTTCGAGGCCACTATCTCGAACCACGGACAAATCACCACCCGCCGTGGCATAAACAGCTTACAGCTCGCCTTCGACGGGACACGCTGGTGGATTGTGGCCGCGCTCTGGGATTTCGAAACGAAGGGTCATCAGTTGCCGGAGCGGTATTTGTAGGCTGCCTCAATAACGGTTGGCCATCGATCAACTCACTCACGATGTATGGCGTGCCGTCTTCGCTGCCCACATCGTAGATGGCGATGATGTTGGGATGGTTCAGAGCGGCCACCGTTCGCGCCTCGGACTCAAACCGCTGTCGCCGAACCGCGTCCGTGGCGAATTCCCGCGGAAGGATCTTGAGAGCGACTTCACGCTTCAGCCGCGTATCGCGTGCGCGGTAGACTTCGCCCATGCCACCAGCACCCAATGGCGCGAGGATTTCATAGGGACCCAGGCGAGTTCCGGCAGCGAGAGACATATTATTTACCTATCGGCACACGCTGCCGGAGATAATCGAAAAAGTTTTCCAGGAACACGATTTCGCGCTCTTCATTGAGCGCTTTCGGCGACTCAACTGGCGTCCTCACCAACACGCGTTTCCCGTCACGTGCCAAATCCCACCTCGTTCCGCCAAGCTTTCGGATCCACACCCGAGGTTTCTCGGGTAGGAACGTGCCACCTTTGATGGTGTAACTCACCGCCATGATCTGGTCGTTGGACCAGTAGAACAAATCGCGGCCGTTCGGCGACCAGCGAGGAATGTAACCGCCGCTATTGGAGATCTGCCACTGTCCCCCTTGGCCGGACGATGGCGGCGGAAACGGCCGTACGTACACCTCCAGGTCTCCCGATGAATTCGACGAGTAAGCCAGCCAGTGCCCGTCAGGTGAGAAGGCCGCGGTGAGCGCGGTGAAGCTGCTCTTCAGAAATGGTTCCGGCTTGCCGGCCTTCAGCCGACCTCCCACATCCTCTAATCGCACCGTCCAGAGTTGAGGAAGTCCCGTGTTGTAATCAGAATAAGCAAGCCACTTGCCATCCGGTGTGAAAGACCATGGGATCTGGCGGGTCTTGCTCTCGGTCAATGCTTGCGGTTGTCCGGCACCGTCCGCGCGAGTCTGGAAGATGCCCTTGCCGCTGCACCCGAAAACGACGTACCGGCCATCCGGACTCCAGACCGGATAACGACACTCGCTTCCGAAAGTCAAGCGCGTCATGGCATCCCGCTGCGGGTCATAGACCCAGATATCGGGACTTCCGCCATCAGAGAGCGACAGGGCGATCCGATTGCCGTCCGGGGAAACACTTGGATATTCATATCCGCCGGGTTTGGCCCGGAGCAACTCCTTACTTCCGGTTGGGTCTACCCATTGGAGCGTCATCATCCCGAACGCGGCGCCGCCGATTGCGCGGCGGTAGACGAAAGTGCCGTGCCCGGAAGGCGCCGCGGAGAAGTCGAATTGACCTGCGCCGGTGCCGGGATAATAGGCGACATCATACAGAACGGGCACAGGCGTTCCGCGTGTTTCCAGCTTCGCGAGATCGAACGGGACCGCGAACAGCGTTGCATTGTTGAGGTAGACCAGATGCCCCACGCCGTCGCCCGTGGGCAGATAGCGGGGGTTTGCGCCGCCGCGAGCCACGACCTTCCGGTGACCGTCCGAAAGCGTCAGGACCTCAACCGTGTTTCTATCCTCAC
>Ga0326727_10026046_pt1 | contig 10899 bp, 7 predicted proteins | sample MB2enrmetagenome_FD_207643 | JGI IMG/M metagenome (GOLD analysis project Ga0326727, IMG submission 207643) | Lab enriched peat soil microbial communities from McLean, Ithaca, NY, United States - MB29MY | ecosystem: Environmental > Terrestrial > Soil > Wetlands > Peat | place: USA: New York... | reverse complement strand
ATAGTTGGGGTTGTGAGCCTCGGCATCCACGGCGGTCATGGTGGAGCGTGCGAGGACGAGGTCCTTGAAGCCCGGCGCGAACCGCTCGATCTGAGCCTCGATGCGTTCTGTCATGTCGACATTCGAGCCCCGGGGCACGTGGCAGTAGGCCCATAGCGTTTCGTGGCCGGCTGGCGCGCGGGTCGGGTCCACGACGCCTGGCTGGACGACGAGGCAGTACGGGCGGGCGGCGTGGCGACCCGCCGCGACCTCGGACTCGCTGGCCGCGACCTCGTCGAAACTGCCCCCTACGTGCACGGTTCCGGCCCGTCGGCACACTGATGCGGTCCATGGCACCGGAGCCGACAATGCCCAGTCGACCTTGCAGATGCCCGGGCCGGGGCGGAATCGTCCGGCTGCGTCGCGGTAGCGGGCCGGGAGCCGTTGCCCGGCAACGGCGAGAAGGGTCTCCACGGAGGTGTCGAACAGCACCGCCCGGGCTGCTGGGAGCTCGGCGACGTCTTTCACCCAGCGTCCGGTGTGCACGGTTCCTCCGGCCCTGGTGAGCTCGCTCAAGAGAGCGTCGACGAGCCGGGCACTCCCTCCCTTCACGAGGGGCCACCCCCCGACGTGAGCGACGACGGTGAGAAAGATGCCGAAGGCGGCGGTGAGCGGTGCGTCGAGAGGGAGCATGGCGTGTGCGCCGACCCCGGCCAGGAGGCCCTTGGCCTCGTCGGTCGAGAACCGCCGGACGAGGTGGGCGACCGACGGCACTCCAGCAACGCCGAAGCGGGCCATGGCGATCGGATCACGCGGGGGCGAGCGAAGCGGTGCGAGCACAGTCGCAACGATCGCCGCGGCCGCGTCGACCAGTGGAGAGAACAGGCGGACGTACTTGGCGACGTCCGCGCCTAGTGAGGCAGCGGTGTCGCCGACGGTGCCGAAGACCGCCCCGGCACGGTCCCCACTGAGCGGGTGGGCGAAGGCCACCTCGGGCCTGCAAAGCTCGACTCCGAGCCGCTCGAGGTCGAGCCCGAGGAAGAACGGCGACAGCGGCACCATGGACTGGACGGTCGAGCAGACGTCGTGGTGGTACCCCGGCAAGGTGAGCTCCTCGGTCCGACAACCTCCGCCAGGGCTGGTCGACCCCTCGAACACGTCTACACCCAGGCCGGCGCGCGCCAGCACCAGCGCGGCCGCCAGACCATTGGGGCCGGATCCGACGACGACGGCGTCAGGCGTGTCCAGCGCGGCTGATCCTCATAGCTCGAGCACCAAGGACTCCGCCGCGACGATGACCTGCGGCGCGGGGCCGAAGCGCTTGGGCAGCTCGTCGAGGGCGTTGTCGGTGCGGTCCGGCTGGTGATGGAACAGGACGACCCGTCTTGCGCCGGCGCGCAGTGCGAGCTCGACCGCGTACTCGGCCGCGGAATGGCCCAAGAAGGCTGCGCTCACCAGCTCGTCGGCCGTCAACTGCGCGTCGTGGACGAGGGCGTCTGCTCCCTCCGCGAGCTGTAACGCCCCGGCGTGGTACTCGCCCCAGCCATCGGGCCCGGCGCCCAGCACCGTGGGGCAGTGGTCGGGCATGTAGGTGAGCACCGAGTTCCCGTCGCTGACCCGGTAGCCGTAGGTGCGTCCCCCTTTGTGCGGGATCTCCACGGCCTCGATGCTAAAGCCCTCTGCTTTCATCACCCCGGGCGCGAGGCTCGAGAAGCTCCACTTGCCGCGCAGGCCCTCGGGGCCGATCGGGAAGTGCGGCGGCGACATCCCGCGGGCCAGGACCTCGGCCGCACCGGCACCGTCGGGCTGCTCGGGCAGGAACAAGTCGACCCGCGAGTCATCGCGGTCGCCCGCGGTGAAGAACGGCAGACCGTGGACGTGGTCCCAATGGAGATGAGTGAGCAGGACCGTGCCGTCGAAGGCAGCGCCGCCCGACAACGCGCTGACGCGCCGGATCCCGGTGCCGGCGTCGAGGACGAGCGTCGGCGCGGCGTCGCCATCGTGGGCGAGCGCGAGACACGAGGTGTACCCGCCGTAGCGGACGAAGTCCTCGCCGGGCGCGGGCGTCGAGCCTCGGACACCCAAGAAATGGGCACGCACCCGATCAGCCCGCTCCCAGGTCTTCCCGGCGGTGCCCGGCGGACAGTTCCTCGAGCGCCGGCCGGTCCAGTGACGCGGCGGGGACCGAGGCCACACGACAGGCCGTCACCGCGACGAGCGAGGAGGTGCGGGCCCCGCCCTCCAGGTGAGCGCGCTCACCCAAGAGGGCTCCCGGGCCGTACTCGGCCAGGCGCCTGCCGTCGACCTCGACGCGCAGCACACCGTCGAGGACCAAGTAGACCTCGGAGCTCTGGTCACCCTGGTGCACAAGGCTGGTGCCCGCTTTCACCTTCTTGATCTTAGGTTTGGCCGCCCCTCGCATGACTTGGTTGGACAACGAGCGCTCGAGGGCGGACTCCACGACGGTGACGAGGGCCTCGGACTCCTGGTCTCCCCACGGCGTGTGGGTGCCGAAGGACTTGCGGTACCAGTCCTTGAAGTCGATGAGGCCCGACTTGCTCGCGAGGCGGCCTTCGTGGTCGTAGACCCAGTGGCGCGGGAACCGGCTGGCTCCGACGAGCGCCCCCTCGGCGCGGCCGTCGGCATGCAGGGTGAGCGAGAGCGTGGTCCAGGCCAGCGGGGCCTGCCACTGGATGAACGGTGCCCGCCGGACCCGGCGGGGGGCCGGCATCCCGGTACGGCCACCGGCGGTCTGGGTGAAGCGCCTCCAACCATCGCCGCGCTCGGGCTTGTGCTGGATGTCGGGGAGGGCGACCGCCTGGAAGACGTGGCTCAGGCCGCCGATGCGCACCGTGGTGCTCCCGATCTGGCCACCCCCGCTATAGCCGGCGTTGGTGATCCTTCCCGCTCTGTCCACCTCCACCCAGGCCGCGAGGTGGTTGGCGAAACGGAATCGGTCCGCCTCCCGCAGCTCGTCGAGGTCCCCGACAACCTCGGGCGGCGGCTGGTCGTAGTGGGCCACTCCGGCGTCAAAGGGCAAGCGGGTACTCCCCACTACGGCTTCAGAGGGGATCCATGACAGCGAGGTGACAGATCTCTCGTATCGCATGCGGCCATGATCCACCGGTCGCGCTGCAGGGAGAAGGGTGGTGCCCAGAGGCCTGGGGTGGTCCTAACACCCCCTCCGGCCCGGGGGTCTCCCCCCTGGTACAGGAGGTCGCGTTGTGCGACAACTTGGATGTCATGAGCGGTATGGGCGATATTCCGGCGGAGACGATCAAGATCTTTCTGGCCGATGACAACCTCATCGTGCGCGAGGGAGTGCGCGCTCTGATTGAGCGGCACCGGGACCTCTCGGTTGTAGGCGTGGCCTCCGACTTCGACGGGACTGTCGCCGGGGCGAATGCGACCGAGCCCCATGTGCTCGTGACAGACATCCGCATGCCGCCCTCGTTCCACCGCGAAGGCATCGACGCCGCCAAAGAGGTGCGCAAGCGCCATCCGGGCACCGGGGTCGTGATCCTGTCGCAATACGACGACCCCGAGTACGCGGTGTCGCTGCTGGCCGAGGGGTCTGCCGGCTATGGCTACCTGCTCAAGGACCACATTGCGGAAGGCAATCAGCTCATCGAGGCCATCCGGGCGGTGGCGACGGGCGGGACCGCGCTCGACCCGGCCATCGTCGAAGCTCTCGTGCGTCCCGTGACTTCGGGCGGTGAGCTCGACGAGTCCGAGGAGTCGCTGCTGGCGCTCGTGGCAGAAGGCAAGCCCATCAAGGCCATTGCCGCCGCGCGGGGGCTCCCACCACAAGCGGTGGACGCCGCGGTGGAGGCCGTCTTCTTGAAGCTGGCCCAGGGTGTGAGCGCCGGCAATCAGGGAGCGCTCCAGCGCCTTCGCCTCTTGCACCAGGCCATCGTGGACCGTGAGGAGCAGGGAGAGACTCTCTCGCGCCTCCTGCCCGGGGGCCTGGCAGAGAAGCTGCGCTTGGAGGGACGACGCATCGGCGAGACCGAGCGAGTGGAGGTGACGGTCGTGATGAGCGACATCCGCTCGTACTCGACCATCGCAGAGCACGCGGACCCAAGCCAGCTGGCCGGCCAGCTCAACACGCACCGTGCCGCGATGAACAAGGCCATCCTGGGCGAGGGCGGCACTGTGATGCAGTTCGTGGGCGACGCGGTGATGGCCGTCTTCGGCGCACCGGTCTCCCAGGCCGACCATGCGGACCGCGCGGTCGCCGCCGCGGCTGCGATGCATGCAGGTCAGGCAGAGATCAACGCGCGCTGGATCAAGCAGAACCTGCCCCCGTTCGGTCTCGGCCTCGGCCTGTCGACCGGCGAGGCAGCCGCTGCCCTGCTCGGTTCGGAGGAACGCCTCGAGTACACCCTCGTAGGCGACACCGTGAACCTTTCCCAGCGGCTGCAGCAGCTGGCCGCGGCGGGCGAAACGGTACTTTCTGAGGGTACGGTTCGTGCGCTCACCTGCGAGGTTGCCACGGTCGCGCTCGGAGAGCAGCTGGTGAAAGGACGCGATACTCCAGTAGTGGCCTACAAGGTCCTGTCACCGGGCCAGTCGTCATCCGGCATCGACGCGGTGATCACCATGGCCCAAGCGCCGGCTGGAACAAGAATTGGAGGGGGATCAACATGACCGATGCGGCAACCGTTGCCGGCATGACCCGCGCTGACAAGGGCACGCCCGCTCTCGAAGTGCACGGTGTGCGCAAGACCTTTGAGGCTGAGAACGCCCCCGTGCGGGCGCTCAGGGGAGTCGAGCTCACTGTCGAGCACGGCACGTTCCTCGCCCTGATGGGGCCCTCAGGTTGTGGCAAGTCGACGCTCCTGAACCTGGTGGCTGGCCTCGACGTGGCCGACGAGGGGACCATCAAGGTCGCCGGGGAGGAGGTAACCGGGAGCACCGAGGATGAGCTCGCGCGCATGCGACGGCGCCACATCGGTATCGTCTTCCAGTTCTTCAACCTGCTCGAGGGGATGACCGTGCTGGAGAACGTGGCGCTGCCGGCCATCATCGCGGGACGTAAGCGCAAAGCGGCAGAGACGCGGGCGCGCGACCTGCTCGACCTGCTCGGCATCGGCGACAAGGTCTCGGCGATGCCCGGGGTGCTGTCGGGCGGACAGCGCCAACGTCTGGCCATCGCCAGGGCGCTCGCCAACGAGCCCACGCTGTTGTTGGCCGACGAACCGACCGGTGCTCTCGACTCCGCCGGGGGCCAGGAAGTGATCGAATTGCTGAGCCGCCTTCACTCGGGGGGCCAGACCATCGTCCTTGTCACCCACGACCCGGACGTGGCTGCCGCTGCTGACACGGTGCTCAAGATGCGCGACGGGCGAATTGTCGGCAACGACGACCCAGGTAGGGCCGCGGCTGAGAGTGTGACCGCGATCGGGACGCTCTAGGAATGCGAGGACCCAGGTGATGGTGGAGTCAGTCGCCGGCATCGGCGGCGCCGATATGGGTGCCGCCGCGGGCGCTGTGCCGGTCGAGCGCGTCCAGGTACGCAGGTTGCTGCCGGGCTTGGCAGTGTTCGGTGCCACCGTCGCACTCGTGGTCGTCTCGCTTGTCGCGTCGCCGCACGCCGGCCATCGCTCCCTCGGAGTGGTCATCGGGGTCGCGATCATCTGCAGCGCGACGGCAGGGTTCGCGACACTCGTTCGGGCGCCCCGGCTCGGCTGGCTCGTGACCCTTGGTGCACTGGTTGCCGCTGTCTCAGCCGCAGGGTCGCGACTCGCCCTTGATCACGGCGACCGCGTCCACAGCGCCCCCCACGTAGTCGCCACGGTTGCGGCCCTTGCTGGGATGGCCATGTCGGTCCACGGCCTCCTGTCTTTACCCGACGGTGTGCTCGGGCGCAGGTCGCGCCAAGTGGGTGCCGGGCTCTGGTATACGGCGGCTCTCCTGGTGGGCGTCGCGCTGACGACCACAGCCCACGTGCTGGCCCCGTGGCCGGCCGCGCTCGGATGGCTGGTGGCCGTTTGCTCCACGCTTCCCACGGTGCACACGCGTTACCTCGACGCGCCAGCCGCGGGGCGCCAGCGGATGCAGTGGATCGCGGTGGGCGCCGTGCTGGGGAGCGAGCTCATCTTGATAGCGGTAGCGCTCAATCTGCTGGTGGCGTGGCCGGCCCAGATCGCAGTCCCCGCCGCCAGCGCCGCGGTGCTGGCGGCACTGGGACTGCTTTGTGCGGCCAGCACGCGCCTTGCCCGGCACGCCGACCGCCTGCTCGTGAACCTGCTCTCGATTCTCGGCTTCAGCGTCGTGGTGTCGGCCATCTACCTCGTCGTGGTCCGCGGTTTCGGCAAGACCCCGACAGGGACGACCGACCGCGAGGTGCTGGGCTTGTCGATCGTGGCCGCTGCGATCGCGGCGGTTGGCTACATTCCGGCCCGGGACCGGTTCGCGCGCATGGCGACTGGTTTTGTCTACGGCGCCCGCGAAGCCCCCGACGAGGTGGTGCGCACCTTTGGGAGCCGACTGACCCGGGCGATACCGATGGACGAGCTGCTCTTGCAGTTGGCCGAGTCGCTTCGAAAGACGCTCGTCCTTCAGTCCGCGGAGATCTACACCGGCACCGGCGAAGTCCTCGAGCTCGCCGTGTCCGTCCCCGACTTGGGGCCGCGCTCTCTTGTGGTGTCCGGGCGCGAGCGCCCGGTGATCACGCACGCAGGAGTGTCGGGCAACGCGTGGGCCTCGGTCTGGATGCCCACATTGTTGGACGGGCGGGCTGCCGGCCCGATCCGGGTGGCTCCGATCTGCCACGCCGGCGAGCTCCTCGGAACGATCGTGGTGGCCCGGGGCGAGGGCGCGGTCGGCTTCAGCGAGGAGGACGATCGTGTTCTCACCGAGCTGGCTCGCCAGGTCGGGCTGGCATTTCACAACGCGCAGCTGGACACCGCCCTGCAGACTTCGCTCGACGAGCTCAGGCGCCAAGCCGACGAACTGCGCGCGTCGAGGGCCCGAATCGTGGCCAGTGGTGATGCAGAGCGGCGCCGTGTCGAGCGGAACCTGCACGATGGTGCACAGCAGCACCTTGTGGCCCTGGCGGTCAACCTGCGCCTGGCCAAGGACGTCGTCCTGGAGGACCCGGAGGCGGCGGTCGAGATGCTCGACGAGCTGGGAACAGCGGTCCAAGACACGATCCAGGAGCTGCGTGAGCTCGCGCACGGGATCTACCCACCGCTCTTGGTCGACAGCGGCCTGGCCGGCGGTCTTCGCCCGGTGGTCAACCGGAGCCCGCTCGACGTCGAGCTTTCGACCGAGGGGATCGGCCGCTACGACGGCGACGTAGAAGCCGCCGTCTACTTCTGCTGCCTGGAGGCGCTTCAGAACGCCGGCAAGTACGCGCCGGACGCGCACGTCACGGTACGCATCTGGGAGGAGTCGGGAGGGTTGCTGTTCTCGGTTACCGACGACGGCCCGGGCTTCGACGTGCGTGCAGCCCAGCACGGGCACGGTTTCGTCAACATGATGGACCGCCTGGGTGCCATCGGTGGCGCGGTGCGCTGGGAATCCGAACGCGGGCGCGGTACCTCGATCCGGGGCTCTGTGCCGCTCAAGTGATCAGCGGCTCAGGTGGCAAAGCCGTTGGAGTCGCGCTCGTCCCAGAGCCGACGAAGGGTCTTCGGGCCGAACTGCTCCTTGTGCACGTAGGCCCGGGCGCCGCTGGTCCTGGCGTCTTCGGGCAGGTCGTTCACGTCGTAGGTCGAGCACAGGAACACGACGGTGTCGGGATGTCCGGCCACTATGCGCCGGGTCGCCTCCAGGCCCCCCATCTCGGGCATGTTGATGTCCATCAGCACGAGGTCCGGGTGCAAGGTGTCCGCAAGGGAGATCGCCTCGAGCCCGTTGACGGCCTCGCCGACCAGTTCGAAGCCCTCTGTGCGGCGCAGGACAGCGCGCGCGGCCAGGCGGAAAGGCGCCTGGTCATCGACGACGATGACAGAAAGGGGGTTGTCCATCAATCGTCCATTCTCCCATGGGCGGGATGGGAAGACCCGGGAGGTGCCACCCGAAGTCTCGGTGTAGCTAGCCTCCCGATTGCGCGCTCAGGTAGACGAGCACCGCCTTCACGCGGCGATTGACATCTCGCTCCTCGGAGAGCCCGAATTTGGAGAAGATCGCGTTCGAGTGCTTCTCGACCGCCCGCTCCGAGACGCCCAGTGTGTCAGCGATCGCCCCGTTCGACTTGCCCTGGGCCATCTCGGCCAGGATCTCGGACTCCCTCGGGGTCAGCCATTCGAGGTCCGACTTGCGCCGGCTGGCCCGGGCCCGGACCAGTTCGTCCACCACGAGAGGGTCGATGACGGACCCCCCGCCTGCCACCACCCTGATGGCTTGGGCCAGCTCGTTCGCTCCGGCGACCCGCTCCTTCAACAGGTAGCCGCGGCCGGCCGATCCTTCTTGCAGGAGGGCCAACGCGTAGGCCGGAGCCGTGTACTGGCTGAGGACGACGACGCCGACCGTCGGCTGGTGCTCGCGCAGCCATGCTGCGGCCTGGATCCCTTCGTTGGTGCCGGTCGGGGGCATGCGTATGTCTGTCACCACGACGTCGGGCTCGTGCTTGGCGACGATCTGCAACAATTCGGGAAGGTCGCAGGCGACACCGACAAGCTCGAGGTCGCCTTGAGCTTCGATCAGCCGCGAGATTCCCTCCCGCAACAATGCGTTGTCCTCCGCCAGGACGACCCGGATCAGCGGCACCGAGATGCGAGCCTAATGACTCCGGATCAGCTCCGCGAGGAGGCCTTTGTGTTGGCACACCCGGGACAGAGCCTCGCCTCGAGTGCTGACCCATCTCGGTAGAGGCGTCGCGCCAGATCGAGGCTCCTGAAGGGCTTTCGGCGAAACCGGAGACGGCTCTTCCCCGGCCTCGAAGCCGACTTGACTCGTTCGCGGGTACGCGCCCCGCTTGTCCCGGGTCGGGAAAGGCCAGTCAAGGCGGGCTCCGCCGCCCGAGGGGGAAGGAGACCTGGGATTCGGCTCTCACTCGGTTCGTAGTACTAGGGCGGCGGGCGTGCGCGCGGCCATGCGCGCGGGCACGGCCGCGACGAGATTGGCGAGGATGAGCGCGCCGGCCGCGACCAGTATCAGGGAGGCGGGCACCGTGGGTTGGGGTACGGCGTTGATGTTGCGGGCGAAGAGAATCCACAGTTGCCGCCCGACGGCGATGCCGACGGGCACTCCGACGACAGCGGCGATGGCGGCAATGGCCGAAGCCTGCGAGGCGATCGTGGCGGCCAACTGCCGGGTGGTGAATCCGAGGGTCTTCAACAAGGCGAGGTTTCGTCTTTGTCGGCGGACGGACGCGATCAAGGTGAGAGCCAGTGCGACGATCGCGCCGACAGCAAGCCCCGTGGCGAGGACGACAGGTGTCGCTCCGGTGGATTGGTAGTTGACGATCTCAGCCGGGTGCTGGACGCCTAGGACCTCGACACTGTCGCCGGTAGCGTTCGGGTCGGCGGCGAAGACCTTGTCGGCGAGATTGGCGATGCGGTTCATGTCCGCCAGTCCTACAACGGGGCTCACGTCGCTGTGCAGGCGTACGAAGACCAGACCCGGTCCTCTGAGGTTGGGGTCAGGGTTTTGGATGGCGTGTATGAACGCCGGGCTGATGTGGTCCGAGAGCACGGCTCCCGTTCCCATCGAGGGGTGGTCGGCGAAGGTGCTGGCACCGCCGATTGCGGGCAGGGTGGCAGTGCCCACGATGACCAGCTTCGCAGGAGGTAGGTAGAGCGGGGCCGTGTTCGGGCTGCCGAAGGAAAAGACGACGGTGTCTCCAAGGTGTTTGTGCAAGAGCGAGAGCGTGACGGCACCCAAGACGATCTGGTTGTTGCTATCGACGGCATGGCCGGACAGGACCGGTGGTGCGACCGCGGCGTGGTTGTCACCTAGCAGGACAGGGACAGTCAGGCCGTCGACTTGGACGGAGAGATTGTGGTATCCGGCCCAGGCCGCAACGTAAGGGTCGTGGTCGAGAGCGGCGAGGGCTTGTGGGGGGACGACGTTTCCCGAGCTCAGCGCATAGCTCCAGTTCCATCCATACAGTGCAGGGCTTGACACCAACGTGCGCAGTCCGCTGTTGAAGGTGAGTGTCGCCGTGACGATGACGACTGCCAGGATCGCGCCTGACAGGACGGAGCGGGCAGGGACCGCGGCGCGACCACGACCGGGCTTGAGCGCGAAGCGGAGACCGACGGCGCCAGGGGCCGAGAGGCCCGCAGAGGTCGCCATCTGCAGCAACTTGGAGTCGCGCGGTAGGTCAATGTGGGGCCTGGCAGCCAGACGGTGGGGGGCTCCTCGGTAGGCCAGTGTCACGGCGGTCACGCCGAGCCCGGCGATCAGCACGAGCGCTCCGAAGCCCAGGACCGTCCAGTCGAACGCGATCCCGGGCGGGTGGTAGACGTGTCGGATCGGTCCCAGTGGAGACAGCGGCGAGAGCGCGACCGCGACGGCGAGCGCGAGCAGCGAGCCGGCCACAGTCGCGACCAGGACGCCGACCAGCCCGTCGGCGACAGTCGCGGCCGGACTGGCACCAAGGGCCCGGAGCACCTGGAGTTCCTCATCGGCCGAGCGCAGTTGCCGGGAGATGGCGATGGCAGCGATGGCCAACGCTGCCAGAGCGGCGATCGCCCCGAACACGCCGAGAGCGATCGACTCTGGCTTGACGGCCCGCTCCACCTTGGTCTCGGTGAGCAAGGTGACACTGAAGTCGGCGTCGCTCCCGCTCGGGAGCAGGCGGATGAGCGCCTTCTCCACTGTGGGAATGTCGCGGCTGCCGTGCACGAGTTGCATGGCGTACCAGGTGCCCTGAACGGCTTTGGAGGCGATGAGTGCGCGAGTCAGCGCGGGAGTGAACAGGATATCGGTCGGAAGACGGTCCGTGTCGTCCTCGATCACCTGGTC
>Ga0326727_10026044_pt1 | contig 10899 bp, 14 predicted proteins | sample MB2enrmetagenome_FD_207643 | JGI IMG/M metagenome (GOLD analysis project Ga0326727, IMG submission 207643) | Lab enriched peat soil microbial communities from McLean, Ithaca, NY, United States - MB29MY | ecosystem: Environmental > Terrestrial > Soil > Wetlands > Peat | place: USA: New York... | reverse complement strand
CAAGGCCAGCCAGCGGCCCAGGGGCCCGGCTCCGATGATGGCGACGGTGGACAGGCCGGGCTTACTTGGCGGACAGGGCTTCGGCGACGTCATCGGCGCTGGGCTTGGCGTTGAGCAGGTGCTCGGCAACGCGGGCGCGCTCCTCGCGGGAGAGCGCGGGGACGGTGGCCAGTATGCGGCGCAGGGTTACGGCAACGTCGTCAATGTAGTTCATCAGGCGGATGGCTTCTCCGGAGAGCGGCATGGTTTCCCTCGGATTTCAACGTCTCCTCCCATTGTAGGCGGTGGGGTTGGCGAGGGGAAGGCGAAAGCAGGGTGGGCCACACGTCTCCGGATGAATGCGGTACTGGGGGCTCTCCGGATCACGGGATTCCGGGGGGACTCAAGATGACAACGGGTGCAGAGCGGAAGAGTCTGTGAAGAGGCGCGAAAGGCGCGTACAATGTCGGCATGTTGAGATCGGCTGAACGTGTGACGGCGGCGTTTGTGCGGGCGATCAACCGCCAGGACGTGGAGCAGATGGCGGCTCTGATGTCGCCAGGGCACCGGTTTATCGATTCGCTGGGGCAAACGGTGAAGGGACGGGATGCGGTGCGAACGGTGTGGGCCGGGTACTTCCACATGGTTCCGGATTACTCGATTGTTGTGGAGGAGACCGTTTGCGATGGGCCGGTGGTGGTGCTGCTGGGTGCGGCGAAGGGAACCTATGTGCCCGAGGGGTGGTTGAAGGCGGAGAACCAGTGGGAGACGCCGGCCGCGTTCCGGGCGTCGATCAAAGACGGCAAGGTAGCGGAGTGGCGGGTGTACGCGGACAACGAGCCGATGCGGGAGCGAATGAGGGCGAGAGTATAAGACCATAAAGGACAGTTCTGTAACCTGATATTCATCTCCCTTTCATCTGCCTCATATATCCATCCTTGAGTCTGGAGGCTGTTCCCGGCCGGCTCGGCCGGATGAATTCCCATCTCAAAATCTGGAGCCCATCCATGTCCGATTTGGCGACAACAATTGAAGGCCGTCCCCCGGCTGCGGCGCTGCTCGACAAGAAGATGAAGAAGTCCCACGCCCTGATCAGCGGAGGCGTCGTTCTGGCAGCGCTGATAATCGGCGTCGGCTTCATCGCCTTCCACATCCTGGAGGACTTCAGCGGCGTGACCCTGGGCAGCCTCTGGCCCTATGCGCTGCTGTGCACGGCGCTGATCATCGCCCTCGGCTTCGAGTTCGTGAACGGGTTCCACGACACGGCCAACGCCGTGGCCACGGTCATCTATACCCACTCGCTGGACCCCAACATCGCCGTGGTCTGGTCGGGGCTGTGCAACCTGACCGGCGTCCTGCTCTCCTCGGGGGCGGTGGCCTTCTCGATCATTACGCTGCTCCCGGTGGAACTGATTCTCCAGGTCAGCTCGGGGGCCGGCTTCGCCATGGTCTTCGCCCTGCTGATCGCCGCCATCCTGTGGAACCTGGGCACCTGGTGGTTCGGGCTGCCGGCCTCCAGCTCCCACACCATGGTCGGCTCCATCATCGGCGTGGGCATCGCCAACCAGCTGATGAACCCTCACACCGGGACCTCCGGCGTGGACTGGGAACAGGCCACCAAGGTATTCAAGGTGCTGCTGATCTCGCCCATGATCGGCTTCGGCGCCGCTTTTCTGCTGCTGCTGCTTTCCAAGCTGTTCATCATCACCAAATGGGCCAGGCATATGGCTGTTCTCTACCATGAAAACCACAGGAAGCCGTTGTGGGCGGTTCCCTCCATCGCGGTTACCGGTATCGGCGGGACCTATCTGATGAACCTGGTCGCTCCGCTTATTCTCGGGCTTTTCGGCCCTCTCGGCCCGCCCATCTGGCAGCCCGTCGCATTTCTCGAGGCCTGGCAATCCCCCTTGGGGCTGATCCTGGTCATGTTTCTGGTGGGCATCGCCGGACTATGGATCCTGGCTTTGGGCGCCAGGCTGGTGATCGAGAATGCCGATGTGCTTTTTACGGCGCCCAAAGGCAACACGCCTCCGCCGTGGCCCATCCGCGCTCTGCTGATCTTTACTTGCTCAGGCGTCAGCTTCGCCCACGGCTCCAATGACGGACAGAAGGGCATGGGCCTCATCATGCTGATCCTCATTGGCACCGTTCCCACCGCCTACGCGCTCAACCACGCCGTCACCGCCAATCAGGTGCGGGATTTCATCGTCGCCAGCGATCAGGCCGGACGCGTTCTCGACCGGCATATCGACAAGACCGGCTATCTGGGTCCGGATGCCCGCGCCGAAGTGACCGATTACCTGCGTACCAAGGAGGTTCAGCCGGACACCGTGCTGGCGATTCACGAGCTGGTCCAGGATCTGGCCGGCGAAGTGGTGGTCTACAAGGAGTTCAAGGCGGTTCCGGCCAAGGATCAGGCCAACGTCCGCAACGACATGTACGTGACCAGCGAAGCGATCCGCCTGATGCAAAAGAACGACGCCAGTCTGATCCAGGCGGGGAAGCAGCCGGTCTTCAGCAAGGATGAGAACGCCGCCCTGGGCAACTACAAGAAGAAGATCGATAACGCAACCAAGTTCATCCCCACCTGGGTCAAGGTGGCCGTTGCCCTGGCGCTGGGCATGGGAACCATGGTGGGCTGGAAGCGCATTGTGGTTACCGTGGGCGAGAAGATCGGCAAGGAGCACCTCACTTACGCCCAGGGCGCCTGCGCCGAGTTGATCGCCATGTGCACCATCTCGGCCGCCGACAACTTCGGCCTGCCGGTCTCGACCACCCACGTGCTGAGTTCCGGCGTGGCCGGCACCATGGCCGCCAACGGAAGCGGCCTGCAATGGTCAACCATCCGCAACATCGCGGCCGCCTGGGTCTTCACACTCCCGGCCGCGGCGCTGCTCTCCGGAACCCTCTTCTACCTCTTCCAGCAGATCTCCACTTAGAGCCAGGGCCGCCGCTGTTTTCAGGCTTTATGAAAACGCCCAAAATGCTACCTCCCCGATTGGCAGCCAGTCGGGGTGGCGCGTTCTTGGCTGGATTCCCGATCTGCCTCCAGCCAAGACACAAGCCGCTACAGATTGAAGAGCTCGCGCAGGCGGCGGGTTTGCGCGCGGCTGACGGGGATCTCGGTCTGGCGCTTGTCGTTCATGCGCAACTGGTAGGTGGATTTGAACCAGGGAACCACCTCGCGGATGTGGTTGATGTTGACCACAAAGCCGCGGTGGGCGCGCCAAAAGAGCTCCGGGTCCATCAATTCCAGCAACTCCTCGAGCGTGCGGCACTTGGAGTGGCCCTCGAAGGTCTGGGTGACGACGCGAATCACGCCCTCGTCGATGGCCGCGAAACAGATATCGGCTTGGTCGACCAGGAGCAGCCGGCTCTGGGCCTCGACGATCAGCTTGTTGGTGAGCCTGGCCGGCTGGGGAACGCGCGAGGCGCCCTGCGGACGGTTGAGCAGCCGCAGCAGCGCTTCGAGCTGGGACTCGATCGGGGACTCCGGCAGCGGGCCTGTCCCGACGGCAACGGAAGCGCTGGCGGCCAAGCGGCCGCGAACCCGCTCCACGGCCTGCTGGACGCGGGCGCGGTCGAAGGGCTTGAGCAGGTAATCGACGGCGTTCACGTCAAAGGCGCGCACCGCGTACTGGTCATAGGCGGTGGAAAAGACGACCTGGGGCAGGGGCTGGGCTTGCTTGCCGGCCATCGCTCTTGACTGGCTGCGCTCCATGAGCCGCTGTATCACGGCAAAGCCGTCCTGGCCCGGCATCTGCACATCCAGGAAGACGAGATCGGGGTGGTGCTCCTCGATCAGGTCCACGGCCTCGATGCCGTTGGTTCCCTGCGCCACCACCTCCACGCCGCCCACCTGGTCGAGCAGGTACTGGAGCTCGTCGCGGGCCAGTTGTTCGTCGTCGATGATGAGCGCGGAGAGGGGCATGAGGGCCGGAACTTCGATTGTAGGAAGGGAACCCGGCCGGGTCAATCGCGGCCAGCGGAGGATTGAATTTGAAGGTTTCCCACCCTTTCGCCAGAAAAAAGGCGAAAGGATGGGGCACGGCGCATTTGTAAGGATGCCGGCCTGTTCTTCCGTGGACGTAACTCGTCCGGGTGAGTTGGGTCGCTCACGATGACAGAGGGATGGGTAAGCGCGTTACAGGAGCTGGGCAAAGGCTTCATTCCGGCAGCGCGCGCAGACGGGCGGGCATGTGGTCGCTGGCCAGCTCATGGCCGCAGCGGGTGCAGAACAGGTCCGTGGTGCGCACGGTCGAGAAGCACTGGCCGCAGTTGGCGGCGAGCCGGTAATCGCACTGGGGGCAGAAGTGGAAGTCGCTCTGCACGTGCGTGGAGCAGCTTGGGCAGCGCGAGACCTCCGGCTGGCGGAGCAGGAAATACAACACGGCGCCGATGCCGGCCGGCATGACGAAGCAGATCAGCATCCAGAAGCGCGAGCTCATGGCGCGGCGCGGCGCGTCTCTGCTAACGTAGCCCACCATCAGGAAGTAGAGCGCGGCCAAAATGCCCCAGGAAAGGTTGAGGTAGGTGCGGACTCCGATCGGCGGCAAATGGTGTTGCTGTTCCGGCAGAACCAGCCAGAAATAGTACTCGACAAGCACAAAGGCCGCGGTGGCCAAAACGATGGACCACACCGGGATCAGCCGTGAGTCTTCATTGGCGGAGATGGATTGCGGATCGCCCATGGGACAACCCCTCCCTCGGAGGGTCATTCAGCGGATCAGGCATAGCTTGACCGCTTCTAGATGGACGGAGGAGTGAATCCGGAAGTTGCGCGCATCTTGCAGCGCCGGTTGGCGATTGCCGGGGAGTCCTGAGTCAGGACTTGCGGCGCAGCCAGCCGGCCAGCACCGCGGAGGCCAGCAGCGCCGCGCTGAAGAAGGCAATCCACACGCTGACCTGGCTCATCAGGCTGGTCAGGTGCTCCTCTTCAATTACGGTGTCAGCGGTCCACCAGACCGCCGGGCCGAGGACAAGCAGGAGCACCAATATGGCCGCCAGCGCCACACAGCGGACGCGCTTGCGCCCCGCTTTCTGTTCCCGCATGACGCCCAGCGACGCGCTGACCACGCGGCGGGTGCGATAGGCGACCGCGCATTCTCGGTCGGCCTGGTTTCCGGCAACAGCCGAAAGCAGATTGGGGTCGGCGCTCGGGCCAGCGACTGCGCCGGCCTTGCCGTGGGCCAACCGAACGTTCTTCACACCGCCCCCTGAAGGCGCGGAAGGGCGCGCTCCAGCTTGGGCCTGATGGCGGCAAGGCCCCTGTAAAGTCTTGATTTTACAGTGGAAAGAGGAGCCCGCGTGACCTTGGCTATCTCTTCGAGAGACAACTCCTCATGGAAGCGGAGCACCATCACCTCGCGATGCAGCGCATCCAACTGCAGCAGCGCCGCGGCAATGCGCTGCCGGTCTTCAAGGTTGGCAAGCCGGTCCAGGGGCGTCGGTGCGCCGTCGGCAACTTCAAAACTCATGGGCCGGTCGTCGTCGCCGCCGCCCTCAAAGAGCTCGTCCAGGCTGGACATGGTGCGCTTGCGCTTGTGGTCGATGACCAGGTTACGGGCGATGGTGAACAGCCAGGTATCGAATCGCGCCTGGCCGTTGAACTGCGAGCCGCGCACCAGCACCCGCATCCAGACCTCCTGGAAGAGGTCTTCGGCCATCTCGCGGTTGCCGGTCAGGTAGAGCAGATAGCGCATCAGACGGTGCTGATAGCGGACGATCAGCTCGTCCAGCAGTCCGGCTTCCTGGCGCTTGAGCCCGGCGGCTACGGCAAGGCTCTCCTGCCGCGCCTGATCCTGAGCTGCGGCGGCGAGACCCTGACCGAAATAAGGGCGAATGGACGCGGCTATACCCATCTCATTTCTTTAGACGCTCGAAGGGGCCGCCAAGTTACGGAAAAGTCGATGGAGCGGGACGATCCCCGCTCAGCGCGGCACGAGCGGGGCAAAACCAGCGAGGATCAATCGACATCGCGAAAAGCCTTCCCGGCGACGCGCAGCGCCTCCTCGACGGCCTTGGCGGCGCGGCGCTCGCGGGCCTCGACGCTCTGGTAGCCAAAGATCCCCAAAAGGTGATTGCGCCGCTGGACAGGCGTCATGGCCTCCCATCCCTTGCGCGCCTGGGGCTGGCGCAGGAAGGCGGCATGAAGAATGGGCGGCAGCTCGGTCTCTCCCTCCAGAGTCAGCAGCAGGCGCTCGGCCATCCTTTCGGCGCGCTGCTTGCGGCTGGCGGCGCTCTTCGGCTCGCTGACCCATGCGCCAATTTCCTTGCGCATTGAGTAGCTCAGTCCGTCGAACCACTTGCGCAGCCGGCGGTCGCCTTTGAGCGCCTTGGCCAGCTCCGGCGGGAGCGTCGCGGCGCGTTCCTCCAGGTCCGGTTCCAGCCGGATACGCGCCCGCGACCCGGCCTTGACCCTTGCCGCCGCCTGCATCTTTTTGTTCACCAGCAGGAAGTGGCCTTCGCCGTGCGAATAGGCGAACAGCGAGGTGCGAAAGGCGAACCCCTCGATCTCTCCGCGCACCCGCAAGCCGCGCCGCTCCGGCCACGCCTCGGCCACGTCGAAGGGAACCCGCGCGATCACCCAGCCGAGCCCCGATTGAAGGGATTCCAGCACGGCGGTGAAGGACTTGACGGGGGACGGGCACATCGTTTTCCCTCTTGAGCCTCTTACAGAACCCCTTGAAACTGCTCGCCGCGGCGAGTGTCAGGGCACGACCTCAGTCGTGCCGGAAGAGCAACAAGATCAAGTTGGGCTTTAGCCCTTGCTGCCTTGTCTTTCACTAATTTGCGGTTTCGCAGCGGCTAAAGCCGGAATCTAAATCGGCCATCTGCGGCACGACTGAAGTCGTGCCCTGACACAAACTATAACCTGAAGGCAATCTTGCAAGAGGCTCCTTTTTCATAACTTCTCGCGCAGGAAGCTGATCACGTGGTCGGCCTGAACCACGCCCACCATGCGGCCCTGAAGGTCCACCACCGGCAGCTCGCGCAGGTTGTACTTGTCGAACATCTCGGCCAGATCGTCCTGGCGCAGATCGGCGGGGCAGGAGAGCACGCGAGGCTCGGCCAGCACCGCCAGCCGCGTCTCCGGCAGCGCCATCACCAGCCGCGCCAGGGAGACGGCGCCCAGCAGCACCCGCTTTTCGTCCAGCAGGTAGACCTCGGTCACGCTCTCCGGGTCGCCGTCGAAGCTGCGCAGGGCCTGCACCGCCTGGGCCACCGTGGCCTCCTTGCCCACAGAGACGAAGTCGGTGGTCATGCAGCCGGCGGCCGAGTGCTCGTCGAACTCGAGCAGCTCTTCCACTTCCTGCCGCTCTTCCGGTTCCATCTCCTCAAGGATGGCGTCGGACTGCTCCTCGGAGAGCTCTCCCAGCAGGTCGGCAGCCGCGCCGGGGTCCATCTCCTCGACGATGTCGGCGATCCGCTCCTCGCCCAGCTTCTCGAGCAGGGCCTTCTGCATCTTGGGTTCGACTTCTTCCAACGCCTCGGCGGCCACCTCTTCGTCGAGCGAGGTAAAGACGGCTTCGCGCTCGGCGGGCGCCAGGTCTTCCAGAATCTCGGCCAGGTCGGAGGGGTGCATCTCGGCCAGACGGGCGTACTCGATGCGCAGCTTCACGCGCCGCGCCGGATCGACCTCGATCACATCGACAAACTGCCAGGGAATGCCGCTCGAGCCGAACTTGCGCGAGAGCGCATCCAGTGTGGCGCGCGGCAGCAATCCTTTGAAGACCCGGCGAAAGGCTCCGCGCAAGCCCACCTCAACCTCGGCAACCCGCAGCAGGTGCGCCGCGCCGCGCCCCAGCCACTCCAGGTCCACATCGTTCACGCGGACCACCTTGCGGCCATGAATATCGATGATCTGCCGGTCCACCAGGTCCTGCTGCAGGTAGAGATAGTTGCCCTCGTCCTTCAGCGGAACCAATGCTCCGGCGGAGCGCAGCTCCAGCGTGCCGGCGGGCGTCTCCATCACCTCCTGAGAGGGCACAATGCACAAGCCGTCGCGGGTCTTGAGCACCAGCCCGGCCACCTTGCCGGCATCCGGGCCCGTGGCCACGGCAATATCCTTGAGCCGCCCGCGCAGATGCCCCTGCGCATCGGTCACCGGAGTGCCGAGCAGAGCGGTCAGGCTTACGCGGGCCGTGGTGCGGGGCTGCATGAGGTGAGTGTATCCCCTTGAGCCGGGTTTGGGGCTGTGGATGCATATGAGTGAGCAACGGCGGAGCGCGGAGGCGGGGAGAACTCCGGCGCGCCGGATGCATGTCAATGTTTGACATTCTAGGCTGACAGGTGTACTCTCCTGTCACGCGGTTGAGCCCTTGAACCGGAGGATAATCCCATGGATCAGATGAACGTCTCGGTGACCGATCACCTGGCGGAGTACGTGCGGGCGAGGGTCAAAAGCGGCCGCTACAACAACGCCAGCGAGGTTGTGCGCGAGGCCCTGCGGCGCATGGAGCTTGACGATCAACGCGCCCTGCGCGTTGCGGCTCCCACCGTCGAGGACGTGCTGACCGACCTGACTGCCATCCAAGCCGAAACCATTCGTCAACACGTTCTGGAAGGTATCGCCGAGATCGAACGGGGTGAATACACTGCCTACGAAGGCCGCGAAGGCCTTGCCAGACTCACGGCTGGGGTGAAAGCCAGGGGGCGCCGGCTGCTCCAGGAAGCCGCGAGTGAATAATGCGATTTCATGTTTCGAAAAAGGCCGAAAGAGAGCTGGATGAGATCTTTGCCTACTGGGCCAGGCGCGCTGGCCTGGAAGTCGCAGACAGGCTCCTGGACTCAATAGAGGAGCGCTTTGCTCTGTTGGGCGACTATCCGTTTGCAGGCCGAAAGCGCGATGATATCGCACCCGGCGTCTCCAGCTTCTTGGCCGGCAAATACATGATCTATTACCGCAAGAGACGGGGAGTCATTCATATTCTCCACGTCTTTCACGGAGCGCAGGACCAGGCGCGCGCGTTCAGGCGAGACGGCCCATGACAGCCGGGAGGAATCTCCCCTGCTTCCGACCGCGCCAAAGACGCCGCTTGACACAATTCCGCGCCAGCCATGAAACTGCCAGCTAGGTTGCTGAGGCGCGGAGGGGCGCAGGTGCCCCGGTCCGCTCCGGAAGAGGCGGATTCAATCCCGGTGAGCGCACCCAAAACCAGGCAGAGTTTTTCGCTGCCCTCCACCATGGAGAGCGTGGACGCGGTGGAGGCGGCCGCGGAGAAACTCGCTGCCGGGGCCGGCCTGGACGAGGACGAGCGTTTTCGCGTGACCATGGCGGTGCGCGAGGCCGCCGTGAACGCCGTGCTGCACGGCAACGAGTACGATCCCGCCAAGCGCGTCTTCGTAAGCCTGGAGAACACCGGCTCGGCGCTGGTGTTTACCATCGCCGACCAGGGCAAGGGCCTCGATCCGGAGACGCTGCCCGACCCCCGGGCGCCGGAAAACCTCTTGCGCGGCACCGGACGCGGCATCTTCCTCATCCGATCCTTCATGGATGAGGTACACTTTCGACAACTGCATCCCGGAACCGAGTTGACATTGGTCAAACATCTGGCGCCGGCGAACGTGAGGACTTGAGCACAGTTTCGAGTGCGGAGCAGCGGCGGCGGACAAAGGGAATCTTTCTCCGCCAGCGGGGCGGTCAGGCCGGGACGTTCCCGCGGCCTGGAACCGCAGAGGTAAAATACCGTAGTATCAACAGGGAAATCATCGTATCGACAAGGAGGAATTTCAGTGGCACTTACTATTGCTTCCCGTGAAGTGGACGGCGTCGCCGTTCTGGACTTGAGCGGGCGGATCACTTTGGGCGAGGGCAGCGTGCAGGTTCGCGATGCCATTCGCGACCTGCTCGGCAAAGGCCGGAAGAACATCCTGCTCGACCTGGGAGAGGTGAACTACATCGATAGCTCGGGGCTGGGCGAGTTGGTGAGCGCCTACACTTCGGCCCGCAACCAGGGCGCCGCGCTCAAGCTGCTCAAGCTGACCAAAAAGGTCCACGACCTGCTGCAGTTGACCAAGCTCTACACCGTCTTCGACATCTACGACGACGAGGCCGCCGCCATCGCCTCCTTCAAGTAGTCCGGGCCGCGCCTGGACTCCAGCCGCGAGCCTCAATCGTGGAAAGGGCCATCCCGCGCTCCGGGATGGCCTTTTCGCATCCGCCGCGCCGGCGCTGAAGCTCAACCTCAGAACTTGACCGACGGCGTCGTCCGCGCAGTGGGACTGGCCGTGAAGTAGGCGGTGTTCTCCTTGAAGCCGGCCATGCCCGCCCAAATATTGTTGGGGAACTGAAGGATGAAGGTGTTGTAGTCCTGGATGGCGTCGTTATAGCGCTTGCGGGCCACGCTGATGCGGTTCTCGGTCCCCGCCAGCTCATCCTGCAAGCGCATGAACTGATCGCTGGAGCGCAGTTGCGGGTAGTTCTCGGTGAGCAGCAGCAGGCGGCCCAGGGCGGAATCGAGCTGCCCGTTGGCCGCGATCCTGGCTTGCGGCCCCTGCGCATTCAGCATGCCGGCCCGCGCATTGGCGATGTCGCCAAAGACCGTGCTCTCCTCCTTGGTAAAGCCCTTGACGGTCTCCACCAGGTTGGGAATCAGGTCGGCGCGCCGTTCAAGCTGCACGTCCACTTCCGACCAATTGCTCTTCACGGCCTGATCCAGAGCCACCATCTGGTTTCTGGCGGACACATAGCTGCCAAAGCCGATCAGCAGGGCCAAAACCAGAACGCCCACAACCCCCAGCGCAATCCAAGATCCGCGACTCATAAAGCGCCTTTCTCCTCCGCCCTCCGCTCAGGAAGGCCACGTTTGAAAACCCCGATGAACCTACCAGCTTCCACCGGCTCCGCCGCCGCCGAAGCCGCCGCCATCGCCGCCAAAACCGCCAAAGCCGCTTCCGCCGGAATCTCCTCCTCCGCCA
>Ga0326727_10026043_pt1 | contig 10900 bp, 4 predicted proteins | sample MB2enrmetagenome_FD_207643 | JGI IMG/M metagenome (GOLD analysis project Ga0326727, IMG submission 207643) | Lab enriched peat soil microbial communities from McLean, Ithaca, NY, United States - MB29MY | ecosystem: Environmental > Terrestrial > Soil > Wetlands > Peat | place: USA: New York... | reverse complement strand
CGCCCGGAGCTTCCAGATCGCGACGCGACGGTGGGCGCGCAGTCCGGCGGAGGCCGGCAGCGTGAGGTCGCAGACGAGGAGCCGGAGGGCGCTGCTGCTTGGCGACCAGGCGCTGCGATCCACCTGCGCCTGCTGGTTGCGGAGCTGCATGGCCGCAGGGTAGGGGCGTGGCGGCGGCTGGCTCGGAGGGCAGCAGAGCGCGCCGACATCCGTGACAAGGACGCTGCAGAGCCGTCGCGTCCATCACCGGGACGTCCGCAAAGGCGTGACACGGGCGACCCGAGCGCGTCGGGTACCGACGCCGGGCGGGACGATGCCGCCGATCCTCCAGACCCGGTTCACCGCCCGGCGGTCGCCTGCCTGACCCGAGCCCGGTCGGGACAGCCGGTTAGATCCGGCTTGCCGGCGAGGGGCGGCGACGCACCTCCCACCCGATGAGAAGCAGCCCCAGGCCGATGAGCAGCAGGCTCGTCCCCCAGGGCAGCGGCACCCGACCGGCGCCGGCGTGGGGCGGGGCCACCGGTACCGTGGTCATCCCCGTGTCGGCCGTGGTCGCCGCCCCGTCGGCGCTGTCGCCCGTCGACACCGTGGCCGCCAGGTCGCCCGAGGCCGTGCCGGCGACCTTCACCTGGATGCTGAAGTTGGCGATCTCGGTGCCGGGATCGATCGGGGTGGGGCCGGTCCACGTCCCGGTCAGCGCGGAATCGCCGTTCATGGAGAGCGCCCAGCCGGAGACGGCGGGGGCGGCCATGAAGCTCTCCCCGCTCGCCAGGGTGATGCTGAGGGTGGGCGGATTGTACGCGGGGCCCGCGGTGGGCGAGAGCTGGACCGCGACCTGGTCGGTGAAGCTGCTCCCCTGGTTGGCGGTCGTGGGCGGCCCGGAGGTGGTGAGTATCAGGCAGGGCGGCGCCGTTACCGTCACCTGCGCCTCACTGGTCGCGGTCGTGGCCGCATCAGCGCTGTCGGCCAGGGTGGCGACGGTCTCCAGGCTGCCGGTCGCCGAGGCCGAGATGATGACAGTCGCGCTCACGGCAGTGAGCGAGGTGCCGGCTTCGACCGGCGCGCCCGACGCCAGGCAGCTGAGGACGCTGTCGGCAGTCCGCAGCGAGCAGCGCCAGCCGGCCGGTGTCGGCGCGGTCTGGAACGTCTCGCCGCCGGGCAGCGTCGCGGTGAGGATGGGATCGCTGTAGGCCGGGCCGGCTGGGGTGGGGCCCAGCGCGGGGAAGAGGGTGAGCGTGTAACTGGTGCTCGTCGCCGCACCGGTGGGCGTCCCTGAGGTGGTCAACTGGAGGGCGGGGTCGGCGGTCACGTCCACGCCGGCGCCTGCGTCGGCTTCGGGCGCCAGGTCTTGGGTGTCGGTGAGCGCGGCCGTCACATCGAGAGTGCCGAGGGCTGAGCCTCCCAGATCCACGGTGGCGGTGATGGGGGTGAGAGACGTTCCAGCCGGGATGGGCGCGGTGGTCGAGAAGCAGGTGAGCGCGCTGCTATCACCATTCAGAGAGCAGGTCCACCCGGTCGCGGTCGGGGCCGTCTCGAAGGTCTCGTCGGCGGGCAGGCTGACGACGAGGGTGGGGTTGCTGTCGGCGGGACCGGCCGAGGCGTCCACAGCCGCGTTCACGGTCACGTCGTAGCTGGCGCCCGCGGCGGCGGCGGCGGGGGCGGTGAGGCTGAGGTCGAGCACCGGCGGGGGCGTGACGTTCACATTGATCATGAGCCCCATGGACGCGGCGTTGTCCTCGCTGTCCTGGATCAGGGCGTAGGTCCGCAGCAGGCCGGACGTCGAGGTGGCCACCAGGACGCCCGCGGTGAGTGTCCCCAGGCTGTCGCCGGGGGCGATCGACGAGGACGTGTAGGTGCAGGCGAGCACGGTGGCGCTGTCGGTCACCTCGCAGCTCCAGCCGGTGCTGCTGCTCGGGACAGCCGCGAAGGTCTCTCCGGCGGGCAGGCGCACGAACATCTCGGGGTTGGAGTAGGTGGGGCCGCCCGAGGAGCGCAGCGAGGGGTCGAGGATCAGGGCGTAGATGGTCCCGGCCACCGCCTGGGAAGTGGTGTCCGAGGCGATGTAGAGCTGGGGCGGCAGGGTGATGTCGACGGTCGCGGTCGCATGCGCCGTCGTCGCCGCATCGGCCGGATCGGCGAGGGCGGCCTGGGTCTGCAACTGCCCCCGGGCCGCACTCGCAATGGCCACCGGCACGCCGACGTCATCCAGGGACGTCCCGGCGGCGACCGGGGAGGCCGGCGTGACGGTGCAGGTGACGGTCGTGGTTTCCGTATCAAGGCCGCACGTCCATTCGCCCGTGGAGGCGGGGGTGGAGAAGGTCTCTCCCGACGGCAGCGTGGCGCTGAGGGTGAGGGTGCTGTAGGCGGGTCCGCCCGAGGAGCTCAGCGACGGAGCCAGGGTGAGCGTGTAGTCGGTCCGGGCCACCGCCCCTGACGGGGTGCCCAGGGTGGTCACCTGGAGGACGGGGACCGCGGTCGCCGTCACCGAGGCGGTTGCGGTCGCCGTGGTCGCATCATCGGGGCTGTCGGCGAGGGCTGCGAGGGTGAGCAGCGACCCAGAGGCCGAGGTGCCGACGTCGACGGTGGCGACCACGTCGGTCAGGGCGGTGCCGGCCGAGATGGGGGCCGTCGACGCGGTGCAGGTGAGCACCGTGCTGTCGACGTTGAGCGAGCAACTCCAGCCACTCGCGGTGGGGACGGCGTCGAAGCTCTCGCCGCTCAGCAGGGTGGCGTAGAGGGTGGGGTCGTTGTAGGCGGAGCCGCCGGCACTGCCCACCGAGGGGCTGAGGGTCAGGCTGTAACTGGAGCCCGCCGCGGCGCCGGACGGCGTCCCGGAGGTGGTCACCTGGAGAACCGGTGTCGCGGTCACATCGACCGTCGCGCTGGCGTCGGCCGTTGTTCCCAGATCAGCGCTGTCACTCAGCGATGCGGTCATCTCCAGGTTGCCGGACGCTGAACCTCCGATCAGCACGGCCACGCTCAGGTCGCCCAGCGGGGCCCCCAAGGGGATGGGGGCCAGCGTCGAGGTGCAGGTCAGGATGGTGTGGGCGGTGCTGACCGAGCAATCCCAGCCCGCGGCACTCGGTGCCGCCCCGAACATCTCACCGGAGGGCAGCGTGGCGGTGAGGGTGGGGTTCGTGTAGGCGCTTCCCTCTCCGAGCGAGGGGTTCAGCCGCAGCGTGTAGGTGGACCCGGCCGCCGCTGCCGAGGGGGTCCCGGACGTGGTGAGGGAGAACACCGGGTCGGATGTGACGTCGACCGGCGCGCTGGCGGTGGCCTCCGTCGCCTGGTCGGCGCTGTCCTCGAGGGTGGCTGCCGTCTGCAGCGAGCCCAGTGACGACGCCGAGATGTCAACGGTCGCGGTGATGTTGGCGAGCGTCATGCCGGCGGTGATCGGTGGCGCGGCGGTGGAGGTGCAACTGAGCAGCGTGCCGCTCTCGCTCAGCGAGCAGTCCCAGCCCGCGAGCGACGGCGCCGCGCTGAACGTCTCACCGGCCGGGAGATCGGCGGTGAGGCCGGGGTCGTGGTACGCGGGCCCGCCTGACGACCCCAGCGAGGGGCTGAGGGTCAGGGTGTAACTGGTCCCGGCGGCGGCACCCGTCGGGGTGCCGGGGGTGCTGATCTGGAGCACCGGCACGCTGGTGACGGTGAAGCTCGTGGTTGCGGTGGAGGTGGCGTGATTGCTGTCCCCGCCGTAGGTCGCGGTCACCGAGTGGGAGCCGACCCCGGGAGCGGTCGTCGTGGTGCACGAGGCGTCCCCGGAGCTCACCGTGGCCGAACACCAGGTGGTCCCACCCGTTGTGAAGGTCACGCTCCCGGTCGCGTCCGCGGGCAGCCCGGAGGTCGAGAGGGTCACCTGATTGCCCTGGGCGGTGCTCCCCGGGCTGGCCTCGGCGGTCATCGAGGTGGAAGCCTTGGAGATGGTGAAGCTGGTCGCAGCCGTCGAGCCCGTGTAATTGCCGTCACCCGGATAGGTGGCCGTCACCGCGTAGGAGGCGGCCGGGAGTGCGCCGGTCGCGCAGGAGGCATGCCCCGAGCCGACGGTTCCGGAGCAGAGCGTCGTCCCGCCCGCGGTGAAGGTGACGCTCCCGGTCGCGGCCGAGGGCAGCCCGGACGCGGCCAGGGTCACGGTGTTGCCGTAGGTGGTCGTGGTCGGACTGGCCGACGCGGTCAGCGAGGTGGTCGCCTGGGAGATCGTGAAGCTGGTGGTGGCCGTGGAACTCCCGTAGTTGGTGTCGCCAGAGTAGGCGGCGGTCACGCTTGCGTAGCTGCCGGCGGGCTGGACCCCGGTGCTGCAGCTGGCTGATCCCGAGTCAACCGTGGCGGTGCAGAGGGTCGTCGACCCGGAGGTGAAGGTGACCGTCCCGGTCGCCTCGCTGGGGAGTCCGGAGGCGGAGAGGGTCACGCCGTTGCCGTAGGTGGTCGTGGTGGGGCTGGCCGAGGCGGTGATCGAGGTGGCGTTGGCGGCCACCTTGGCGGTGTCGGTGGCGGCGGCCGCGCTCGCGTCCTCCGAGGAGACGGTCACCGAATCGGTCAGGGTGGTGCCGCCGATCCCCGTCACGGTGACCGGGATGGTGATCGAGGTGCTGCCCCCGGCGGCGAGGTCGTTGCTCCCGTCGGTGCAGGTCACGGTCTGACCACTGGTCCCGCAGGTCCACCCGGTGCCCCCCGACCAATTGCTCCCGGTGTCGATGGCGGTGGTGCCACTCGGCAGGGTGTCGGTCGCCGTGATCGGGTCATCTTCGGCACCGGCGGTGCTGCCGTCGCCCACGGTCACGTCGTAGTCCATGGTCGAGCCGTGGGTGGGGTGACCGGAGGCGGTGTCGGTGACCGAGGCGCTCAGCGCGGGCGGGTCACCGCTCACGGTGCTGGTCTGGACCTGGTTGACCAGGTGGTAGTCGTAGTTGCCACCGGTGGAGCCGACCCACCCGAAGGTGAGCTGGTCGGGGATGCCGGTCGTCGAGTTGATCCAGCTGGAGGGGACCTCGCTGCTGGTCAGGGCGTCGTTGCCGCTTCCGGTCGTGCTGGGCAGGGCTCCCTGCAAGCTCACCTGGTGACCACTGTTGTCGAGGGGGGTGAAGGCGACCATGAAGGACATCGCCGCCACGTCCAGGCCGCTCGTCGTGGTGATCGCCGAGGAGGAGGGGTTGATGACCACCTCCACCGGGATCATGGAGGTCGAGCGGGTCCCGCTGGCACCGCCGGTGATCATCCACGAGTGGCTGCTGGCCGTGCTTCCACTCCCGGCGGTGCTGGTGAGCAGGCAGTAGCCGGAGGTGTTGTTACCCGGGCCTCGGACGGTGACGTTCTCGGGGTAGAGCGACCCACTGCTCCGCCAGCCCGGGCTGGTGCAGCCCGATCCCTCGTAGGTGCTGTTGGCGAAGTTGCCGTAGGCGTCGAAGCCGAATGCCAGATAGGCGTCGGTCATCCCGTTGTTGCTCTTTCCGCTCTTGGTGAAGCCGGAGTAACCGAGGGCGCCACCGGGCTGGCCGATGGCGGCCGGTGGCTTGGGGTTGCTGGGATTGGCCGCGGCCAGGAAGAAGGCGATGCCGTCGGCGGCGTTACCCCCGTACTGATAGGTGTCGAAGATGGCGTCGATGCCGTCGGTGGTGGGAACGCTGACGCTGTAGGCCACGCCTCCCTCTTCGCCGCCGGTGTCGCTGGTCAGCTCCAGCGTGCCGTTGCCGTTGCTGTCACCGCCCGACGTGGTGCAGTCGGGGATGGGGGTGGTCGTCGATCCGCTCGCCGTCAGGCAGGCCGCGTTGGTGTTGCCGCTTGCGGCTGAGGGCATCGCCCAGTCGGCGGCCGTGGCGAGCGTGCTGTTCGTGAACGACTCCGACACCATCTGGGTGCCGGCGAGGACGGGCGAGGGGCCGAAGGTGAAGAGCCCGATGGAAGCGATGCTCGCGGCCAGCATGACGCCAGCGGGCCGACCGGTCCGGATGCGCGAACTCATTCGACGACCCCCAAGCACTCGATGGACTGCCGCCATCCTTGCCCGTGGGCGAATTCCCGGAAAGATCAGGCGGCACCAAACACCGCTAGTGCAAATGGCCTGATTGCAGCGTTCCGTGATCCGCCCGTTCGCCTTCGTCACGGCACGGGGCCGGCCCGTCACACGCTCATCGGCCAGGCCGTGACCGGCGCCGCCCGACCGGCGTGGAGCCGCGCCCGGCGAGGCTCCACGAGCCTGGTCCGCACCGGTGACCACACCGCCCAGCACTCGCCAGGGCCGGCGCAGAGGCCGCCTGGGAGGTGGCGCGGGCAGCGCCCCTGGTCTAGGCTCGGGCGGGGGGCAGCTCGGCGTGGCCGCCGAACTCGCGACGCATCGCCGACAGGATGCGGTCGGCGAAGTCGGCCTCGCCGCGCGAGCTGAAGCGGTCGTAGAGGGCGGCGCTCAGGACGTGGGCGGGGACGCCCTCGTCGACGGCGGCGAGCACCGTCCAGCGGCCCTCTCCCGAGTCCGACACCCGGCCGGCGAGGTCGGCGAGGTCGGGGGAGCGGAGCAGGGCGCCGGCGGTGAGGTCGAGGAGCCAGGAGGCGATGACGCTGCCCCGGCGCCACACCTCCGCGACCTCGGGCAGGGGCAGGTCGTACTGGTAGAAGCGGGGATCGCGGAGCGGGGTGCTCTCCGCGCTCGCCTCCTGGGGACGGTTCCCGGCATCGGCGTGGCGGAGGATGTTGAGACCCTCGGCGTAGGCGGCCATGAGCCCGTACTCGATCCCGTTATGGACCATCTTGACAAAATGTCCGGCGCCGTGCGGTCCGCAGTGGAGGTAGCCCTGCTCGGCCGGGGAGGGCTCGCCCACACGGCCGGGGGTGCGGCCGGCGGCGGCGAGGCCGGGGGCGATGCTGCGGAAGAGCGGAGCCAGCCGATCCACGACCGGGGTCTCGCCGCCGATCATGAGGCAGAATCCCCGCTCCAGCCCGAAGACCCCCCCGCTGGTCCCGACGTCGACATAGTGGATCCCGCGGGGAGCGAGCCGGTCGGCCCGCTCGATGTCGTCACGGTAGTAGCTGTTGCCGCCGTCGATGATCACGTCCCCCTCCCCCATCCGGGCAGCGAGCGCGTCGACGGTCTCGCCGGTGAGGGCGGCCGGGACCATCACCCAGGCGGCCCGGGGCGCGACCAGCGCCGCCACGAACTCGTCGAGCGACGCGGCGCCCACGGCGCCCTCGGCGGCCAGCTGGGCAACGGCCTGCGCATTGATGTCATAGACCACGCAGTCGTGCCCATCCCGCATCAGGCGGCGGACCAGGTTGGCGCCCATGCGCCCCAGACCGACCATCCCCAACTGCATGTTCGCCTCCTCCCCGGGGCCCGCTCATCCGGTTCCCCCGCCGCCACCGGGCCTCCGAACAGTATGGTTGAGAGGCGACATCTGACGGCGGCGCCGCAGCGGGAGTGAGGATGACAACTGGCCTGGCGCGCGACAACCGAACCCTCCGGGGCGGGCTCGACCTCGGAGGCACCAAGATCCAGGCCGTCATCATCTCGCGCGCCAATCGCGTGGTCGGCGAGGCGCGCATTCCGACTCCGCTCGATGGCGGTCCGGAGGAGGTGGCGGCCGCGCTCGCGGAGGCCATCGGAGACGCCGCGGCGACGGCTGGGGTGCTCCCCAAAGCACTCGCCGGGGTCGGGGTCGGCTCGCCGGGGAGCATCGACGCGGCGGCCGGGACGGTCTCCCAGGCCGGCAACCTGCCCGGATGGGACGACACCTTCCCGCTCGGCGATCGGCTCAGCAAGCTGCTGGGCTGCCCGGTCCGGCTCGGCAACGACGTCCAGGTCGCCAACCGGGCCGAGATGCGCCTCGGTGCCGGGAAGGGCCGCGGCTCGTTTCTCGGGGTCGCCTGGGGGACCGGGGTGGGCGGCAGCCTCATCCTCGACGGCCGTCTCTGGCTGGGACGTGGCGCCGCCGGCGAGATCGGGCACACGGTGGTGCTCCGCGACGGCGCCCTCTGCACCTGCGGCCGGCGCGGCTGCCTCGAGGCCTACGCGGGCCGCAACGCGATGGAGCTGGCCGCCCGCAAACGCGCGGACCGGGGCGAGAAGACGGTGCTCTTCCGGCTCATGAAGCAATTCGGCCGGAGCCGGCTGACCAGCGGCGTCTGGGCCCGGGCCCTCGACGAGCGGGATGCCATGGCCCACGACCTCATCGACCGCGCCGTCGCGATGCTCGGCACCGGCATCGCCTCCGCGATCAACATGCTGGACGTCGGCACCGTGATCATCGGGGGCGGCCTGGGCGTCCGGCTCGGTCAGCCCTACGCCGACCAGATCGCCCTCGCCATGCACCCGCACCTCTTCCTTCCCGAGCGGGCGCCGGAGGTCCAGGTGGCGGCCCTCGGCGACCTGGGCGGGGCGATCGGAGCGGCGCTGCTGGTCAACGCCCGCTGATCTGCCCGGGGCTCGGTCAGATGGTGACCGCCGCCCAGGCGTGGCCTCCGTCGGTGGTCATCAGCAGGGGACCGAGGGAGTTGGTCAGCGAGGCTTCGATGGCAACCCCCTGGGTCGGGGTGGTGAAGCCGACGTAGGAGATGGCGGTGTTGCCGGCGCCGGTAAAGACGGTGCTCCAGCTCCCGCCCCCGTTGAAGGTCGCGACGATCTCGCCGCCGCACCCGGCGGCGGCGACCGAGGTGCTGGGACTCGCCAGCGTGGAGGTGCCCTGGCAGAGCGCGGGCAGCGCGGTCGAGAGGGCCGTGAAGGCACCGCCGGCATTGGTGGACGTGTAGGCCTGCTCGGTCGGGGAGCCACCGCCGTACAAGCCGGCCTCGCAGGCGGCGATGAGATCGACCGAGCTGGAGCCGGCGAGCGTGGCCGGCCCGTTGGCGGTGCTGCACGGCGGCGTCCACGAGCTCCACGTGCCGCTCTGGAGACGGGCGCCGCCGCTCACCACGCGGTCGTTCTCGAGCACCCAGCCGGCCGAGCCCTGGAGGGTCAGCTGCGCCTCCGGGATGGGCCCGGCTCCGTAGGCGATCGTCGTCGGGGATGACGTCCAGGAGTTGCTGCCGTCCGCCGCGGTGTCGATCACGAAGCTCGTGCTGCCGGTGATCACGGCATCGACCGACCCACCGGAGGTCTCCAGGGCCTGGATGGGGGTGGTCCCGGTGGAGGTGTTGAGGCCCGGCAGGGCGACCTGGGTCCAGGTGGCGCCGCCGTCGTGGGTGGCGAAGAGGTCATAGCCGTAGGCCCAGCCGTCCTGCGGGTCGGCGAAGCGGATGCCCGAGACGCCGGTGCTCCCTGGTCCGCTGTAGAAGCCGGTGGGCGGCGGGGTGATGCTGGTCCAGGTCGTTCCGCCGTTCTGGGTGCGGGCCAGGGCCAGGCTGCCGCCGACGGTCCCGAGGACCCAGCCGTCCTGGGACGAGACGAAGGTGACCGAGGCAGCCTCGAAGCCTGCGATCGGGGTCGGAGCGGCGCTGGTCGGGGCCGGGGTCGCGGAGGGCGGGGCGGAGGAGACGGGCGAGGCGGAGGAGACGGGCGAGGTCGATACGGTCGGCGCGGCCGTGACGGTGCCGCTGGGGGTCCGCGTCGGATGAGCGGCGGTGCTCCCACAGGCCGCGATCAGCGCCGCCAGCGCCAGCAGACCGGGGGCAGCCCCCCACCTCCGACCGTGGAACCGCGTCATCGCCTGGATCCTCCTCGCGTGCGGCGTCGGGGCGCTCCACCAGGACCGGGCGACACGGGAGAGGTCCTGACGCTGCCGCTGGAGTGACAGCCTACAACCGATGACGCCTGGTGGCGGCTCCCGCTCCTCGCTCCGTCGCGCCTGGTAGCCTTGCGCGGTGCGGCCCTATATGCGGCTCGGCGAGCTGCCCCGGAAGCGCCACATGCGCTTCAGCCTCGACGGCGCCCCGATCTACGAGGAGCTGTTCAGCCGCGGGGGCTATACCGGACCGTCGTCCCTCCTCTATCACCGGCACATGCCGGAGGCGGTCCAGGACGTCGTCGAGGGCGAGGGCGACGACATCTCCATGGAGAACGAGAAGGTCCACGAGCACGCCCTCCTCCAGGGTTTCCGTTTGCCCGCTCACGGCGACGCGGTCACCGGCCGGCAGTGGCTGCTGGTCAACGACGACATCCGGATCGGGCTGGTGATCCCGCAGCGGCAGCAGAAGGCGTTCTTCGTTGACGGCTCGGCCGACGACGTCCTCTTCGTCCACAGCGGGGCGGGGACTCTCCACACCCAGTTCGGCCGGCTCGGGTTCGCCCACCACGACTACGTGGTGATACCGCGGGGGACCGTGTACCGCGTCGAATTCGACCGCCTCGAGGATACCCGGGTGCTGGTCCTGGAAGTGACCGGGGCGGTCGACTCGCCGGACCGCTACCGAGCACCCAACGGGCAGTTGATCGAGCTGGCGCCGTACAGCGAGCGGGACATCCGCGGGCCCGAGGCGCTGGAGCAGGGCGAGGGCCCCTCCCAGGTCTGGCTCAAGCGGGCCGGCCACATGTCCTGCTACTCGCTCGACCATCACCCCTTCGACGTGGTCGGCTGGGACGGGACCGTGTACCCGGTCGCGTTCAACATCCACGACTTCGAGGCGCGGGCGGGAGCCTTCAACCTGCCGCCCTCGGTCCACCAGACGTTCCAGGCCGACAACTGCGTGATCTGCTCCTTCGTCCCGCGCAAGCTGGGCTGGGACCCGGAAGCGGTGATCCTTCCCTACCACCATTCGAACCTCGACTGCGACTCCGTCCTCTACTACGTGGAGGGCAACTTCGCGTCCCGTCGGGGCGTGCAGCAGGGCTCCTTCACCCATCATGTGAGCGGGCTCGCCCACGGGCCCCAGCCGGGGGCGATGGAGGCCTCGCAGCAGCGCCCGGCCGAGACCGACGAGCTGGCCGTGATGATCGACACCTTCCATCCCCTCCACCGCACCCAGGTGGCCCGCCAGGTCG
>Ga0326727_10026042_pt1 | contig 10900 bp, 6 predicted proteins | sample MB2enrmetagenome_FD_207643 | JGI IMG/M metagenome (GOLD analysis project Ga0326727, IMG submission 207643) | Lab enriched peat soil microbial communities from McLean, Ithaca, NY, United States - MB29MY | ecosystem: Environmental > Terrestrial > Soil > Wetlands > Peat | place: USA: New York... | reverse complement strand
TTACAATCTGACACATTCATGTGACAAATTATTACACTTGACACACCCCGCCTCGATCCACCGCCTCCCGCCACCGCTCTCGCTCCCAGCACCAACCCTGCCGAACACTACTGGCAATTATCAGCAATTGCCTGGGTTTTTGAGGGTTTCTGGTCTGAGCGAGTCCAAAAAGGCAGGCTCGCGCAGAGAACGCCGAGGGCGCGGAGAAGGGCAAGCGTTGACTTGGAGCGAGGTCACCTTGACTAACCTTGACTGACCTTGACTTCTTCTTGACGTGGAAGGAAGAGATTAGGATTATGATTAGGATTAAGATCCTGATTATGAGGAAGATGCAGCACAATCAGCGATACCTTGACTAACCTTGACCGGCACCTTGACCCATCCTTGACCCATCCTTGACCTGGCTTGACCGACTTTAACGTTAACGCGGATCGGGTTGAATAATTTTGAGTCGCCCGGGGGTTAGGCGGGCGACTGGCGCTTGCCGTTATGTCAAAGAGCAATCCGACACTGTTTACTGTCCCATATTATTATGGGACCGTCAAGCCCTTTTTTGAAGATTTTTTGGGTTTGGCCGCAAAGAAATGCAAAGATTACAAAGACGCCTGGGTGAGGAAGTCACAACCCGTTGATGAGAAGCAGTTTGTGAATAAACAGGCGAGTGTGATGAACACTTGCTCCCGTTGGTTTTGCGGCGTTTTCACGGCGGCGGCGTGGGCGAGGGTTTCCAATTGAAATGCCAGTATTTGACGACCAGATGTTCAGGTGAACGGGGACTGATTTGTATATTCGACAAGCCGCCAGAGTAAAAAGTCTCCGTGCGGGAGTTTGGTCCCAATTCAATCTCTGTTGCAACTCAACGGGTTAGAGACTGATACGAATGCACCCTGGCTCCGCGAAGGGCCAACTTCCGGCGGGCGGATTCAAGAACAGGCGGCTTGGATCATTTCCTGGATCAATTGGTCGCTGGTCCACTTGTTGCCGGGCAGGATTTTGCGGATGCGGCCCTTGGGGTCCACGACCACCGTGCGCAGGTTGTGGCCAATGCCCGCCCCTTCATGCCAGTAGTTCTCCCCCAGTTGATCGGCCAGACCGCTGATGTTCGTCTCCTGGCCGGTCAGAAAACTCCACCGGCGCGGGTCGTAACCCGCCGCGCGGGCGTAGGCCGCCAGCCGTTGAGGGGTGTCGGTGGCGGGATCGAAGGAGATGGAGAGCAAATGCCAGGGGGCCGGGGTTTCGGGCATTTGAGCCAATTTGTTTTCAACCTCGGCGAAATTGCTGGTCATGCGGGGGCAGAAATCGGGAAAAGGGCAACTGGTGAAAAAGAAGGTCAGGACCAGCACCTGCCCCCGGAACTGGCTCAGGCGAACGGCCTGTCCCAACTCGTTGGTGAACTGATAGTCCGGCAGCCGGTCGCCCTCATCCAACGGTTCCAGCGCCCGGGTCCAGTGGATGGGGGGCGGCGCGGCCGGTTTCGAGTCGGGCGGGGGCGGGCCGGCAATTTTGGTGATCTTATCGATCCACCCATCGGTGGGCGTTACAACCATTTGAAAGGTGATGGGATCACCAGCCTTCAAGCCGCGCAACTGGTTGGTGTCCCTCACTTCAAAGGGCATCGTCATGGCCGGCATGTAATTGGAGATGGCTTGGTGCCGGATGAGGACTGTTTTGCCGTCCTGTTCGAGTTCTTTGACGACACCATTGACGATAAAGGTTTGCGGCGCGGGCGGCGCGGGCTTGTCGCACCCCGGCAGGAGGGAGCAGGCGAGGAAGGCGCAAAGCGGGGACAATTTTCGCATAAAGCCTGCCAAAAGGCGGTCGATTTATTTCGCAATCAGAAATTGACTGTGTCGTGCTCTCTGGTAATTTTGGGCGCAATTAAGAACTCGCCAAACGGGCGAGGACTACAGGAAATCTTTTATGGCTAAATCATCATCAAGTTCGCAAAAGTACGTTTATCTATTCGGCAACAAAAAGGCCGACGGCAACGGCGGCATGAAACCATTGCTGGGCGGCAAGGGGGCAAACCTGGCGGAGATGACCCGCATCGGCCTGCCCGTCCCGCCGGGCTTCACGATCACGACCGAAGTCTGCACCTACTATTACGCTCACAACAGAAGTTATCCAAAGGAAATGTGGCCGCAGGTCAAGGCCGGCATTGCCAATACCGAGAAGCTGCTGGGCAAGCGATTCGGCGACGTTGAGAAACCGCTGCTGGTCGCCGTGCGATCCGGGGCGCGGGATTCGATGCCCGGCATGATGGACACGATATTGAACCTGGGCCTCAACGATCAAACGGTCATCGCGCTGGAAAAGGCCAGCGGCAACCCGCGCTTCGCATGGGATTGTTACCGCCGGTTCATCCAGATGTACGGCGATGTGGTCATGGGGGTGCAAAAGGCGGCGGGCGAAGACCACGAACCATTTGAGATGGTCATTGAGCGGCTCAAGAAGGAGATTTTCCCCGGCCAGGAGCACGTCGAAGACACGCGCATCGACGCCGCCGGACTGCAGGAATTGGTCAAGCGCTTCAAGGGCCTGATTAAACAGCGCACGGGCCAGGAATTTCCGACCGATCCCTGGAAACAATTGGAAGGCGCCATCGGCGCGGTATTTGGCTCGTGGATGAATGATCGGGCCATCGTCTATCGGCGCAAATACAACATCCCCTCCGATTGGGGCACCGCCGTCAACGTGCAGTCGATGGTCTTCGGGAACACCGGCGACAAGTCCGGTTCGGGGGTCGCCTTCACGCGCAACCCCGCCTCCGGCGAGAAGGTCTTTTACGGAGAATTCCTCATCAACGCGCAGGGCGAGGACGTGGTCGCCGGCGTGCGCACGCCCAAGCCGGTGGCCGAATTGGCGAAAATCATGCCCCAGGCCGCCAAGGAACTGGAACAGGTTCGCCAGACATTGGAAAGCCATTTCCGCGACGTGCAGGACTTTGAGTTCACCATCGAGGACGGCAAAGTCTTCATGCTCCAGACCCGCAACGGCAAGCGCACCGGCCTGGCCGCCATCCGCTTCGCCGTCGAAATGGAGAAGGAAGGATTGATCTCGTGGGAGGAGGCCGTGCAACGGGTGCCCGCCGAACAATTGGACCAGGTGCTGGCGCCAGTCTTTGACCGCGCCGCCATCAAGTCCGCCAAGTGCATTGCCAGGGGACTGCCCGCCGGACCCGGCGCCGCCACCGGACGGGTCTATTTCAATGCCGAGCGGGTTGTCGAGGCGGCGCACAAAGGGCAGAAGGTGCTGCTGGCGCGCATCGAGACGTCGCCGGAAGACTTGCGCGGCATGATCGCCGCCGAAGGCATCCTCACCGCCCGTGGCGGCGTCAGCTCGCACGCGGCGCTGGTGGCCCGACAGATGGGCAAGGTCTGCGTCTGCGGCGCCAGCGAGTTGCAGATCGATTATCAGGCGCGCACGCTGACCGTCAGCGGCCAGACGTTCAAGGAAGGGGATTTTCTCTCCATTGACGGCACCTCCGGCGAAGTCTATGCGGGCGAATTGAAAACCGCTCCGTCGGAAATCATCCAGGTCCTCATCGCCAAGACGCTGCCGGCCAAGGACAGCCGCACCTTCCAGTATTACGCGCAGTTGATGAAGTGGTGCGACAAGGCCACGCGCATGCACGTGCGCACCAACGCCGATTCCCCGGAACAGGTCGCCCACGCCCTCGCCTTTGGGGCCATCGGCATCGGTCTGTGCCGGACGGAGCACATGTTCTTCGAGGGAAATCGTATTGACGCGATGCGCGAAATGATCCTGGCGGACAATCTGGAAGACCGCAAGAAGGCGCTGGCCAAATTGCTGCCCTACCAGCGCGGGGATTTCGTGGGCATCTTCCGGGAACTCAAGGGGATGCCGGCGACCATTCGCACGCTGGATCCGCCGCTGCACGAGTTTCTCCCCCACGAGGGGACCGCGCAGAAGGACCTGGCCGCGAAAATGGGCGTGCCGGTGGAGAAAATCTCCAAGCGCGTCAACGAACTTCACGAATTCAACCCGATGCTGGGCCTTCGCGGCTGCCGGTTGGGCATTGTGTTTCCGGAAATCACCGAGATGCAAACCCGCGCCATCATCGAGGCCGCCGTCCAGGTCCAAAAGGAGGGCATCCCGGTCAAGCCCGAGATTATGATTGTGCTGGTCGGCTTTCCCAAGGAACTGCAGTTGCAATTGGAGGTCGTCAATCGCACCGCCAAACAGGTGCAGGAAGAGACCAAGACCAAGGTCAAATACATGGTGGGCACGATGATCGAAATTCCGCGCGGGGCGCTGGTGGCCGACCAGATCGCCAAGGACGCCGAGTTCTTCAGCTTCGGCACCAACGACCTGACCCAGACGTGCCTGGGCATGAGCCGCGACGACTCGGGCCATTTCCTGCCCCGCTACCAGGAACAGGAGATTGTCAAACAGAATCCGTTTGCCACCATTGACCAGGAGGGTGTTGGCGGCCTGGTCAAAATCGCCGTTGAACTGGGGCGCAAGACCCGGCCCGACATCAAGCTGGGGATTTGCGGCGAACACGGCGGAGACCCGGCGAGCGTCAAATTCTGTCATCGCACCGGCTTGACCTACGTCAGTTGCTCGCCCTTCCGCGTGCCCATCGCCCGCCTGGCCGCGGCCCAAGCCGCGCTGGAGGAAAAGGCCAAGGCGAAGAAGAAGTAACAGGCGCGGACCTTCCGTATTCCACCCGGACGTCGAACCCAGCGGTTTGGCGTCCGGGTGATTTCCTTTCGAGCCGTTGCACGTCGATTCGACGGACGGAGGAGTACTGCCGTATATAGTTTGTGAAGAATGGAAAAATTAGTGTTAATAGTTGAAAAGTTGGCCTAATGGCGCTGGCGGTGGATTGGGCCTAGGCGGCGGGCGCAAGAGGTTGATGGACAGAGGCATAGGCGGGCAGTGGCGTGGGTCCAGGTGGATGGCCAAGAGCGATTGATGACCTTCTTGACCAATCACCTGACCTTGAGCCCGGAGAGCATGGTGGAGTTGTATCGGTGCCGCTGGCAGATTGAAGTGTTTTTCAAGCAGATCAAGCAGACCTTGCGGTTGGCCGACTTTCTGGGGACCAGCGCCCATGCGGTGCGGTGGCAGATTTGGATGGCGTTGTTGGTCTATCTGTTACTGCGATACCTGGCCTTTCTGTCGGACTGGTCGCATAGCTTCAGCCGGCTCTTTGCCGTCGTGCGCATCTGCCTGTGGCGTAAGTGGGACTTACTCGGGCTGTTGGCGCGCTATGGGACAGCCGGGGGCAGCTTTTGCTATCTGGGGCGGCCGGAGCAGGCGTTTTTCCCAGGGTTTGTCTAAACCTATGGGAGAGCCGACTGCCTCAACGTCGATTCAACCTATGCCACGGGTGAAAATGGGCTGAAATTCTTAAAGTCGATCCGCCGTGGACCGTTCAGTTCCCCAGGAAAACGGGGGGATCACGGTCCAATTTTGCAGTCCGTGGGATGCCAGTGTCATTGAAGTGCCCTTGGTCAGCGGCCTTGGTCACCGCTATGCCCGCCAAGCTGCCTGAAACTGAGCCCTCACCCGAAATGCCCCGCTGAAGACAACTGCCTACCCTGGTATCCAAGATTCGGTCTATTGTGGTCCAGGATCCTTCCCGCCGAGAAAGTTGACCTCCCGGCCGCAGCGATAAGGATCAACCTTCCGTGATTCCTTCTGCACGAATTCCACAACCCGTTCCATCTCACTCATAGGAACGAAAAATAGACCTCCAATTTCCCAAGGTGGACGGTTTGCCGCTGGTTTGGAGTTTTCGCTACCCATAGGGGGTGATTTCAGGAAAGAAGGGGTTGCGAATGTCCGAAACGATCACCCCCAGGATTTGACTGCGGCCCATGGAGAGATTGCGGGCGGAGAGGTTGGGGGAGCAGCCCAACTGTTTGACAGCGTCGAAAACCCGGTTCCGGGTTTGAGGAATGATGCGGTGACGATGTGTTTCGTTGAGCACGAAGGAGACGGTGGCGACGGAAAGGCCGTTGCGCCGGGCTACATCCCGGATATTTGGTATCTTTTAGATCGCCGCCGCCCCCGGAAGCGACCTCACCTTGCGGAGACCACGCTTCTTGACCGTGGCATGGGATGGTCTTTCCGGAGCCACGGCAAGTTGTTTGACACACTTTTACGCCAGCTTCATTTGGCGTCCGTCAATAACCAGCTTGGTGTCCATCGGCCGAATAAACGCTCCACCATAGGCGAGTTCTTTTCCCATCCGGTGCCTCCCCTGGGGGGCCTTCGGACTCAAGATCAAACTGGTTAGTGGTGATGAACTGAACGCCACCGTCAAGGCGGGCAATGTCTCCTCCATGTTTATCGTGCAAAGGGCCGATTCCCTCGCCGCCAGGGGGGGTGGAAAGCGGGGTGGACGGGTAATTTGCACCGTCGTTGAACTCGAAGACGCCAGATCCAGGGGGATTCTCGTCAGGTTCCCAAAAGAGGTAGCATGTTGGACTCCAGATGGCGCTTACCTTGGTGGTTTGGTCCGCATTGTTCGCGGGAAAACCGGAGGCGGCGCCATCCATCACGTAGCTGCAAAGCGTGTTGGCGCGGTTTTTATAGGCAAGCGCACCCGTATAGGCCGCCACATCCACCGGGCAAAGATAACTTTTTGGTTGGCCTGTATAGGGCCACCAAGCTCCGCCTCTGTACGCAAGGGTTAGATTTTTCTCATAAAGGGGATTTATGGCTATATTGGGGATTGCCCCGTTGCACGTATAAAGCCACCCTACCGCGGGTTGGCCATTCGGGGCTTCCACCACATTGCCGCCGTCCCAGTTGCAAAAGGCGAGCCAATCCTTGTTGTCGCTGACGTACATGGCACTGGCGGCCCCCAGTTGTTTTTGATTGTTGATGCATTGTGTCTTGAGGCCTTGTTGTTTGGCAAAAGACAGGGCTGGAAGCAAAATCGACGCAAGGATGGCAATAACCGCAATTACCACCAGCAGCTCAATCAATGTAAAACCGGGGTGCGCTTCGCGCATTTTACTGGAATGGCAGACCATTGTTATCTCCTAAATAGATCATTATTATTTTTGCGTCACAAAAAGGAAGGAGCGCATTCATTTTAAAACACGCTCCTTCCATGGAATGGCGTTTACTGTGTCTGAATTTTGTAGAACATTTGCGGGGCTGAGGGCGTCAGAACATAGGGAGACGGCGACGTATTAGTCGTCCACGGACCCGGCAGCGTGGGTGCTTGCAGGAGGGTACCCGCCGACCACTGCAACTGCACCTGGCCTGAAGCCAGCTTTTGAACGTTCAACGTGACTGGGGCAGCCCCTGCCAAGCTCAAGCCCAGATCAAATGCGTTGTCCCATGTGAATTGAGGACTGGCGTATTCCAATGGACCGCCAGCCGTCGGAACCAGCGCGAGTTGGCCGCCGACGTAAAGATCGCCACTGACATTGGCTACATTGTCCCAGCCGTTGTCGTAGCTTTGCGAGTGGTCTCTGCCGAATGAATAGGCATAAGTGGCATTAGGCGCCAACGCAAAATTCAAGCCAGTCCATTCCACCCAATCCGTCAGATTTGCGGAGCCCAACACAAAATTGGTTTCGGATTCATAGATTCCATACAAGGTCGCGCTCGCGGTGGTGTTGTTGACGCTATAAATGCGCAAGAAATAGGCTTGGCCCGTGGCTGGGAGGCCGCCACCGTTGCCCGCCAGAGCAATGTATGCGTTGGTGAGAATGTATCCTTGCGGATTACCGCCGGTGGTGAAGGTCTGGCCGGGAGGCGTAGAATTGTCGAAATAATAATTTAAAGTGCCGCCGCCTTGAGCGGGTGGAGAATTTGCTCCTGTAGCATCGGTTAATTGGTAAATATCATAGGGTCCAGGCGTGGGCGTGGTTGTGCCGGCGTCGATCAAATTGGCAGTCGAAGTGCCTGGAATAAAAGTCAGGGTGACCACCGAGCTGGTTGCCGTGCCGGAAGAGTTGGAGACGATAACGTCATAGTTATAAATGCCCGGAGCCCAGCCCGATGTATTCAAGACCACATTCGAGGCATTAATCGAAGGAATGTTGGTAAGGGTTTCGCCGCTGCCGCCATCCGTTTGCCAGATATAGCTCAAAGGCGCCGCGCCGAAAGCGCTTTCGCTGAGAGTGAACTGCGCGCCGGTATAAGCGGACCAATACCCGAATGGCGAGATTTGAATGCCATTGGCATAGGGCTGTTGAATGGGTGGCGCTCCAATGGCCGTCAGTTCGATGTCAAACATGGCGGAGTTATTGGTCACGGGATCGTAGATGATCGAGCCGTCAGTTGGATTTATCATACAAAGCTCACCGCCCTGATAATTGGGGGTCGCGCTTGTTTGAAGGCCGCACCAATTGCCGGCGTCATTCGAGATAGCGAGAGAGTAGGCGTAAGTTGTGTTGGGCGCCAACTGCACGTTCAGACCGGTCCATTCCAGCCAGTCGCCATCATTTGCAAACGCAAAATTGTTGTCCCCGTATGCTTGCAGCAACACTGCCCTGGCAGGCGTAATGTTGTAAATATACAAGTAATAACCTTGAGGATTGTTTATTCCGGACTCGCTGCCGCCGGCCGGACCTGTCGCAAACTGGAGGGAAGTGAGCAAGTATCCCTGCGCATTGGCGCCGGTGGTGAAGGTCTGGCTGGCCTTGGCCGGGTTGTTGTCATAGTAATTCAAGGTGTCGCCAGTGCCGCCACCGGTGAGTTGGCTGATGCTCAGGTAATACGGTGACGATGAATTGGTATCGCCCTCGTCGATGAGTGTGGCTGATTCCGTAGGGTAGCTGACGGTCAAGGTGATAACAGCGCTGGTGGCCGCCTGGCCAAGAGTATTGCTGACCGCCAAATCATACTGAAAGAGACCGCGGCTTGCCGTGTTGACGACGAGATTTGTGGCTGTGGCTCCAGGAATATTGGTGAGTGATCCGCCGGAGCCGCCATCGGTTTGCCATTGATAGAAGAATGGCGGCGCGCCCAGCACCGAACCTGCGGCAAAAGTCACCGCCGTGCCATTGCTCACGGCATTAACGGGGGGCGTTACATAAACATTACCCGGTGTGACCATGGCGCACGGATTGACAACCAAAGAGGTGATAGGAGCCAGGCCGACGTCAAAATCGGCTTGCCAGCCGGGTTGAGAAGGAAAGTTGTTAGTCACGAGTTCGCCCCCGCCACTTGGAATGAGGACGGCCTGGCCGTTGGTGTAAAGATCAGTACCGGCGGTGTCTTCGGCCCCAAACAATTCCCAGCCCACTCCGGTATTCAGAACCGTGAAGGCGTATGTTGTGTTGGGCAAGAGTCCAGCGCCAAGATTAGTCCACTCCAGCCAGTCGTACTGGTTGTAGGTGAAAGGTTGCGATATGTAGGTTGCGAGCAAAGTTGCATTTGAATGTGCCGTGTCATATTGATAAAGGAAGAGGTCCCATTTTTGGGGGGTGGTGTTAATGTTGTCCCCGGCGCCCGAATACATAAGGAAGTACACGCTAGTCAGGGTATATCCTGTTGAATTGGCGCCCGTTGTGAAGATTTCTCCGGGATTGCCCCACTGACCGCCGTTTGAGTAATAGTTTACGCCGGGCGGCTCTCCCGGGCTGGGAGTGGTTTCATCCGTCATCGAAACATCGTACGGTCCGGGAGTTGGGGCGGCTCCATCCAAGTCGATGAGAGGGGGCGATGGTTGGGCATGGAGTGTGGTAGCAGACATCAAACTGAATGCGGCGGCCGCGGCTGAGGCGAATAGGATGCGTTTCATAGATGGGTATCTGAATTAGCGGTTGAATTTGGGCGTTTCTGTCATTGTCGGAGTGTTTTTGGTGGTTGGGGCGACGCACCGGCTTGACGCGGCTTTGTGCTCCAATCGGCTCCTCCCCGGCGCATCAATCTGATAGCAAAAGAGCAAGCGTTTGCCGCTCTGGGCGTTAGAATTGCTTCAATGATCGACCGAGGATTCATACCACTAGAATAGCGATTTTGGCGGGGCCGTCATGTCACCTGTTTCTATGATGCCTGCACGCGGGACGGATCAGGCGGGTTTGTTTGCCAAACAATGATGGGACGACTGTAGAGAAGTGATGAAGCAGAAGGACGCCCAGGCGCCTGCTGACCGCAAGTCATTTAAGGGGGCGCTGAACCGAGACAAAGGAGGGTTTATTGTAACGGGCCACGGCTTCGGCGCGGGACCGAACGTGGAGTTTCTCATAGATGCGCCGAGCGTGGGTGTTGACCGTGCTCATCGTGATACCGAGGATTTCGCAGACTTCTTTGTAGAGGTGCCCACGGGTGAGGAGTTCGAGCACCTCTCGCTCGCGGGCGGACAGGCTGCGCGTCTCCGGGGTTTCCGTCCACTGGGACTGGAAGGCCTGGACGACCTTCCTCGCAATATAACCGGTCATGGGCGATCCGCCGGTTCTGATCTGCTCGAGCGCGGCAATCAATTCCTCACGCCGTGTTCGCTTCAACAAGTATCCAATCGCCCCGGCTGCAAGGGCTTGAAAAATGTGCTCCGAGTCCTCATAAACGGTGAGCATGACAAACTGCGTTTTCGGCAGCATGGCCTTGAGACGGCCCACACACTCGACGCCGTTGAGTCCGGGAAGATTGATGTCCACCAGGACGATGTCTGGTTTTCTGGCGGGCAGGTCCGCCAGGGCGCTTTCGGCGCTGCCATGGTCGCTGGCACACCGAAAGCCCGGCGCGGTGTTCACCCACCGGACCAGGATGCCCCGCACCTCGGCGTCGTCCTCGATTATCGAAACCGCCACATTCAAAGCGTCCATTTCATATCATTCGGCTGGCGAGTTGTCGTGTCGCTAGTATCTATGATTCCGGGAGCGGCGTTTGAGTTGGCAGCCTGAATTGCACCTTGGTACCCCTGCCGGCCTCGCTCTGCACGTCGCAGCGGCCACCGATTTCC
>Ga0326727_10026040_pt1 | contig 10900 bp, 11 predicted proteins | sample MB2enrmetagenome_FD_207643 | JGI IMG/M metagenome (GOLD analysis project Ga0326727, IMG submission 207643) | Lab enriched peat soil microbial communities from McLean, Ithaca, NY, United States - MB29MY | ecosystem: Environmental > Terrestrial > Soil > Wetlands > Peat | place: USA: New York... | reverse complement strand
TGGAACAACGGAAAATCTTTATGGTGTCTGGGGAAGTTCTCCAAACAATGTTTTTGCAGTGGGAAATGGGGGCACTATCTTGCGCTGGGATGGCAAGACGTGGAGTAGTGTTTCCAGCGGGGTGACATCTAATCTTATAAAGGTCTGGGGCAGTTCGGCATCTGATGTCTTTGTTGTAGGCGATTCCGGCACTATCTTGCATTATTCGGGATCCTAACTAACTCCCATAATTGCTCGAACGGGACATCACAGCTTAGAAACAACATAAGCAGACACTATGAACGGATTGTGTTCCTATTTACGTAATCGTTATCGATTTCGAGACACGCTAGGAGTGTGTCCGAGTAATACTTGTACTGAGCATGGTTGACCCCCAATTTTGTCTTCTTCTAGGATCGACTGACCAATTACTCGGACAGGCTTCTAGCAAGGTCGTGGAAAGTTTACAAGATAGTCCAACAGACAAATTGTTTGGCGAATTTTAAACAAAGAATCTAGCAACAGTCTGCGCACTCGGCACGATTGTGACGTTTGCACCGGCAATGGAAATGACATTGTTGCTCCCATCTGCGGCCACGGCAAAAGTTATCATTTCTCCGACACTTGTATGACTGAAACATTAGCATGAACTAAAACCGAATCGGCCGCTGGTGAAATATTAGTTGCCGTTGGCTGATGACTGGCGTGGTCATTTACCATGACATAGGCTAAAGCGATAATATCCACGTAGAAAAAATAACTGAATAAGCTGCGCCATGCGAAAAATAGAGGTATTGTGGCTAAAATAATTCCGGTTTGGGGATAGCGTGGGCAATATTTGAAATACCAGATGACCGCTGCGATAAAGGCGATACCTTCTAAAATGGTAAACGGCAAAGGTGATTGAATGTTCAAAAGGCTGCTAGTAACTAATGTTATTAAACCGCTGCCCAACGGAAACATTTTATCAGTCATCGGCGACATTATTGAAAAAAGCCAAATCTTCGGGTCGTTTATTACAAAGGGCAGATTGGTGACAACGAATATGCCGGCAACTAAAAACAATACCGCCATAAGTTTTTTTACACCTTGGGCTTTAAACACTAAGATGAAATAAAAAGGAAGGAAGAACCAGGCTGTCTGTTTGGTAGCGACTGCCAGTCCCATACAAATTGCAGATAACCATAAATTTTTGTTGATCGCTAACCACGCAACCATCAGAAACGGAAAGCATAAATTACCGAGTTCCCCACCATCGGCGAGACTATTCCATAGTTCGAGGCTGATTAACACGACTCCCATAAATAAGAACCGTTTCTCTTTTGGAATAACCCACAAAGCATAAGCAAGCCCCGCTAAGAAAAAAATTGCGTACACAACTCTGATATCTTTTATTCCTAGAAAGATGAACGGTGCGGGTAGTAAAAAGGACGCTGCGGGATAGCAGACTCGCGATTCTAATTCAGTGGGAATCAGATAAGGGTGATGAATCGCCTTATTCCATACCAGTTCCAGTTGACTATCCTGAGGAGCAGGAAAAACTTTGGAAAGAGATCCAGCCCTTAGGGGCGTGACCCTGTCGTAACTGGCATTGTATTTCGATAGTGCCTGGATGATATTAGACCGGGCGTAAGGGTTCTGTCCATGAAGTAGGCTCTCCACCGCTTGTTGAGACAAAGCCGAAGCATCGTTATATTTGTAACCGTCTTCAACCTCCATTAAAAGTTGATGAAAATCGCCGGAAATGTTCTGATTATTTATCAAACCCGGGATTACGCTGATTATTATTGCAGCTTCGGATAGCCCAATTAATAGGAGCAATATAAATATAATTAATGCTCCTCGCTTCAGTTGTTTGGTGTGTTTAGCAAGCGCAATATTTGTTTTAGGCAGTATAGCTGTAAAAATTGTTATGAACCATAATGCCAATACTACGGTTCCGGCAACGGGGAAAATGGGATTATTCAGAGCGAAACCCAACTCAGAAATCGCCACAGAGAGTAATAAAATCAATACAGTAAAGTAAAATAACAGCGTTCGGGGAGTAGCAAAGGAAACAAGTTCTTTTATTTTCATTAAATCTATAGTCTGTAAAAACTTAACTCAAAAACGAAGTTAATCAACAAGCCGATTACCTTCGTATGTATTAGCTTTATTTTAATTTTTTTAAAAAATTCGTATATTAAGGGGGTATTATTGGAGTGACAGTTATAGTAGAAGTAGCATGCACTACTGTTAAACTCACACGTGGACTAGTTACTCCTGAAAGGGTTGCCGTAATATCGCTCGTCCCGATGGCAACAGCCTTAACCAAGCCACTCGAATTTATCGTGGCCACACTGAGGTTGGAACTGACCCAGTTTACCTCATTACCAATGTCTTCATCTGAACCGTCTGAGTACAGTCCAATGGCATAAAAATATTGGCTCAATCCAACCGATAAATTAGGAGATGGGTTGGGAGATATCTGAATGGATTTTAACGTTGGTGTGGTTGTCGTCGACGAACAAGATGCTATACCCAAGGTTAAAGTAGTAATTAGCCCGGCAACGATGCAAAAGCCCATAGATCGTAATTTTCTTTTCATAATGGTTTGCGCCCCTATCCTTGGATTGTTTAAAGGATTCCGTCTCACCCAATAGTTATAATCATAATTATAGATTATAGTATCGATGCGGAGAAATCAAAAGTTAAACAACGAATGAAATTGTCATTAGGTGTGAGGCATTTGATAATAAAATTTAACAACCACGATCGTTTCATCGTGTCTGATTCTAGAAAATTTAAATTCTTTCCCAATTTTAAGTTGTTAGGCACTTTTGATACATAGAATCATGATATAATCATTGCGATGAAGAAAATGCTGCAAACCGATCGTATTGTTATTGTGATCGGATGTGTTTGTTTATTTGGTGCGTTATTTTTGCCGACAAAAAAAGAGCTACCAGATCAAATTTTAGCCTTCGTTCTGTTCGTTATTTTGTTTATTCGTTATTTTATTTTTTTTCATAACGATCAAAAAAAATGCATTCCAGAATGTCCAAGGAGCTTAGAAGCAACACAAATCTTATTGGAATTGGCTGACGAAATGGATGTAAATCTTCGTCAAGCAAAGCCTCTTGAGGTCCCTGTACAATTTAATGGAGCACGATGTGATGGGAAAAAAGTGGAGCTAGGGAGCTCTCTTCTTTACGGACTTGATAATGCTGCTTTAAAAGGGGTTTTGGCTCACGAACTTGGTCATATCAAAAAAAACCATTCTTTTAAAATAAGGCTATCATATCTGTTATTTTTACCCGCTTTGATATCTTTGCGATTTTCAATGATGTCAAAATACGCATTCGTTATAGCAGCACTACTAATTCTAGTGGGAATTATGGTGTGGTCTTTACTTTCTTGGAATCGTGAGTTCGAAGCTGATGCTGAGGGAGCCAAGATCGTTGGGCTAGAAACAATGGCTCATGCGCTCGAAGAATGTAGTAAATTTATTTACAGACCTGGAGGAACTCTCGAACATCCTTCTTTTAAAAACAGGATATTACATCTATCACCCGGTTACATGTTTAGTTTGTAATGACCATGTTTAACATCGTATCCTTCGCTCAGAGCAAACACGATGTTTGGTTCGTGTTTGTAGAAGTGCTTTCCTGCTATAATGAGTTCATGGATAGAGAAGAGCTGATGGAAGAATTGATAGATTCTTCTGTTTTACAAAAGCAATTTTTCGCTGTTCTTCATGAACATGCAATTCACCGTAAACCCGGCACCGAAGCTATACTTGATAGTCAATCTCCAGCATATATAGAATATTCTACGGCAATAAAAAAGATGTTTGGACACAATCCCAATTCCGAACAAATCATTCTATTTCAACTTGAATTAATCCAAATATTTCTCCAAATGCTCGCTGAAAATAATCGGGCAATCCTGTCGGTGATGCTAACATACGGAATCGAATAAACAAGCCCAAAAAAGATAAATTCAAATCGTAAAAATCTAGCATTTCAAGTCCTATTTCTAATTGTGGGTTGGGATGCGAATTCCAGGTTCCATTTTATTTGAGAAAATCGCCCGACGGCAAAAGCTAAAATCCCCAAGGCCAAGCCACAAACAATGTCCAGGACATAATGCTGCTTTGTCAACAACGCAGACGTCAAAATAAGCAACGTGGCAACTATCCAAATTGGCCTGTAATTAGGCTTCCAACGGGTAAGATAGAGAAAAGACAATACACTGTAAAACGTATGCCCGCTCGGAGCTGCATTATAGGCTCTGTCAGTTTTATATATCATTACGAGCACCTTTGAAAATAAATCTGTGGAAGTAATCGCCGGTCGAGTAACAAACGTGGGGAAAATCAGATAAACAAAGTAACTTAGTAACGTTGCTATCAATATGGAAACTGCGTAGGCCTCAAATTCCCCAGGTTTTACTCTAAGGGCAGCCCAAATTGGGAAGACAATAAACAGAATATCCGCGAGCAGATATGGAACTACCGCTGGAGGATATAAGGGGATCAACTTATCAATGGGTAACGATAACTGTACCCCGCTGTTGGCCAAACGGTTAACAGGAAAATACAACGCTAAAACTATTAAGATAATTACCAGCCACAATAGCCTTCGTCGAGCCATCAATATCCTTTATCGTCAAATGATCTGTATTATTCCACGATCAGACTAACAAACTTATTCTTTTTTAAGTCAAAAAGACCCTTTTCGCAAATCCGCAAAAAAGGAATAGAAGGAGTCGCCAATATCTGCAAACTCATATGGAAATCCGATAAAGTTGTTCCGAGTTTTTGGGCAGCAAACTGAATATCGTCATATTTTCTTGCAATAATTTCCATTGATTTGTCGCTAAACAATCCGGCTATTGGCAGCGGCAATTCTTGGATGACCTTATTTTCGGCGCAAACCACGGTCCCTCCCTGTAATTCTCGTATTCTGTTTACTGCCAGTGCCATATCTACGTTGTTTTCTCCTACTACGATAATGTGTGCGCAATCCCAGGCAGAACTTGTCGCTATCGCCCCCTTCCTTAATCCGAAACCCCTAATAAAACCGACTGAGAATGCACCCGGTTCCCAGTATCGATCAATGACTGCTACCTTTAGAATATTTTCCTTGACACTGGTTTCAAGCAAGCCATTATTCACGGTAAAAGGCAGGACAACTTCTCTTGTGACAAGATCAGATACCTGGTCAATCACCCTGACACTCACGGAACGTTGTTTGTCCGTCTGGATATTAAAATCATTTTCCGACCAATCATTCAATAGACGCACGGTATGTTTAAAAGATTGTGGAAATGAAGCATCTCTTGCCTTTGCGACCACTTGTCCTTTTTCAAAAGCTATCTGTCCGTTAATAATCACAGTCTCCGCTTTGATATTCTGCAAATCAGGAATAATTACGATGTCGGCCAGTTTACCTGGTGCCATGCCGCCAATGAAATTAAGCCCGAAATGTCTGGCGACGTTTATCGATGCCATCTGAATCGCTGATACCGGACTAAAACCATAGTTAATCGCTTTTTGTACAATAAAGTCCATATACCCATCATTGACTAATTGCCTTGGATCGACGCCATCAGCAGAGACCCCAAGTAAATTCTTGTCAATGTTCAAGTCTTTAATTCCGGATGTTTCTTTTAAATCTTTCCTTACTTCCCCTTCCCGTATCGGAACAAATACTCCGATTTTCAGTCTTTCAAGAACTTCTTCGACATTAGTCGACTCATGGCATGAAGAGATGCCTGTCGAGAAAAATGCTTGGAGCTTGTGGTCTCTCGCCCCAGCTGCATGGCCATCAACTTGTTTCCCGCTATTTATGGTTGCGGCAATTGTATCAAGTAAACGGGGATGATTTTCATTTACCTGCGCCCAGGATACTTCACCAAGACCGACAACATCTTTTTGGCGAAGGAGTCTTTTTAATTCTAAAGGAGAGAGTGCACAGTTTTCTTCTGCTGAAGGACTGACACAAATAATCGGTGGAATTGTGAAAAAGAATCTGACAGGCTGGTTGCGACACATTTTTATAAATTCAACAATTCCTTTATGACCAAGCAAGGAGCCTATAGCAGCCGTTTCTGTGATTATTGTGGTCGTACTTCCCTTGATAGCATAATTAACAAGTTCACCGACAAGATACTGTTCATCCGAATGTGTGTGTACGTCGATTAAGCCGGGAATAAGCGTTTTGCCCTCTGCATTGATTATCTTTGTTTCTGGACCAAAAGATGAGCTTACTGCTTTATTTCCCACATAAGCGATATGATTTCCCTTGATTAGAACAGTTTGCTTGGGCATCAGCTCACCGGTGTAAACGTTGACAACTTCTCCATTAATTATAGCTAAATCGGCTGCATTTTCTCCGAGAGCCGCCTTCATCACTTGTGTCATTTTATCTGTATTTGTCGAGAAATCGGAAACAGTCATGTCTCCCTCCATTGGTCACAGTTTTCAATATCATAGTCCAACTATAACAAAAATTAGGTGTTGGAAGGAAGACACTATTAAGGGATAATGTCTTATTGTCCGTAATTGGTATCAAACTTGTCATAATCCGTCACTCGTGCTAGAATTGGCGTAATTTGATTTTGTCTTGGAAGGGGTATCAAATGACATCATCTCCAATCCATGATTATATCGAGGCGCTGGATAAAGAACTCACTGCCGGCAATACAACTGAACACACTCACCGTACCGCTCTTAAAATCCTATTTCAATCTCTCGTTCCTATGGTTATCGCCACGAACGAACCCCAGCATATTACCGCTATAGGAGCGCCAGATTTCCGTATTATCAAAAATAAGCTTGCCATCGGGTATGTGGAATGTAAGGACATCGGTAAAGACCTTGATGAAGCACTTGAGACAGACCAGCTAAAGCGTTATTTACACTCTTTCCACAATTTATTATTGACTGACTATCTTGAGTTTCGCTGGTATGTCAATGGCGAACTACGCTTGAAAATAAATCTTGGGACACTAGTAAAAAACAAGGTTAAACAAGACAAGGACAGTCTCCAGGATGTGGTTGACGGGCTGACCGCGTTTCTGAATAACGAACCGGAACCTATCGGCAATCCCAAGGAACTTGCTGGACATATGGCGCGGCTGGCACACATGATTCGTGAAATTATCATCAACGCTTTGAAAAAAGAGCTGGTTACCGGTAGTCTTCATGCCCAATGGCAGGCTTTCCGGGAAAATCTCATTCCCGATCTTTCGATTGAGCAATTTGCCGATATGTATGCCCAGACTATTGCCTACGGGCTTTTTGCCGCCCGCTGTGAGACGGATAACGGTAAGGATTTCACCCGACAACAAGCCTCCTATCTTATCCCCAAAACGAACCCTTTCTTACGTAAACTCTTTAATTACATCGCCGGGCCTGAATTGGATGGGAGTATTACCTGGGCGGTGGACGACCTATCTCAAATATTGGCATGGGCTGATATGGAGGCGGTGCTGAAAGATTTCGGTACAAGCACCGGGAAAGCAGACCCAGTAGTGCATTTCTATGAAACGTTCCTCAAAGAGTATGACCCTAAAACCAGAGAAATGCGCGGTGTTTACTATACTCCGCTGCCGGTAGTTTCATATATTGTGCGCTCTATTGACCATATTCTGAAAACGAGTTTTGAAAAACCGCAGGGTTTAGCCGAACCCAGCGTGCTTATTCTTGACCCGGCGGTAGGTACGGCGACGTTTCTATATATGGTGATGCAGGAGATTCATGAGGCGATTATTAAGCAAGGGCAAACAGGCACATGGGATGAATACGTAGCCAAAAAACTCCTGCCTCGACTCTTTGGTTTTGAGATTTTAATGGCCCCTTATGCGATTGCCCATCTCAAGCTGGGGAGGTTACTCAAAGAAACCGGCTATCAGTTCCAAACTGACCAGCGGCTAGGTATTTACCTGACAAACACTCTTGAGGAGGCGATAAGGCATTCCGATACTATTTTTGCCCAATGGATAACCGAAGAAGCCGATGCCGCTGCTGATGTCAAAAAGACGAAACCGATTATGGTCGTATTAGGGAATCCCCCTTATTCTGTTAGTTCAACTAATAAAGGAAAGCATATTGAAGTTTTAATGGACAGTTATAAATTAGCTGTACGTTCAGAACGTAATATCCAACCCCTTTCGGATGACTATTTAAAGTTTATACGGTTTGCCCATGATAGGATTGAACGCACTGGTTACGGTATTATCGGGATCATTACAAATAATTCATATTTATCAGGTTTAATTCATCGCGGAATGCGTGAAGAACTATTAAAGAGCTTTGATGAAATATTTGTACTAAATTTGCATGGAAATGCGCTTCTTCAAGAAAAAACTCCCGATGGCAATCCAGATAAGAATGTATTCGATATCAGAGTGGGGGTAGCGATAGTCTTGTTTATTAAAAGACCTAATTTCTCAAAACCTGGACAAATATATTATGCTGATTTATTGGGTGACAGAGACACTAAGTATGATTATCTGGCTAGCAACAATATAAAAACTACAAAATGGGAGAAACTCATTCCAATTGACCCTACGTATTTTTTTATACCCATGGATGTTACTTTAGCCGATGAATATAAAAATAATTGGGACATCTCAAATATTTTTAGGTTAAATAGTTCTGGTATCAAAACGCACCATGATGATTTGGTTGTGGATTTTGATGAAATGACGCTAAGAGATAGAATTACTGCATTTCAAAACTCAGAACTCAGTGATAAGGAGATTAAAGAAAAATTTAGACTAGCGGATAATAAAGGTTGGAATGTTGCAAAGGCGCGCAAGGAAATTCAGCAAGATAAAGATTGGGAAAAAGCTTTTACCCAGTGTTTATATCGTCCATTTGACATTCGGTTTCTTTTTTACCATAAATCAGTTGTTGAGAGAGACCGTTTCGAAGTGATGTTTCATATTTTGAAAAAGAACAACTTAGGATTAATAACATTGAGGTCAAATGGCTCAGGTAACGATTTTGTAATGTTATGTACAAATACTCTAATTGAAAAAGGATCATTGCCGCGCAGTAACTATTCGTTGTTTCCCGTTTACTTGTATCCGTCTGCAGGCGAGATGAAGTTTGGGGAAGGTCGCCACCCTAACCTGAATCCTGATTTTACCAAAGCATTTTCAGAAAAGTTGGGTTTGAAATTTATTGAAGATGGCAAAGGTGATTTGCAGGACACCTTTAGTCCGGAAGATATCTTTGATTATGCTTATGCCGTTTTCTATTCTCCGGAATATCGCTCCCGCTACGCGGAATTTCTGAAAATTGATTTCCCTCATTTACCCCTAACCTCAAACAAAACTCTATTCAAATTGTTGGCGGAAAAGGGTGCAGTTCTCGTGTCTTTACATCTCATGGAATCGCCTTTATTAAGCCCTCCCATCACCAAATACGAGGTTAAAGGTGAACACTCGGTGGATAAAGTCGTCTACGATGAGAAAATGCATCGTGTCTCCATCAACAAGACCCAGTATTTTGACGCTGTCCCACATGAAGTTTGGAATTTTCACATCGGAGGCTATCAGGTCTGCGAGAAGTGGCTCAAAGACCGGAAAGGCAGAAAACTAACTATCGATGATATAGACCACTACCAGAAAATTGTTATGGCCCTGAAAGAAACAATCTGTCTTATGAGTGAGATAGATGAAACGATTGAAGGACACGGCGGCTGGCCCGCGGCGTTTGAATAGAAATGTTATTGTCCTAACCTACACAATCAGGTCATGGTGTCTGGTATTTGATCTCCCATTAATTACTATTCGTCTCTATTACCGATCTGAATGTAACTTACAAACTCCATTAATTGTATAATTGTCTTATTATGAGTAGTGAAGAGAAAAGAGTTGTTGTCATCGGTTTAGGTGTTGCCATACTTATCGTGGTGATGCAAGCTTGGCTGAATCATTAGGTCTGATTTCTTTATTTTACCATTGCGGACAAAGGGTAAAAAATCCCTTCCCGGGTAAACTGAATGCATAAAATGAAAACTGAGAAAGAAGACATCGCGGTAATGTTGGATTGTCTCCAAGAGCTATTTAATGAATATGGAGATGCGGTTACGCCGACACTACTAGTGGAGCGGATGGAAAGAAAATTGCATAGGCAATTGCGTATGCATGTTGTCGCCCATCAATATACATCTTTGGGGTTTGTTACCAAAAGGTTTAATGCACAACAAAAATACTGTATTCTCCCTGATCCCAAACTTTTAGCGGAACGAATGTCTCAATTTTGTAAGATCAATAAGATGAATAGATTTGACAACTAATGACCGGAGTCTGTATCGAGCCAAGCAAAAAGATATGGTGGCTTTATTGGATGCCCTTCAGGAATTATTTCAGGAAAGTGGAGACGAAGTTACACCAAAACAGCTTAAAGGGAGGATGGAACAAAAACTCCACACTCAAGTTCCCCTTCACCTCGTCGTTTCTGCATACACATCGTTGGGCTTTGTTTCAAGAAAAGCGAGAAAGCATGGTGAAGAACGTTTTATTATTCCCAATCCTGCGCTGCTGGTAGAAAGACGAGCCCAATTCTTAAGAGTTGATATATCATCTAACAAGTGAACAAAGGTTTAATTTGTGTCATTCCACCTACATCCGCACTTTTCGCAGCAAAAACCGACAGCTGTCCGGTATTTTCTACTACTGCCGCAGTTTGGGCATCTGTTAAATAAATATCTTAATCTTGCTTTGAACACACGGTACTCCTTAGAAAATCATAATGGCCGAATCTTTTAAAGAGCCAAAATCAACAATATTTTAAGCCCTGAGTTTCTCAAATTAGTGACCTGAACCAAGTTTTTGGAGCAAATTCTGGACTGATTGCGGAATAATCTCTTTTGCTGGATATTCTCGAGCATTGATAATCACCACACCTGATCTAATAGGCCGT
>Ga0326727_10026039_pt1 | contig 10901 bp, 5 predicted proteins | sample MB2enrmetagenome_FD_207643 | JGI IMG/M metagenome (GOLD analysis project Ga0326727, IMG submission 207643) | Lab enriched peat soil microbial communities from McLean, Ithaca, NY, United States - MB29MY | ecosystem: Environmental > Terrestrial > Soil > Wetlands > Peat | place: USA: New York... | reverse complement strand
CATGGCGAGTAACCTCACCAATCAAGTGCGCAACATCGCCGAAGTCACCACCGCCGTCGCCAAGGGCGACCTGTCGCGCAAGATCACGGTCGACGTGCAGGGAGAAATTCTGGCGCTCAAGAACACCATCAACACGATGGTCGATCAGCTCAACGCGTTCGCCAGCGAAGTGACGCGCGTGGCCCGCGAAGTCGGCTCGGAAGGAAAGCTTGGCGGCCAGGCGGATGTGAAAGGCGTCGGCGGTGTCTGGAAAGATCTGACCGACTCCGTGAATACCATGGGCGGCAACCTGACCAACCAGGTCCGCAACATCGCCGAAGTCACCACTGCCGTCGCGACCGGCGACCTCTCGCGCAAGATCACCGTCGACGTGCGCGGCGAAATTCTCGAGCTCAAGAACACCATCAATACGATGGTCGACCAACTTAATGCTTTCGCCTCGGAAGTGACCCGCGTGGCGCGCGAAGTCGGTACCGAAGGTAAGCTCGGCGGCCAGGCGCAGGTGCGCGGCGTGGCCGGTACGTGGAAAGATCTCACGGACAGCGTCAACTCGATGGCGAGCAACCTTACCGATCAGGTGCGTAACATTGCGGCCGTCACCACGGCTGTTGCTAACGGAAACCTCTCGCGCAAAATCACGGTGGACGCGCGCGGCGAAATTCTGGAGCTCAAGAACACCATCAACACCATGGTCGATCAGCTCAACTCTTTCGCTTCGGAAGTGACGCGCGTGGCCCGCGAAGTCGGCACCGACGGTAAACTCGGCGGCCAGGCCGATGTGCGTGGTGTCGCGGGAACGTGGAAAGATCTCACCGATAACGTCAACTTCATGGCGTCGAACCTGACTACGCAGGTGCGCGGTATTGCCAAGGTGGTTACTGCCGTAGCCAACGGAGATCTCAAGCGCAAACTGGTCCTTGAGACCAAAGGCGAAATCGCCGAGCTCGCCGACACCATCAACGAAATGATCGACACGCTGGCGGTCTTCGCGGATCAGGTAACCACTGTGGCGCGCGAAGTTGGCATTGAAGGTAAGCTCGGCGGTCAGGCGCGCGTGCCCGGTACCGCCGGAATCTGGCGCGATCTCACTAACAACGTGAATCAGCTCGCGGCCAACCTCACCACTCAGGTGCGCGCCATCGCCGACGTAGCCACGGCTGTGACCAAGGGCGACCTGACCCGCAGTATCGCGGTCGAAGCGCAGGGCGAAGTGGCGTCGCTCAAGGACAACATCAATCAGATGATCGGCAACCTGGCCGAAACCACCCGCAAGAATACCGATCAGGATTGGCTCAAGACCAACATCGCAAAATTCACCAGCATGGTGCAGGGCCAGCGCGATCTGCTCACCGTGGCCCAGTTGCTGCTCTCCGAACTGACGCCGCTGGTCAGCGCGCAGCACGGCACGTTCTACATCTCCGAAGCCTCGGAAGAGTCGCCTGTCCTCAAGCTCACCGCCGCCTACGCCTACACCGAACGCAACGGCATTCCACGCCAATTTCAATTCGGCGAAGGATTGATCGGCGAATGCGCGCGCCGCAAGGAACGCATTCTGCTGGGCAACGTTCCCGGCGATTACGTCAAGATCAGCTCCAGCCTGGGCGACGGCACGCCGGTCAATCTGATCGTTCTGCCCGTGCTTTTCGAAGGCGAAGTCAAAGCGGTGGTGGAACTGGCGTCGATGTACCAGTTCAGCGATATCCATCTTGCCTTCCTCGATCAGCTTACGAAGAGCATCGGAATCGTGCTCAATACCATCGCCGCTACCATGCGTACGGACGAGCTGCTCAAACAATCGCAGGCGCTCGCCGAGCAGTTGCAGCAAACTAACGAAGAGCTCAAGGAAAAGGCGCAACTGCTGGCCGAGCAGAAGACGGAAGTCGAACAGAAAAACAAGGAAGTGGAGCAGGCCAAAGTAGCTCTGGAAGACAAAGCGGAACAGCTGGCTCTCACGTCGAAATATAAGTCGGAGTTCCTCGCCAACATGTCGCATGAATTGCGCACGCCGCTCAACAACCTGCTGATCCTGGCGCGCATGCTCAGCGAAAATGCCGACCAGAACCTGAGTCTCAAGCAGGTCAAATATGCGGAAACAATTCACTCGTCGGGCACGGATCTGCTGGCGCTGATCAACGACATCCTCGATCTGGCGAAGATCGAATCGGGCAAGATGGACGTGGAACTCGGCACGGTGAGTTTTGCGGTGCTCGAAGAATATGTTTCACGAACTTTCCGGCACGTCGCCGACGGCAAGGGTCTGGATTTCAGCATCGAAGTGGATCCCGCCATCGGGCCCACCATGCACACCGACGCCAAGCGTTTGCAGCAGGTGCTCAAGAACCTCATCTCCAACGCGCTGAAGTTTACTTCGAAGGGTGTGGTGAGCCTGAAGGTGGAGAAGGCCGTATCGGGATGGAGCGCGCGGCATCCCGTGCTGAATCGCGCCAAGACGGTGGTGGCATTTTCCGTCACGGACAGCGGCATCGGCATCCCGCTCGAAAAGCAACAGATCATCTTCGAAGCCTTCCAGCAGGCCGATGGAACCACCAGCCGCCGTTATGGCGGAACGGGCCTGGGGCTTTCCATCAGCCGTGAATTGACGCGTCTCCTGGGCGGTGAAATTCGTCTGCAAAGCCAGCCTGGCCACGGCAGCACCTTTACTTTGTACCTGCCTCAAACCTACAGTTCGCCCGCCTTTGCGCCGCGCACCGAGGCTCGCGAGGAGGAGTCGATGGCAGCGGTGGCGATGGCCGCGCATTCGCACACGGCCAATCTCGACGTGATTTTGCCGACGCCGCGCACCAGCGTTCCTACGGTGATTGAAACGGTTACCATCGACGACGACCGCAATACCATTCAGGCGGGCGATGCGGTGCTGTTGATCGTCGAAGACGATGTGACGTTTGCGCGCATTCTGGTGGACCTGGCGCATGAAAGAAACCTGAAGGCGCTGGTAGCTCTGCGCGGGGCTACGGCGCTGGCGCTCGCGCGCGAATTCAAGCCCGGGGCCATCACGCTCGACATCATGCTTCCGGACATGGCGGGTTGGACCATCCTCGACCGGCTGAAGCACGATCCGGATACGCGCCACATTCCCGGCGATGAAAACCGGCGCCGCGGATTGGCTCTGGGCGCCATGACGTTCCTCGAAAAAACCACCAGCCGCGATTCGCTGGCCGCTACCTTCACCACCATCCAGCACTCTATCGAGCCGCGCACACGCAAGATGCTTTTGATATCGAGCGACCCGCTTACTATGCAGCATGCGCTCGAACTCCTGGAGGGTCCGGATGTGGAGATCCAGACCGTGTCGAGCGGCCGGGAAGCTTTGGGACTCACTTTCCACGACTACTTCGATTGCGTGATTATCGATTTGCAGGTTCCGGGCGAAGAATCCGCCATGAAGGTGATCGAGGACATTCACAAACAGACTGCGCCTCATATGATGCCCTGCATCCTGTACGGCACGCGGCCGCTGACGGAACAGGAGGATATCGAGCTTCGTTGGGCCGCTCGCTCGGGCGCCGTACGATATGCGCCTACGCCGGAGCGCCTGCTGGACGAAACCACGCTGATGTCGCATCGCGACGAAAAAGGCCTCTCGGAAAAGCAGAGGGAAATGTTGACTGCTCTGCGCCAGACGGATGCCACGCTGGCGGGCCGCAAGGTGCTGGTGGTCGACGACGATCTGCGCAATATTTTCGCGCTTACCAGCGTGCTCGAACATCACGATCTGCAGGTTGTGCACGCGGAGAACGGCCGCGCCGGTATCGAACAGCTGGAACGTTCGCCCGACGTCGATGTGGTCCTGATGGACATAATGATGCCGGAGATGGATGGCTACCAGACGATGCGGGCCATCCGCAAAATCCCGCAGTTCCGCACTCTCCCCATCATTGCCCTCACCGCCAAGGCCATGAAGGGCGATCGCGATAAATGCATCGAGGCCGGCGCTTCGGATTACGTGACGAAGCCCGTGGACCTCGAACAGCTGTTCAGCGTGATGCGCGTATGGGTTTCAAGTTCACGGGAACGCAGCGAAGGGGCCGGTGATTAACCATGGCTGCGGCCCCGGCCAGACTGGATCGATCCAGAATCGCGAAGACGGAAAGTGACGCGGTCAAACTGCTTCTGGTGGACGATAGCCCGGAAAATCTGATCGCGCTGGAGGCGACGCTGGATGCCCCGGGCCAGCAGTTAGTGAAGGCTACGTCGGGTATCGAAGCACTTCGTTATTTACTGGAGGACGATTTCGCGGCCATCCTGCTCGACGTTCGGATGCCTGACATGGATGGCTTTGAAACGGCAACTCTGATTCGAAGCCGGAAGCGATCGCGCAACACGCCGATTCTGTTTCTGACCGGTTATAAGAACGAGGAGCACCTTTTTCGCGGTTACGATCTGGGGGCCGTCGATTTTCTTTTTAAACCGATCGTCCCGGAAGTTCTGCAGTCGAAGGTAGCCGTGTTTGTGGAGCTGAGCAGGAATTCGATTCTGCTGAGGCGCCAGGCGGAAGAACTGCGGCGCGCCGAGGCGAGCATGCGTGCGGTTCTCGAAGCGGCTCCGGAGGCGATGATTATTTTCGATGGCGAACATCGTGTGCGATCCGTAAACACGGCAGCCGAGGTCCTGTTCGGGCATACAAGGAGCGAACTCATCGGCCGATCCATGGCGGAACTTTCGCCCGAATGGTCGAGCGCGAAATGGGGCGAGCCGAACGAGCTGATCTGCGCGACGAAAACCGGCAAAGCGTTTCCCGCCGAAGTCAGTCTGAGTCCGGTGGAAACGGGCGAGCCGGGAATTGTGGTTTCCGTGATTCGCGACATCACACGGCGCAAACTCGAAAAGGAGAACTCGTTGCGCATCACGCTCGAGCTGGAACGCCAGGTAGCCGAGCGCACGCGCGAACTAACCATCGATATCGCGGAGCGCAAACGCGCGGAGCAGGCGTTGCGGGAGAGCGAGCAGCGCCTTCGCGTGGCTATCGATGCGGCGCAGCTGGGTCTGTGGAGCATCGATCTGGAAAAGGGCCTGATGCAGCTTTCCTCGCTGACCGCGCAGATGCTGAATCAGCCAACGGGCGTCACCTCGATTTCGCTGGCTGAATGGAAAGATCAGCTTCATGCGGAGGATCGTGCGCGGGCGGCGGCCGAGATGGAGCGATGCATCGGCGAGCTTTGCGATTACGAAAGCGAGTACCGTGTACAGCATCCCGATGGCTCGCTGCGCTGGATTTTTGCGCGGGGACAGCCTTTTGCGGAAGCCGACCGGCCCGTCCGCATTGTGGGAGTGGCGCAGGACATTACGCACCGGAGGCTGGCGGAAGAGGCCGACCGCCATCGTCAGAAACTGGAGAGCCTGGGCATCCTCGCGGGAGGCATTGCGCACGACTTCAACAATCTGTTGACGGGCATACTGGGGAACGCCAGTCTGCTGCTCGAAAGCGCCAGCGAGAATTCCTTTGAGCATCAATCGCTGGAGAATCTAGTGGGCGCGGCCGAGCGCGCGGCGGAGTTGACGCGGCAGATGCTGGCGTACTCGGGGCGCGGCAAATTCGTCAATTGGCCGATTTCAATCGGCGACGAAGCGCGCGAGATCGCCACGCTGGTGCGTGCTTCGATTCCCAAACACGTGCGGGTGCAGTTCGATCTGGAAGACGGCGCTCCGCAGGTGGAAGGCGATAAGAGCCAGATTCAGCAACTGCTGATGAACCTTGTGATCAATGCCGCCGAAGCCATTGGGCCGGAGGGCGGCACGGTTCGCATATCCACCCACTGCGAGCGGCTCGCAAAGACGACCAGTGGTTTCTATCCCGCGGAAGATTTGCCGGCGGGAAATTATCTGGTTCTCGAAGTTCATGACGATGGCCACGGCATGACGGAAGCCACCAGGGCGCGCATTTTCGATCCATTTTTTACGACCAAGTTTACGGGCCGGGGACTGGGGCTGGCAGCAGTGCTTGGAATTGTGCGCGGGCATCGCGGAGGGATCACGGTCGATAGCGCTCCAGGCGCCGGCACCTCGTTTCGAATCTATCTGCCCGCTAATGAGAAGGAGGGTGCGGCGGATGTCGACAAGAAAGAACAAACACCCACTGCGATTCACGGTGAGGGCACGGTCCTCGTGGTGGACGATGAGCCGATGGTCCGCGGCCTGGTCAAGAGTTGCCTCGAGCGGTATGGTTATCGTGTTTTGCCGGCGCAGGATGGCCAGGAGGCGATGACGTTGTTCAGTGCCGATCCCGGCGCGATATCGCTGGTGCTGCTGGATCTGGCGATGCCCGGCATGGGCGGCGAAGAAACCCTGCGGCAACTCCTGGCAATACGGCCCGAGGTTAATGTTATTGCGTCGAGCGGATACAGTGAGCTCGAGGCGATAGAACGATTTGGCGAGGGGCTGGCCGGGTTTCTGCAAAAACCTTACAGCGTGCGGCAACTGACTATGAAGGTGCTGTCGGTGCTGCAGAAGCCGCTTGCTTCGGCAGCGGCTCAGGTTCAGCGAATAGGGCTTGTCCCAGGAGGGCGCGTTGCCGATGGGATCGCCGTGGATGACGACTTCAACGCGGCGGTTATCACTGGCGTTGGGACCGAACGGCTGTGTGTTGCCAAGGCCACGGGTCGTGATCCGATCCGGTTGCAGCCCTGCCAGGATCAGCGCATCCTTTACGGCAGCAGCACGCTCCAGAGCGATGCGTTCGGCGGAGGGCTCTGCCGAATCGCTGTTGCCATCGACCTCGATGGTCAATCCTCGCTGAGACATCACGGTGGCGGCTACGTGCGCCAGACTGGATGTGGTGGAGGCCGTCAGGGCGGTTCCGCGGAAATCCGAATCGGGTACGGTGACGATCAGACCGCGCGCGGTATCGAGAGCTTCAAGCGGACCGTTGAGCTGCGCCATCAAGCGAGCGCGCAGGGTCATTTGCGCTTTGTGGCCGGAATCGTCCGGCTGAGTTTGGACGACCACTTCACGCTCGACCACCATGGCGGGTGGAGCGACCGCGGCGGCATTGGCACGAGCTTCCGCCTGGATGCGGGCATTCTCGGCTGCCACGGCTTGCGCCTGGGCATCGGCCGCTTGCGACTGCGCGCGCTGCGCATCGGCTTCGGCCTGAAGGCGTAATTGCTGTTGGCGCTCGGCTTCGCCGCGGGCGGCGGCAAGTTCCGCATCATGCTTTCGCGCCACGGTCAGAGTGCGTGCATCTTCGGCCGTCTGCGCGGCCTGGCGAGCCGCCGTTATGATGGCGGTCTTACCTGCGCGGTCGGACTGGAGTTGCCGCGCAGCCTCGTATTGCGCGCGGGCCTTCTTGAACACGTCGGGCGCATATTGAGCAGCCCCCTGCGCCTCGGCGATCTGCACGGCGTTCTGCGCCTGGTACAACTCGACGGTCTCTTCGTACTCCGTCATGGAAACTTTGGGGCCCGTCGCGCCGAGGCCTGCAGGTACGTTATAGGTGTAGGTGCCTCGTGGCATAAGCTCGTAGTGCGCCTGAATCGGTTCCGTCGTGCCTATGGTGTCGGGACGAACCTGATTTTCAAGGACGACAACGTCGCTGGGAGAATGCACCGCCGCATATGGCTCGGCCGTCACGATGAGGCCGAAGGCCTGCAAATCGCTGGTCACTCGCGTGTGCCCTTTGTCCGATCCGTTGGCGAGCACTTCGCCGAGATTTTTCGCATGGCCCTCAGGCGTTATGGCCCAGAGGACGTAGGTCAGATACTCGGCGCCGAACTGCTGCGCGGGCGCGAGGTGTTCAAAGTGAGCGTCGATTTCGGTGCGGCCGGCTTTCGATTCGACGGTCGCTTCGCCTTTGGCGGACGGCAGTAATACGGTGCCGCGGAAATCAATTTGGGTGGGACCGCTGCGGTATTGATAGTTGACCGCACTGACGGTGCGGCCGATCACGGTCACCTTGTAGATAGGGACGGAGCCGGATTGCGCCCCGCCAGGAGTGGCGAATAAATAAGTACAGAGAATAACGAAGCTTATGGAAATAGCTGTTCTGGGATACATGGGCAACCCTCCAACGAAGTCGGGTGATGCAAACGCATCGCCAGATTAACGAGACAGTTCGGCGATCTGCCGCCGTACGCCTGGCGCTTCGGGGGCGTCGGGATGTTGTTTCAGAAAGCTGCGCAGGGCTTCGAGGGCAGAGCGCCGATCGCCACGCTGGAGATAGATCCCGGCGAGGGGCAACTGAGGGTGGGAGAAATGGGCGGGGTCGATGCGGATGGCGATCTTCAGATACTTCTCGGCCCGATCCGGATCGTGCAGAGCGAGATATGTGAGACCCAGTTGCGAGTTGGCGAGCGCATTGTTGGGCCGGCGCTCGACGGCGCGCAGATTATATGGCAGGGCTTCTTTGGGGCGCTCGAGATTGAGCAGAACACCGCCCAGATTGACGAGCGGTTCGAAGGCGTCTGGATCGGCGTCGAGCGCTTGGCGGAAGTTGGTCTCGGCATCGCTGTAGCGGCGCGTCTGATACGCGATGGTACCCAGTTGATTCCATGCGGCCGCGAATTGCGGTGCAAACTCGACGGCGCGGTGCAGACGGCCGGAGGCGCAATCGGAATCGCCGCGGGAGAGGCAGCGCTGGGCTTCGTCGTATTCCTTTCTCGCGCGATCCGGGACGGAGAGCAGAGTGGCAGACACGGTGGCTCCGGTTGTGCGCGCGCCGTCGGACTCGAGATGGCTGGCGTCGATGCGGAGGACGAGATCGAGATGCCCTTTCGAATCCACCGTGCCTGGGGTCAGTTCGACGGTTTGCACTGCCTCACCTCGGGCCGGTGTCGTGATGACCAGGGTGTAAGTGCCGGAGGGCAGTTTATGGAAGCGGAAGCGGCCGTCGGCACTGCTGGCGGTGGAGCTTTCGAAAGGGGCCGTGGCGCCGTGCAGATAAATGGAGACGGCTGCTGGCGGATCGATGCGCCCCGTTAGTTCATAGGCGGATACGAACAGCATGCGGGTGAGTCCGTCAGTTGGACGGCATCAGAACTTCGAGCTCGTCGTGGATCTGCATTTCTTCGGTGTAGAAATACTGAGCCACGAAGAGACGTCCGATCTGCGCGGCAAATTGAATTCCTCCGTCTTTTTTGGTGATCTCCACCTTGCGGGGAAACAGATAAACGATGGTTGCCTTACCGTAATCATGACGTATGATCTCGACGCGCGATGGTTTCAGATCCTTCTTCCGATAGCGACGCAAAGAGGCGAGGCCCTTGAATTCGGCGGCCAGGTTGTAGCGTTTAGGGAGGGGAATGCCGTAGACGGCGATGGCGTAATCGTCGCCGGGCAGCATGGGAGCGTCCGTTTGGCCGGCCTTCTGCTCCGCCATGCGCACCGGAAGCGCGCTTTCCCAACGAACGGCGACGGGATCGGGAGAGGGCTTCTCGTGAGCGCGGGCGACAGCCTCTTCTTCGGTCTGGCCGCCGAAGATGCCAATCACGGCGCCGAACCCGACCCCTTTTGCGATGCCCTCATTCATCATCCCGCCATCGCGGCGCTCAAAGGCACTCAGGTCGCGCAGCCAGTGGGGCGTAACGTACTTGACCCATGGAGAATCGGCGAGGATTTGTTTCGCGTCTTCCGCATTCCATTGGGAAACAGGTTTGGCCTTCCAGGCAGGATCCGCCGCGAACAGCAAAACGGCGGCGCAGGGAAGCAGGAGCATTCGCAACATACGTTCTAGTGTCCTTGTGAGTCAGTGGGCAGCAGGACTTCCAGTTCGTCCTTGATCTGCATCTCGCTCGTGTAGAAATATTGCGACACAAAGAGGTGGCCGATCTGCGCGACGAACTCGATGCCTCCGTCCTTCTTGCCGATTTCGGTGGAGCGCGGGAAAAGGTAGACGATGTTATCGGTGCCGTCGACCTGGGGCAGGATCTGAACTTTCGACGGCTTGAAATCCTTCTTGTTCAGCCGCCGCAGATAGGCAATGCCCTTGAGTTCGGTGGCCAGATGCATCCGCGAGCGGGGCGCTTCAATGCCGTAGACTACGATGGCGTAATCGTCGGTGGTTAGTGCGGGCATATCGAACTCACCGATCAGCTTTTCGGCGGCCCGCACGGGGATGGCGCTCTCCCAACGGATCGCCACGCCGGGGGGAAGGGGCTTTTGGTGGGCCCGCTTAATCGCCTCGGCCGCCCGGCGCGGTCCTAAAATTCCCGTGCCTGCGATGCCGACACCATGGCCAATCCCCTCGTCCCAGTCTCCGCCGTCGCGGCGCTGGTCGGGACTCTTGTCAGGCAGATTCTCAGGGGTTACGTACCTGACCCACGGGGAATCGGTGAGCAGCTGCTTCGCGTCTTCTTCAGTCCACTGCGAGACCGGCTTGTTCTTCCACGAAGGATCGGCGGCGAATAGAAAGACGGCGGCGAGAGGAAGCAGGCACCAGGGGAGTGTGCGACGCATACTCCATTCTAATGCAGAGGTGCAGCGGGCAGATCGGAAATCTGCCCCACTCGCTTGCGGAAGCCTGGGGTGAAATACTGCTTTTGGGCCGGGTCGACAACCATGGCCTCGACGCCTTCCTGCCGTGCCAGGGCGAGACCCTTCTCGGGACCCAGAATGAAGATACCTTTCGCCAGCACAACACCTTGTTCCGCGGTCTTCGCCAGCACGCTGACCGAGATGGATGCGGTGGCGGGCCATCCGGTGCGTGGGTCGATGATGTGGTGGTAGCGGACGCCGTTGACAATGCGAAAGCGCTCGTAATCGCCGGAGGTGACCAGCGCCATGCCGGAGACATTCGCCACACCGAGGATCTGGCCATGCTCGCGGCGCGGGTCCTGAATGCCAAGACGCCAGGCTTCCCCATTGAGCGACCCGTTACGCGTGCCGGAGACCAGAATATCGCCTCCGCCATCGACCATTGAGTCCGTGAAGCCGGCTGCGGCGAGCACGTG
>Ga0326727_10026038_pt1 | contig 10901 bp, 8 predicted proteins | sample MB2enrmetagenome_FD_207643 | JGI IMG/M metagenome (GOLD analysis project Ga0326727, IMG submission 207643) | Lab enriched peat soil microbial communities from McLean, Ithaca, NY, United States - MB29MY | ecosystem: Environmental > Terrestrial > Soil > Wetlands > Peat | place: USA: New York... | reverse complement strand
GTAGTCGATCGGCTTCAGCAGGCGCTGGGCTTCCACCAGTTCGTAGAAAACCTCCTGGAGAAGATCTTCCACATCGGCTTCGTTCGGCACCCGCTTGCGGATGAAACTGCGCAGCCGGGACCGTTCTTCGGCGATGACTTCGGAGATTTGCCGGTCTTGCTCCATCGTCGAGATCATCTTTCAACGCCCCATCCATTCCTGTAGACGAACGGCGGCAGAAGATATTGTAGAGTCTTGAATCCGCGCAACCGGGCGCGCGCCGAATGTCTCGATCTTTCTATACGGAAGAGAGTCCGGAGCAATGGCCCTCGCGGTCAGTGGCGCAAGCAGTCCATGCCACGTTTCCAGCGCTGGCTTCCCCCGCATCGAGGATCGGCGATTTCGCGTGGACCGAGAATCCTCCGGGCGAGATGGGCGTTTGCGAGTATTCGTCCGCAGAGGATGTCCGGACAGACATTTTGCGGACAAGGTCACAATCGTCCACCGGTTAGAATCAGAATCACTGCCAATGTGGAGATTGCCCCATGAATAGCCGATCAATCCTTCTTGATCTGCTCACTCCCACTTCGGCCAACATCAGAATTCGGATGCATCAGCCTACGGCTCAGCTGAGTTTGTGTGCCAGAATTTGCACCAGCCAGCACTAATTCACTGTGGTCGGGTCCATCAATGCTCCCGCAAACAGCAGCGCTCCGGTAGCGTTCTCCCGCACCAGAAAAACAAACGGCCGGTTGAGAACTAAGTGAAAGGAATCCGGTGCCATAATGAGACCGGCAGGAATCACGCCTACGACTGTCTCCGCATCCGCATGAATCCCGTGCTTGTCGGCGGTGAAGTCAATTGTCTGCCCAATATCGGTCACTTGCGCCACCGGCTTATCAACAGTGCCCTTCGGACCGTAACGCAAATCGCGTCGCACCACACCTTCCAGGTTCTCGAAGATATCCCTGACGCCCATCGCCTTCAGTGTGCTCTCAAGGCGCATCGTCGCGCGGACGGTAAAGATAGGCATTGAGACTGAACCGAGCGATGGCTTCATTGATTTCTGCGCGTCGGGTTCGGCGGCCAGAACTTCCTCCAATTCGCGAATCTTCATCCCTTCACGCGGCAGCACCGCAATCATCGAAACCCGGCCACAAGGCAGCGCCACGGCTTCAAAGCGGTCGGTCTTCAAGTACTCCAGGTTTTCGAGGACGCTATCCACACGCTGGGCCATTAGACTCTGGCCCGCCTCTGTGCGAAATTCTCCGGGATGTGGGACGCTTTCCATAAAGAGCTCTTCCCAGGTCTGGCGGAGGTGTGTCCCCGATGAAAGCCAGACTTGGTCCAGCGGCGAGACCTCGGGAATTCGGCCAGTCTCACCGCGACTCGTCCGCAGATCTTCTGCCGTCGGCTGCCGGTCGCCTACATCCACCAGTTCCAGCCCAAACTGCTCCTTCGCGCTCCGCACAAACCAACGCTCAAGCAGCGGCGGCTCAGTCTTCTTCGAGCGATAGAGTAGCCGGTTTGCAATCCAAAGCGATTCGCCTTCCCATGGCTGCTCCTTCGGCTGCTTCGCGCCCGGCGGCAATTGCTTCACCTTGGGCGGCTCCATCGCCGCCAGCATCATTTTGCTCGGAATACCGGGTTGTATGCCGCTTTCCCAGCCAAAAACCTGCTGAAGCTGTTCCCGCGTTTCCTTTCGCCAACTGTTGGCCTCGATTGCGCTCAACAGAATCGTAAGCGAAAGCGGCGCAACCACCGCATTCATCTCCGGAGTGTCCGCATGGCTCTCCGCTAGCAGCCTGAGCCCGAACCTGTCGTTGCCGCGCAAAAACTGCTGCAATGACTCTCCGGGCTGAACCTGCGCCGCCGCCCATGGTTGTAAGGCGAACGGAAACAGAAGCGTTGTAACGAGCAAGAAAGCTTTTGATTGCATGCCAAGAGCATACCGCATCCTCTCCGATTGCCGAAGGAAGAGTTCTTCGATCAAATTGCGGTCAAACTCGATACTGGAGGGCTACAGGTGGGCAGCTCGGATCAAGCATATTTGCCTGCACTTGAGTTCCCTGGGAGGCAAGTGAGGAAACGAGTCGCCGGCGGTTGGCCGCTAGCAAAACCGGAATGTCGCCCAGTGTTCTTCGAAATGCCCACAATCGAATCTCAGTTGGTGAGAACAGCCCAGCTCGCTCGACAAAGCCGCAATATCGATCCCTGTCTCCGAGTTCCTGCCGTGTGGCCAGCCGCTCAGACGCCCGGCCCGTTGCCAACGGTTGGCGCGGCGCGGCGAGCGTCGGCCCCGGTGCTAGACTGAGGACTGTCCATGGCCGCCTCTCATCCTTCCCATTCGCCCCATTCGTCGCAGCCCGCCGCCTCCGCCGCCGAGGCGCGAACCGCGCTGCTGAAGCGCGCCGCGCGCGCCGCCATGGATTATCTCGAAGGCGTCGATGCGCGCGGGGTTGCGCCCACGCCGGAGGCGGTTGCGGCGCTGAGCGCGCTGCGCGGACCGCTGCCGCCGGGGCCAACCAATGCGGAAGCGGTTCTGCACCTCCTCGATACCTATGGCTCTCCGGCTACGGTAGCCAAGAACAATGGGCGATTCTTCGGATTTGTGAACGGGGGCTGTTTGCCCACGGCGCTGGCGGCGGCGTGGCTGGTGACCGCGTGGGACCAGAACGCGGCCTTCTTTGTGCAGTCGCCGACGGCCATTGTGCTGGAGGAGATTGCGCTGGAATGGGTGCGGCAACTGCTGGGCCTGCCGGAGGGAACGGGCGGCGCGGTGGTGACCGGTGCCACGATGGCCAACTTTACGGCTCTCGCCGCGGCGCGCCATGCCCTGCTCGCTCGCGCCGGATGGGACGTGGAGGCCGACGGCCTCTTTGGCGCGCCGCCGATCACGGTGGTGGTGGGCGCGGAGGCTCATGCCTCTGTCACCAAGGCGCTGGGGCTGCTGGGGTTGGGCCGGAAGCGCGTGGTGCGCGTGCCGGTGGACGGGCAGGGACGGATGAGGGCCGATGCGCTGCCCGCAATGGACGGCCGGACCATTCTCTGTTTGCAGGCCGGCAACGTGAATACGGGCGCCTTCGATGCGGCGGCGGCGATCTGCCCCGTGGCGCGCGCGGTTGGGGCCTGGATTCACGTAGATGGAGCCTTCGGGCTGTGGGCCGCGGCCTCGCCCAAGTACCGGCGTCTGACCAAGGGCTTCGAGCAGGCCGACTCCTGGGCCACCGATGCCCACAAGTGGCCCAATATCGGCTACGACTGCGGCATTGCGCTGGTAGGGGAGCCTGAGGCGCTGCGGGCGGCGATGTCGATTCAGGCGTCGTATCTGGCTCTCGGAGAGCATCGCGAGCCTTCCGACTACAACCCGGAACTTTCGCGGCGGGCGCGCGGCGTGGAGCTGTGGGCCGGCTTGCGGTCGCTGGGGTGGTCGGGCATGGCGGAGATTGTGGAGCGCACCTCGAGCCACGCGCGCCGCTTTGCCGCCGGGCTCAAAGCCGCCGGCTTCCAGGTGCTGAACGAGGTGGTCATCAACCAGGTTCTGGTCTCCTTCGGCACGCCGGAGCGGACGCTGCGCACGATTGCCCGCCTTCAGGCGGAAGGGACCTGCTGGTGCGGGCCGACCGTGTGGCAGGGGCAGACGGCGATGCGCATCTCCGTCTCGTCCTGGGCCACAACCAGGGAAGATGTGGAGCGCAGCCTGGCAGCGATGCTGAAAGCGGCGGAGGAGTAGCGGCGGGACGGCGTTTCGTGCCGTGCTTGACAGACGCCGCGTCGGGTATCAGGCTGGTCTCATGCATCGTGTGCAGCGTGTCGCCTCTGTCGCCGCTCTAGTGTTCGCGGTTCTTGCGTTCGCCGTTCCTTTTGCTCATTCGCTTGAAAAGCAACCTGCCTCGGTTTACCACGCGCGGCGCGTAGCGCTGGGGGCAAAGCTGCGCGGCGGCGTGGCGGTGCTGTTTGCCGCCGAGGAGCCGCAACTGGACTTCATGCCCTATCGCCAGGATTCGGATTTTTACTACCTGACCGGTTGGAACGAGCCGGGAGCGGCGCTGCTGGTTGTGGGCGATGCGCCGCAAGCGCCGGCGCCGCGCCGGTACAGCGAGATACTCTTCCTGCCCACGCGCGACCTGCGCATGGAAAAGTACACCGGGGCCAAGCTCGATGCTTCCTCGCCGGGGGTTGCCGAGGCCGCGGGGGTGGACGCGGTGGAGGCGATGACGGAGTTGCCGGAGGCGCTGAACCGGCTGATCGCCGCCGACCGGCATCTGGCGGGAAGCGTGTGGGCGCAGCCCGGTGCTCCGCAGGCCAAGGCGCTGCTCGATTTCACCGCGGCCACGCTGGGGATGGACGCCGGCGATTCGCCACATGACGTGACCGGGCTGACGCGGCAGTTGCGGGCGGTGAAGGACGATGGGGAGATTGCGCTGCTGCGCAAGGCTGCCGATGCCTCGATAGCCGGACAGCGGGCGATGATGCGGGCCGTGAAACCGGGCATCACCGAGCGTGCGCTGGCCGGCGGGATGACCGCCGTGTGGATGGAGAGCGGCTGCGAGCGGGCCAGCTACGCGCCCATCGTGGGCTCCGGGATCAACTCGACGGTGCTGCACTACGCGGAGAACACGCGGACGCTCGCGGATGGCGACATTCTGCTGGTGGATGCGGCCTGCGAGTACTCCATGTACGCCTCCGACATTACCCGGACGGTGCCCGTGAACGGCCGCTTCACCCCGCGCCAGCGGGAGATTTACAACATCGTGCTGGGGGCGCAGCAGGCGGCCATCGACGCCTTTGTGGCCGGCAAATCCAAGATCAACGATCGCGACCGGCACGACCCGGATTCCCTCGACAATGCGGCCTACAACTACATCAACACCCACGGCAAAGACCTGCACGGGCAGCCGCTGGGCCAGTATTGGCTGCACGGCCTCGGGCACCTGGTGGGCATCGACGTTCACGATCCCGCGGAATATCCGGCCCTGCTCAAGCCGGGGATGGTCTTCACCATCGAGCCGGGCGTATACATTCCCGAGGAGAAGCTGGGGGTGCGCATCGAGTGCGTCTTCCTGGTGGGCGCCGACGGCAAGCTCATCGACCTGGTGGCCGCGCTGCCGCATACGGCCGAGGATGTGGAAGCGGCGATGCAGGCGAAGTGAGCGGCCAATGGACCCGCGCGACGAGATGGAACCCGATAAACTGGAGATGCTGGCGCAAGCCTTTCGTGAACAGCTTCTGGCTTGCCTGGAAGAGTGCGCGCGCGGCCGCCGGGGGCTGTTTTCCAGCTACGAGCAACTGGGCGGCGAGGCCGGCGATCAGGCGTGGCCCGAGGCGGAGCGGCTGCGCGAGCTGGCTTTGGCGTTGCAGGGGGTTTTCTTGCAGCAGGAACAGCGGGATGCGCTGTGCGATGAGTTTCTCGACCTGTGTACCATCCACGGCGAGAGCCATCCCGGAGAACGGAAGCTGGCGCGGGCGTTTCTAGAGCGGATCGAGCAGGGCGAAGTGGGAACGAGTCCGGAGGGTGAAGGAAAACCATGGTGATTGTGCACGCATTTCTTGCTTTGCTGGCTGGCTTTGCCACCGTGGTTTTGCTGGTGATGGCGATGACGATACTGCTGGCTCGATTGGCGCCCAATTGGACGGTCGGCGCGCCGCGGCGGGGCTACATCTTCGTGACCCTCAGCTATTCGTACCTTGCCGCCGCGGCCGGAGGCTACGTTACGGCGTGGATTGCAGCCGCCCACCCGCTGGAACACGCGCTGGTTCTGGGGATTGTGGTGCTGTTGCTTTCCGCGGCGGCCACCCTGCTGTCTCCCAGCCGCCAGCCGACCTCGTACCAGCTGGTGCTCGTCGCCATCATGCCGCTGGGGGTGGTGTTCGGCGGGCTGTTAAGGCTGAGGGTGCTGGGAATTCTGTAGGACGTGCCACTTGATTGAGTTGTGCCACCATGGTATAGTGGTGTCACCAATGGGAGAAGGTGGGACAGATGGAAGTTCTGGAACCTCAAGAACAAGAGGCTGTTTGGGAACGCCCCAAGTTTGAAGAGGATCATCGGGTTCGGATGCGCATCGGGGCAAAAGGGCGCCTGGTGATTCCGGCTGCAATGCGGGAAGCGCTGGGGATGAAGGAGAACGAGGTTATCGACCTGCGGGTGGAGGACGGAGAGCTACGCATTGTCACGCTGCGGGAGACAATCCGGCGGGTGCAAGAGCGGGCAAGGAAATACGTCAAGCCGGGAACACTTGTTTCGGAAGAGTTGAGCGCGGAGCGGCACGAGGCGGCAAAGCATGAATGAGGTTGTGCTCGATGCCTCGGCGATCCTGGCGATTGTTTTCGATGAACCTGGTAAAGAGAGGCTGACGGCCGAGATTCTTGGTGCTTCGGTGGTTAGCACAGTGAACCTGGCAGAAGTGCAAACCAAGCTCATCAAGAAGGGCTTTGAATCCGAAGAGGCGTGGTGGGCTGCCGTTCATCTTGTGGTTGCCGTGGAACCCTTCACACCGGACCACGCGAGGATCGCCGGCGATTTGATCGCGACGACAGAGAGATATGGATTGTCGTTGGGGGATCGCTCCTGCCTGGCTCTGGCCATTGCGCTCAAGGCTCCGGTCTATACGACGGAACAGGCGTGGAGAAACCTGAAGGTGGGCATACCGATTCATGTGATTCGGTAACCCAAAGCAGCGAGCCAGTGTGCCGAAGCACCGAAGGCCGGAGCATCGCTCCGGCCTTCGCTGTTATGCTGACTTGCTGACCCGCTGACTTGCTGACTCGCGGCCTGCTACCCCTGAATGTCGAACTGCTCGGGATGCAGCGTGGGGTCGCTCTTGACGAGAATGTTCTTGCCGACCAGCTCCTCGAATTCGGTGAGCCAGCTGCCGTTGTTACCCTTGAGCACCTTCACCGTCTCCGGGTTGACGCGCAGCAGCACGTCGGCGCCCTCAATGTGCTTCCGCATCTTGCGCAGTTCAGTGTAGATCTCGTTGCAGACCGTCGTCGGGCTCTTGACCATGCCAGTGGCCTGGCAGGTGGGGCAAGGAACCGAGAGTGTGCGCTCCAGGGATTGTTTGACGCGCTTGCGGGTGATGGCGACCAGGCCGAAGTCGTTGAACTGGAGAACCTTGGTGGGGGCGCGGTCGCTCTTGAGGGCTTCTTCCAGCGCGGCCATCACCTTGTAACGGTTCTTGCGCTCGTCCATGTCGATGAAGTCGATGACGATGATCCCACCCAGGTCGCGAAGGCGGATCTGGCGCACGATCTCCGGCACGGCGTCGAGGTTGGTCTTGAGGATGGTGTCCTCAAGGCGCGCCGACTTACCGACGTACTTGCCGGTGTTGATGTCGATGGCCACCAGCGCTTCGGTCTGGTTGATGACGATGGAGCCGCCGCTCTTGAGCCAGACCTTGGAGCGCATCGCCTTCGCTATCTCGTCCTCGATGCCGAACTGCTCAAAGAGCGGCGTCTCTTTGGTGTAGAGCTTGACGCGGCGGACCAGGGTGGGCGAGAAGCGGTTGAGGAAGCGGACGATGCGCTCGTAGTCGGACTCCGAATCCACCCAGATGGAGGAGAAGTTGGAGCTGACCTGGTCGCGCAGGATGCGCTCGATGAGCGACAGGTCGCGGTAGATGAGAGCCGGCGACTTGGAGCTTTCGGAGCGCTGCCGGATATCGTTCCACAGATTGATGAGCATGCGAAGATCGCTGCGGAGGTCTTCTTCCGATGCGCCCTCGGCGGCGGTGCGGACGATGAATCCGCCAGAAGCCTCGCCGCGCTCGTGGAGGAGAATGCGCTTCAGGCGCTGGCGCTCCTCGTCGGAGGCGATCTTGCGGCTGACGCCGATGTGGGAGACGGTGGGCATGAAGACCAGCAAGCGTCCCGGCAGGGCGATGTGCGAGGTGATGCGGGCGCCCTTCTTGGCGATGGGCTCCTTGGCGATCTGGACAAGGATCTCCTGCCCGGGCTTCAACAGATCGCTGATGACGGGCAGGTCGGAGGACTGCATGGAGCGGCGGGAGGGACCGCGGCGGTTGCCCTGGGCTCCCTGCGGACCGCGGCCGCGGCGTCCGCGCATCCCGCGATCGCGGGGCTGCTGGGGTTGGGGCTGGCCTTCGCCTGTGGCGGGTTGGTCCTCCCCGGCCTCGTCTTCGTCCTCGTCGAACGCGTCTTCGTCCTCGCCGTTCTTCTCGTCCAGGTTCAACAGGATGCGGTGATCTAGGTGTGCCTCCTGAAGCATCTCGCCCAGGTCGCCGGTGCGCATCTGGGGGGGCAGCGTCTCTTCCTCAAGATCGTCCAGGTCATGTTCCTCCGCCTTGCCACGATGATGGCGGGGAGCATCGGGCTCTTCTTCCTCGATGAGCTCTTCGACAACCAGGCCGTTGCCGGGGGCATAAGCTGAAACCGAGGCCACGGAAGCTGGCTGGGACTGCGGTTTGACGGCTTCAGGCGCGGGTTCTTCGGCCTTCTTCTTCTTGCCGCCCAGACCAAACAGCCGAAAGGTAGAGGGAGGCAGCGGGTCGATGCGATGCGAGGCGGTGCGATCCTCTTCCGGCTCCGCCGATTCGGCGGTTGGAGGTTCGGCCGCTGCGAGTTCGACGAGAACCGGCGTCGCGGCAGCCGGCTGCTGAAGAACCTCGGCGGCCGCCGGGCTGATGGTCGCGGTTTCGGCGGTTTCCGGCTCGGCCGCGGAAGGCGTGCCGGACGCAAGGCCGGCCGCGGCCTCATCCCGCGTCACGACCGAATCCACAGGAGGCTCATCGACCGATGGGGCCGATCGCTCTTCGCTCGCCGCCTCCGTCCGATCGTCCTCCTCCTTGACCGGGGCCGTTGTCGCCGCGTCTTCCGCGGCTGCGACCAACCGGGACGCCGGGGAAGCCGTCTCCACGACCGGGGCTGATTTGACGGGTTTGAGGTACTCTTCCTCTTCCAGGAGATCCTCCTCCACGAGTTGTGCTCCCTCAACGTGGGATTCCTCCATGGGTTCGAGATTCTCTTCCTGGACGAGTTGCTCTTCCATCGCGAGTTGGTCTTCCGCGGCTGGTTTATCGACAGCGGAGGGATCTTCCTCGGACCGCTCCGAGACGAGTTCTTCCTCTTCGAACTCGTCGGGGGAGTAATCGCTGCTCGGGATCGCGCCGGCTTCAATGGTCCGAGGCTCGGCTTCCGGAACGGACTCGACCGGGCGGACGCGATGTTTGGAGATCGATTCGCCGGGCAGAAGGCCGCTGCCATCCCACTCGATGGGCGCTTCAATGAGGGTCGAAGGCTTGAAGGCGCTGGCCGGACGGGCCGGCGGGGCTGAGCTGGCCACGGAGGTGGATCTGGGGAACTCGTCTTCCGCTGCGCCGCCGTACTTGGAGAGCGATTCGCCGGGAAGGACAAAGGGCGTGGGCGGGTGGCCGGCGCGGGGCGCGGGTGCGGAAGCAGCTTCGCGGCCCAGCGGCGAAGCAGACGCCGGAGCGCCTTTCATGGTCGGCGCATCGCCAGAGACCCCGGGTGACCACCCCGCCGAAGACGACCTGTCGGCGGGGACCCCGGTGGACCACCCCGCCGACGACGACCTGTCGGCGGGGACCCCGGTGGACCACCCCGCCGACGACGACCTGTCGGCGGGGACCCCGGTGGCCGCGGCATGAATGACGGGCGCGACTTCGGTTTCCGCAGGCGTTTCAGCGTCGTTCTCAGAGGACTCTTCAAAGCCGGTTGTCTCGGTCTGGCTTGCCTGGGCCCCGGCGGAACCGCCACGGCCGCCGCGGCGGCGGCGGCGTCCGCGCCAGCGCTTGGCGCCTGTTTCGGGCGAATCCTCGCGGAGGCCGTCAGCGGGCTCGGAAGCGATCGAGGTTTGAGGAACGGCGTCGGATATGGTATCGACGGCAAAGCGGCGTTCCCTGGGCTGGTGCTCGGGGGCTGGAGGCTCCGGCCGGCGTTCTTGCTTCTGGTCCGGTTTCTGATCGAACTTCTGACCGGCGCGCCGGGGTCGAGCTTCGCCGCGGCCGCCATTGCCCTCGGGAGCGGGGCTTTGGCGGACCTCTCGCGGAGGCTGGTTGACGCCGCTGGCAGCGGCCTTTTCAATCTCGTCGGTTTCTTCCGCGTCTTCGAGTTCGAGGAAGTCGGTTACATAGAGGAAGGCGTCGCGCTCCAGGCCCACGTCCACAAAGGCGGACTGCATGCCGGGCAGAACACGCGTGACGCGGCCGTTGTAAATCGACCCCGCCAAGGTGTACTCGTTTTCGCGTTCGTAGTAGATTTCCGCGAGCTGGTCGTCTTCAAGAATTGCAAGCCGCGTCTCGCGCGGCGTGGAGGAGATGCAGATTTCCTTTGCCATCGTACCTTTCCGTCCAGCGGCGTCTGCCTGCTGGGAACCGCGGCAAGGTTGGATGGAGACAGTCGAGTCCGAAAGGGGAGGGGATGCGCGGAAGGGATGACCTGAGAGTCGCTAGTGTGCCGGTCGCCGCGCCGAGGGCAGCCCCGGAGGGCGGCGCGCTGCGCGCTTTGTGGCGCTTGTCCAGCCTGCCCAGCTTGCCCCACGGGACCGATGAAACCGCCCCAAGCGGGACAAACGGAACAAACGGAACAAGACGAACCGGCGTAACGAGTTTGATGGTGCGGTAATCCGATTGCAGAGAGTTTGTGGCCAACCATGCCGGGGCCCCAGGCGACGGGCTTTCGTCGCTGGGGTGGAACCATGCCAACTTTACCGGCGGGGCCGTTCCAACCTTGGCGTGCGCACTTTCATGCCGCGTGATCGGAGCGGAGTTTCCGTGCCCGAATACACTCCACCCCCGCGACGAAGACCTGTCGCCGGGGACCCCGGATGACCACCCCCGCGACAAAGACCTGTCGCCGGGGACCCCGGATGACCACCCCCGCGACGAAGACCTGTCGCCGGGGACCCCGGATGACCACCCCCGCGACGAAGACCTGTCGCCGGG
>Ga0326727_10026037_pt1 | contig 10901 bp, 10 predicted proteins | sample MB2enrmetagenome_FD_207643 | JGI IMG/M metagenome (GOLD analysis project Ga0326727, IMG submission 207643) | Lab enriched peat soil microbial communities from McLean, Ithaca, NY, United States - MB29MY | ecosystem: Environmental > Terrestrial > Soil > Wetlands > Peat | place: USA: New York... | reverse complement strand
CGCACTGCTATAATCGTTCTTTCGAAATCGGCAGGAGATTCCCCTCTTTATGGCACGAGTTTGCGAAGTGTGCGGCCGCGGACCTCAATTCGGCAACCGGATCAGTCACGCCCATAACGTCACCAAGCGGCGCTGGAACCTGAACTTACAGACGGTTCACGCCATAGTGAACGGCGCCAGCCGCCGCATCCGTGCCTGCACGTCGTGCATCCGCTCCGGCAAGGTTCAGAAAGCCGCCTAGCGGCGGACGGCCGCGCTGAGGGTGCGGTAGGGCTTGCCAACTTCCTGCGCGTCTACCACGGCCACGGCCGCCACATGCACAATGTCGTTGACTTCCGAGCCACGCTGTAACACGTGCACGGGTTTGGAGAGGCCAGTCAGCAGCGGTCCGATACAGTCGGCGCCGCCGATGCGTTGCAGCAGCTTGTAGGCGATGTTGCCGGCCTCGAGGTTGGGGAATATCAGCACGTTGGCGCCGCCCCTGAGCGTGCTGAACGGGTATGTCTCCTCGAGGATCTGCGGGACCACCGCGGTATCGGCCTGCATTTCGCCGTCGATCATAAGGCCGGGGGCGCGCTGCCGCACCAGGTTCACAGCGCGGCGGACCTTGTCGGCCAGCGGATGGCGGGTGCTGCCGAAATTCGAGAAGGATAACATGGCCACGCGCGGCTCTTGGTTGAAGCGGCGCGCCTTTTCCGCGGCCTCGATGGCGATTTCGGCCAGGTCTTCGGAACTCGGCTCGATGTTGACCGTAGCATCGGCCAGGAAATACAGGTCTCCTTTGGGCGTGATGAGCACGTAGACGCCAGCCACGATCCGCATTTCCGGCCGCACGTCGATTACCTGGAGCGCGGGGCGGATCGTGTCGGGATAGTGGGTGGTGAGGCCGCCGATGAGGGCGTCGGCGTCGTTGAGCCGCACCATCACGCTGCCGAACGTGACGGGGTTGAGAATGAGCTGCCCGGCTTCGGTGCGCGTGACGCCTTTGCGCTGACGCAGGCTGAAAAACTCTTCCGTGTACTCGTCGAGCCGCGGGAATTTCGCGGGATCGACGATCTGCGCGCCCTCCAGGTGCAGATGCAGTTCCTCCACCTGGGCGCGGATCTTGTCTTCGCTGCCCAGGAGGATGGGAAAGGCGATCTTCTCGTCGAGCAGGATCTGGCAGGCGCGCAGGATCTTGCTCTCCTCGCCTTCGGTGAAGACGATGCGCTTCGGCTGCCTCTGCGCCTTGTTGATCATGTTGCGCACCAGTCCGTAGGCCTTGCCGAGGCGGCGCTCCAGCTCTTCGCGGTACCGGCCGATATCCACGGGCCGCTGCGCCACTCCGGTATCCATGGCGGCCTGCGCCACCGCCGAGGCTTCCCAGATGAGCACGCGCGGATCGAAGGGTTTGGGAATGATGTACTCGCGCCCGAAATCGAGGCGTTCCACGTCGTAGGCGCGCAGCACGGAATCGGGCACATCTTCCTTGGCCAGGGAGGCCAGCGCGCGGGTGGCGGCGAGCTGCATCTCATCGTTGATGGTGGTGGCGCGCACGTCCAGCGCGCCGCGGAAAATGAACGGGAACCCCAGCACGTTGTTCACCTGGTTGGGGTAATCGGAACGGCCCGTGGCCACGATGGCGTCGGGGCGCGTGGCCACCGCGATATCGTAAGCGATTTCCGGATCCGGGTTGGCCAGCGCGAAGATGATCGGGTTGGGAGCCATCCCCAGGATCATTCGCGGCGTGACGATGCCGCCGACGGAGAGTCCGAAAAAAACATCCGCGCCGGCCAGGGCCTCGGCCAGGGTGCGCGCCTCGGTCCTGGCGGCGAAGCGCGCCATGTACGGGTTCATGCCCTCAGTGCGGCCTTCATAGACCACGCCCTTGATGTCGCACATGACGATGTTCTCGCGGCGCACGCCCAGCCTGACGTGGTGCGTGGCGCAGGCGATGGCGGCGGCGCCGGCGCCGCTGTACACCACTCTCACGTCGCCGATCTTCTTGCCTACGATTTCCAGCGCGTTGAGCAGGCCGGCGCCGGAAATGATGCCGGTGCCGTGCTGATCGTCGTGGAAAACCGGAATCGTCATGGTCTTCTTCAACTGCTCCTCGATGTAGAAACACTCCGGCGCCTTGATGTCTTCGAGGTTGATGCCGCCAAACGTGGGCTCCAGAACCTGGCAGGTGCGGATCACTTCATCGGGATCTTCGCTGGCCAGTTCGATATCGAAAACGTCGATATCGGCGAAACGCTTGAACAGAACACCCTTGCCCTCCATTACAGGCTTGCCGGCCAAAGCGCCGATGTTGCCGAGGCCCAGCACCGCGGTGCCGTTGCTCACCACCGCAACCAGGTTGCCTTTAGCGGTGTACTTGTAGACGAGGCCTGGTTCGCGTTCTATCTCCTTGCAAGGGACGGCCACACCGGGCGTATAGGCAAGGCTCAGATCGCGCTGCGTTTGGCAGGGTTTGGTCGGGGTAACCGACACCTTGCCCGCCGGAGGTGAGGAATGGTATTCGAGGGCATCTTCGGGACGAATTGCCATAAGGCGCTGCCTTTCAAGACAGTTGTATCACGTGGCGCGCCGTGGGGCGGGCAACTGCTTTGGCGCCGGCCGAAATGCGGCCTCAGGAACAGGCCGCTTGCATACGCGCCAAGGCAGGCACCGGGCGCTCGTCGAGGAGTTCCCGAAGGCGCGCCAGCTTGGATTCCAAGCGGCGGCGCTCGGCTTCAGTCACATCGCGGACGGTGGGCAGCAGCGTGAGGACTTCAGAATAAGCTCTCTCCGCTTCGGCGCGAGACGCAAAGCCTTCGTCCAGCTTGGTACGGATCAGGGTGACGAGCTGGCGATCCGTCTTGGCGCGCAATTCCGCGAGCTTTAACTGATGACTCATGAAACCCTCCACCTATTAGACGTACAAACCGGCGATTTCGATCATTAAAAGTGCGGCGAGTTGTAAACACAAGCGCCGCCAATATATACAGCCCAGGCCGGCTCCCGCCCGAAAAAGTATGGAAGCTCACGGTAGTCGCCGCAATCGTGGATGGCGAAATCCGCGAATTTGCCGGGCTCGAGCGATCCGACCTGGTGGCCCCGGCGCAGGCTGTACGCGGCGTTGATGGTGGCTGCGGCGATGGATTCCGCTGGCGTCATTCTCATCTGCGTCGAAGCCAGCGAGAGCGCCATGGGCATGGAGGCGGTGGGAGACGATCCCGGATTGAAGTCCGTGGCGAGCACCACGGCGAGGCCGAGATCGATCATCTGGCGCGCCGCCGGATAACGCGTGGAACCGAGATGATAGACCGACGCCGGCAACAGGACCGGCTGGACGCCGGCGGCCTTGAGCGCTTCCAGGCCGGCGGGGCCCGTGGCTTCCAGGTGGTCCGCGGTGGCGGCGCCAAGCTCGGCGGCCAGGAGCGCGCCCTCGTCGGGAGTGAATTGATCGGCGTGAATGCGCAGCCCCAATCCCAAGTCCCGCGCGGCGCGGAGGATTATGCGGGCCTGGGCGGACGGAAACACAATGGGTTCACAGAATACGTCGCAGTATTCGGCCAGACGCTCCGCTGCGACGCGCGGCAGCATTTCGTGAACCACCAGATCCGTATAGGCGTCGAGACGGCCGCGATACTCGTCCGGGACCTCGTGCGCTCCCAGAAATGTGGGAACGTACCGTAAACGCCCGTCCGCCGCGAGTTGCCGGATGACCCTCAAAATCTTGAGTTCCGATTCGAGCGACAAGCCGTATCCCGATTTGGCTTCGATGGTAGTCGTGCCGCCGCGCAGGAACCACGCACAGTACCGGCGCGCGGCTGCCAGCAGTTCCGTCTCGCCGGCCTGGCGCGTGAGCCGCACGGTAGACCTGATGCCTCCGCCGCGGGCCGCGATTTCCGCATAGGTGGCGCCTTCCGCGCGCTGCTCGAATTCAGCGGCCCGCGTGCCGGCGAACACGGGATGAGTGTGCGCATCAACAAACCCGGGGAGAACGATCCGGCCGCCCGCGTCGACGACTTGAGCATCGGCGGAAACCACTCGCTCCATCCCCGCGCGGGACCCGATGGCTTGAATGCGGCCATCGCGAATCAGCATGGCGCCGTCGGGAACGATGGCGAGTTCCCGCATTTCGCGGCCAATTCGCGGACGCGCCGGTCCCGCCAGGGTGACCAGTTGCGCGCAATTCCAGACGGCGAGCTCACCCATCGAGGTTCAACGCGCGCAGGCGCGCTTCCACCGAAGCCCGGAAAGCCCGGTCCTTCATGGCGTCGAGATTAATCCGGACGTTTTCCAGAGCGCCGGTCCTGGCCGCAGCACCGAGCGCCTTCGCCACCGCCAGATCGGACGCGAACCTGGCCGGGATTTGAAGCTCCTGCAGCCGCGTCAACATAGCGGAGGCGCGTTCGAGAACCTCGAGCGGCACTTCGGCGGCGCCATGCAGCGCCTCCTCGACGAACGGCCCGCGCTCTTCTTTGGGACGCTGGTAAGCCGCCATCACGCGCTGAAACGCCTCGGAGTCGCGCTCGACGGCGCCGGTGAAGAACCGCCGGTCCTCCTCGAAGCCGCTGCTGTCCAGTTTCGCGAGCCGCGTCACCATGGCGCCCAGCGCGGCCGCCATAGCTGCCGCGGCCGCCGCCGCGCTGCCTCCGCCGGGCGTGGCCGTGGGAGCAGCCAGCGCATCCAAAAACTCCGGCAACCCGCGGCGCGACGCCATGGCATCGGCGACGCGATTCTCCAGCACCAGTTCCGGCCGGAAATTCTCATAGCGCAGGAAATACTCGGCCGACATTTCCAGCGCCTTCCTCGGGATCAGGCCCACGATCTCGCTTCCCACCACCGGCACGCCATGACGCTCGGCTTCCCGGCGCACGGTTTCGAACACCAGGTGCATGGGGGTCTGTTCAAAATCCGTCAGGTTAATGGAAACTTGCGCCAGGTTTCGCGAGGCCAGGGCCACCCCCATGGATTTTACGTAGCGGAAGCCGCCGGAGGAGAAACGAATGGTCTTGGCAATCTTCTTGGCGATGCCGACATCGGCGGTGCCGAGGTTGATGTTGTAGGCGATCAGGAATTTGCGCGCACCCACCACAGTGGCGCCGGCGGTGGGATGGCAAACCGGGTCGCCCACGTCCGGGTGACGCTCGGGCACCGTCGCCATCTCTCGGAGCAGCGCCTCGAATTGGCCGCGCCGTATGTTTTCGAGATTCACACGCTCGGGCCGCCTGGCCGCCGCTTCGTAGAAGTAGACGGGAATCTTCAGACGGTTCCAGATCTCGCTGCCCACCCGCTCGGCGAGCTTAACGCAATCCTCCAGAGTGAGGCCCTCGATGGGGATAAACGGCACCACGTCGGCCGCCCCTATACGCGGGTGCGCACCCTGATGATGAGTCAGGTCGATGAGCGCCGCGGCTTTTTCAACCGCGCGGAACGCGGCATCGGCCACCGCCGCGGGCGGCCCGACGAAGGTCAGAACCGAGCGGTTATGATCGGCGTCCGATTCGCGATCCAGCAGGACCACTTCCGGAACCGCAACAATGCTCTGGACGATCGCATCCATTTTGGCGGCATCGCGCCCTTCGGAAAAGTTGGGAACACACTCAACCAGTTGTCGAGCCATGGTGTCTTCCTAGTCTGCCATTTCCGGAGGCGTAGGGGGCCGGGCATGCCCGGCCCCTACCTTGGTCCCTCCATCGGCCGTTTGAGCTTATGCTCTTTGGCGAAGCGGATGGCTTCCTCGTAACCGGCATCCGCATGGCGGATGACACCCAGCCCCGGATCGGTGGTCAGCACGCGCTCCAGGCGTCGCTCGGCTTCATCCGTGCCGTCGGCCACTACCACCATTCCGGCATGTTGCGAGTAGCCGATGCCCACGCCTCCGCCATTATGGATGGACACCCACGACGCGCCCGCGGCGGTGTTGAGCAACGCGTTGAGCAAGGGCCAGTCGGCGATGGCGTCGGAGCCGTCGCGCATGGCTTCGGTTTCGCGGTAGGGCGAAGCCACGGAACCCGCGTCCAGGTGATCGCGCCCAATGACAATGGGCGCGCGCAGATCGCCCGAGCGCACCAGGCGATTCATGGCCACGCCGAATTCCGCGCGCTCGCCGTAACCCAGCCAGCAGATACGCGCCGGCAGGCCCTGAAACTGAATGCGCTGGCGCGCCAGCGGCAGCCAGCGGGCCAGCGTCTCGTCATTTGGAAAAAGCTCCAGGGCGAGACGGTCGGTGCGGTAGATGTCTTGGGGATCTCCCGACAGGGCCACCCAACGAAATGGCCCGCGGCCCTCGCAAAACAGCGGCCGAATGTATTCCGGCACGAAGCCGGGAATATCGAAAGCACGCTCCACACCCGCTTTCCTGGCTTGCGCGCGGATGTTGTTGCCGTAGTCGAAGGTCACGGCGCCTTGCTTCTGCAGAGCCAGCATGGCCTCGACATGCGCGGCCATGGCTTTGAGCGATCGCGCCAGGTATTCTTGGGGGTCGCGTGCGCGAAGGGCGCGCGCCTGTTCCAGGGTCATTCCGTTGGGGACGTAGCCGTTCAACGGGTCGTGCGCGCTGGTCTGGTCGGTGAGCACATCGGGAACGAAGCCGCGGCGGACCAGCTCCGGCAGCACGTCCGCGCAGTTCCCCACCAACCCCACCGATAGCGCATTCCCCTGCGCCTGGGCCTCGCGCAACATGCCCAGAGCGTCGTCCAGGTTCCAGGCGATTCGGTCGCAGTAGCCGGTTTCGAGCCTCCGCTCGATCCGCTGCGGGTCCACCTCGACGCCGAGGAAGCACGCGCCGTTCATGGTAGCGGCCAGCGGTTGGGCGCCGCCCATGCCGCCCATCCCGCCCGACACCACCATCTTGCCCGCCAGCGGCCCGCCGAAATGCTTGCGGCCCACGGCGGCGAAAGTCTCGTAGGTCCCTTGCACGATTCCCTGGCTGCCGATGTAGATCCACGAGCCGGCGGTCATCTGCCCGTACATGGTGAGGCCCATCTTTTCCAGGCGGTTGAACTCGTCCCAGTTGGACCAGTGGCCCACCAGGTTGGCGTTGGCGATGAGGACGCGCGGGGCGTCGGCGTGCGTACGGAAAATGCCTACGGGCCTTCCCGACTGCACCAGCAGCGTCTCGTCGTTTTCGAGTGATTGGAGCGCGCGGACGATGGCGTGAAACGATGGCCAGTCGCGGGCCGCGCGCCCCGTCCCGCCGTAGACGATCAACTGATCGGGATTTTCCGCCACCTCGGGGTCGAGATTGTTGTGGATCATGCGCAGGGCGGCCTCTTGCTGCCACCCCTTGCAAGTCATGGCGCGCCCGCGCGGAGCGTGGATTGAAGTAGTGAGGCTCATACCGACAAGACCAGGCTCAAAAAACAATCTTAGCCACGGATGAACACAGATAAACACAGATAAGAGTTTTGTTATCCGTGTTTATCGGTGTTTATCCGTGGCCATAATTCTTCTTACATCTCCGAAAACGCCCACTCATCAAATCTCCCTTGTCGAATGGCCGCCGCGGTGGCTTCGATATCGCCTGCAAGCGGCCGGTCTTCCTCGAGCTGCGGCGCGATCGACCGGACCACCTCCACCACCCGGCGGATCTCCGGCCCCGGCTCGAACGGCTGGCGATAGCGCAGCGCTTCCGCCGCCGCCAGCAACTCGATGGCGACCATGTACTCCGCATTCCCGACGATGGCGCGCAGCTTCGTCGCGGCCGTCATTCCCATGGAAACGTGGTCTTCCTGTCCGCCGGAAGTCGGCAGATTATCGACGCTGGCGGGATGCGCCAGCACCTTGGACTCACTCAGCAGCGATGCCGCCACCACCTGCGCGATCATGAAGCCGGAAGAAACCCCGGGAGCGGAGGCCAGAAACGCGGGCAGGCCGTCGTTGAGGTCGGGATTCACCAGCCGGTCGATGCGGCGCTCGCCGATGCCGGCCAGAGTGGTCATGGCAATGGCCGCAGAATCGAAGGCCAGCGCCAGCGGCGCGCCGTGAAAATTGCCGCCGGAAAGAATCTCCCCGGTCTCGGCGAAGACCAGCGGGTTGTCGGTGGCGGACCCGGTTTCGGTCTCTACCGCGGCGCGCGCATACGCCAGAGTGCCGCGCACCGCCCCATGCACCTGCGGCATGGAGCGCAGGCTGTAGGCATCCTGCACGCGGGCCGGGGGGGCCCCCTGGGCCCGGCTCCGCGCGGGATCAACGTCGCTTCCCTCTAACAAGTTTCGAAGACGCGCGGCGGTGACGGCCTGGCCCGCATGGGGACGCGCCGCGTGAATGCGTGAGTCGAACGCCACCGGATTTCCCAGCAGGGCTTGGAGCGACATGGCGCCGGCGACATCGGCGAGGCCCACCACCCGCCATGCGCGCCACAGGGCCAGACCGCCGACCGCGGTCAGCGCTTGGGTTCCGTTGAGCAGCGCCAAGCCTTCTTTGGCTTCCAAATGGACCGGCTCGATGCGCACCAAGCGCAGCGCCTCGCGGCTCGGCCAGCGCCGGCCTTGATATTCCACCTCGCCTTCGCCGATGATCGATAGCGCCAGGTGCGCCAGAGGGGCCAGGTCTCCGCTGGCGCCCACCGATCCCTTCTCGGGGATCACCGGCAGCACCCCGCGGTCGACCATGGCGACCAGAATCTCGGCGATCAGCGGGCGGACGCCGCTATACCCCAGCGCCAGCGTGTTGGCCCGCAGCGCCATGACCACGCGCGTCTCTTCTGGGGAAAGCGGGTGGCCCAGCCCGCAGGCGTGGCTGCGCACCAGGTTGAGCTGCAACCGTTCGATGGCATCGTCGGCGATGCGCACCTCGCACAGCTTGCCGAAACCGGTGTTGATTCCGTAAACCGGCCGATGCTCCCCGGCCACGCGCCGCACCACGCGCCGGGAAGCTTCCATCTGCGCCATGGCGGCCGGCGCCAGTTCCAGCCGGGCCATTCCAGAGGCGATCTCAGCGATCTCTTTCAAGGCCAGCGGCTGTCCACGGAGTTGCAACATTCTGACCTAATGATAACGCCGCTCAAGTCGGTGAGTGAATATAGAATCAATGGTATATTGGCTACATAACAATGGAATCGAGCGCATTACTGGATGTAACCGGACGAAAATTACTGTCGGTCTTGCAGGAAAACGCGCGGCTGTCCTATGCGGAGCTGGGGCGCAGTATCGGCCTCTCGCCCGCGGCCACCGCGGAACGGTTGAAGCGCCTGGAGGACGCCGGCGTCATCACCGGCTACCGCGTCGATATTGACCGGGAAGCGTTGGGACTGCCCATTCTGGCGATCATCCGGATGAGTTGCGACGGCCCCAGATACCGGCCGTTCCTGAAGGCCGTCAGAGCCTTCCAAAACGTCGTGGAATGTCATCACGTGGCCGGAGGCGACGCCTTCATCCTGAAGGTGGTGGCGCATTCCGTCGAGGAACTGGAAGGCTTGGTGGAGAAGCTCCTGGAGCACGGAGTCCCCACCACCAGCATCGTGTTCTCATCGCCGGTGGCGAGACGATCGCTGCCGCTGGGGTAGCGGAAGGGCTTGACCGTATTCAGAATGCCGTGATACTATATGTAGTATCAGCGGTGGAGGCTCTCGGGCGCTCATGCTGGATAAACGATGGCTGAACTCGGCGAGATAAAGCAGCGCATCCGGGAGTTGGCGGAGCGGAGACAAAACGTAACGCTTTCGGAAATCAAATGGGTCGTAGACCGATTGAACGAACTTGGCTACCGCACCAGTGAATGCGATGCAACTCACGGGAAACTGTTCGGCGTGGGGTCGGTTCGATTCATGGTGAACCGTCACAATCGCGGCAACAAGCAGGTGAAGCGGTACTCGGTTGATGACTTCGCGAGTGCAATGATCGAGTTGGGGTTATATGAAGATTGAAAAGAGGAATATCGCCTACTACTTGGGGCTGCCGTATACAAGAACCCTGCGGGCCGACGAAGATGGGCATGTGGTGGCCAAGATTGTAGAATTGCCGGGCTGCTCAGCCCATGGAGCAGACGAACAGGAGGCCCTACGAAATCTCGAGGAGGCGCAACGGCTTTGGATCGAAGATTGTGTTGCTGCCGGTGATGCGGTACCTGAACCCGCAACGGAAGGTCCTCTGCCAAGCGGAAAGTGGGTTCAGCGGGTTCCCAGGAGCCTGCATCGAAGACTTTCGCAGATGGCCAAGGAGGAAGGCGTGAGTTTGAACCAACTGGTCACTTCCATGCTTTCTCAGCAACTGGGCGGTAGGGCCATGCAAAAGGATCTTGAGCCGATGGTTGTCAGCTCTGGGTCTAGCCTGCGCCACCCGCGAGCCGCCGACTGATGGGGCAGCGCCTCGACAGCCGGGTGATCTTCGAATCGCGCGGACCGCGCGACGCACATCCTGGCCGGGCCGTTCGAGCCGCACGCTCTCGGCCTTGCCGAATCCCTCCGGCGTGTGCGCGTAGAAAAGCAGAAAGCTGGAGTGGATGGTGGATTTCGCCGGCAACCAGCGAAACGTGGGCGCGCCGAACATGCCGTTCTTGGCGACTGCCTCGCGGCGCGGTTCATCGTAGGGTTGCGTGCTCAACTCCAGACCGCGGGCGAAGTTGCCGGTGGCCGGATAGCTTCCCCAGTTCTGCACCCATGGGAACTCTTCCCGCTTGAAAATGTAGCCGATAACCAGGTGTTTGGCAGTGTTGACAGTGGCGATCCAGCCCAACGTGAGCGCGGGGTCCACCAGGATGGCGGTATGGTCCATGTAGTGGGCATCTGGCGGTGGCGCGGTCAGGTCAATCAATTTGCCGTCGAGTCCCGGCGCCAGCGGCCAGGTGAAGTTCTGGCCCCAAGGCCAGCCGGCGATTCATGCCGTTGCCTCCCATCCCCTGGTATGGGCGGTTCTGCGCGCGACTCCCTGAAATGCTCGATAGCGTGACGCCGGATTGAAGAAACGGCGATCCGACCGTGGTGTGCTCGG
>Ga0326727_10026036_pt1 | contig 10902 bp, 6 predicted proteins | sample MB2enrmetagenome_FD_207643 | JGI IMG/M metagenome (GOLD analysis project Ga0326727, IMG submission 207643) | Lab enriched peat soil microbial communities from McLean, Ithaca, NY, United States - MB29MY | ecosystem: Environmental > Terrestrial > Soil > Wetlands > Peat | place: USA: New York... | reverse complement strand
GCGCCACGCGAACCGCATTTACTCGTTGCACTCAAAGCGAGAGGAGAAGACTGTGCCCATACCGGACTCGATCAGTAATTACCTCAGGATGTGCTCGTCGGAACTGGGTGAGAGGATCCTTCAGTCACACCCGCCGTTGCATTCCATCGACGACCCACCGTTACCAATCATTGGCAAGCTCATTCGGAAACCGTACCCGGCACAGACTCTTGCGATCATGGGCCTCGTCCAGCGATGGCAGCAGGCTCACGCAGGTGCGGTGATTGCAGAGTGTGGCACGGGCAAGACGTTAATCTCACTGGGAGCCGTTTACACCCATGCCGAGGGCCGACCATTTACAGCAATTACCATGGTGCCTCCGCAGCTCGTGGAAAAGTGGTGCCGGGAAACAATTCTCACGTTGCCACGTGTCCGTGTATTCATCATCGACGGCCTGCGCACGCCAACCAACTCCAAGAGCCACCATGGAGTGAATGAGGTGAAGCTTCGAAGCGGACGCATCGTGCGCGAGGGATTGAAGACCAGCCTGAGTGAATTGCGGTTACGCAAGTCATATTCCTCTGCGCGTAAACGTTGGGATTCGCTGTGTGATTCACCTGCAATATTCGTGGTCGGAAGGGACAGAGCCAAGCTCGGGTACTTCTGGCGTCATGCTTATCAAGTCGCTCACAGCGGGCGTTATCAGGGCAGCGTGGTCAATCCTGACACCGGGGCTCCGGCCTACCTCGGCACAGAGGGCGAGCGCCTGCTGGCAATGGACTTCAAGAAGGTGAAGCTCAGCGAAGTGCTGGGCCAGGGTGATGGAACAAACCATGCTCGCCGGCCACTCTACAGTGCCCTTTGGCAGGCGGATGGGAAGAAGATTCGACGCTTTGCACCCATCGACTTCATCGGCCGCTACATGGACAGCTTCTTCGACTATGCGATAGCCGATGAGGTGCACGAGCTGAAGGGAGGAGATACAGCACAAGGTAATGCGCTTGGGACGCTCGCCTCCTGCGCCCGCCACATCGCAGTGCTCACCGGCACACTGCTTGGCGGCTACGCGCTCGACTTGTTCAACATCCTGTTTCGTCTGGAACCACGCAAGATGCTGGAAGAGGGATTCGAACATGGGGAAGCTGGCGTTCGGGCCTTCACCGAAGCGTACGGCCTGCTGGAGAAGATCACGGTGATCGAGCCGGCAGACAACGCTTGCTCCGAGGCTCGGGTCACAACCCGGTTCCGCCACCGGCCAGGCGCATCACCGCTTCTGTTTGGCCGCTTCCTGATGAGTCTGGGCGCCTTCGTGTCCCTGGAAGATATCTCCGACGCTCTTCCTCCCTACAGGGAAGAAGTGGTCAGCATCGAGATGGATCAGCCGCTGAAGAAAGCGTACGAGGATCTGGAAGAGGACATCAAGAAGGCACTCCGCGAGCATCGAGGCAACCAGTCGGTGATCAGCGTGGCCTTGAATGCTCTCCTCGCTTACCCTGACCGGCCCTTCGGTTTCGGGGATTTGATAGGGCGAGAGTTCAACCCCGAAACCCAACGTCGCGAACCATTCTTGATCGCTGCGACTCGCGACCTCGATCAGAACCTTGTCTACGCCAAGGAACGGCGGCTGCTGGACGAAGTGAAAGCCTCGCTTGACCGGGGGAGGAAGGTGCAGATCTACGCGGTCTACACACAGAAACGGGACGTGACGCGCCGGCTGGAGAGCATCCTGGCGAAAGAAGGGATTCGAGTGGCCGTTCTGACCACGGAAGTAGCCCCGGAACTGCGAGAGTCCTGGTACGAAAGGCAAATGCGGGCGGGCGTCCAGGTGGTGATTGCGCACCCGCGGTTGGTTCAGACGGGACTCGATTATGTGGAATATGAAGCCGGGCAATGGTGTTCCTTTTTGGAACCAGTTGGGGTCTGGACGGCAGGATCTGAGGGATACGGCTGGCTATCGAACCCGGAAGTATGGTATCTTGTGTACAAGGAGTACACAATATGGAGACGGTCAAGATCGGGATACGTGAATTCCGGGAGAACCTCTCAGGGTATCTCGAATCAGGTACGCCCTTGGCGATCATGCGGCACGGCGAGACACTCGGCTTCTACATTCCTGCCCAGAAGCGGAGCCGCAAAGCCGAACTCGAAGCTATGCGTGCCGCGGCGAAGGACTTGGACGAAATGATCGCGTCCTGGGGCGCCACTGAAGACGAGTTGATGAGCGAGTATAAAGAAATCCGCCGAGCTACCCGTGCGAGGAAGAGGAATGCCCAGTAGAGGTTTGGTCGTCGACGCCAACATTCTCGTGCGGGCAGTGCTAGGGAAGCGTGTGCGGGCGGTGATTGAGGCACATGCGGAAAGGGTCTCGTTTTTTGTCCCAGAAGCTGCCTATGCCGAGGCTGAAGAACACGTGGCGGCGCTCGTCATCAAGCACGGCGGGGACCCGGAGAAGGCGATGTCTTTCTTGCGCTCCCTGCGAAACTTGGTCGTGCCGATAGGAAACGATGTTTACGGCGAGCTCGAGGCTGAAGCTCGCCGGCGGTTGGCGACGCGTGATCCAGAGGACTGGCCGATACTGGCCTCTGCGTTGGCACTGGGATGCCCAATCTGGACGGAGGATACAGATTTCTTCGGGTGCGGTGTGGCCACATGGACGTCGGACCGCGTTTTGATGTTTCTGAGCGAGTGATCGTGTTCGGAGAATGATTAGTCGGGAAAATCTAATATCAAAAATAACCTGGAATGCAAAGACAGCGAATCTGGTCAACCCCCAGTTGGTCGGGCTGGCGACCGGCTGGAATCTCAACGATCCTGGTCGAGAGGGTGGGAACAAGACGCCCAGCGATTGGCGGAGCAGCGGTTCGACCAGGCTGGTCGCCATCCAGCAGCAGGATGACTTCATGAAAGTATCTTCGGAGGAACTGTTCCTGATGCCGAGACAACGAGCATCCCATCAACGCGACCACGCAGGCTAGGCCTGCTTGATGGACCTTGAGGCAATCGAAAAAGCCTTCCACAACAATGACAGTCTTGCCATGCGTGATAGCCCGGTGAAGGTTGAAGAGCACAAACGACTTTCGAAATAGTGCGGGGAACTTGTACTTCGGCTCAAGTTGAGTCAGCGATCTGCCGGCGTAAGCGACCAGAATTCCTTCTTCATTGTGAATCGGGATGACGATCCGGCCCTGCATGCACCCTTTGCCCGGAAAGAAGCCAACGCCAAAGTGTTTTGCCGTTTCTTCCGTTATCCCTCTTTCGTTCAAGTAAGGGTGTGTGTAGTCGATGCCTCTGAGCGTGAATGGAAGCGCCCCGTTAGAAGTTTCTCCGATTAATGGCTCCTCCGCGCAGGATGTTTCGGCAGACTGTGAAATGTCCTGGGGGTGCGGTGGCTTCCCCGCCTTGGGTGCAGTCGAAACAATAAACCACTCCTGAAGTCCCAGCGCCGCTTGCCGGATCGAGCAATTCTCCATTGCGGCAACGAAGTCCAGGACGTTCCCTCCAATGCGCCCGCCGCGTGCTCCGGCACATGAATTAGAATGGCACGCCCACGCATTCTTGTCGGTATTCACAATGAAAGTTTGGTGGCTACTCTTCGAGCGGTGGGTGGGCAGAGGGCAGCGTCCGCGCAAATAGCTACCATTGACTCGCCGCAGCATCACGCCATAACAGGCAACTGCCATTTCCATTGAAACCGTCTGTTTCAACGCTTTGAAATCAACCCATGCCATGATCCGCTCCGTCCCTGGAAATGACCTTGGTCGGTGTGACATTCAGTTGAACGAGCCCCGAAGGGTGAAGCTGACGGGGAGTGGGCCCCGCAGGTGTCGGCACATCGGCCAGTTGTTTTAGCAGTCTCTCTATGGCGTCCACTCCGTCATCCACCGCCGCCCGTTCTGGTTCAGTCAGCGGAATCCCTTGTCGCAACCGCATGAGGTTGCTCTTCCCCTCCAGCAGTTGAGCCTCCGTAGAGGTTTTGGGCCGATAGAATGAGCACTTGGCGCACACCATCCGGAACTTGCACTGTTCGAAGAAATCAAATGTGCAGTATCCGTGCCCGAGGTCGTAGTACATCCACGGTTCTCGCGCGGCGACTCCATTTTTGACGACTTCTCGATCAATTAAGACTTCGATCGCACGCACGTTTCGCGCGAAGTAACCGGCGTCGCGATAAGAGTTCGCCAATTTCGTGGGGCTGATATCGAGATAGTATTGCGTCGAGTTCGCCCATTTGTGGCCCAGCCACTTCTGGAGCTCAAAGAGCGACATGGGCTCCTTGGCATTGAAGAGTTGCGAGGCGATCGTTGATCGCGCCCGATGGCTGGTGATGGTCCCCCGTGCATCGGCGGTCGGGAGACCTGCTTTCCGGCACAAGCTCGGGATCAGGGTCCGGTTGAGATAGTCCGGGGCAATGCGGGTGCTTCGAAACATGAAGAGAAATTGAGCCGACTCTCCAGTCTTCTGATCCAGGGCCGGGGGTTGATCAGGTCGCTCCGCCTCCCAGGCGCGCACGGCCTCTCCGACGATCTGATCCACTGGCTTTGTAAAGGCCCGGCTGGTCTTATTCACCGGCACATCAAGATTGCAGACTCCTTCCCCGGCCCCGGCAGGCTTGTTCCATTGGTCCCGCGTGCAGCCAACCCGCAGACGCCAGATTTCGTCCACCCGCAGTCCTCCAAAGAGCCAGACCATGGCCAGGGCTTTGACCATCGCAAGCGGGTAATAATGTTTCCTGGCGCTGAACGACCTGGGAAGGTCCGCATCCGTCAGATTCAGTCCTGCCCACAGGAGCTTGGCCCAGACGTCGTCGGCGAGTATCCGAGGGTTGGGCGAAATAAGGGCACGAAGGCTCCGCGGGGCTCCGAAGCAGCGGCGCGGATCGAAATGGCGAGGAATCCACTCCCACTCCTGGAGGTCACGGAAAAAGGTGCTCAGCGACGAGAGGTGATGAGCGCGGGCCTTCGCCGACAGCGGCTTACCAAGCCGCTTAGGGTTCGTTTCGGCTCTTTGCGTCCACTCCCCAATGGTCATGCGGCAGACGGTGGCTACCCATTCTGCGGCCAGTTGGCGCGTCCAACGGGCAGGCGAGACACAATCCGGATGGGTCGCAGTCACCCAGCGGCCTGCCTTTAACAACATCAGATAAATGCGTTGCCGGCTACTCGGTTGGAACGTGCAGGTGGCACGCCAGCGCTCGACCCATGTGACCCACTCCGGGGAAACCCCAATGCGCGCGTCGCCCTGAGGGCGGTCACGAAGCCTCTTCGATGGATGTTCGAGAGGGCGAGGAATAATCCCGAGTCCCGCCAAAGCTCTTGAGAGAACGAGGAAACTGGATCGGCCATGGCGCGTTGTCTGCTTCCTCTCGGCCTCAAGGATATCGACGGTGATGTGCTGCAAGCGGGGGCTCTTGTTGGCGAGCAGAACCTGGCAGAGTGCCCACTGAATATCGTGCGCCCGCAACCTCCCGTATCCCCAGGAGAGCAGCAAGTCGACGACTTGCTTAATCGCGGCTTGAACGCGTGGGCGGCCGAAAATCCGGCTCGTCATCGCCATCCGGTCGATTACTCCCAGGCTTCTGAAATCGTCGAAAAGCCGAAGCAAATAGCCGGTGAGGAAAAGCATCTGGCGGTTGTGGCCGTTGGTCGTGGGGTAATGCTGCTCAAAGGTCTTCTTCGACGAGCACAAGACCTCGCACCAGTCATCATGCGTCCAACCCCAAAACGATATTTGCCGGCGGTGCATCTCCAGGATCAGAACGGTCATAGTTCCGGCGCGGGTTTGTCGCGGCGGCCGGACGATGTCCATCACATCGTCCACGGGATTGAGGAGACGCTGGAGCGCCTCACTCACATGCTCCGGGAAGTGCCCGAAGACACGCGTGCGAGCTGCCAGATAGAAAAGCGCCGACACCTCATTCTTCCGAAGACGGGAGGTGCGGTCATATCGTGACGGATCAATCGGCCACGACCATTCCTCAACCTGGCTCGATGGAACTGTCTCGGCCGAGCCGGTGTAGAACTTACGCAAAGAGTATCTCCTTGAGCATGCGAGTGCGCCAGGCGTGGATCTCCGCCATGCCTTGAGCCAGCTTCACCGCCAATTCCCGGCCGCTCAAGTGGATATAGAGGAGTGTTGTTTGAACACTCCGGTGCCCGGCGAATGTGGCGATCTCGTGAATATCCCAGTTCGCCCGCGCAAGATCTGTCAGGCATAAGTGCCGCGCAGTGTGGGTCGCGAATTCCAGAACGCCACTGCGCTTCGCGATGTTCTTAACTACCTTTGACCACATCCAGAGCGAAATCGGCTGGCTTCGATTGCGGCGAGACTCGGATACAAACAGCGGTCCGCGGTTCCGGGTCAGATCGCGGCGCCGGGCCAGGTAAGCAGTGAACAGCTCGCTAGTAGCGGCGGAATAGGGCACGACTCGCCCCCGGCGAAACTTGGTGTTCTCGGCCCGGATCGTGATAATGGAATGGGCGGGATCGAAATCACTGGTGTCCAAGGTGCAAAGTTCCTCTCTCCGCAACGCTGCGTCGTAGGATAAGGCCAGCATGAAACGGTTCCGCAGAGGTTCATGGCGTGTTGCCTCGAGCAGCGCGCGCCACTGCTCATCGTTAGGAATCCATGGCAATCTGGTGAATCGGGGAATTAATCCCCGCTCCCGTGTGCCGCCAAAGCCCTTGCCCGGGGTGTAACGGCCGCGGCCAACGGGATTGTTTGGGCGAAGGCCTTCTTCGATCAAATAGTCGTAAAAGAGACGGGCCGCAGTCAGCCGTTGTTGCAACGTGGCATTCGCAAGACCCGCCCCGGAATCGAGCACGACGACATTGGCTCCCCGGCGGTTGGGACGCGATGCCAGGTCGCGGACATAGGCCGCGATGTGATCCCGGGTCGCCCCCACCACGTTGGCCGCTTGACGCTGGCTGAAGTTCAGATAGTCCTCCAGGGCGCGACCATAGGCGTCAATGGTGTTTGGAGCAAGTCCCAGGTTCGCCTGCATGGTAAGCCATCGGCGCCCCAGATCGGACTCTGCCAGCCGCGGATAACGCTCCCACATCACCTCGGTCATTTCGCCCCGATCCGTTCGTTTAGCCCTTCCCGGCTTAGACGTAAGCGAACAGAATTGGACAGCCGAATTTCTTTTCCACATCACATTCGCGGTTCACAAAACACAAAGCTTACGAAGCACCCGTCCTAATGCCCTAATGCCGGTAGTGCTGATACGAGGAACATTCAATGCCGTGCCCACAAACGATCGAAAATTATTTACGCGCGTTCGCCCCTGAACTGGGTGATCGGATTTTGCAAACGTTTCCGGCCCTGCACAAACCGGGTGATCCGGTTTCTCCCAGGATGAAAACTTTGCTCCGGAGACCTTACCCCGCTCAGGAACTGGCGGCCATGGGGGTCGTGAAGCACTGGCAGGAGGCACGCGCGGCCGCGGTGATCGGCGAGTGTGGAACAGGCAAAACGCTCGTGGCTCTAGCGGCTATTCACTGTCACTCAGCGGGGAAGCCCTACACAGCGCTGGCCATGGTGCCAGGGCATCTGGTGGCCAAGACAGCCCGTGAGGCGTTCCGAACCTTGCCGGGGGTAAGGGTCTTCTTCATTGATGCTCTGCGCGACGGGGTGCGGGATAAGAGTCCGTGTGGGGTCAATGAGGTGAAACTGCGCCATGGCCACATTGTGCGGGAGGGCCTGCATACCACCCTGACCGATCTGCGCCTGCGCAAACATTACCGAACCACCCGCGAACGTTGGCACCGGTCATTCTGCTCCGGGCCGGCAGTCTTCATCATTGGACGCGATCGCGCCAAATTGGGCTGGTTCTGGCGACACGCTTTCGAGGTCGCGCGCTGTGGCCGCTATCAAGGGAGCGTCGTCAATCCTGATACTGGGTGCCCCGTCTATCTGGGCGATGAACGGCTGCTCGCTTGCGACTTCCAGAAGGTCCGTCATAGCGAAACCCTCGGCGAGGACAGAGAGCAGGAAAACCGTGGCCGCATCAAGTCACGAAAGATCCGGTACAGCCCGTTGTGGCAGGCAGATGGAAAGAGGATTCGCCGCGTTGCTCCCATGGAGTTTATCGGCCGTTATCTTCCGGACTGGTTTGATTACGGCATCGGGGACGAAGTCCACCAACTCACCGCAGGAGACACCGCTCAGGGCAATGCCCTGGGAACACTCGCAGCATGTACCCACCGATTGGTGGTGTTGACCGGCACGCTGTCAAGCGGGTACGCCGATGACCTCTATCACCTCTTGTTTCGCTTGAATCCCGTGAAGATGGTAGGGCTCGGCTATGAGTGGAGCGAAGCGGGCGTGCGGTCCTTCGCGGAGACGTTTGGGGTGCTGGAAAAAATCACCACAATCCAGCCGGCCGACAATGCCTGCTCCAAGGCGCGGGTGACGACACAAGTCAAGCGTCGTCCGGGAGCTTCTCCGCTGCTGTTTGGACGGTTTCTGATGGAGCTGGGAGCATTCATGTTCCTGGAGGACATCTCATGTGAGCTGCCGGCCTACACGGAGGAGGTGGTCGGCGTCGAAATGGACCCACCTCTGTGTGCCGCGTACAGCCGATTGGAGGAGGATGTCAAACGTGCTCTCAAGGAACACCGCGGCAACAACTCCGTGATGAGCGTGGGCCTCAATGCGCTATTAATGTACCCCGACCGGCCCTATGACATCGGCGAATTGTGGGGTTGGGAGTTCAATCCCGAAACCCAGCGACGGGAACGCTTCTTGATTGCCCAACCTGAGGATCTGGATCGGGAAGGGCTTCAGGCGAAAGAGCGCCGCTTGATCGAGATCGTTCAGGCGGAGTTGCAGAAGGGCCGGCGCTGCCACGTCTATGCGGTCTATACGCGGAAACGCGACGTGACTCGCCGCCTGGAGAACATCCTGGTAAAGGAAGGTATCCGCGTGGCTGTCCTCACCTCTGACGTGCCTACTGAGAAGCGCGAAGCTTGGTTCGAAACGAAGTTACAACAGGGGATAGAGGTGACGATCTGCCATCCCAAAATCATCGAAACCGGGCTCGATCTGCTCAGCCATCCCTCCATGATCTTTTATGAGTCGGGCTACTCCCTGCACACGCTACGCCAAGCCAGCCGACGCTCATGGCGGATTGGGCAGCGCCAGCCGGTCCGCGTCTATTACCTGTACTACGCCGACACCATGCAGTCGGCTTGTCTGCGCCTCATGGGGAAGAAACTGCTGGTTTCACTCGCGATGGAGGGGAAGTTCTCTGGCGAAGGGCTACAGGCCCTGGACGATGGGGACGACATTCTTACTGCGATGGCACGGGAACTCGTGACGGAAAGAGGAATCGGTGAATCGGCTAATGCGGTATGGCAGCAGGTGCGGGCAGAGCAAAACGCCCTACTGCCACCGAAGCCGGTCCTGCCCGAGCCGACGACCAACCGTGAAGATATCCTGCCAGCTCCGCCACCTTTAACCCAGACCATCGAAGTCCCATCATTTATCAGCGCCTTCCAGTTCGGTTCAAAACCACCCATACCGTTGCCAAGGCGGCGTCGCGAAAGGCGGACCGAGCTGCCCAACGCACAATTCTCGCTATTCGAGGCACTATAAACGTCAGCCATCGCAATCACCGACGGTAATCCGCATACCTCGACGGAGCCAACTGCTAAAGCAACTGGTTGCAAGAAAAAACAACGAACCCGATCCCCGCCAGTTCCATATTCCACATAACTTAGACCTTTGGTCTTTTCCTGACATCTTTTTTTACGAAACTGGTTACTCGATTTACACTCTGCGACAGGCAAGCCGCCGGTCTTGGAGGATCGGACAGCGCTCGAACGTCAATGTCAAATTCTTCTACTACGCCGGTACCATGCAGGAAGCGTGTTTGCGGTTGATGGGGAAAAAGCTCCTGGTTTCGCTGGCTATGGAAGGGAAATTTGCAAGCGACGGCCTACAAGCGATCGACGAAGGCGATGACATCCTGATGGCGATGGCTAGGGAGTTGGTGACTGAGAAAGGCATCGGGGAGAATGCAGACGCGGTCTGGAAAAGGCTCGTGGAGAAGCAGGCGGAGGTGTTCGGAGCACGGCCGATGGAGGCCCGCGCGCCTGAAATCGAAGCTGAATATCCTGTTCCGGACCTACCGGAAGTCATCATTTCACCAGTAGCACCGGTCCCGGCAGTAGTGACGCAACTCCTGATGTTCGGTATGTCGCACGAGGCGGCACAGCGGCGCAAGGCTTCACATAGGCCGTCGAGTCCCGACACGGCATCAGAGCAGCTCGGATTGTTCCCGACCTGAGAGTGGGGAAAGCTGTGAACGGCGGGGGTCTCCTTACTAAAATGCTATCGTGCAGCTTCGGAAGCGGTTCTGACTGGCGCAAATGAGAGGGACGTCGATCAGTCTTGGTCGCTACACCTCTGAGGGGGAGTAAGCGTTCAGCCTTGTTATTTTTGCTATTTCGGCTGCGGTAAGGCGGCTACGCCACAGACATGATCCTTTCCAGGAAGCCGACATCACAGTTGGAATCCGCTCGCGGGGATATCGATCACTGAAAATCACTTGGGATGGGGTCTTCTCGCCAGTAATCGACCAGGCGGGTCAGCGGTGCCGACAGTCGGGCGCGAGCGAACCCGCGGCGTCCGAAGCTGTGAAAAAATTAAATCTTGAAAAAATAGTTCTTGACAATGTTAGCCTATTATTATAAGCTATCTCCATTTGATCTTGGGAGGAGATATCTTGAGCTGCCCTGAGCAAAACCGACAACCTGGCATTTGGCCGGAGGCAGAACTGCCGCCCCAGCACGAGGCGCAGGCGGCCCCAATTCCGCCCCCCATCCCTGCCGAACCGCGCTTGCAGCCCGTGAACCGTAAGCAGTTGCTCTGGCGCGCCGTGGACGTGGAAAGCCTGGTCGGTCCGGATCACTGGGTGCGTGC
>Ga0326727_10026035_pt1 | contig 10903 bp, 8 predicted proteins | sample MB2enrmetagenome_FD_207643 | JGI IMG/M metagenome (GOLD analysis project Ga0326727, IMG submission 207643) | Lab enriched peat soil microbial communities from McLean, Ithaca, NY, United States - MB29MY | ecosystem: Environmental > Terrestrial > Soil > Wetlands > Peat | place: USA: New York... | reverse complement strand
CCGAGGTGGCGGCCGCCGACCGGGTGGTGTTCCCCGGGGTGGGAGCGGCCGGTAAAGCCATGGCTACCCTGCGGGAGCTGGGCCTGGACCGGGCCTTGCAGGAGAGCTTCCGGAAAGGCACTCCCATCCTGGGCATCTGCCTGGGAGCCCAGATCATCCTGGAATACAGCCAGGAAAATGAGACCCCCTGTCTGGGGTTGCTCCCGGGGCGCACCCGGGTGCTGCCCGGGCAGCCAGGGTTGAAGATTCCCCACATGGGCTGGAACCGCGTCCGCTTCCTTAAGCCGCATCCGGTATTTCAAGGGTTGCCGGAGGAGGCCGAATATTACTTTGTCCACAGTTACTATCCGGAGCCGACAGAGAAGGCCATGGTTCTGGGGGTTACCGAGTACGCTCTCCCCTTTCCCAGCGTCCTGGGGTGGCGCTCGCTGGTGGCTACCCAGTTTCACCCGGAAAAAAGCGGCCGTTTTGGGCTGAAAATCCTGGAAAATTTTCTGGCCTGGGACGGCGCCGATGTTGAGTAAAAGGATCATTCCCTGCCTGGATGTCCGGGATGGCCGCACTACCAAAGGCATCAAGTTCCGCAACAACGTGGACGTCGGCGATCCGGTGGCCATGGCCCGGCTCTATTATGAAGCCGGAGCCGACGAACTGGTCTTTTATGATATTACCGCCTCCAGCGACCGCCGGGAGATTATGATCGAGGTGGTGCGCCGGGTGGCCGCCGAGATTTTCATTCCCTTCTCGGTGGGCGGCGGCATCCGCAACCTCAACGACATGCGGGCCGTGCTCCTGGCCGGGGCGGAAAAGGTGAGCGTCAACACCGCCGCCATTCAGAATTCCGACCTCATCAGCCAGGGGGCCCGGGCCTTCGGCAACCAATGCGTCGTTTTGGGGATGGATGTCAAAAAGGTGGGGGTCTCGGAGGCCATCCCTTCGGGGTACGAGATGGTAATCCATGGAGGCCGCACCCCCACGGGCCTCGACGCCCTGTGGTGGGCAAAGGAAGGCGAACGCCTGGGCGCCGGGGAGATTTGCCTCAATTCCATCGATGCCGACGGTACCCAGGCCGGATATGAGCTGACCCTGACCCGGATGATTTCCCAGGCCGTGTCCATCCCGGTCATCGCTTCCGGCGGGGCCGGCACCCCGGAGCATCTCTATGCAGTCTTGACCCAGGGCCGGGCCGACGCGGCCCTCATTGCCTCCATGGTCCATTACGAGAATTACACTATCGAAGGAATCAAGCAATATCTCCAGAAGCGCGGGATCCCCGTAAGGCTCGCCTGGTAACGGGCGGCCTTTCCTCGATCCGGGAAGCCAAAAGTGAGCGACCAGTACGAACTGGAAATTTCTGAGTGTCCGGAAGAGCTGACGGAGATCCTGGAACCGGAGGTAGCCCCGGAAATAGAGGAGAAGGAAGAACCGGAGGCGGTCCTTCCCATCCCCGCGGATCTCGACCTGGTGCAGCGTTACATCAGGGAGGCGAACCGCTTTGCCCTCCTGACCCCGGGGGAGGAAAAGGCCTTGAGCAGCCGGTTTCGCGAGACCGGGGACCCGGAGGCCGGCTCCCGCTTAATCACCAGCAACCTCCGCCTGGTGATCAAGATTGCCCTGGAGTTTCAACAATATTGGATGAAGAACCTCCTGGACCTGATTCAGGAAGGCAACATCGGCCTGATGCACGCCATCAAGAAGTTCGATCCCTACCGCGGCATTAAGCTCTCTTATTACGCCTCTTTCTGGATCAAGGCCTATATCCTTAAATTCATTATGGACAACTGGAAGTTGGTGAAGATCGGCACTACCCAGTCGCAACGCAAGCTCTTTTACAACCTGAAACGGGAGAAGGAAAAGCTCCGGGCCCTGGGCTTCGAGCCCGGTCCCAAGCTACTGGCCGACGCCCTCAAAGTACGGGAGGAAGAGGTTATCGAAATGGACCAACGCCTGGGAGGCTGGGAGCTTTCTTTGGACGCTCCCCTAAAGGAAGGCTCCGACGAATACCACAAGAACTTCCTTCCTGCTTCGGAGCCCCAGGTGGAGGAGATCCTGGCCCAGGCGGAGCTGAAAAACCTGTTCCGCCAAAAGCTCTCCCAGTTCCGTCTGGAACTCAACGATAAAGAGCTGGATATCCTGGACTTGCGCCTACTGGCGGAGAAGCCCCTGACCTTGCAGGAGATCGGCGCCCGGCATCGGATCTCCCGGGAACGGGTACGCCAGATCGAAGACCGGTTGATTAAAAGACTGCGGCAATTCCTCAAGTCAGAAATCTCCGATTGGGAAGATTACCGCAATCCCCTGGGTGATTGACTCCGGGGTCTGGGGGGAGGCAGTTTGGCGGCATCGATAGCCACTGGTCAAACCTGTATGGTCCAACGCAGACGAACTTTTAGGGCCAGGGCCGGGCTGGCGATCCTGAGCCTCGGGTTGGCCTTGAGCTTGAGCGGCTGCGCCCTCCTTGCCCTGGGCCCGGGAGCAGCTTCCCCGGAGGACCAGGAAACCTCCAAGGGCCTGTCCTATTACCACTATCTCCAGGCCCAACAAATGCTGCTGGCGGAAGATGAACCCGGGGCCATCCGGGAATACGAGGAAGCCCTCAAACAAGACCCCGGATCGGCCCGCCTGGAACTGGAGCTGGCTTCCCTCTATCAGCGCCAGGGGGACGTCAAAAAGTCCCTGGCTCACGTGGAAAAGGCTCTGAAGCTGGATCCCCAACAACAGGAGGCCTATTTCCTGCTGGCCGGCCTGCACGTGGGCCTCAACCAACTGGATGAGGCCATCCGGGGGTACGAACATATCCTGGTATTGGATCCGGAAAACCGGGAAGCCCGTCTGTTCCTGGCCACCCTCTATGCCCAGCAGGGCCGCTTTCCCCAGGCCATCCGCACCATCCAGGAGATCCTGCGCCTGGAGCCGGAATCGGTGGTGGGCCATTATTACCTTGGCCGCTTCTTCCTGGCAACCGACCACCTGGGGGAGGGGAAACAGGAACTCAACAAGACCCTGAGCCTGGACCCCCAGTTCGTGCCGGCTATTTTCGATCTGGCATCGATCCTGGAAAGGGAAAAACAGTACAACCGGGCCCTGGCCATGTACCGCCGGGTCTTGCGCTCTCAGCCCAACAACCCCCGGGCCTGGGCCAACATCGGCCGCCTGCTTTTGATCCTCAACCGTTACGCCGAGGCCCAGAAGGCCTTCGCCACGGTCAAGGGATTTGAGAAAAACGACCCCGCGGCCCGCTTCAATGTCGGGGTTATCTTCCTGGAACAGAAACTCCCGGACGACGCCATCAAGGAATTTCGGCCTCTGCTGGCCAATCCCCATTTCCAGGATCGGGCCCATTATTATATTGCCCTGGCCCTGGAGGAAAAGGGCGATAACCGGGGAGCCCTCCGGGAATATCAATCGGTGGGCCGCGAGTCGGAGCAATTCGTCCTGGCCCGCCTTCGCATGGCCTACCTGCAGTATCAGCAGGGGGACAAGGAGCGGTCTCGCCAAATCCTGGAGGACCTCCAGAAACTGGCCCCGGACCGGGAGGAGGTCTATCTCACCAGTTCCTACTTTTATGAAGAGGAAGGCCTTTGGGACCAGGCCATCGAGGTCCTCAAGCAAGGGCTGGACAAGGTGGAGCGCCCCGAGGAAATCTATTTCCGGCTGGCGATGATCTACGAAAAGAAGCAGGAGCGGAACGAAAGTATCATCTATATTAAAAAGGTCCTGGAGATTAACCCGGATAACTCCGACGCCCAGAATTTTCTGGGCTACTCTTATGCCGAGCAAGGAGTCAACCTGGATGAGGCGGAACGATTAATCCTGGCCGCCCTGCAAGCCAAGCCCGACAGCGGCCAGATCATCGACAGCCTGGGATGGGTCTATTACAAGAAAGGGCAATTGGACAAGGCCCTGGTGGAACTGGAACGGGCCCATCGTCTAATGCCCCAGGATGGCACCGTGACTGAACATCTGGCCGACGTCTACTTGCGCCTGCAGCGCCACCGGGAGGCGCTGCGACTCTACCGCCGGGCCCTGGGGCAGGAGGATGCCAATCCCGGGGAACTGCGCAAGAAAATCGACAAACTGGAGCATTTGCTGCAGGGATCGGTCCTGTGAAACCCGGCGGGATAGCCCGGCTGGTAGTGCTGGCGCTCCTGGCCTGGCTGGGGTTGGCCGGCTGCCGCGCCCTGCCCCCGGCGCCGCCGCCCGCCGTCCTGTCCGCCGAGGAAGTCCTGGCCCGGCTCCATAACCGGCAACAGGCCCTGGAATCTTTACAGGCCCGGGGCCGCATCACCTTCCTGAGCCCGGAGCACAACTACTCCGGTACCATCCTGATCAAGGCCCGCCGCCCGGAGAGCCTCCGGGTGGACATCCTGGATCTCCTGGGACGCACCCTCTTGGGCTTTGCCACCGACGGCAGCCGGGTCCAGGTATTGTCCCCCCATGAGGGGAAGGTTTTCCTCGGCCCGGCCACCCCCCGAAATCTGGCGGTCTTTATCCCCCCGGCGGTACCCCTGTCCCAGGTGGTGCCGCTGCTGGCGGGGGCCCTGCCCCTGAGCCCGGGCCCCCCGGCCCGGTTTGATTACGACACCGCTACCGGCCGTTACCTGCTGGAATGGCGCCAGGGCGGCAGGCTTCAGGAGCGCCTTTGGGTGGCGGGCCAGGGTCTTTACCCGGTGCAGGAGGAATACTTCCTGGACCAAAGCCAGCCGCGTTTCACCCTGAAGCTGGCGGACTTCGGCGAGGCGGGGCCGGATTTGCCCGGCCAGATTATCCTCCAAACCGAGACCCCCAAGATGGAACTGCGCCTGGCCTATAAGGAACTGCGCCTCAACCCGCCCTTGAGTCCGGCTGATCTGACCCTGACGCCGCCTCCCGGGGTGGCGGTGGTTCAACTCCCTTAAGAGACGGTCGACGTCCTATTTTATGTTTGTTGGGCAGGCTGGAGTGATCGCCTTCGGCTGGGCGGCCAGGAAGGGCCACCCCACCAGGATTTTATTCTTGGGGGAAATGTGGCCGCAGGCACTTACAAAAAACCAAAAACCTGCGTCGCGGCTAAGCTGACTTCCGGGAGGGTTTGCGGGGCCATGAAATTCCTGGTGGACCAGCCCCTGGGCGGCCTGGCCAAGTGGCTGCGGTTTTGCGGCTTCGACGCCGACTGCCGCCGCCTGGCGCCCCATGGCCCCGGCTCCCTGCCGCCGCCGGACCCGGACACCTTTATCCTGACCCGCCAGGAGCCCCTGAAACAACTGGAGCGCCCGGACCTGCTGTTCATCAGGGCCGTCTCCCCCGAGGCCCAACTCCAGGAAGTGCTGTCCCTTCTCAAGGTCGCCCCCCGGCAGCTCAAGCCCCTGAGCCGCTGCAGCCGCTGCAACCAGAGGCTCAGCCCCATTCCCCGGGAGCAGGCCCAGGGCCGGGTGCCGGAGCACGTCTTCCACTACCATGACCAGTTCTTCGAGTGCCGCCGTTGCCGACGCCTCTTCTGGCCCGGGAGCCACCTGCCCGCCATCCTCAAGACCCTGGAGTCCACCCTGGAGGACTAGCTTAAGCTATCTGCTTTCGGCTTATTGGCAAAGACCAACTGGCAACGGCCGCCAAATCGCCCGCTCCGCCGCCACCTCAGCCGGGCTGCCATTTTGCCGCTTTGCCGATTGCAATCTCTTAAGCCGGTCCTATATTGATATGCGTGAGAATGATCCGGGGAGCGGCGAAGGCTGGGGCCCTGCACCCCTAAGTCAGTCCCGAAGTTCTTGCCCCCGGTAGCACCAAGGAGGAACCGATGAACACCGAATCTAAAGATAATCCGGCCCGACCCCTTTGCACCGGTCGCTGGTGCCACCTTTGGACCTTCACGGCGAACACCGCCCGGTGGGCCCGGATCCTGGGCCGCTATACCCTGGCCTGCTGGCAGCAGCAAAAGATCAGGAAAGCCACCCGCCTCCTGGGCGAAAAGACCTTTCAGGCCCTGGAGCGGGGGGAGGCTAATCCCCTGGCGGCCCCTGAAGTGAGTGAGGCGGTGCAAAAGGCCAAGGACTTGAAGGAACTCAAAGAGAAGAATTACCTGGCCATCGCCGCCATCCGGGAGAAGATTCGCTCCTCCTGTGTCATTGCCACCCCGGAGAAACCGGGGGGCGTGGAGGATAATCCTCCGCGGCCGTGAGCCGCGGCCAGCGGCCGGCTGCCGCCCTATCACTACCCTAAGGCCCGCCCGAGATATTGTTTCCGAAAACCGAAAACCGTCCTTAAGTGGCACCGCACTCCGCCGGGCTGCCGCCAAGTTTCTCCAGGGCGTGGGGCAGGGCGGGAAGGATGGCGGCCAGGTTTTCCCGGGCCCCCTTGGGGCTGCCGGGGAGGTTGACGATCAGGGTGCAGCCCCGGAGCACCGCCACCCCCCGGGAGAGCATGGCGTGGGGGGTCTGGGCCAGGCCGGCGGCCCGCATGGCCTCGGGCAGGCCCGGCACCTGCCTCTGGGCCACCGCCAGGGTGGCCTCCGGGGTGAGGTCCCGGGGGCTCAGGCCGGTGCCGCCGGTGGTGAGGATCAGGTCCAGCCGTTCCCGGTCGCACCAAGCCAGCAGTTGGGCGGTGATGGCCTCCAGCTCGTCGGGGACCACGGCGGTGGCGGCCACCTGGAAATCTGCGGCCGGCAGCAACCGGGCCAGCTCCGGCCCGGAGGCGTCGTGGCGCTCCCCGGCGTGCCCCTTATCGCTGACCGTCAGAATCCCTACCCGGAACATCTTATAAAACACCTCGATGAGATCCCCCGGCTTCACCAGACCTTCCTGCAGCACCCGGGCGAAGACTCCTTCCCGGGGCATGACGCAGTCCCCCACCTGCTCCCGGATGGCGCAGCCTTTATGGCAGGCCTTGCCGATCTGGGTGATCTCCAGCAGCGCCTGCGCACCCACCCGGAGGCGGGTCCCCACCAGCAGGGACATCACTTCCAGGCCGTCCACCGTCAGGTTTTCGGCGAAATCCCCCGGGGCGACCGCGGCGCCCCTGGCCACCATCTTGTGGATGCTGGCCAGGGACAGCAGGCTCACCTGGCGGCAGCCGCCTTCGGCGTGGGCGTCGCCTTCCAGGCCGTGCTCCGCCAGCAGGCGGGCCGCCGGCACGTTGTGTTTTACTACACCTTTGCGGTCGCTGAGGGAGACGGCGACAATCCGGCCTGGGGCGATGCGGGGGGATATCATGGTGTTATCTCAGGCAAAGACGCCAGGACGCCGGGGATGATCTCCCCCTGGTTTCCAAGTTAAGCTGGGGAACCAGGAAATTAAAGCACAGGCGGGACGCCTGGGCCATTTTCAAAAATATCTGGGGTTGGGGGAGGGGGCAGGTTCCTCGGCCCCTGGCCCCCTCCCTCAAATATCCTTTCCTTCCTACTCCTTCTCCCTCGCGGCTCTGGCCTCGGCGATGACCTTTTCCGCCAGGTGCGGCGGCACCTCCTCGTAGTGGTCGAACTCCACGGTATAGTTGCCCCGGCCGCCGGTTTTGGAGATCAGGTCCGGGGCGTAGAGGAGCACCTCCGCCATGGGGACGTGGGCTGAGATCACCTGCAGCCGGCCCTGGGCCTCCACCCCCAGGACCCGCCCCCGGCGGCCGTTGAGGTCGCCGATGATGTCCCCCATATTATCTTCCGGCACGGTCACGCTCATCTTCATGATGGGCTCCAGCAGGGTGGGCTGGGCCTGCTCGCAGCCCTTCTTAAAGCCCATGGAGCCGGCGATCTTGAAGGCCATGTCGGAGGAGTCCACTTCGTGGAAGGTGCCGTCATAGAGGGTGACCCGGAAGTCCACCACCGGAAAGCCGGCCAGGATGCCTTCCTGCTTGGCCTCGGTGATGCCCTTTTCCACCGAGGGAATGTACTGCCTGGGGATGGCGCCTCCCACGATCTTGTCCACGAATTCGAAGCCGGAGCCCCGGGGCAGAGGTTGCAGCTCGATCCAGGTGTCGCCGTATTGGCCCCGGCCCCCGGACTGGCGTTTGTATTTGCCCTGGACCCTGACGGTGCCCTTGATGGTCTCCCGGTAGGGGACCTTGGGCGGTTTGAGGTTGACCTCCACCCCGAATTTGCGCTTCAGCTTTTCGGCGGTGGCCTCGATGTGCACCGCGCCCACCCCGGACAGGAGGATCTCCTTGGTTTCGGCGTTGCGGCTGAGGGACAGGGAGGGATCCTCTTCGATCAACTTGAAGAAGGAGGAGAAGACCTTGTCCTCCTCCCCCTGCTTCTTGGGCTCCACCGCAAAGGTGACCATGGTCTGGGAAGGCATCAGGGGCGGCAGCAGGATGGGGTTGGCTTCGGTGGCCAGGGTGTCGCCGGTCACCGTCTCCTTGAGCTTGGCCACCGCGGCGAAGGCCCCGGGGCCGAGGCTGGTCACCGCCTTCTGGCCCTTGCCTTCCAGCAGGAAGAGCTGGCCGTATCTTTCCGGGACGGCCCGGTTTACGTTGAACACGGTGGAGTCGGCCCTCATGGTGCCGCAGTAGATCCGGAAGATGGAGAGGCGGCCGGCGTAAGGGTCGGCCACCGTCTTGAAGACCTGGGCCGCCAGGGGGCCGTCCGGGTCCGGCAAAAGATCCACCCTGGCATCGGCGCCGGGTTTGCGGCCCGTGATCGCGCCTCTCTCCTCCGGGGAGGGAAGGAAGAGGTTAATGGCGTCCAACAGCAGGCTGGGGCCCAGGTTGGCGGCCGCCGCACCGCACAACACCGGGACGAAGGCCCCCTTGAGCACCCCCAGCTTCAGGCCGCGATAAATTTCCTCCGGGGTGAGCTCCCCTTCTTCCAGGAATTTTTCGATCAAGGCGTCGTCGCTTTCGGCGGCGTAATTCATCAGATCGCCCCGCAGCTCCGCGACTTCGTCCTGCAACTCATCGGGGATGGGCCCGCCCGCCTGTGAGCCGGTCGGGGCCCCGGTGTAGGCCTTCAGATTGATGAGGTCCACCACCCCCTTAAAGCCGGCCTCCTTGCCGATGGGAAGCTGGAGGGGCACGGCCTGCACTTCCAGGATATCCTTAATACTCTTGATTGCCGTGGCCAAGTCGGCCCGTTCCCGGTCCAGCTTATTGATAAAGAGCAAGCGGGGCAATTGATAGTGGTTGGCGGTCTGCCAGACCTTTTCAGTGCCCACCTTGACGCCGTCCACCGCGTCGACCACCACCACCGCCCCGTCCCCCACGTGGAGGGCGGCTCGGGCATCCGCCAGAAAGTTGTCGTCCCCGGGGGTGTCGGCCAGGTAGACTGTGTGTTTTTTCCACTGGTAATGGTGGAAGGCGCTGGAAATGGTGATCTTGCGTTTAATTTCCTCGGGTTCGTAGTCGAGGACGGAGGAGCCGTCATCCACCCGCCCCAGCCGGGAAGTGGCCCCGGCGGTGAACAGCAGGGCCTCTGCCAGCGAGGTCTTGCCGCAGCCGCCGTGCCCGATGAGGACCAGATTGCGGATATTTGCCGTTTTACCGGACATCAAACTCTCCTTCCCTCTCAGCCGGCCTTCCCGGCCAGGTAAAGCTGCCACTGCTCCGGGCAATTTTTTTTAATTATCAGATTTCCCCACCGATCTCAAGATACGGTTTGCGGTTTTTGGTTCTCGGTTTTCGCCTAAAATATAATCCTGGGTCTCGTGACTTCTTGATAGGGGCCTTAATCAGTAGTGTCCGGCAACAAAATTGTATGGAGAAGATTACACTATCTGGCCATTAAATTCTAGACCATTTTAATTTCAGCGATATCAACATATTATACCGATGCTCACTAAATCCCCTCTCCCCCCGTCGTAGGGGCGGGGTTTCCCCGCCCGGGCAAGCCCACAGGCCTCTGGCCTGTGCCACTAAGACGCCGCCCCTACCGAAGGGAGAGCAATCCCCCCAATCCCCTATCCCCCGATGGGGGAGAGGGTTAGGGTGAGGGGGAGAATAATCTCTTTGCCGCTCCCCTCGATTTAAATGAGGCGTGGGAGGCCTGGCACGGGAGCCGGAGTCCTCCCCGGCGCCCCAATGGTTGACAGATTCCGGGCCGGTTTGCTATATTTAAACCTCTGCGACCCTGCAAAGGGGAGTTTTTTGTTTTTTTTGTTTTTTGGTCAGGGACCGCCCCCGGCGGTCATCCGCCGGGATCAGGGAAGTTATTTGGAGGTTCGCAGAGGCCGCGGATTAGCAAGCGTCGGGACGTGGCGCAGACTGGTAGCGCACCTGAATGGGGTTCAGGGGGTCGGAGGTTCAAATCCTCTCGTCCCGACCATGATTAGGCAATAATTTAGGCAAGTTACCGAAGATAATCCGGGCTTGCCTTTAATCATTTTTTGGCGGTGCACACCTAGTGTGCATGTTTTCCCTTTCAAGGCCAAAAATTAACCGGGGAGACAACTTCCCTCGGCCACAAAATTAGTTTTGAAGATTTCCCCCCGCTAAAGTTACTAAACCGGCGATTCGACCTGGTGAAAAGGGATAGGTGGAACCTTTCCCGGCCAAAGAGGCCCACCGGGCTTTCTGAGCGAAACCCTTGGGTCTGCCGCATATTCTTGGTTTATGAGGAAATCCTGCCGGTACTGTTGGTGCTAAAGCTCCCCGGCTCCGGCCCAATCTCGATGCTCCAGTGTTGGAAAATCAGGTGTTCTGATGGCGGCTCAAAAGACCATTAAGATATCGGCCGCAATTATCATTTGCTTGTACGCCATGGCAATATTTGCTCTTTGGTCAAACCGCCACCGGGGAAACCCGGATTATTTCAGTAATTGTCCCATTGTTTATGATAAATTTCCCGAGTCGGACTTCCTCATTTTTTGGGCGACCTCGTCCCTGGCCTTGTCGGGCCAGGCTGCGGCGGCATATAATCCCAAACAGCTCTATCAGGCGGAAGCGAGAGTTCCACATCCTCAAAATCATCGCAGATGCCTTTATCCTCCCACGTACTTTTTGCTCA
>Ga0326727_10026033_pt1 | contig 10904 bp, 7 predicted proteins | sample MB2enrmetagenome_FD_207643 | JGI IMG/M metagenome (GOLD analysis project Ga0326727, IMG submission 207643) | Lab enriched peat soil microbial communities from McLean, Ithaca, NY, United States - MB29MY | ecosystem: Environmental > Terrestrial > Soil > Wetlands > Peat | place: USA: New York... | reverse complement strand
CGATCAGCCGTCAGCGCTCAGCCGTTGAACCTCCGGAACTTCCGGCTCGCTGAAGGACATCCACGATGCCCAACCGGCGAATTTGTCACAAATCGGAAGCTGAGCGCTGAAAGCTGACCGCTGAAAGCTTGAGGCGAAGCCGCGCTTGTGCCACATCAAGCTACCTGTGCGGCCGCCTTGACGGCCCGGCCGTAGAGCACATCGGCAACCAAGTCCATATCGGCCATCAGCCCGACCTGAGCCCGGTGGATGGCCGCAAGATTCAGCGCTGCTTCGAGAGCGGCCAGTTCGCCATCGGCGGCAGCCGGCCCACCTGTTTGCGCGCCGGCGATCCAGCGCAGACCTTCCTGGGCCACCTTGAGCGCCGCTTCGCGCGCAAAAATCCGCGAGATCGCCGCCAGGCTGCTGGCGTCGAAGCGCTGGCTGGCCTTCTCGTTGAGCCGTCCCTCCGCCTGGCGCGCCGCGCGGCGCGCCAGGCTTCCCGCGCACTCCGAATAGGCGATCCATTCGCCTATGCGCAGGAGGACGTGCTGGTAGCGGGTCAGCCGGCCGGTCCGCGCCCGCTCCAGGATTTCGGCCAGCGCGTGAAAAGCCAGCGCCGCGCATCCCGCGCCCACGCCGGCGTGGCGCGCGGCAAGCTCTTCGCACTCGCGCGCCCGGTCGTGGTAGTAGCGCCCGCGAGTCTTCAGGTGTAATTGCCAGCGGTCCCGGCTGATGGTCATTTCCATGATCTCGCTGGTGCCCTCGTAGATGGTGGTGATGCGCACGTCCCGCCGGATTTTCTCCACCATGTATTCGTGCGTGTACCCGTAACCGCCCAGCGCCTGGATGCTGGCGTCGGCGGCCAGGTTGCCGGCCTCGGTCGACATGTACTTGGCGATCGCCCCTTCGGTGTTCAAGCTGCCTTCGCCGGCGTCGATCCGCTCTGCCGTCTCCTCGATCGAAGCGCGCCCCGCCTCCAGGCGAGCCACGTTGGGCACGATCAGCTTGTGCGTGTATCCCTGCTTCTCGGAGAGCGGCGATCCCGCCTGGATGCGCTTGGCGGAATACGGAATGGCCCGGTCGAGCGCCGCCCACCCCGCCCCCAGCCCGAAGGCCGCGACCATCAGGCGGGTGTAGCCGAACACCGCCTGCGCCTGGAGCAATCCCTGTCCTTCCACGCCTCCCACCAGCCGGCCGGCATCCACGTACACGTCGGCCAGCGCGAGTGCCGCCGTGTTGCTGGTGCGTATGCCGTGCTTGTCTTCGGGCTTGCCCTGGCTAAAACCAGGCGCGCCCCGTTCCACGATGAACCAACTCGGACCCGAGGGCGTATTCGCCAGGATCGTGTAAGCATCCGCGATGCCGCCATTGCTGATCCACTGCTTGCTCCCGTTGATGCGGTATCCCACGATGGCGTCGTTTTCCACCACGCGGTCGGCCGTGGTTTGCAGCGCGCCCAGGTCGCTTCCGGCGTCCGGCTCGGTGGCGCCATAAGCGAAAAGCAAACCCTCTTCAGCGATCCGCGAGAGCCACAGCTTCTTCTGTTCCGGCGTGGCTCCCACGGTAATCGGATCGCTGCCCAGAAACGTCGCCAGAACCGACGTTGCCACTCCCAGGTCGATCCGCGCCAGCCCCTCGCAGATGCAATAAACGTCAAAGGCGCCCCCGCCCAGCCCGCCGTACTCCTCGGGAATGAACAGAAGCTGAATCCCCAGCTTGTCCGGGCTGCACATGTGCCGCACGATCTCGAGCGGGCATTCGTCGCGTGCGTCCAGCGCGATCAGTTCCTGGTCCGGCAAGCGCTTGCGGGCGAACTCTTTGAGCGATTTCAAGCTGAGCTTGAGGGTCTTGGGGGGTATCATGAGCGGCGCCTCTCTTTCCCCGCTACGGAGGTTTCCTCACGAACGCGGGACGCCAGGGCCGGCAGGAACTCCAGCATGTCGTCCACGATCCCCACCTCCGCCACGCGGAAAATCGGCGCCTTGGGATTCTTATTGATGGCCACGATGAACGGATTGCCCTTGATGCCCGCCAGGTGCTGGAACGATCCGCTGATGCCGCAGGCGAGATAAACCTTGGGCCGCACGGTCTGGCCGCTCGACCCCACCTGGCGCGATTTATCCATCCACCTGGCGTCCACCACCGGCCGCGAACAGCTCACCGCCGCACCCATGGCCTCCGCCAGATCCTCGGCAATGGCCACGTTCTCCTGCTCCCCGATCCCCCGGCCGATCGAGATCAACACGGGCTCCTTGGTGATATCGACATCCCCGGTCTCGGCGGCGATGGTTTCGAGATACCGCCGCCGCGCCGTGAGCGTGCCCACCTCGGCCGATTTGTCCACCACCTGCCCGCCACCCAAAACGCGATCCGCCGGCCGAAACGCTCCCGGGCGGATGTTCAGTACCGCGCCGGTGGCCAGGTTGCAGCGGACATGCACACTGATCTGGCCCCCGAACTCCTGGCGGACCGCTTTCAGCCACGTCCCTTCCATGCCCTCGATGTCCACCACGTCCGGCACATACGGCGAGTTCATCTTGATGGAAAGCCCCGGCGAGAGGTCCACGCCGAAGTGAGCGTGCGGTACCAGCAGGATGCTGCCCGCCGGCAGCACGCTGACCAGCGCCTGCCGCACCAGTTCGGCGTTGGGATGGGCGAGCGGCTCCTTAGCGATCTTCCAGATTTCCTGGTAAGTCCCCGACAGGCTTTCGCACAATTTGTCCAGATTGGCGCCCCAGCCGGTGACGATGGCGGTCACCGCCCAGGCGGGATCGATCTTGCGTGCCGCGGCCGGCAGTTCCGCTGCCGTGTCGTCCGGCACGCCGCCATTGTGCACGATGTAGGCAAAGATCCGTGCCATTAGTTCAACCCTCCCTTGGCCTTCAGTAGATCCATCAGCTTCTCCATGATTTCCTCGCGGCTCCCCTGGAGCATCTCCGCCCCTTTGCCCGCCGGCGGCACGAAATAGTCCACGCGCTTCACCTTGGCGGCGGCTTCACCTGCGGCGTCCGGTCCCAACCCCAGATCCGCCGCGCCGAGCGTCGGGATGGGCACCGAGGCGACCTGCCGGATGCCCCGCATGCCCACATACCGCGGCTCGTTAATCCCCGTCTGGATGGAAAGCACGCACGGCAGATCGATGGCGTTGATCTCCTTGCTGCCGCCTTCGATCTCCCGGCCTATCTTGAGCTTCCTTCCGTCCAGCACTTCGATCGAGGTCACCAGCGAGGCGAAAGGGTAATCCAGCATGGCCGCCAGCATGCCGCCCACCTGCGCGCAGCCGTCCTCAGCCTGCACGCCGGTCAAAATCAGGTCGTAGTGCTCCGATTGCACGTAGGCCTTGAGGATTGCCGCGATCCCCCGGCCGTCCGATCCCTGGAAAGCATCGTCCGAGATCAGCACGCCGCGGGCTGCGCCCATGGCCATCTCGCGGCGCAGCACCTCCTCGTCCTCGTCGCCGCCCACGGTCACCACCGTGACCTTCCCGCCGGTGCGCGCGGCGATCTGCAACGCTTCCTCGACCGCGTAGTTATCCGGCTCGTTGACCGAATACACCAGGTCGTCGCGTTCAATATCGGTCCCCGCACGGTTGAGCTGGATCTCGTTCTCCGCCGTGTCCGGAACTCGTTTTGCGCAAACCAGGATTTCCATCTTGCGTCTCTCCTTGCGTTAACTGACCATTTGCCGGTCGACCAGCTCCGCCAGGTCGATGGCTGTCATCTGCCCTTCCATGCCCGCCACCTTGATGGCGTCTTCGATGTTGACCAGGCAGAACGGGCACGCCGTCACCATCACGCTGGCCCCCGCCTCGGCCGCCATGCGAACCCGCAACACGCCCATGCGTTGCTCCTCTTGGGCCTCGTAGAAAAGCGCCAGCCCGCCTCCGCCGCAGCAGAAGGAGCGGTCCCGCGAGCGCTTCATCTCCACCCGCCGCAGGCCCGGAATCGCGTCCAGCACGTCTCGCGGGTCCTGGTAAATGCCGTTGTGCCGGCCGAGATAACAGGGATCGTGGTAAGTGTAGACGCCATTCTCCACCGGCTTCATCCGGATTTGGCCCGTTCTCACCGCGCGCGCGATCGCCTGGCTCGCGTGTTCCACCGGCGGCACATCCTTGTAATCGTGCTTGAGGGCGTTGAAGGCGTGCGGGTCGGCGGTGACGATGCGGCGCGCGCCGGAGGCGCGAATGGCCTCGGTGTTATGGTCGCGCAGCGCCAGAAACAGCGTCTCTTCGCCGAATCGCCGCACATCGTGCCCGCTGTCGCGCTCCTTGGCGCCGAGGATGCCGAAGTTCCCGCCCAGACGGCCCAGGATGCGTGCCACCGCCCGTCCGATCGACTGCGCCCGATCGTCGTACGAGGTGATGCTGTCGGCGAAGAACAGGGTCTCCACGCCGCCGCCGTTCGCGATCGGGACGGCCCCTTGCGCCCAGTCGGCACGCTTCTTCTCCAGCTTTCCAAAGGGATTCCCGCGGCCCTCCAGCGCTTTGAGCGGCTTGTGGAGGGGTTGCGGCGCCTTGCCGTCGTCGACTAGGCCACGCCGTAGATCGACGATCTTGTCGATGTATTCAACCAGCAGCGGGCATTCAGCCTCGCAGGCGCCGCAAGTCGTACAGGACCAGATTTCGTCTTCGGAGTACAGTCCGCCCACCAGCGGCGTGCCGTCCGAGGAGGGTCCCCACACCGGGTAATGCCGGAATACGTAATCTCTCGATTTGATCGAAAGGGCGCGCGGCGAAAGCGGCCGCCCGGCGGCGTTCGCCGGGCACTGCTCGGCGCACCGCCCGCAGTCCGCGCAAGAGTAAAAGTCCAGGATGTGCTTCCAGGTAAAGTCTTCGAGCTTCTTGACGCCGAACGATGGCACCGTGTCCAGTTGCTGGTCCGCCACGCCCCACCGCACCGGCTTTACCGTCCCGCGGTCGAGCTTGGCAAAGTAAATCGAGAACAGCGAGGTCTCCACGTGGAACTGGATTCCGAACGGCCGATAGCAAAGCAGGAAGAAAAACGTGAATTCGTGCGCCAGGTAGGCGCCCAGGTGCAGATTGCGCAGCGTAGCCAGGGCCGCGCCGGCGAAAGCCGATTGGCAAATCCAGGCCAGCGACCAGGGCGCCAGAAACTCCGCCGGCCCGGCTTGCGCATGCATCGCGGCCTGGCTCCCCTCGAATACGCCATCCGCCGCCATCAGGATCGCGATCAGCGACAGCAGGAAAATCGGGTCGGCGGAGGGGCGCCCGTATCGCGCCGGCCGGAATACCAGCCGGCGGACGATCGCCGTTCCCATGCACAGAAAGACCACCGTCGTGGCGTAATGCCGGACGATGCCGTAGAATCCGCCCGAACCGGTGTCGATGAAGCGGTCCGAGAGACCCATGGCGAGAACCGTGAACGCGCGGCTCGCCAGCAGCAGAAAGCCCGCGAAGATCAAAATGTGCAGGACGCCCGCGAGACGGTAGCGTGGATGCCGCCACTGCGCCAGCCAGAACTGCACGAGCTTGCCCAGCCGGGCGAGCGGCCGGTCAAATCGGAAATCGCGCTCGGCGCGCAGAAGGGGCGCCAGCCGCCGTGCGGCAATCGCCGCAAAACATGCCAGTCCCAGTAAGTGGAGGAAGAGAAACAACTCCCTCCCGCGGATCAGCCAGTAAGTGGCTTCCGCGATCGAGTCCATACTTACTCCCACGTGCGCGTAACTCTCCCCCTGCAACCGATCGATACATGAATGGCTTCCCAACAATCGTTGGGCGATTACATCGTCGCGATGACACTTTCGAACGACGCGCGTTCGTTGAGAATCAGCCGCCGGAGAATTCGTAGATCGTTCAGCATGCGGCGGCTCTTTTGCACCTGGCACCTGAGCATCTTCAGTTTGAACATCGCCAGGTCGATAGCTTGCGCGCGGCGAAGCTCGCCGTCGCGCAGCGCCACGTCCCGGTCGCGCTTTAAATCACCCATCACTTCCAGGGTGGTGGCTGCCAGAATATTCATGAATTCGTGAGCGCTCTCGATGGAATCGAAAGGCTGTTCGATAGCTTCGGCGAACATAGCGTCTCACTCCCGGCGCGGCGGCCGCGCCTATGGTTTTCTTGCCGGACACACCACGCACGCGATTCTCAAAGCCAGGAATCCGCAGGCACCCGCGGCTCGGAGTCGCCCGAGAGCGCCTCATAACTCCGTGCTCTTACGGGGAGCAAGCGGAGAATAGTATCGGACCTTATTATATTAGAATGTGAAACTCCGTAAGTCCAGGGGCGAATTAGGCCGAGCGCCGCTTGGGTGTATCGAGAATCACAGTGATTCCGCCATGGGCGAGATTACTAAGGCAAATTACCGATGGTTTGCGACCTTGAGAACGTATGATTACGCGCTGGGGTAACGAAAACGTCATCCAGGTCGGTTCGTCGGTCGCTTGTTCGGGCGAAACAGTTGTAACGCATGCGGAGCATAGCCACGGATACACCTGGATAAGCGCTTGGTTTGGGGTGCACCCTTTTGTGAGACAGGGAAGAAAAGACGCAGTTACCGTTCGATGATAATTCCTTTTCTCCGATTCGTCCGGTGTTTTATGATCGCGGTGCCGGTGAAGCGGAGACGGGCTCTGCTGGCGAGCAACCCGATCGAGGAATAGTCGGCCGGAACTCATCGCGGACGATGGGCAAGGCATGTTCTTTCCGGCGTGCCCTATACCCTGGCAGCGGCCCGACCGGAAAGCGGGACACGCCCCAGGGGTAAAAAGTAAGAACGACACATCGGACCGATAGATCCCGGAATGCCTAAGAAAACGCAAAGGACTGGCGGGAGCGCAGCGAACTCCTGCCCGGCCTGCGGCGCATCGCGCCCGGGCGGCACGCTCGGTCCGAGTGGGAGAGAGGGCTGCCGATCTCATGTGGATGGGGTCTCCCGCGATTCAGGCTGATTCGGACCTCGTGATCCTGGAACCGATATCTCCTTATTTCTTAGGAGTGAAGAACTTCATGGTCGCCGTCCCCTGGTTCTCGCTGCCAGCCGCTGCGGCCCTGGCGTCCTGCTCAAACTCCTCCGGCGTCCGGTAGCCCAAAGCCGAGTGCAGGCGCAGTCGGCTGTAATACTGTTCGATGAACTCGGCCAGATGCGCGGAGAGCTCTGTCATGTTGCGGCGGCGGTACTGATAGCAATAGATTTCCTCCTGTTTCAAGGTCTTCATGAAGGCTTCACACGGCCGAGATCGCGTGCGATATCTTTCATTCGGACTGCCATATCGTTATTCGATCCTCGTTAGCCCCATTGGACGATCAAGCCCGTCCGGCCCGTGTCCGCGGCAGCCGCTTGCGATCGACGGCGCGAAGCCGGGTGAATCCGAAGGTGTGAAATACGTGTTAACGCCCCGCCCACGAACCTCCCGGGCCTGGGGGCGACGATCAGGCCCCGCCACTGACTGGTGACTCTGCCACCGAAGAATTATTGCCCACAATTTCGTTAAAGCAGACGATAATCATTTGCGGGCGCCTGAGCGCGATCCGGGCTTTTTGCCGCAGCCCCTTTTGTTTTCATCAGCTTGGGCGGTGGTCCAGCCTCAGCGACGGCCCCGGGTGGGCTTGCGTGACGGCCGGTATTATGGGTCCCGGGTGCCAAGAAGCCGCTCAATTCCTACGGAAATGGCGTAATCCACGCAATTTCAACAAGTTGCGATCTGGTCGCTGTTTCGGCCGACGCTGACGTTTTTGCTTGACCCTGGCTGCTGCTCATGATATGGATTACATAACCGTTATCGATAAAATCCGGGATTCGGGGTCGCCGTGATGGTGGCTACGAGGAGGTGGTGTCGGATGTTGGATCGAAATGCCAAGCAAGCATTGTCTTTTGTTGTATTCGTAATGTTCGCCGCGTTGTCGTGCGGACAGCTATTCGCGCAGAATACCGTTACCGGCGACGTAACGGGCACCGTCGTGGATGCCTCGGGTGGGGTGATCCCGGGCGCGACCGTTAAGCTGACGAGCCAAACGACCAGGGACGTGCGCACCGCCAGCAGTAATGCCGAGGGTTTCTTCAGCTTCACCGCCGTGCCCCGCGATTCTTACACGTTGAAGGTGGAGCACGCTGGCTTCAAGGCTCTCGAACGCACGGGTATCGTGGTCTCCGCCAACGAGCGCGTGGTGGTGGGCGCGGTCAGGCTGGAGGTTGGATCGGCGACCGAAACCCTGACCGTGGCCTCCGAGGCCGCCCACGTCGAAACCGAAAGCTCCGAGGAAGCCGCCGATATTACCACCGATCAGGTCGGAAACCTGACCGCGCGAGGCCGCGACATCGTCTCCATGCTGCGGACGATTCCCGGGGTGACCTATCTGGCCGACGAGGATTCCCCCGGCGGCACTTACGGCACCAGCACGATGTCGATTCGCGGCGCCAGCGCCAGCATGAACATCCTGTCTGTCGATGGCATCGTCAGTAACGATATGGGAACCCCCAGCGTGTTCTCCAGTTCCACGCAGCAGGAGGCGATCGGCGAAGTCAAGGTGATTCTGAACAGCTACCAGGCCGAATACGCCGGAAACGGCGGCACCGTGATGGAGGTAGTGAGTAAATCCGGCACCAATGAGTTTCACGGCAACGGCTACTGGTACGTGCGGAACAACGATTTCAATGCCAACGATTTCTTCAACAACCGGAATAGTGTGAAGAGACCGGAGTACCGCTACAACACCTTCGGCTTCACGCTCGGCGGACCCGTCTGGATCCCCAAAAAGTGGAATAGGGATAAGCGGAAGCTTTTCGGCTTCTACAACTTAGAGCAACTGGTGAGCCGCATACCAGGGTCGCTCAGCCAGTACACGATGCCCAGCGCCCTGGAGCGCCAGGGGAATTTTTCGCAGACTTACGATACCAATGGCAGGGTGATTCCCGTGAACGACCCACTGAACAAAGTGAACGGCGTGTCACAGCCATTCCCTGGCAATATCATACCTGCCAACCGCCTCGACTCCAACGGTCTGGCGCTGCTGAAGATTCTCCCGCTGCCGAATTTCGTCAACCCCGCGATCACCGACTACAACTATAACTATCAGATCCAGGAAGTCGAGAACTTCCCCAAGCGCTTCCAGTTGTTCAAAGTCGATTTCGTGCCGAGGGACAACGACCGGATTTGGGTGCGCGGCAAGACCTATCTTTCCGAACAGCAAGGCTACACCGTTTCATCCGGCGCCACTCCCGTAGGATTCTTCGCGCAATGCTATTGTTTTTCGGAAGAGGGGATTGCGGTCGGCTGGACACACGTTTTTACGCCTTCGATCGTGGGTGAGTTTATCGCGGGCGTACGCCACAATCATGAGGACTGGAAGCCATATAACGACACGCTGACTCCCGTCCAGCAAGTCCCGATACCCGGGGAGCCGATATCCACGGTGCTCCGGTCCGCCATTGGTTTCACGGCGGGCCAGTGGTACCCGCAGAGCAATCCCGAAGGAATCATCCCGCGCTTTTCGTTCAACGTCGCGGATTCGCCCAATGTGAGCTTCGACGACCGCTTCCTGAGCCCCGGCGCCGACACCACCTTCAACGTCACCTACAACCTGACCTGGAGCCGTGGCAAGCACATGATCAAGGCCGGGTTGGATTTTTACCGTGTGAGGGAATCCGAAGGCTCGCGGAGCAACTTTGACGGCACGTTCAACTTTTCGAAAGATGTCAACAACCCCCTGGACAGCAATTACGCGTTCTCCAACGCGGCGCTCGGCATTTATGACACCTATACCGAGGCCAACGCGCGCTATTTTGAAAACGAGCGCCAAACCATCGTGGAATGGTTTCTCCAGGACACGTGGAAGGTCACCAAGAGGCTGACGCTCGACTATGGAATGCGGTGGACTTGGGCGAACCAGATGTACCCGCACGTTCCCGGCCAGCAGTCGGTATTGGCGCTGAGCCGTTACAATCCCGCGAATGCGCCGACTTTCTACGTACCGGTGGTTTCCAACGGCGTGAGAATGGCGGAGGATCCGCTCAACGGCGCGTTGGTGCCCCAAGGCTATGTTGGAGACTTTGTTCCCGGGACCGGGAACCCGAGTAATGGCGGAGTTTTGTCGGGTGACTCAACCTATCCCCGTGGCTTCGTCGATCAGCAACCCACACACTGGGGGCCGCGCTTCGGTTTCGCCTGGGACGTCTTTGGAAACGGCAAGACGGCCGTCCGCGGCGGTGGCGCGATCCTTTATAATCCCCGCGTCAGCGTCTGGTCCCCGACCAGCGAGAATCCACCGGCAATTTTGACGCCAATCGAGTACTACTCAACGATCAGCACGCTTTTGCAGACGGCGGGTGTGTTCGCGCCCAGCAACACCAACGCCTTCCAGGAGAACGCCAAGACGCCGCGTAACTACAACGCGTCGCTCAGCGTCCAGCACGATCTTGGTCATTCGACTCTGCTGAGCGTTTCCTATTCGACCGTGCTGGGTCGGTACCTGCAGCAGAGCTACGCTTTCAACACGGTTCCCTATGGTTCGGAGTTTCAGCACATCGATCCCACCACGGGAACGCCGCTGTCCGACAATTTCTTCCGTCCCTACCCCGGTTACAACGGCATCACCTATTACGCCAACGGTTTCAGCTCAAACTACAATGCGTTGTTCGTTACGCTGAACCGCCGCTTCGCGAGCGGGCTGGAAATCGGAGTATCTTACACGTTTTCCAAGTACCTGGACGTAACCAGCGGGAACACCGGAATTCCACTGTACCAGAACATGCACAACTGGAACTACGGTTCGGACTCCAGCGACCAGACCCATAACCTGGTGGTCAACTACATCTACCATATCCCCGATGCCACAAAAGTACTACCCAATCGCGCCATTGTTCGCTACGCGCTGAACGGTTGGACTCTGTCGGGCATCGCCCAATTCACCACCGGCCTGCCCGCCGCGCTAAGCTTCAGCACTACGGACGGAACCAACCTGAACGGCG
>Ga0326727_10026030_pt1 | contig 10906 bp, 10 predicted proteins | sample MB2enrmetagenome_FD_207643 | JGI IMG/M metagenome (GOLD analysis project Ga0326727, IMG submission 207643) | Lab enriched peat soil microbial communities from McLean, Ithaca, NY, United States - MB29MY | ecosystem: Environmental > Terrestrial > Soil > Wetlands > Peat | place: USA: New York... | reverse complement strand
ATTGCCCGCGCCTTGTACAAACGGGCGAGCGTGCTGGTGTTCGATGAAGCCACCAGTGCGTTGGACAACGAGATGGAACGCTCCGTCATGGAGTCCATCGAGACGCTCAATCGAGATCTCACGATCCTGCTCATCGCGCACCGACTCACGACGGTTCGGCGCTGCGACATCGTCGTGGAGATGGACCGCGGCAAGGTGGTCGCGCAAGGCTCATACGAGCAATTGCTGCAGTGCAGCCCCAGCTTTCGGCGCATGGCCCATGCGGCGGCATGAATGCCGGTCATGCAAGCGAACGGAAATGAAGGACAGTCAACATGCTCAATAACAGGTCCATCCTCATAACCGGGGGTACCGGCTCATTCGGGCACTCATTCGTACCCCTGACGCTCGCGAAATACAATCCGCGTCGGCTGGTGATCTATTCACGCGATGAGATGAAGCAGTGGGAGATGGCCAAGCTGTATCGGGGCGACGATCGGGTGCGTTTCTTCATCGGCGACGTGCGGGACAAAGACCGTCTTTCGCGCGCGCTCAACGGAATCGATCTCGTGGTGCATGCGGCCGCCACAAAGATCGTGCCCACCGCCGAGTACAACCCCTTCGAATGCGTCAAGACGAACGTCACGGGCGCGATGAATCTGATCGATGCGTGCATCGACAGGGGTGTAACGCGCGTCGTGGCCCTCTCGACCGACAAGGCGAGCAGTCCGGCGAATTTATACGGCGCCACGAAACTCGTCTCCGACAAGCTTTTCATCGCGGGAAACTCCTATTCCGGAGCCAACGACACGCGCTTTGCGGTGGTCCGCTACGGCAATGTCATGGGCTCGCGCGGATCCGTGATCCCCTATTTTCTGTCGATTGCGGACAAGGAATCGCTGCCCGTCACGGACGATCGCATGACTCGATTCATGATCACGCTCGAACAAGGCGTGGAACTCGTGTGGCACGCCTTCGAAGACATGGTTGGCGGGGAAATCTACGTGAAGAAGATTCCGTCCATTCTGGTCACCGATATCGTCCGGGCCGTCGCGCCTCAGGCGCGCATCGAAATCGTCGGGATCCGGCCGGGTGAAAAGCTTCACGAGCAAATGATCGGCGCAGAGGATGCGCGATATACCTACGAGTACGAGGATCATTACAAGATCCTGCCGGCCATTCACAACTGGAGTGAAGACCCCGCGCGGATCGGCGACGGGCGCAAAGTCGCGCCTGAATTCACCTACTGTTCCGACACCAACTCCGAATGGATGTCCGTGGAGACGCTGCGCGCATGGATAGACCGGAATCGCCGCGTGGTCGGCACGCTATGAGCGAGGTGATTCCCTACGGCCGTCAGCTGATTTCGGAAGAAGACATCCAGGCCGTAGTGGACGTTCTGCGTTCGGATTTTCTGACGCAAGGACCCGTGGTGCCCGCTTTCGAGCGCGCCGTGGCGGAGTACTGCCGAGTGCGTCATGCCACGGCGGTCAACAGCGCCACGTCCGCTCTGCACGTCGCCTGTTTGGCTCTTGGAGTCGGAGCGGGCGACCGGGTATGGACCAGCGCGATCACCTTCGTGGCCAGCGCGAACTGCGCGCGATATTGCGGTGCGGAGGTCGACTTTGTGGATGTCGATCCGCGCACCTACAATATGAGCGTGGCATGCCTTGCAGAGAAGCTAACCCGGGCCAAGGCTGAGAACAGGTTGCCGAAGGTCGTGATCCCGGTTCACCTGTGCGGTCAATCCTGCGACATGCAGGCGATCCGGGCTCTCTCGCAGGAGTACGGCTTTCGCGTCATCGAGGACGCTTCGCACGCCATCGGCGGACGATATCGGAATGTGCCGATCGGCAGCTGTCGCTACAGCGATATCACGGTGTTCAGCTTTCATCCGGTGAAGATCATCACCACGGCGGAGGGCGGCATGGCTGTCACGAATGACCCCGTGCTGGCCGGACGAATGGCGCTGCTTCGCAGCCACGGCATCACTCGCGACGCCGCGCAGATGACCCGTGCGCCTGACGGACCTTGGTACTATGAGCAGATCGAACTCGGGTTCAACTATCGAATGCCGGATATGCAGGCGGCTCTCGGCTTGAGCCAACTGGGGCGCATGGATGAATTCGTCGCGCGGCGGCACGCTCTGGCGAAGCGCTACGATGCCATGTTGGAGAGCGTGCCGGTGATCACTCCCTGGCAGCATGCCGACGGATACTCCGGATTTCATCTGTATGTCATCCGATTGCGGATCGACGCCTTGAAGGCCGGCCACCGGGAGATTTTCGAACGCCTGCGGGCAAGCGGCTTGGGCGTCAATCTTCATTACATACCGGTGTATCGTCAGCCGTACTATGCCCGCCTCGGATTCGACACGGCCGATTTTCCGGAGGCGGAGCGCTACTACAGTGACGCGATCAGCATACCCATGTATGCGGGACTCACCGACGACCAGCAGCTGGAAGTGGTGCGTCGATTGAAGGCGAACATAGTATGAGCATCAGGATCGCGGTAATTCCGGCGCGCGGCGGAAGCAAGCGCATTCCTCGCAAGAACATCAAAGAGTTTTGCGGCAAGCCGATGATAGGGTGGCCCATCGAGGCGGCCCTTACGTCAGGCATCTTCGACCGCGTCATCGTTTCGACCGACGATCCGGAAATTGCCTCAGTTGCGGCAGCGTGGGGTGCGGAGGTCCCCTTCGTGCGTCCCGCGGAGCTCGCCGACGACCATGCGGGGACGACCGAGGTCGTGGCTCACGCCACGCAATGGGTGCTGAACCAGCAGCCGGATGTATCGGCTGTGTGCTGCATCTACGCCACCGCGCCCTTCGTCGAGCCGAATGATCTAAGGCGCGGTTTGTCGGTCCTGGAATCGGGCGCTTGGCGCTACGCGTTTTCCGCGACAGAGTTCCCTGCGCCCATTTTTCGCGCCTTCCGTCAGCTCCCCGGGGGGGGCGTGCAGATGTTCTTTCCTGAGCACATGTCGACCAGATCTCAGGATTTGCCCCCGGCCCTGCACGATGCGGGGCAGTTCTATTGGGGAACCACGCAGGCGTGGCTGGAGATGGCTCCGGTATTCTCCGAGTTTTCGGCCGTCGTGCTGACCCCAAGAATGAGGTCGCAGGATATCGACACTCCCACGGACTGGGAGTTCGCCGAGGCCTTGTTTCGGCTGTCCCGTTCTCATTCAACTCCTGGGATGATGTCAGCATGCTGAAGTACTGTGTTCGCTGTGTAATGCCTTCGACCAAGCCGGATCTTCATATCGACGAAGAAGGTGTCTGCAATGCATGCAGGGCCTATGAAAATCGCAAGCACGTAGACTGGGATGCGCGCAAACGTGAACTGCTCGCGCTGCTCGACAGGTACCGCAGGGGCGGCAGCAATTGGGATTGCATCGTTCCGGTCAGCGGCGGAAAGGACAGCACGTATCAAGTCATCCGCATGCTGCAGCTTGGACTGAATCCTCTCTGCGTGACATCGTCCACCTGCGATCTTTCTCCCATCGGCAGAAAGAACATCGAGAATCTGAAAAGACTCGGCGTCGACCACACGGAGTTTTCGCCGAATCCGCTGATACGGGCGCGATTGAACCGGATCGCGTTGACCGAGGTCGGTGACATTGCGTGGCCGGAGCACGTAGGGATCTTCACCATTCCAATCAGGGCAGCCGTGCAGTTCAATGTTCCGCTGGTCGTCTGGGGCGAGAACTCACAGAACGAATACGGGGGCCCCGCCGCCGCAGCCGAGGGCAATGTGCTCACCCGGCGCTGGCTGGAGGAGTTCGGGGGGTTGCTGGGAATGCGTGTGTCGGATCTTACGGAAACCTACGGCATTCCGAGACATCAGTTGCTGCCCTATCAATATCCCGAGGACGCGGAATTGCAGCGAGTCGGGGTGACGGGTTTGTTTCTGGGGTATTATCTGCCGTGGGACGGACTGTCGAACGTGCTCATATCGCAAGCCAACGGGTTCACCAGCTATAGCGGCGCCGTCGAAGGCAGCATGGTGAACTACGAGAATCTCGACAATCACCAGCACGGCATTCATGACTACTTCAAATTTCTGAAATTTGGGTTCTCCCGCGCCACCGACATCGCCTGCCTGCATGTGAGGCGCGGGCGCATCACGCGCCAGGACGCGCTGGAGATCGTCAGGGCGCGCGACGGCAAATTTCCCTGGACATATCTCGGCAAGACTCTGCAGGATATTCTCGAGCCGCTGGACATTTCCATTCCCGAATTCATCAAGATCTGCGACCGATTCACGAACAAGAAACTGTTCGAACGCGATGCGTCCGGGGCGCTGGTCAGGGATCGGCACGGCAATCTCAAGAAGATCAATTACGACAACCCGTGAAGATTGCGATCGTCAATTACGGCATGGGAAATCTGGCTTCGGTGCGCCGGGCGTTCGAGGATATCGGCTCCGATGCATACATCGCCGATCATCCCGTTGCGATGTACGAGGCGAACCGCGTGGTGCTTCCGGGTGTGGGTGCGTTCGGCGAAGGCATGAAGAACCTGCACGGCGCGGGTTGGACGCAAGCCTTGCGCGATGCCGTCGTGATGCAGCGAAAACCGCTGCTCGGGATTTGTCTCGGAATGCAAATGCTCGCCACGACCGGCCATGAAGGCGGTGCGACCGATGGGTTGGGTTTGGTCCCGGGACAGGTTCGGCGGCTGGATGCGCTGGGATGCAAGCTCAGAATTCCGCATGTGGGCTGGAACGAGGTGCGGTTCAGAACGCACGATGCATTGTTCGGCGGCATTCCGGACTGTTCCGACTTCTACTTCGTCCATAGCTATGCGCTGGTTCCCGACGACGATGAGCATGTAATTGCGACGGTGCCATATGGTGTCGATTTGCCGGCGATCGTCAGAAATGGAAATGTCTTCGGCTGTCAGTTCCATCCGGAGAAGAGTTCGCGGGCGGGACGCCAGCTTCTCAGGAATTTTGTGAGCTATGTGCCGTGCTGAAGGTGCGCGTCATACCCACGCTGCTCTGGAAGAATTACGGCCTGGTGAAGGGCATCGGATTCGACAGCTGGCGCCGAGTGGGGCCTGTTCTGCCGGCGATCAAGGTCTATAATTCACGGGATGTCGACGAACTGATCCTCGTCGACATCACGGCCTCGCGGGAGCACGCAAAGCCGGACCACGACTCGGTCCGCGATTTCTCCGAGGAGTGCGCCGTTCCGCTGACGGTGGGCGGCGGCATATCGGGCGTCGATGAGATCGTCCAGCTGCTTCATGCCGGAGCCGACAAGGTGTCCATCAATACGGCGGCCTATCTGAATCCGGCTCTGATTGAAACCGCGGCGGGCCTTTTCGGGTCGCAGTGCGTGGTGGCCAGTATCGATGTGCGCCGAATCGATGGCGGAAAGTATCGCTGTTTCAGCCATTCCGCCGCGGTCGACACCGGCAGGGACGCGGTTGAATGGGCAAGGGAACTCGAAGGTCGAGGGGCGGGGGAGATCCTGCTCACATCCATTGAACGCGACGGCACGATGCAGGGCTACGACTTGGATCTGGTGGAGCGGGTGGTCAAGGCGGTGGATATTCCCGTCATTGCATCCGGCGGCGCGGGAAACTACTCGCACATGATCGATGTCGTCAAGATCGCCGGCGCGTCCGCGGTAGCCTGCGCGAGCATTTTCCATTATACCGAGCAAACGCCCGCAGGCGCGAAGGCGGCCATGCTGGCGGCTGGAATTGCCGTGCGCCGCAACGTCATGGGCGACATCTCGAAATGAATGTCGCGATTCGCACGGACGCAACTTCGCTGACGGGCACCGGGCATTTGATGCGTTGCCTGACCCTTGCGGATGCGCTGCGGCAAGGCGGCGGACGGATCCGGTTCGTCAGCCGGCACATGGAGCCGAGCCTGCGGGAAATGGTGGCCGCCCATGGCCACGAATTGACGATTTTCAGGCCCGCATCGGACGGCCGAGAGATCGATGAATTGGCCCATGCAAAATGGCTCGGCACCAGCCAGGCACAGGATGCACGGGACACCATTCATGCGTTGAGCGACCGGCATTGGGATTGGCTGATCGTGGACCACTACGCACTCGATGCCCGCTGGGAATCGCAGCTGCGCGGCGCCGCACGCAATATCGGGGTCATCGACGATATCGCCGACCGCCGGCATGATTGCGATATTCTGCTGGATCAGAACATCCAGCACGATCATGGCGGCCGCTACGCGGGAAAGGTGCCGGAGCACTGTGACTTGCTGCTCGGTCCGCGTTTTGCTCTGCTGCGCGATGAGTTCCGCGAACTCCGTGAAAAGACACGCCCGCGCACCGGAGCGGTCGGCCGTGTGCTGTTTTTTTTTGGCGGCGTGGACGCGGACAACCATACCGGCCGAGCGCTGGATGCGTATGCGAGCCTCGGCATCACCGGCGTGCATGTGGACGTGGTGATCGGCATGCAGCATCCGGAGCGTGCTCGGCTCGAGGCTGAGTGCGGCGAGCGCGGGTTCGCCTGCCATGTTCAGACCACCCGCATGGCGGAACTGATGGCGGCTGCCGATCTGGCAATCGGTGCCGGCGGTTCGGCCACGTGGGAGAGATGCTGCCTCGGTGTGCCCACGTTGGCGGTGTGCGTCGCCGAGAATCAGCGGAAATTGATCGCGGATGCGGCCTTCGAGGGCCTGCTGTACTCTCCGGAGGCGAGCGATGAATGGACTTCCGTCGTGGCACGCCACGTCAGAGCGCTCATCGAAAATCCCTCGTTGAGAAATTACATGTCCCGCAGGGGCATGGAGGCCGTGGATGGACGAGGCGTGCAGCGGGTGGCCGCCAGACTCGGCTGTACCGCTCTCGAGATTCGAATGGCGCGCGAGGATGACTCGCGCCGGGTATTCGAGTGGCGCAATCATCCCTCGGTTCGAGCCGTATCTCGCACCGTCGATGTCATCGATTGGGAGAGCCACCAAAAGTGGTTTGCCTCGGTACTGAGCGCGACGGACAGATGCCTGCTCATAGGCCAACTCGGCGGATTGCCCGTCGGTGTCGTTCGGTTCGACACCCGCGCAGAGGAGGCCGAGGTATCCATTTATCTGGTTCCGGGCGCACATGCGTCCGGGCAGGGACGCAGTCTGTTGCTGAGCGCGGAGCGCTGGCTCGGCGCAAATCGGCCTGCGGTTGCGAGGATTCGTGCGCACGTTCTCGGCGATAATGATCGTTCCCGGCGGCTGTTTGCGGGAGCGGGCTATCGAGTGGAGTCGACCAGTTACTTGAAGAGGCTTCACTAGCATGAGCAGAGAATTCAGGATTGCGGGCCGCTCGATCGGCCGCGACCATCCCCCCTTCATCATCGCCGAGATGTCCGGCAACCATAACCAATCGCTCGAGCGGGCGCTGGAAATCGTCGCGGCGGCCGCGGGCACGGGCGCACACGCGTTGAAAATCCAGACCTATACGCCCGACACCATGACGCTCGATCTGGATGAGAGAGAGTTTCACATCAGCGATCCGAAGAGCCCGTGGAGCGGCACGTCGCTGTACAAGCTGTATGGCGAGGCGCATACGCCGTGGGATTGGCACAAGCCCATCTTCGACCGCGCACGCGAGCTGGGCATGATCGCGTTCAGCACGCCATTCGACGACACGGCGGTGCAGTTTCTGGAAGGGCTGGACGTGCCTTGCTACAAGATCGCTTCATTCGAGAATACCGACCTGCCGCTGATTCGCACGGTGGCCGCCACGGGAAAGCCGCTGATCATCTCCACGGGAATGGCTTCCGTGGCGGAGCTCGACGAGACCGTATCGGCGGCTCGCGAGGCGGGTTGCGAGGATCTCATCCTCCTCAAATGCACCAGCACGTACCCGGCAACGCCGGCGAACACCAATATACGGACCATTCCGCACCTGCGTGAGCTGTTCCAATGCGAGGTGGGACTTTCGGATCACACCATGGGCACGGGAGTATCCGTGGCGAGCGTCGCGTTGGGTGCTTCGGTCATTGAAAAACACTTCACGCTGCGCCGGGCCGACGGCGGCGTCGACAGCGCTTTTTCCATGGAACCCGCCGAAATGGCTCAGCTGGTCGTGGAAACCGAGCGCGCCTGGCAGGCACTGGGGCGGGTATGCTACGGTCCGACGGAGGCCGAGCGAAAGTCCATGCAGTTTCGGCGCTCACTGTATGTCGTCCAGGATCTGAAGGCGGGAGATGTACTGACGTCCGGGAATCTGCGCGCGATCAGGCCGGGACTGGGGTTGCCCGTCAAATTTCTGCCTCAGGTGCTCGGCAAACGCGTGAAGCGTGACATCGCCAGGGGGACTCCGTTCGATTGGAGCATAATCGGATGATCGCCTCATCGGCGAACGCGTTGACCTAGAATTTGGGGGCAAATTCAATGCAGGGGCAATTCATATTCTCGACGTGCAGAGCAGCCGGCCTGAGCATGCGGGCGCTGTTGCGAAATACCGCGCGCGGCGGTGAGCCGGTTGTGCACGGCGCAGACACGTCGGATATGACGGTCTCGCTCAAGGTGTTCCATGCGGGAGTGCTGGAATACGAGTCCGCGTCCTTCGCTTCGATTCCGTACGGTGAATATGCCGAAGTGTCGGAAGACTCATGTCCGATATTGGCCGACGAGCATAAAGAGCATCTTCTGATCGCACACTGCAGACGGGGCGGGGGCGATCAGTACTACGCGCAGGAGCATCAGCTCATTTATGAGCCCGGATCGGGCGGAAGGACAACCTCGCTGGTCTACGATCAGCTTCCGGTCGGGAGCGGCAAGACCAGTTCCATTCTGCTGCTGGCGCCGAAAGCCTGGGTGAGCCGGGACGTCGATACTTTCATCTGCGTGGCGAATGCCGGCAATCCGCGATCGGGTGGCGCGACCGGCAGTTCTTGGCAGATTGAGTTCCTGGAGCAGGGTGGGTCGATAATTCATGCGCTGTCGCTGGACCTGGTGCAAAACGGCAGCCACTTGATAGATGTGAAGCGCGAACTGCAGGGCCATTTCGTGGTGTCCGATCAGCCCAAGATGTTGACGGTAGTGGCGCGCGGGGACTCGGCCGGGGCGGTCATTTTGACGTTTCTCGTCAACCGCAAGACGCAAGCCGTCGCGCTCGAGCATTCCCTCTCTCCTCACTATTACATGAATGGAGATTTGTCGCGCGTCAGACGGGAGGCATTTCTATTTCCGGGCATCAAGGGAGCGGCAAACTGATGACCTCGCTGATCGCCAGGACGAAGGATGTGCTGCGTCCGCTCAAGAGGCGGGTCGACAAGGTGTTGCCCCGGACGCTGCGGGTGGCGGCCCCCGTCGTCCAGGCATTTCTCGGCGGCGAGTACCAGACCCGATACACCCTGGTCAATTTCCCTTCCCTGTACTCGCCGTCCACGGCTCATCCGTGCATCTATGACGTTGCGCTGCACGCTGCCGACGGCAGCCTCATCGGTAGGCGTGAACTGCGCATAGCGCCGTTCGGATCGCTCGAAGTTCGTCCCGAGGAAATCTTTGGGACGGATCTGCCCGATTTGGGAATGTTTACGGCGAGAATTCGGTCGGCCAGCGCGTTGACCTTCGCGTATAAACACCTGGGTACGGTCACCTCTCATTTCTATGCGCTGTATTCCGATCGGAAGGACACGTCCCTGGCGCTGGTTCATCCGCAGACTCTGGTGGACGCGGTGAGCGGGTCGCAGATGGCGTGGCAATCCGGTTATCTTCTGGACGCCGGGAAGATTCGCAAGCTGGTTGCCGTACAGATCAATCCGACATCGACCGCCGCCACCTCCAGTCTGCATCTGTTCCGTGCCGGCGCGGATGCGGAGCACCTGGGCACCCGGACCGGGACGATTCCGAGCATGGGGGCCAGGAAGGTGAGTTGGGATCTGGGCGACATCGGGCTAACGCACGGCCTGTTTTCGATAGCGGCACATGGATTGCCGACGACGAACGCCAAACCAGTGCTCGTGACACACTTCGCAGACGGCTCATTCAGCGGAATGCACGCATAACCGCACGATGGATGAACTGGCGAACACCTTGGTCTGGGGCTTTTGCGGACCCATTGGCGCTGCAATAGTGAAGGAGCTGGGCCGGCAGGGTCTCGGGGTCAGTGAATGGATCAGCGACCAACCGGGTTCGCAGAATATCTGGGATTTTCTGCTCGGACGATTGGACGCGGTCGAGAAGGACCCGGAATCGCTGATTCAGTACGAGAGCTTCTATGAATCCCATTTCGAGGACTATCTCGTCATGATCACTCGGCGAGGCCTGAGCTATGCGACCTTGCACGAGGCGATGAACGAGTTCTCTCTGGCTTACCATTATTTTTCGGGATTGCTGAGGCGCAAGAAGATCGCCCTGGTGCTGTTCGAAAACATGCCCCACGAGGGACAGGATTTCGTGCTTTACCATCTTGCGACGCGCATCGGCATCAAAACGCTGATTTGCTACCAGACGTTGTTCGAGGACAAGTTCTTTATGGTCACGGCGATGGACGACCTGGGCCCGTTCAGAAGTGCTCCCGAACTCTTTGACGGCAAGAGAGTGGCATTGGCTCCCGGTTACCGTCAGCAATCCGTCAACATGGATGGTTTCAATCTGGCGGATGGCCCGGGCGGCGCGCATCTGCCTTCCTGGGCGGGCCGGGTTCTCGCCTCCGGTTCGGCGAGATTCGCGTCCTTGCTCAGGAGCCCAATGCGTTCCGCAAAGGAGCGAATCAAGAGCGCTCTCGTAAAAAACAGCGCCCCGAATTTGCAGAAGTCGTACGTTCGCCGGCTGAGCGAGCATGCCCTGGATAACCGTGCGGTCGACGAGCTGATCGCCGGCCGGCAGAAGTTCGTGTACTTTCCCCTGCATCTGCAGCCGGAGCTGACCACCGCCACCTTCGGCGGGATGTACCAGGACCAGCTCTATGCGATCGAGCTGCTGAGCGCTCTCCTGAAGGAGGGCTGGAT
>Ga0326727_10026029_pt1 | contig 10906 bp, 7 predicted proteins | sample MB2enrmetagenome_FD_207643 | JGI IMG/M metagenome (GOLD analysis project Ga0326727, IMG submission 207643) | Lab enriched peat soil microbial communities from McLean, Ithaca, NY, United States - MB29MY | ecosystem: Environmental > Terrestrial > Soil > Wetlands > Peat | place: USA: New York... | reverse complement strand
AAATCCGCGGTACGCTTCGCCTCGGGAGTCGGTGCCGGTTGTGGAATCGGTTCGACCGGGGCGGATTCGGGGGAGGCCTCAGCCGGCGCGGGACCGGCAGTGAAAAGGAGGGGAGGCGGCACCTGGAAACCGCGCATCCACGGGGCGCGTGCCGGCGGAGGGGTGGGGGTTGGTGGCGCGGGTTCGTTCGCCGGAGGTTCTTGCGAAACTGCCAGTTCTTCCGCCGGGGAGGGGACTGGAGGGACGATTTCCGGTGGCGTGTTTGCTGCAACCTCTACAGCTTCTTCTACGGGCGCAGTAGGCTGCTCGGATATTGCAGGCGCTTCAACTGGTTCGGCTTGGACAGCAGCCTGCGGTTCCGGGGCGGTTTCGTTCGCAGGGGGCGTTTCTGGCGCAGACGGCTCTGTAGTGGGCGCTTCCGACTCTGGAGTGGAAACTTTCGTAAGAGGCTGGATCGGTTCGTCAACGGGCGCAGTTGTCGCGGCTTCGACGGGAGCCGCAGGCTCTTCGCTGCGTTCCGGGGCAGCTTCTGCCGGTGGAACGGTGACGGCAGCTTCGGGCTCAGGGAGGGCATCGAGCGGCGGCATGTAAAAGAGGTGATCCGGCGGCAGGCTCTGGAAGATCTCATCGAGCGGGATCCAGACTTGGGCGCCCGGCACTGCATTGACACTTTGCTGCAGGTCCTCGGGTAGCGCCTTGACGAAATCGTCGATCGGGATTTCGACGTGCCCCCGGGCCAATTGCGGATCGATGATTGATAACGGCAGGATCGCCCGCACGTCCTCCGGCGGGAGCGTGCTCGTCCGGATAATCTCCGACGGCAGAAGCCGAAATACGGGAAGGACGCGCAATGAGATACACCCTGCGGGCACCGGCTGAGCCGGGGCCTTTACCGCGCCCTTAGAGGAGATGGCCGGCTGCGGAGAAGAGGATTGTTCCTCTGTTTTTAGCGGTTTTTCTTCTGCTTGTTTCTTGTCGTCAGAATGTTGTGATTCAGCGCTATCGCTCCTAGAGAACAGTCCGAGAATGCTGGATAGCGCCTTCACGATTCCAGCCGGTCGCGGCGTCTCGGCTCCCTGGGGATCGGGCGTTTTGATCGGACCTGTCGGCGCGGGCTCGGTTACCTTGGCTTCCGGCAGGGGCGCAGGAGCCGGGACCGGTGCGACCGGAGGAGGCACCGGAGCCGGCGGCGTCTGAGGGGCTGCGGAAGCCTCCTCGATGATCCGGGTCGCCTCCGCTCGCGCCCGGGCGAGTTGCTCCTTCGGGATCCCGTTCCCACTGGAAGCCTTGGGAGCGACCAGGCCCACCTGCTCCAGCAGCTTCTGGAGTGGAAGCTGGATTTCCTGTTCGCCCGGGAACCCGGAGCTTTCGCGAAATACATCGGGGCAAACCGACGCGAGCCGCTCCAGGGGCACGCTGGCGCGGCCGCGGGAGATTTTCTCGGCCAGCTCATCGACCGAGAAGCGGATCATCGAGGACGTTTCGTGAGGTCCCGGCTTTAGGAGGTACCCGGGCACCCGGGGCAGAATATCCCCCAGTCGCAGAACTATTTCCTGTTCCTCTTCTCGCGTTTCCAGAGTGCCTTCCTGTTCGCGGGGGGCGGTCATTGGGGGGTAATTGTAGCAAAGAGCGTAAAAAGAGCGATGCTTTAGCCGCGAAATTTCATACCCGGCCGGGAAGGGCCAGACAAGGCCGCGGCGCCTCTTACTAGTCCTCCGATGTCACCCGGCAGACCTCCTCGAGGGTCGTGACCCCTTCCCGGGCCTTGTCGACGCCTACGGCCCGGAGGCTCTTCATGCCCTCGCTGATCGCCTGGGCCTTGATTACGGCGGCCGATGCGCGCTTGATGATCAGACGCCGAATCGACTCGCTCACGGGCAGCACCTCGAGTATGGCGGCCCGTCCGAGGTACCCGCGGCGTTTGCACCGGTCGCAGCCCGCGCCGTGGTAGAAGGTGGTATCCATGTCCTCGATCCCGAGCTTGGTCAGCATCTCCGGCTCGGGGCGGTATTCCTCCCGGCAGTTCGGGCAAATGCGCCGCACGAGCCGCTGTGCGCACGAGAGGATGACGGACGTCGAGATCAGGAACGGCTCGATGCCCATGTCGTCCAGCCGGGTGATGGCGCCCGCAGCGTCATTCGTGTGCAGTGTGGACAGCACCTGGTGGCCGGTGAGCGCCGCCTTCACGGCGATGTCCGCCGTTTCGTTGTCACGAATTTCGCCGATCATCACGATGTCCGGGTCCTGCCGCAGGATGGATCGTAGCGCGCCGGCGAAATCGAGCCCGATCTCGCTCTTGACGGCCACCTGGTTGATGCCCGCGAGCTGGTATTCGATCGGGTCCTCGACGGTGACGATGTTGTACTCGGGGCTATTGAGTTCCTGGAGGACGGTGTAAAGCGTGGTCGTCTTGCCGGAGCCCGTGGGGCCGGTGACGAGCAGCATGCCGTGCGGCGCATCGATGGCCTTCTTGAAGACCGCCAGCGTCGGCTCGTCCATTCCCATGTTGTCGATCGACCCGGAGAGCGCGCTCTTGTCCAGCAGACGGATGACGATCTTCTCTCCGTGGACGGTCGGTAGCACGGAGATACGGAGATCGACTTCCTTGCCGGAAACCCGGATGCGGAAGCGTCCGTCCTGCGGGAGCCGCCGCTCGGCGATGTCCAGGCCGGCGAGAATCTTGATACGCGAGGCGATTGGCAATTGAAGCGCCTTGGGCGGCGAACTCGCCTCTACCAGAGAGCCGTCCACGCGGTAGCGAAGCTTCAAGGTCTTTTCGAAGGGCTCGATATGGATATCCGATGCCTTTTCCTTGAGCGCCTGGACCAGGATCAGGTTCACGATCTTGATGACCGGCGCGTCCTCGCTCTCGTGCGCAAGCCGGTCGAGATCGATTTCCTCGCGCTTCTGCTGGACGACGTCCGGTTCCCCAGATTCCTTGGCGACCTCCTGGATCATCTGCTCCATCTGGTGCCCGGCGCTGTTTACCCCGCTCAGGGCCTCCAGCACCGCGCGCTCCGTGGTGATCATCGCGACGATCTCGAGCTTCGTGCGCTGCCGCAGGTCGTCCAGCGCCAGCACGTTCAGCGGATCGGCCATCGCCACGAACAGCTTGTTCCCCAGCCGGCAGATCGGCGCCAATTTGTACGCCCGGGCCATGTCTTTCGGCACCAATTCCAGCACCTCCTCCGGCACGCGCACGCGCGACAGGTTGATCGGTGGCGTATCCAGGCAGCGTCCCATGGAGATTACCATGTCCTGCTCGGTCACGAAATTCCGGTCCGTCAGAATTTTCAGCAGTCGGCCTCCCTGCTTCTTCTGGATATCTGTGGCCTCGTCGAGTTGGCCGGGAAGCAGCAGTCCGTCCTCGATCAGGACATCCGCGATGCGTTCACCAAAGGACTTAATGCTCATGGAATCAAAAAGGGGTTACTCGTCGCGCGCATCGAGTCGATAGGCGTCGCGGAGCACTTTCGCGATGGCGCCAGGGGCTGCGACGTGCCACTGGATGTTGTAATCGAGAAGCTGCTGGACGGCTTCCTTCCCCTGCGCGTCGAAGGGGTTGGCCGTCGCGACCATGATCGTGCGGCTGATCAGGTCGAAGGGGACTATGAGCCGGGCGAGCGTCAGCGTCTCCGGCAGCATTTTGACCACCTGCCGGTCCACCTCGTAGCAATCCAGCGGGATATACGCAAATTTCGAGCGGTCCAGGATGCCGCATAGCAAATTCTCCAGGCTGGTCATCCCGGTCTTTGCCAGCTCGTCGATCAGCGAGGAGGCCAATGCCTGCGGCCCCGAGCTCTTGTTGATCTTGGTGACCCGGTCCAGGCAGGCCTTGACGGTCTCCTCAGGCGCCAGCCGATGTTGGATCAGGAATTTTGCAAGCGCATCGTTCCCATCGTTGTCGAGCTTCAGCTCGGTGCCGTTCGTTTCGGGCTTGATGGTCGCACTGGTCGTGATCAGCGTCGGGTCGTCGGCAATGATCGCGCCAAAATCCATCGCAATGGGCAGGTCGCTCTGCGGCGCCTTTTCCTGCGCCTTCCCATTGATCGGATGCAGTTTCCCCTCCACCTCGCCCAGCATCGCCACCACTTCCGCGTCGTTTGGATTCTTTTGCAGGATTCCCTCGTACTCGAGCAGCGCCGAGGAGTACTGCCCCTGTGCGTAGTACGTATCTGCGAGTTTGCGCGTGACATCCAGGGCGTCTTTCTGCCGATTCAGCTTCCAGTACGCCTCCTTCAGAATTTCCATCGACTGACAATCCTGCGCATTCGATTGCAGAATCACCTCGAACATTTCGATGGTCTGCAGAATCTGATCCAATTCCTCGTTTGTGACGCTCTGCGCTGTGGTCATGGGCTGATCGATTGTCTCAAAGCTAGAAACGTGCCCCTGCTCCAAAGCCCTTCATATTTGAGACCCTCCCGCTGGGAGCGGTTTTTTGTGCTATTTTCCGCGAAACCGGCCGGGCATCGCTTTCAGTTTGAAAAGCGGTCCGGCCCGCGGGGGGATTTTGCGCAGGTGATCGCGATGATGCCCTTCGTCAAATCGGCTGATTCCGAGAAATCCCTCTTCTCGATCCCCGTAGCTGCTTCGGTGAAAAACTGACGTTCACCCCTCCGCGCGGCGGCACCAGTCCCCGCAAAGCGACGCCCGAATACGCATATCTGCTTATTATTTTGTAAATCATCTCATTTTTCCATTTCCGCGGCCCCGACATGCGGTGCGCTCCAAACCATCCCAAACACCCCATGATCCATGAACCAATCAATAATGAGACTCTTTGGCTGGCTACGCCGGTGGGCATCTTCGCCCTGCCGCTAGCGCCATGGGTCGGCGGCCTGGGCGAGGACGATTGTCGCGTCGCAAAAGCCTTTTCGGGTTTTTCGAAAATCTCCCGATTATTCAACCCGCGATATTGACGAAGAGCGGGAGCCCGCTACTTCACCGCCGTCTTCACCTCGGCCATCAGATACTCGCGATTCAGCTTCGTGATGAAAAGCGCGGGGATCTCGGCGGGGCAGACGGCTTCGCACTCGTAGTGGTTTCGGCAATTGCCGAAGCCCTCGGCGTCGTGCTGGGCGAGCATGGCCCGGACGCGCTCGGTACGCTCCGGCTGACCTTGCGGTAACAGCGCAAAGTGGGATACCCGTGCCGAGAGGAAGAGCATCGCGCTTGCATTCGGGCACGCGGCCACGCATGCGCCGCACTGGATGCATGCGGCAGCGTCCATTGCCTTGTCGGCGTTCGGCTTCGGAATCGGAATGCAGTTTGCATCCTGGGCGGAGCCCGTGCGCGCGGTGATGAAACCGCCGGCTTGCTGGATCCGATCCAGCGCGGCGCGATTCACGATCAAATCCTTCAGCACCGGGAACGCCTTCGCACGGAAAGGCTCAATGACGATCGTATCGCCGTCGGCAAAATGCCGCATATAGAGCTGGCAGGTTGTGGTGGCGCTATTGGGGCCGTGCGGCATCCCATTGATGACCAGGGAACACATTCCGCAAATGCCTTCGCGGCAATCGTGGTCGAACGCAATCGGCTCTTCGTTTCGCGCGATCAAGCCTTCATTGACGATATCGAGCATCTCCGGAAACGAGCAGTCCGCGGGGATGTCCTTCGCGTCGTACTCGACCAATCGGCCCTGGGTCTGGCCGTTCTTCTGCCGCCACACGCGCAGCTTGTAATTTCTCTTGGCTGGTCCTGATGCAATCATTTGTAACTCCGGGTTGCGAGGTGCACGGCTTCGAACTCGAGCGGCTCCTTGTGCAGTTGCGGCGGGCTGTTGTCTCCCACGTATTCCCAAGCCGAGACGTACGCGAATTCTTCGTCGTTGCGTGTCGCCTCGCCATCTGGGGTCTGGAATTCCTCGCGAAAGTGGCCGCCGCACGATTCGCGCCGGTTGAGCGCGTCGTAGCACATCAGCTCCGCGAACTCCAAAAAGTCCGCGACGCGCCCTGCCTTCTCCAGCGACTGGTTGAGTTCCTCACCTTCGCCGAGAACGTTGACGTTCCCCCAGAACTCATCCCGGATCACGGGGATGCGCTTGAGCGCCTCGCGCAGACCCGCATCATTGCGGGCCATGCCGCACTTTTCCCAGAGCAGGAGCCCCAGCTCGCGGTGGAAATGATCGACCGTTTTCTTGCCTCGGATGCCGAGCAGCCGGCTGGTCCGGTTGCGCACTTCCTCTTCCGCCTGCTTGAACTCGGGCGCGTCCGCGGACACCTTCTTGCTCCCGTGCGCGGCCAGGTAATTGCCGATGGTTGCCGGCAGCACGAAGTAGCCGTCCGCCAGCCCCTGCATGAGCGCGCTTGCGCCGAGGCGGTTCGCGCCGTGGTCGGAGAAATTCGCTTCGCCCATGACGTGCAGACCCGGGAGATTGCTCATCAAATTATAGTCCACCCAGAGGCCGCCCATCGTATAGTGCACCGCGGGGAATATCCGCATCGGCAGCTTGTAGGCGTCCTCGTTGGTGATCTTGTGGTACATGTCGAACAGGTTGCCGTACCGCTCGCGGATCGTCTTTTCTCCGAGGCGCGAGATGGAGTCGGCAAAGTCCAGGTACACCCCCAGCCCCGTCGCGCCGATTCCCCGGCCTTCGTCACAGACCTGTTTCGCGGCCCGGGACGAAATGTCGCGCGGCGCGAGGTTGCCAAAGCTCGGGTACTTCCGCTCGAGGTAATAATCGCGATCATCCTCGGGAATCTCGTTCGGTGGCCGTTTGTCGCCCTGCTTTTTCGGCGCCCAAACGCGTCCGTCGTTGCGGAGCGATTCCGACATTAGCGTCAGCTTCGATTGATAATCGCCCGCCACCGGGATGCACGTCGGGTGAATCTGTGTGTAGCAAGGGTTCGCGAAAAACGCGCCTTTTTTGTAGGCACGATAATTTGCCGTGACGTTGCACCCCTTCGCATTGGTCGAGAGATAAAACACGTTTCCGTAACCGCCGGTCCCCAGCACCACCGTGTCGGCCGCGTGCGAGGAAATCTGTCCGGTCACCATGTCGCGCACGACGATTCCCTTCGCGTGCCCGTCCACGACCACCAGCTCCAGCATCTCCGTGCGGGGAAACATCTTCACCGTGCCGTCCGCGATCTGTTTGCAAAGCGCACCGTAGGCCCCCAGCAGCAGTTGCTGCCCCGTCTGGCCCCGCGCGTAAAACGTCCGCGATACCTGTGCTCCGCCGAAGGACCGGTTTGCCAGCAGCCCGCCGTACTCGCGTGCGAACGGCACGCCCTGCGCCACGCATTGGTCGATGATCTGGTTGCTGACCTGCGCCAGTCGGTAAACGTTCGCTTCGCGCGACCGGAAGTCGCCGCCCTTGATCGTGTCGTAAAAGAGCCGGTGGACGCTGTCGCCGTCGTTTGGGTAATTCTTCGCCGCGTTGATGCCGCCCTGCGCCGCGATGGAGTGCGCACGCCGCGGCGAGTCCTGGTAGCAGAAGCATTTCACCCGGTAGCCCAGCTCTCCGAGCGTTGCCGCCGCGGAGGCTCCCGCCAGCCCGGAGCCGACGATGATGATCTCGTACTTGCGCCTGTTCGCGGGGTTGATCAGCTTCGATTCAAACTTGTGTGTGTCCCACTTCTTGTCGATTGAGCCCGCGGGGATGTGAGCGTCGAGGCCGTTTGTCATAAATGGAGGAAGCCGATCATTACGGCGATGGGAATGGAGATGTAACCGATGCAGATGATCACCGCGAGCGCCCGTCCCCCGTAGTCCAGCCAGGGCGCCAGCTTGCTCGAGTTCAGCCCGAGCGTTTGGACAAAGCTCCCGAACCCGTGGCTCAGGTGCATGCAAAGCAGGATCATCCCTAAAATATAGAAGCAGCTTGCCGCCGGGTTGCTGAAGCCTGTCACCACCATCCGGTACACGTCATGCCGCTCGCTTCCGTTCGGGAGCATCTCCTTCATGGTCGCGAAGCTCGGCTGAATCACGTCCGCTGTGAAGTGCAGGATGTGGAAAATGACGAAGCAGAGGACGATCAACCCGCTCATAATCATCGAGCGGCCTGCCCACGTCGCCTTCTTGTACTGCGCCGCCTCGTACCGGTCCGGACGGGCGGTGCGATTCTCGATAGCCAGCTGGATGGTCGTCCAGATGTGGATGATGAAACAGGCGAGCAGGAACGCCCGGATCACCCACAGCAGGGGTCCCAGGCTGTGCAGGAACGCGCCGTACAAATTGATGTGCGCTTTGCTCGGCAGAAAGATTTGCAAGTTTCCCGCCAGGTGCCCCAGCACGTAGGCGACGAGGACGAGCCCGGTCAGGGCTACGATCCACTTTTTCCCAATTGACGATTGGCACCAACAACGGACGGATGTGCTCATGATTGCGCGATGTTTTTCAGGGGAGGGCGAACAGGCTTTTGGTCGTGAACCATGATATTTACAGGGAGAAAATTGAAAGCATTTATATCGGAAGGGAAAAAGTACCTACAACCTCCTTCCATTTCCCTCAAGTGCTTAGGCCACTTTCGCAAATGGCGTGAATCGATGAGCAATTTGCGGTCATACTCATATTGCCTCCGTCGGGCGCATTAGGCATGGGTTCCCGGCCTCGCAATTCGCGTTGATAACCCCCTCGTGCACAGCTACCGTCACCCCTTTTGAACAGGACAACGCGCGAATCCTCAACACTTGGAAAAATCATGAGAATTGCTTCCCTTCTGCCCTTCTTCGCAACTCTGGCGCTCGGCGCCGTGCCTGGCCTGGCCCAGGACCAGATTAAAGTGGGCGAATTTGCCTCGCTCTCGGGCGGGAGCGCCAGCTTCGGCCAGTCCACCCACAACGGCACCGCGCTCGCCATTGAGGAGATCAACGCGGCTGGCGGTCTCCTGGGCAGGAAGATCGACCTCATTTCCGAGGATGACCGATCCCTTTCCGGCGAGCCGGCCACCATCGTCCACAAGTTGATTTCCGAGGATAACGTAGTCGCAGTCCTCGGCGAGATCGCTTCCTCGAAGTCCCTCGAGGCCGCCCCCATCTGCCAGGAAAATCACATCCCCATGATCTCCCCTGGCTCGACCAATGCGAAGGTCACCCAGGTGGGTGATTACATCTTCCGGGCCTGCTTCATCGATCCCTTCCAGGGCAAGGTGATGGCAAAGTTCGCCCTCTCGCGTGGCTGGAAAAACGCCGCCATCCTCAAGGACGTCAAGCAGGACTACAGCATCGGCCTTGCCGACGCCTTCCAGCAGAGCTACACCGCCGCCGGCGGCACGGTCGTGAAGGTTCAGGAGTACACCACCGGTGACAAAGATTTCCGCGCCCAGCTCACCTCGATCAAAGCCTCCCATCCCGATGCGATCTTCATCCCCGGTTATTACGGCGAGGTCGCCCTCATCGCGCGGCAGGCCCGGCAGTTCGGCATCAAGGTGCCGCTCCTCGGAGGCGACGGCTGGGTGGGCGAGTCCTTGCTCAAGGTCGCCGGCCACTCCCTCGACGGCTGCTTCTTCTCGAACCACTACTCCCAGGACGATCCCTCGCCGGTCATCCAGAATTTTGTGAAGACCTACGCTGCCAAGTATGGCGAAAAACCCGATGCCATGGCCGCCCTCGGCTACGACTCCGCGAAGATTCTCGCCGACGCCATCACCCGCGCCGGCACCACCGACGAGCCAAAGCTCCGTGACGCCATCGCCGCCACCAAGGATTTCAAAGGCGTCACCGGCGACATCAGTCTCGATGCCGACCGGAACGCCACGAAGGCGGCCGTGATCCTGACCATTGCCGATGGCGGCTTCCAATTCGTCCAGCGTGTGGCGCCGTGACTGTAGCCATGGGCCACTGGCTGCAGATGGCGCTTCGGCGCTTGCGGGAGAAATCATTGATCGCGCATGATTGAATTTCTCCAGCAGCTCATCAACGGCCTCTCTTTGGGGGCAATTTATGCGCTCATCGCGCTCGGCTATACGATGGTGTATGGCGTTCTTCGGTTCATTAATTTCGCCCACGGCGACGTCTTCATGATCGGCGCTTTCGCCGGCCTCTACGTCGCTCCCGCCGTCCTGAAATTCTCCAACGGCAACCCGTCATGGACCGGCGCATTCGTAGTCCTCGTTGTCGCGATGATAGTTTGCGCCATCCTCGGTATCATCATCGAAAAGCTAGCCTACCGCCCCCTTCGCAATCGCCCGCGGCTCACTGTCCTCATTACCGCCATCGGCGTCTCGATATTCCTCGAAAACTTCGGCCAGTACGCCTTCGGCGTCGATCCCCGCTCCTTCCCCGATCTCATCGGCGATCACGCGATCACCATTCCCGCCTGGTGCGGCCGTCTCACGGACCTGACGATCATGGTCAGCCAGGTCCTCGTTTTTGCGGTGACGCTCTTTCTTCTCATCGCGCTCCGCTTTATCGTCACGAAGACAAAACTCGGCACGGCCATGCGCGCCCTCTCGGTCAATCCCGTCGCCACATCCCTCATGGGCGTCAATAACGATGTCGTTATTTCCTTCACCTTCGGTCTCGGCTCTGCCCTGGCCGGGGCTGCTGGCATTCTCATTTCCATCCAGCAGCCGAGCATCGATCCACTCATGGGCCTGCAGCCAGGTATCAAGGCCTTTGTGGCGGCCGTGCTCGGCGGCATCGGCAATATCCCCGGCGCCGCGCTCGGCGGCATCTTGATCGGAGTTATCGAGACCCTCGTCGTCGGCTACAGCGACCGGCTCCACATTCCGCCCGGTTACCGCGACGCCGTGGCGTTCCTCCTCCTCATCCTTATCCTGCTCTTCAAGCCCAACGGCCTCCTTGGTCGCGTCGAACGGGAGAAAGTCTGATGTTCGAGAAGTCAAAGATCATTCTGCTCGCCACGCTTGCGGCCATCTTCGTGGTCTCGCGTTTCTCGTCGCACTTCGATCCCTACTACTACGACATCATCCTCTCGATCGGCATCAACATCATCCTCG
>Ga0326727_10026024_pt1 | contig 10907 bp, 10 predicted proteins | sample MB2enrmetagenome_FD_207643 | JGI IMG/M metagenome (GOLD analysis project Ga0326727, IMG submission 207643) | Lab enriched peat soil microbial communities from McLean, Ithaca, NY, United States - MB29MY | ecosystem: Environmental > Terrestrial > Soil > Wetlands > Peat | place: USA: New York... | reverse complement strand
GGATTTACGCCCTCGCACAAACGCGTCTGATCCCCAAGCTTCCATCGAACCGCCAACAGAGGAGGGTTACATTTTAGACGGCGCAACATCTTGGCCTCGGGTTACATTCTTAAATGACTTGACACGGAGGGCGCCAGCAAGCTGTCCCGCAGAGCGGGAAAAAGCGGCAGCCCGCCGCGGCGCGCCGCACTCCAAAATCGAGTTCTCAGGTAGCATGGATTACGCGGATGAAAGAATCAGAGCGAGATTCCTCGCTGGGCTCGGAATGACACTGGAAGGCGCTGCGGTCGGAATGACACCGCGACGCCTGACACAGCTTGCCAATCGCAAATCGACAATCATCAATCAGCAATTACAGGGTCGGGCTGTCGTCGCCGAGCAGCGCTTTGCGGAGGAGCTTGAGTGGAACTACTCCCTGGCCCATGAATCGGTCGTGAAAGTCCTTCAGAGTGAAATTACTCCCCTCTTTCTTTTTGAAATCATCGCGCAGCTTCAGGATTTGCAGCTTGCCGAGAGTGTAGACGAGGTAAGTCGGATCACCGCTTCCACGCTTTGACTCGACCTCGGCGATAGGCGGAGGCTGGTATCCCTCACGGATAAAGAACTCCTGGGCCTGTTCCAGAGTCATGTGGCCGGTGTGCATCTCGATTCCCACGATAAAGCGGGCGTCGCGCAGCAAAGCGTCCTGCAACTGGCCCAAGCGCAACTTTGGATCGCCGCCGCCATAGCCTTCGTCTAGCATCATTTGCTCGCAATAGTGTGCCCAGCCCTCGGCATTGGTGCCCACGGCGATCAGTTTGCGGACCTTGGATGGAGCATGTTGCACCCAGAGGAATTGCGTGTAGTGGCCCGGATAGGCCTCGTGAATCGCGGTGCTGAGGATGGTGCCACGGTTGAAGCCCACAATCCATTCTTCCAGGCGCTGGGCTTTCCAGCCGGGCTGCGGAAGCGTGACGCTGAGTAGGGCTTCAGTGGCTTTCGTCTCGTAAGCGCCAGGGATGTCCATGGAAGCTGTGGTGGTGGCGCGCATGAAGGGCGGCGTCTCCTGTACGATGGGCAAGACCTGGGAGGGGATGCTGACGATCTGTTTCTGCTCGATGAACTGGCGCAAGCTGCCCAGGATATCGCGGAAGCTCTGCAACAGGTGATCCGGCGCGGGATGGTCTTTCCCCAGCTCAGCCAGCACCTCGCGGGGGCTGTGCCTGGGATCGATCTGCTCAGCCGTCTCCTTCAGTCGTTGTTGATTGCGCCGCAAATCGGCGTACCCTATCTCCTCAAGGCGGTCCAAGGGGATATCCACCATTTCGTCAGCGAGGAGTTTCTTGCGGTAGTTCTCTGCGCCGATGCGGAAGTCACCCTTGGAAATCGGCAGCAGGTCGTGGCGAAGGAATATCTCGTATTTGCGCAGAGCGTCAATCACCACCGCGTTGCTGCGTTGGAACTCTGCCACTAGTTGGTCGTCTTTGACCTCCGCAAAAGCCCCCGGGACATCCTTCCGGAAAAAGTCGATCATGCCCGGCATCTGCTCCAGGGCGATTTCTGTATAAATCTTCGGCGGGTTCTCGAGGTTTTGCCGGGCAGCCACAATCGCCCCCGGAATCGCGCCTTCCCGTGCGATAACGGAACGCAGTCGCACCTCAGGCGGAGCAAAGCTTCGCTTGATGATCAGATAGATGCTGCTGGTGACTCCGGAAGGGCAGAGGTCGGGGTCCTTCCTCCACATCCTGATCGTCTCGAGCTCCAGCAGACGCGACTTGATAGTGCTTTTGAGTAACTCGAGGTCGCCGGTGCTTATGGGAGCGAGTTTCGCCGGGTCAAGCAGATCAAACCTGGGTTGTAGGGCCTTCAGCTTGACCACCTCGGCGTCTACTGCAGAGCGCGAAAAGTCTTCAAGCTTGCCGTCGTACTGGTGAAAACCGGCGGCTGTTGCCTCGGTGGGGTGGAACTCAAAATAGAAATTGAAGTATTCGTCCACGAGTTTGTCGAACTGGGCGGAGGCGTTAGTTGTCGGGTTGTCAGAGGGAATACTGCGTGCTGAAGTGAGTCCGATGCAGCACAGAACCGCGCAAGAAAACGCCAGAGCGACTTTGAGTTTGGTCATGTGATCTCCTGAAAGCCTACTAAGTTACCACATTCGGCACGGCGGGTGGCGCCGGGTGGCGCGTACATCCCGGCCTTTATGTTTGCGCCGCCACACGGTCTCGACAATCAACGGATCGCGGTGACCAATCACCGAAGGGCGCATACATCCCGGCAAAAAGCGTCGGGAGGTTTGCGCCACCCGCGTTTATCCTGAGCGGGCAGAGCGAGATCCTTCTCCCGCGACTGCGGGACCAGGATGACAGCGAAGGACTCAGAATGACAGCTTGGAAACGTTTTCGCGCAGCCGGTCATGCCGCCCAGGTTGCTAAAATGAGAGCTTTTGACTTTCCGCGTCCAGGGCGGCGATTTCGGCCTCGGCCAGCCGCCAGCCCAAAGCGGCGGCATTCTCCCGAGCCTGCTTGGCATTCTTGGCCCCGGGAATGGGGACTGCGCCCTTGCTCATCACCCAGCTCAATGCCACCTGGGCCGGGGACTTACCGTCGTGAGCTTGCCCAATCCCACGCAGGAGCTGAATCAGGGGCTGGATTTTGCCGAGTCGCGCCCGCCTAAAGATGTAGCTGCGTAGCCCCGGCGGGCGAGTCTGCGGTGTGTATTTGCCCGTCAACATCCCCTTGGCGAGGGGGCTATAGGCAATCAGGGTGACGCCCAACTCGCGGCAGAGTTTCAACAGTCCCTCACGCTCGACGCGCCGATTGAGCAGATGAAACTCCACCTGATTGGACGTCAGCGGGATGCCCCGTTTCGACAGAGCGGAGTGGGCGCGCAACATCTGGGCCGAGTTGTAATTCGAGACGCCCACCGCGCGCGTCAATCCCGCCTCGACCGCGTCCGCGAGGGCATTGGCCCACGTCTCGATCGGTACGGGCGAGGAAGGCCAGTGGATCTGGTAAAGGTCGACCCGTTCCAACCTCAAGCGGGCGAGGCTGGCACGCAGCTTCGAGAGCAAGGCGCCTTTCCGCAGCCGCCAGGGGTAGGGCATGAACTTCGTCGCCACCACCAGTGGCGTCACCAGCGGGGACTGCCTGGCTTCCTGGAGGCACGCGCCTAACAATTGCTCCGAACGCCCCTTTCCATAAACTTCGGCGGTATCGAAGAAGTTGATGCCGGATTGCAGGCTGACCTGGAAAGCGTCGTGAAGGTCGCTATCGGTGTGGGTCTTACCGTAACCCCACATCATGCGGTCACCCCACTGCCAGGTGCCCAGGCCCAGATGGGAGATGCGAACCCCGGTCTTACCGAGGGGAATGAGATCTTCCATGCCGCGCTCCATTTCTTGCGGTGAGATACCGGCCCAAGACGATGCTCACCACAGAGGCCACAGAGTTCGCAGAGAAAAGCCGAAGCGTTTTTCTCTGTGGTCTCTGTGCCCTCTGTGGTGCATCTTTTCTTCGCGGCTCACGAAGAAGTTGACGGGCAAGAGAAATCCTCTGCGCGTTTATGCCTCTGCCGCCTTGTCGCCGTGCAACTTCTTAACCAAGTTGGCTACATTGACCGCGAAGTGCCGTACAGTCTCTACTCCTACTTTGTCCTGCCAAACCTCGCCCGGAAGCCGGCCAAACACCATGTTCCAGTACGTCGATCCCGGCACAATCATGTCGTTAATCAGGAAGAACATGAGCATTTCCTGAAGCGTGAAGGTGTGGCCGCCGCGAGCCGCCACTGCTACAGCGCCGCCCACCATGCCGGCAAGGAACTGGTCCGACTTTCTGGAAACGTAGCCGATGCGCTGGAGCGCAGCCATCACGTCACCACGCGCCGTACCGACGTAAACGGGCGAGCCCACAATGAAGCCCTGCGAGGCTCGGAGCTTCTTGATAATGTTATTCAAGCCGTCTTGCAAACTGCACTCCTTGGATTCACTGCACTTGCCACAGGCCGTACACGACTCGATTTTCATTTCGAAAAATGAGATGACTTCCGCCTCCACCCCTTGCTCGCGAATCACGCGCGCGCATTCGTTCATGAGTTGCGCGGTGTTGCCATCCGCTTTGGGACTTCCACTTATCAAGAGTACTCTTGCCATGGGTCGTCTCCTACCCTTCACCGAAGCTATCAGGAGACAGCAGTATCTGATTCTCCGGGTTTCTGGTTTCGCCAACGCTTGTGACGCGCACCGCCGCCTGCCCTTTGACCGGGCATTTGGTTTCGCAGATTCCACAGCCGATACAAAGGTCCGGATCCACACGTGGCTGCTTGATCGTCAACTTCTCGCCCTGAATGTTCAGGACTTCGACCTCTTCAAACCAGATGGCCTTCTTGGGTGTGGGGCAATGCTCCTCGCAGACGATACACGTTTTCGAGTAGGCCCAGGGCAGGCAGCGATTCTTGTCAATGTATGCCAAGCCAATCTTAATCTTCTTCTTTTCCGGGACATCAACCTGGCGAATGGCGTGAGTCGGGCAAACCTGCGAACAAAGATTGCACTCGTAGTCGCAGTAACCGATCGACATGTTCAGGATGGGCGTCCAAACGCCCTCCACTCCACCCTCCAAGGAAGTGGGATGAATGGCATTCGTGGGACACACCTTCATGCACTCACCACAGCGAATGCACCTGGCAAGGAATTCGTCTTCCGGGAGCGCCCCCGGAGGACGGATCAGGGCGGGATTGAAGGACCGTTTCGATGCTTGCGGGTCGATGCCAAAGAGCAGTTTTGCGCCTAAACCGGCCAACCCCGCCGCTAATACCGCTCGCCGCCCCAAATCAAGCCTGGCTTCTTTGGGGGGATGAACGAAATCACCGATCCACTTGGACAAGGGGTTCATCGTGCTTTTTCTCCAGCCTCCGTTCGCAAGGCCGTGTCATTCTGAGCGCGGACATCAGGGCCGCCGTGTCCAACGGTAAAGGAGATTGCCTGGGCGGGGCAATCGGACTCGCAATTCCTGCAATAGAAGCACTCGGAAGGCTTCCACTCCAAGGGGTTCTCCGGAGTGGCCCCTCCCTGGCAGTCAACCAGGCACAGCCGGCAGCTATTGCACTTCTCCTCATTCTTCTTCAGGCGGACGAGGGGGTTCTTGCCTACCGCTCCCAGCAGCGCACCTAAAGGGCAAACATAACGGCACCAGAAGCGCGGACGGAAGAAATTGAGCACAACGGTCGTAATAAACAAGACTCCGATCAGCATGCTGCCCCAGTAATAGGGCTGTTCCACGGCGAGGAAATACTTGCGCAAGAAACCGTAGATGGGCTCCGTCACCATCGTAAGCCGGACGGGTCCGACTCCGGGATTGGCGTTGTAAATCCAAGTGAACAACGCCACGAGGGCCTTGTTTATGGCCGGATAGATGGAAGTGGAAAGTGAACGGAAGAAGAAGGAAAAGGGATCCAGCCAGCCGACGACATCAGCCCCCACCAGGGCAGCAACCAGAAATGCAACCAGCAAATAGTACTTCGCTTTCTGCCATTGATTGTAGCCGCCGACCTCAAGTTTCTGCTTGGCGCGCCCGCCCCGGAGGCTGGTGAAGAAGTTGTGCAAAGCCCCGAAAGGACAAACCCAACCGCAAAACCACCGCCCGCAGAAAAAGGTCACCGCCAGGGTAACCAGGGAAAGCAGCATGGCCCCGACGAGGGCGTGTGAGGCCAGCCAGGAACTGAGAGCCACCAGCGGGTCCAAGTTGAAGAAGAACGTGATTCCCCGGCCAGCCTTGTTGATCGGGTGATAAACCGTCTGCAAGAAAAGATAGCAGAACAGGAGAAAGAAACCTGTTTGGGTAAGCCGGCGCAGCCAGACGATCCACGATGTTTTCTTCTTGGCCATGGGGTTTACACTTCTATTTGTTTAGGTGAAAGCGAATTGAAATTGATGGTGCCGAGACCGCGTGCATTCCCCTGCGCAATGCAGCCAATCGACTCGGGCTTGTAACCAAGCAAGGTCGCGCCAAAGGCGTCCACGGCAACCTGGTCAACCCCGGCCACAATGGTATCTTTGCGCTTTACGTCGGCAAGATTTCCGCCCACGGGCCCATTGGCCGTCAGCACGCGAATGGCATCGAGCACCACCAGTCGGGGCTTCAAAAAGGCAGCCAGATCCACCAGAGTGCCCCCCAGGTCCTGGTGAAGCCGGTTACGAGGCCCACCAATTACGCCCATCAGGTTCTTCATGCCCAGTGTCGCCTGGGACAAGTTGTGGTTCTTCACGATGGGGACGTTGATCAGCCGATCCGCTTCGACAATGTCCTGGTACACCTCCCACTCTTTTAAGACTTTGCCGTTAATGGACATCTTCCTGAATTTTCTCTCATCCAGGAATATCACTTCCGCCCCCGCCTTTTGGGCAGCCTGCTGAATCCCGCTGCGGGGAAAAGAAAGCCGGGCCGGATTGCAACTGTTGTCGCTGACCAGCACCTTCTTGGCTCCCGCCTGGTAGCACATCTCCACGATAGTGGCGACGACGTCGGGGTTGGTGGTTGCGGCCTGTTCCGGGCGGCGATCCCAACTGATGTTGGGCTTTACCCATACAATGTTCCCTTTCGAAACAAAGCGGTTCATCCCGCCCAGTGCCCCGATGGCCTGGCGAGTGAGCCGCCTTGCCTCCTCAGCGATGCCGTCGGGTTCCGCCGGGGGACTCTTGTAATGCGCAACACTCATGGACGGCGCGGGCGCTGCCCAGAGGGAAACCGAACTGAGCAAACCCATCCCCAACCCTGCACCCGCCAGTACGCCTGTCGTTAAGAAATTTCGTCGATCGATCTGTGCCATGTGTTAACTCCCTAAAAGGATATGCTGTCGCCTTTTTCTGCGATACGCTGAATAACGGATTTCAAGAATGATTCGGGGTTGGGTGGAGGGTTTATGCAGAGGATCACATAAGAGCCCGAAGCGAAAAACACGGCTTCGCCCTCAAACTGGTTTGACCCCAAGAAGGCCCCTGAAGCCAGTCCCGGCTGAGGAACCACCTTGCCCGAACGGCCAAAGTAGCTCTTTAGCTGGTCAACCCTCTGGACCGCGCCCCTTGCGTCCGGCGCCCTGGAGATGACCAGGGATGTCTGTTTTTCACCCCATGCGTAAGTCGCCATGATTGCGGGCGCGAGAAAATCGTGTCCCAGCGGCGACTTCTTCACAAACTTGCATGAATGACTCACCAGGTTCTGCGGCGGGAATAGAGACAGAAACTCAGGCATCGGTTCGGATGGACCGATCCTTCTCGATACTGCCCGGGCAAAGCGCTCCAGCACCGGCCCGGTTTTCTCCTTGTCGCTGAAGGCGGACAACTTCACGTAGAACTCATCCTGGAAGAAGTCCAGGATTTCGTTGGTGCCGTAGCCTTCCGATCCGATGGGCAGGAAGTGGTAATCCGGCGAGCTTTCGGCGGCGTAAATCCCGAAGGCGTTTGACTGCGCTCCCATGTTATAGATGTCGAGTGTGATGTCTGTGCTCGAGGCTTTGTATTCCTGGTGAACCATCGCCACAAGGCCGTAATCCAGGTAAACATCAGCCCCGCCATCGATGTATTCGTAAAGATCTGAGCTGAAGAACTTCTGCTCTCCAGACATTGAAGCCCCAACTTCTGAAGGCTCCGGCAAAAGCCGCGCAAGCCTCTCCTTGACGGCGGCAGGAATCACCGCGGGCGCCGAACCTTGTCCGCCCTCCTCCTGCCCAACCAACAGCCCAGGCAAGGCCAGAATTAGCAGCAGATAAATTGCAACACTTCGCATCTTCCCGAAACCACCTTCTCCTTCCTGCTTGGTGTAGGGGCGAGCGGCGCTCGCCCGACGGCCGAATCAGTGAGTTTACGGATTCGGTTCTACGAGACGACTTTGCTTGCGGCCGGCAGCCGTCCTGTTAAACCATTTTGGAAAACAGCTCGCGCGCTGCCATGAGCCGCTCGACGATCGGAATCCCATTGGGGCACGCCGACTCGCACTTCTTGCAGAAGCGGCAAGCCCCGCTGCCAACCTTCTCGAGCGGAATATCGCGATAAGTGCTGACCGCGGTCTGCACATCCTTCATTTGTTCGTAGTAGTAGTCCTTGCAACGCAATACAGTGGACACTTCGACCCCGAGGGGACAGACCTGCTTACACTCGTCGCACAGCATGCAATTGCTGGAGCGGTTCACCTGCGCATAACGGTAAAGGGCTCGATCCTCGGCGCTGGTGAGCGGCTCATTCAGCGCCTGTACGTAGGCCTCGAACATATCGAAAGAACCAATGCCTTTGGTAACCGTAGTGACTGCCGGATTGCTCAGGATTTTCTTCAAATAGGCGACTTCCAAATCGATGCCTTTGAGCCCTTTCATCGATTTCATCGCCATAACGCCGACTCCCCTCTGTCGCGCCAAGCGAAGCTCCTCAGCCATGGCTTCAAGGTTGGGCTGGTTCAGAACCGGCATGACGACGTTGTAAAAGCCGGAACGGATGCCCGCCGCCGTCGTATCCTTGACCATTCCATGCGTAGTCAAACCGGCGAACCTGACTTTCCCCTGGTTCTTTAGTTTCTCAAAGGTCTCAGCAATCCTCGCATCAGTAGCCGAAAAGGCAAAATGCCGGTTGAACATCAAGAAATCCACGTGGTCCGTGTTGAGGACTTTAAGCGCCTCGTCGATGGATGGGTAATCATCCTTTAAGGCAATGTAAATCTTATCGCGCACTGACTTTAGCCCTGCGCCCAGCGTCTTGATCGACTGTCCGCCCAGGTAGTCCCACGCGACATGGACAAGGTTGACCCCGTGCTCGATGGCGTAGCGGTGCACCGACTCCGCCATGACCAATCCACCCAGGCTGATCTCCGACACAAGAACGCCCGTGTTGCCCATGGGGCGATACTTCATGGCAGGGTTGTAATTCAGGATCTTCGGCGGTGCGGATGATGAAATCTCCGCCTTCGTCCGCAAAGCGCGCATTGGAGACGCCCCGACAGCAACAGCACCTAAGATTCCACTCGAAAAAAAGGTTCGGCGATTCATCACAGGCACCACGCTCTCCTTGTTTCAGTTCATGCTTCCGCGCGAGGAGCGGCTACCTCGTCACTGTCGCCCGGATGACGCCCGGACTATTCAACGAGGCCCATGGGTAATCTCACGCTCCCCCAGGAGTACTTGCTTTTTTGGGGCCAAGTTGAAATCCCGGGCGGTTAGACAGTCAAACCATAGCCGACTCGGGTCTCTGGAAATTGACGCGCGGCATGCGTAACACACGCCCAGTTGCGAGGGAAACAAAGGACTTAGACGCGCTGAGAGGGCAAAACGTTATCGGCATACCCGAAATGCAGGATTCTTCATGCTAAGCAGTGGACGGCGTTCCTGCGAGGGTCTGATGGATCGTCTGGTGCCGAAGAGAGGACTCGAACCTCCACGCCCTGACGGGCACTACACCCTGAATGTAGCGCGTCTGCCAATTCCGCCACTTCGGCACGCCTGGTACTCGGAGAACTACTCGGGCCAGCACCTCCAGGTCGCGTTAGGCGCAGCCTAGGCGCAAGCACTCATGGTGCCATCCGCGCAAAGCTATGTCAAGGCTAGTAGCGTCCTAATCAGGGTCAGTTTGGTGTCGTAGCGGCGAGTTTACCTCGCCAAATGGCGGCGTAAAGCCGCCCCTACATGAAACCGACCCACTACGGCAACCTGTCAGATCTGGGCGAAGCTGAGGCTCTTGGAATCCCAGGGCGGGGCGGAACGGATGGCAGGCAGCACCTCCGTCGGCTCATTCACCACCGACCACATCGATTTGTGCCGGGGGTCCATGAAGCGCTCGGTAATGCACCTCTCGAGCACCAGGAGCAGATTCTCGAAATACGACTGGGTATTCAGAACAACGATGGGGCCGAGGAAAAGGGCAAGGCGCTTGAGCGAGATGGCCTCCAAAAGCTCATCAAGAGTTCCTGAGCCGCCGGGCAAAGCGACCACCGCATTCGCATCCTGGATCATGAGCCGCTTGCGCTCGTATATATCGCCCACAACGCGCAATTCGGTAATGCCCTTGTGCCCCCAATCCAGCGCATTCATGAAACCGGGAATGATGCCGATGACTTTGCCGCCCTCGGCGAGCGCGCCTTCGGCGAGAGCCCCCATTGACCCAACCGCCCCACCGCCGTAGATGATGGTGGCGCCGTCTCTCGCCAGCTCACGCCCCAGGCGCGCAGCAGCATCGAGATAAACAGGATCACAGTTGCGGCTTGAACCGCAGTAAACGCAGACTCGGAAGTTAGACATAAGTCATGAAAGTCACCACAGAGCGCCAGCCGCCGTCTTGACCCCTCACCCGGCTCGCGTCCCGATGAAGTGCATCGGGGTCGCGGGCCACCCTCTCCCCGAGGGAGAGGGCTAATGTTCCGACTCACACCTTAAGGAAAATCTTCTGACGATATAGAAACCACAGGAACAGCCACCCGACAGCCAGAACACTAAGGTCAAAGAAGACAGGCTTGTAGGGACCGAGGTAGTCAATGAAGCCCCGGACGAATATATTTGCGACTGTTCCAAAATCAAACTGGCTGCGAAGCACGTAAATCGTAATGGGGTTCAGGCCAATGACGGTGAAAAAGAAAGCCCAGCGCCGGTAGCCGCGAACATCGATGATCCAGTAGAAGAGGGCGAGCAGTAGCAGGCTCCACCCGCCGGCAAACAGGACAAACGAGCTCGTCCAGATGTTCTTGATGATGGGAAACCAATGACCCCAGACCAAACCCACGCCCAGACTGGCAACGCCCGCCAAGGCCAGCCCGAGCGCCTTACGCGTTGCAGGCCGGCTGGAGCGCAACCAGTGGCCGGCCAGCGCGCCCATCAGGCATGTGGAAACAGCCGGAATCGTGGAGAGAATTCCTTCGTTGTCACCGAAGATATAGCAGCAGAAGGGTCGTGGCAAAAGG
>Ga0326727_10026023_pt1 | contig 10908 bp, 9 predicted proteins | sample MB2enrmetagenome_FD_207643 | JGI IMG/M metagenome (GOLD analysis project Ga0326727, IMG submission 207643) | Lab enriched peat soil microbial communities from McLean, Ithaca, NY, United States - MB29MY | ecosystem: Environmental > Terrestrial > Soil > Wetlands > Peat | place: USA: New York... | reverse complement strand
CTCCCTCAACACATCCAAAGGACGGGTTCCAAGGGCCGCTGCCCTTGGCGGGGGGGTCGAGGGGGCAGCGCCCCTCGCGGGGTCCGGGGCGGAGCCCCGGCTTCCTTCAAGCGGGCGGTGGTTGATCAGGGGTGGGGGGTCGCCTAATGACGCGGCTGCTTTATCCAGCGAGACCTGCGCCGATGCCCGTGACACGATTGGCTCCGACGATCGAGCGCGTCGAGGCGTGGGCACCGGTGGTGGTGTTTGCCGGCCTGCCGACGGTTGGGATGGTGGCGGGGCCTTCCTATTCATCGATGGTCATCGGTCTGGCGGTGGTGTGGTTGTTGGCCGGGTGGGGTGCCGGCCGCGGCATGCCTTCGATCGACCGGTCATTTGCTGCTTTGGCTGGTGTGTTCCTGATCCTGTGCTGGGCCAGTGTGGCGTGGTCGATCGCGCCGCGCGACAGCGTGCGCAGTGCGTTGGGGCTGACCGGCGTTCTTGTGGCGCTGCTGGTGGTTTGCGCCAGGCGCCACGACCGGCCCGGCGTGACGGAGGCGGTGTTTCGTGTGCTGCTGATTGCGACCGTGGTCGGCGTTGCCGTGGCGTGCCTGGATATGGCGCTGGGGTATCCGTTGCAGATGTCGATCAGCACGAAGCCTGGCGTAAGCGCGGCGACAAAGTACAATCGGGGGTTCGATTACCTGGTGCTCCTCGTATGGCCATTGCTCGCGCATGTCTGGTGGCGCCGGCGATGGTGGGCGGTTTGTATCCTGGGATTGACCATTGCGGTGATTCTGGCGGTGACGTTGAGCCTCGCGGCACGGGTTGCCGTGGCCGCTGGTTTGCTCGTGCTGGTGGTGGCATGGATTGCGCCGAGGCTTGCGGCGATTGCGCTCGACTGGGCGACTGTCGCCTATGGCCTGGTTCTGCCACTGGCGCTGCGCCTGCTCGCCGCGCGGCGTGACGAGCTGGCACCGCTGCTCAAAGCGTCCGGCGTGCACCGCCTGGAGATCTGGGACTACATGACCGCGCGTGTGCTGGAGCGCCCGGTGCTGGGCTGGGGCCTGCTGAGTGCGAAGAGCCTGCCGATCCACCCCGACGAGCTGGCGCATTATGTCTATGTCCGTCCGGCGGGGGTTTATCCGCACAACCAGTTTCTCGAGTTGTGGGTGGAACTCGGTGCGCTGGGCGCGGTGGTGGGGGTGGTGTTCGCTGTGCTGGTGCTGCGGCGGGTGCGCCGTCTTCCCACGGGGATTCGTCCGTTCGCCTATGCCGCCTTCGCGTCGGCAATGACCGTCGCAAGTGTGGATTATGAAATCGTTACTGATTCGTGGTGGTGCGCGCTCGCGGCGAGCGCGGTCTTGTTCGGCATGCTCGGACATCTTGTGACGGATGCCCGCGGGCACGATCGCACAGCGTGAGCGCTTACCTGCCGTCGTTGCATAATCTGACGGGTGCTGCTGGGCTGGCACTGACGATTGTCCTGTTCGTGGTGCTGGGCAGCGCGGCCACATCGCGCCGTGGCGCCCCCGAGGTCGCGTTGGTCGCCGGCTGGGGCCTGGCCTGTCTGGTCCTGACCGCTTGGGGAACGATCACGGCGGCATCATTGCGTTTCCCGGTGGCAGTGCTGGCGGCGATCGGCCTCGGCTGCCTGCTGCCGTCGTATCGGTCACGGATTGGATCGCTGAACGGCGCGGGACGATTGCTGCTGCTGTCGCTGCCACTTTGGCTGGTGATGCTGCCGCTGCGGCCGTCGCAGATCGACACCTGGCTTAATCTGTTGCCGAATGCGGCGTATCTGTTCGACCATGACATGTTGCCGACGGCCCTGCGGCCGCCGAGCTATTCGTTCCTGCCGGTGGCGCCGTACAATACGCAGTTCGCCGCCTATATCGCCTCGGTCGCTGCCGGCGGTTTCGCCGACAGTGCGATGGCGCTGTTCAGCATCGCATTGCAATGCGCGGCGGCGCTGCTGTTGGCGCGCGTGGTGGCGGGACAGGAGGCAGCGCCACCGTGGTGGGCCTGTGCCGTTGGGCTGCTGCTGGCTGTGCCATTGAATCCTGGTTTCGTGCCGCGCATTTCCTTCGCCTCCTACGGCGAGGCGCCGTTGGCGGTAACGACGCTGTTCGCCGTGTGTCTGTCGGTGGCGTTGATCGAGGAGCTAGCGCGCAATGCTGCGTGGCCGCGCAGCGCGCCCGCGCTGGCGCTCGTGTTGGCGGCGTTGGTGAACATCAAACAGTCCGGTGTCGGGCTGCTGTTGCCGATCGGGGTAAGCCTGCTGGCATTGGTCGCCACTCATCCGCGGATCAGGCGCGGCCGAGGGATCGCGGTGGTGGTGGCGACGCTCGTTCCGGCGACGGTTATGTATCTGCTCTGGCGCTGGTTCGTAAGGTCCAGCGGCTTCGTCGCCGGCGAATTGGAGCCGCTGCCCTTCGCGGCGTGGAATTTCCCGCTGCTGCCGGAGATATTCGCCTCGATCGGCCGAGCGATCTTCCAGAAGGCCGTGTTCTTCCTCTGCCTGCTTTTGGTGCTGGTCGCCTGGGCCCCGGCGTTGCGCCGTGATCGCTGGAGCCCCGAGAGCCTGACTTTGGGCATGATCGTCGGCATCACTGTGCTGTTCAACGGCTTCCTGGTATTCACCTACATCGCGCATTTCCCCCCCGACATGGCGGTGCAGGCGCACTCGTATTTCCGCTATTCGACGCAGCTTTCGTTGCTGGTCATGCTGGGCCTCGTGGTGGCATTTCGTCCCGTGGTGGCAGGTGTCTTTGCACGGCAACGGCGCCTGGGCGCACGCGCCGGCGTGGCCGCGATCGTCATGGTCGTTGCGCTGCCGCTGGTGCTGGTGCGACCGCTGCGGTTCGACCTGGATCCACCACAGCCGACGCTGTGGCAGCTCGGGCACCAGGTGGCGCATTATATTGCGCCAGGAGATCGACTGGCATTGCTGGTGCCTGGCGATACCGACGATTCGGTCGGCAGCATGCTGCGTGGCGTGCTGATGTTCACGCCGCCAGCGCGGCCAGGGCTTGATGTTGCGACTGAAACGAAAGCCGATGCGGCAACATTGGCCGCGTCGGCCGCCGCCGGGTATCGGCTTGCATTGATCAGCTGCACGCCAGGCGGATTCGATGGCGTTCCCGCGCATGTCGCGGCGCTGCTGCGATATGATGGTGGCGGCTGGCGCGTGGTGGACTCGTGGCCATATCCGCCGACGCTGCGGCACCAGCATTTTGCGGGCTTGCTGGCGCGCGGGCCGCTGTGTGCCTCCGCCGCGGACTGAGACCAGGTAACGTAACGCTTGACCTACCGGCACCCCGCTCCCTCGTCATGCCTGACCGCCGGCCAGCGATGATCGCCCGGCGATTGCTGGTGGCACTGATCGTGCTCGGCGTGGCCTGTGGACTTGCGTGGTTGCTCTGGCAGGTGCTGGCGCCGGGCGGATGGACCGCCGCCAAAATGACCATGTTGGTCGCATCGCTCGGGACGGCGCCTTGGACCGGACTGTGCCTCGCGAATGGTGCCATCGGATTCCTGGTGCTGCTGACAGCGCGGACTCCGTCGCCGGCAGTGTCGGCCGGCGCACCGTCACCGCTGGCCATCGCGGTCACGGTGCGTGACGAGGATCTGCTGCCGATATTGCGGCGACTGCATGCATTGCTGGCTGCACTGGGGTCGGCGCGTCCTGGCTGGATCGTCGAGGGATTTGTGCTGTCCGATACGGCCGCTGCCGTTTCGATCGCCGCGGAGAACGATGCCCTGGCCACGTTGAGCGAGGCCGATCGTGTCCGAATTCATTTCCGCCGTCGCGCCGACAACGCCGGATTCAAGGCCGGCAACATCATGGACTTTCTGGATCGTCACGCCTCCGGTTTCGAACTGATGTTGGTGCTCGATGCGGATTCGACAATGTCCGCGGCGGCTGTATTGCGCCTGGCAGACGCGATGCAGGCAGACCAGAGCCTGGGGATCGTGCAACATCTGACGGTCGGTCTGCCGGCGCTCTCGCCATTCCCACGCTTGTTTCAGTTCGGCATGCGCGCCGGCATGCGGACCTGGGCCGCCGGGCAGGATTGGTGGCAAGGCGATGAGGGGCCCTATTGGGGCCACAACGCCATGGTCCGCATCGCGCCGTTCCGCGCGCACGCACGCTTGCCGTTGCTGTCGGGCGGGCGGCACATCCTGTCGCACGACCAGGTCGAAGCCGCTTTGCTGCGCGGCGCCGGCTGGGGTGTGCGCGTGCTGGTGCATGAGGACGGATCGTTCGAGCGGTTTCCCCCGGCGCTGCCGGAACATCTGCGCCGCGAACTCCGCTGGCTTATCGGTAATCTGCAGTATACGCACCTGCTCCGCCTGAATGGCATTCGGCCGATGGGGCGCTGGCAATTCGTGCAGGCGATACTCCTGTTCGCCGGTGCGCCGTTTTACCTGGTCTTCCTGGTCGGTGCGTCGATCGCCGCCGCCACCGATCGCACGTCCGCGTTTCCCGCCCGTGCGGCTTTGGCGCTGACCCTGGTGTGGAGCGGGGCGCTGTATGCCCCGAAACTGCTAGGGTATCTCGAAGTGCTTATATCGCTAAAGGAACGTGCTCGTTACGGCGGCGCAGCACGCTTTGTGGCCGGTGGGTTGGCGGAGACCCTGTTCACGCTGACCTATGATGCGATCGGGCCGGTGAGCAAGACAATCGCGATGGCGCGCTTGCTGTTCGGTGCGCGGCCGGACTGGCTGCCGCAAAACCGTTCCGATCGTGGTGTGAGCTGGCAGGAGGCCGCGCGCCTGTTCTGGCCACACACGGTGCTTGGGATCGCGGTGTTTGCCGCGTTCTCCTGCGCCGGGCCGCGCGCCGTGTTGTGGGCACTGCCGTTCGCCGGTGGCATGCTGGTGGCGATCCCGTTCGCCGTGGTCTCCGCGGATCAACGCCTGGGCCGATGGTTTCGACGGCGCGGTGTGGCGGCGGTGCCCGAGGAGCTGGCGGATAACTGATGATGGACCCGAAACGTCATGACCGGGCTTGTCCCGGTCATCTGCGCACCTCGGTCGAAGCGTGGATGGCCGGGACAAGCCCGGTCATGACGGATGGGTGTGGCCATGACTGATGCCGGCTGGTCATCGCGGGGTCGCCGATACAGATCGTGGTCACGTCCGCTGCTGCCCCGCACGCACCAGCTTGCCCGGCGTCGCCCCGGTATACGCACCCTGCTCGAACACCGGCGCACCCGCGACAAACGTCACCACATACCCATCCACACGCTGCATCAGCCGCCGCCCACCCGCGGGCAGATCGTAATGCACCTCCGGGATGTGCAATCGCATCGCATCGAAATCGATCACATTGACGTCGGCGCGCAGCCCAGGCGCCAGCCGCCCGCGATCCGCAAACCCGAAGAACCCCGCCGTCTCACTGGTCTGCCGCTTCACCAGCAGCTCCAGCGGCAGCCCCGGCCCGCGCGTTCGATCGCGGCCCCAATGGATCAGCATCCAGCTCGGCACGCCGGCATCGACGACCGACGAACAATGCGCCCCGCCATCGCTCAGCCCCAACACCGTTGCGGAATCGGTCAGCATCGTTCGGACGATGTCGAGATTGTCCTCGGTATATCCGACAATCGGAAAGAACAGGAACCGATCGCTGCCGGCCGCCAGGTAATCATACGCCACCTCATCCGGCGTGTGATTGCCGCGCTTTGCGATGGCGGCGATGCTGCTGCTTTCCGCTGGCTCGTAATCCGGCGGGTCGCCCATCACGAACATCCGGTCCCATCGCGTGGTGATCTGCTGGCGGAACTGCGACAACACGCGCACCAGTTCGGCCGTCGGCGCCTCGCTCAGGATCTGCGCGCGCATCGCGGGGTCCTGCAGCCGCCGCAAACGCTCCGCCGCGGGCAGCTTCAGCAGCGCCTGGTAACTCGGTCGGATCGAGAACGGATTGAGCGCGGTATCCACACCCATCATCACACCCACCGGCCGGCCGGCCACCTGCGCGGTGATCATCGCCCCCTCGGCGCGCGCCGCGTGCACGCCCTTCATCAGCCGGCGCCAGCGCTGTGGATCGCTCATCCGGTCGGTCAGCAGGAACCACACCGGCCGGCCCGTCTCGTGCGCCAGCCGCGTCATCCATTCCAGCTCTTTTGTCTCGTCATCGAAATCGCTGTTCATGCCGAATGCGCCGTAGCCGAGGCCCTTCAGTGCGCGGCCGATGCCCATCAGCTCATCGACCTCGGAGTAACGGCTGGGCACCATCTCGCCGGTCAGGGTCTTGTGCGAATTGGTGCGCGAGGTGGTGAAGCCGAACGCGCCGGCCTGCATCGCCTGACGGGTCAGTCGTTGCATCTCCGCGATGTCGTCGCCGGTGGCCGGTTCCAGATTGATCGCACGCTCGCCCATGACATAGACCCGCAACGGGTGGTGCGGCACCTGCGCGCCGAAATCGATGGCGTGCGGAATGCGCTCCAGTGCGTCGAGGTATTCCGGGAAACTCTCCCAGTCCCACTTCAATCCTTCCGCCAGCGCAATGCCGGGAATTTCCTCCACCGCCTCCATCAGGCCGATCAGCGAGTCGTGGTGCTGCTTGCGCACCGGCGCGAAGCCGACGCCGCAATTGCCGAACAGGATGGTGGAGACGCCGTGCCAGGACGATGGTGCCAGCACCTGGTCCCACGTCGCCTGGCCATCATAATGCGTATGCGCATCGACCCAGCCGGGGGTTACCAGCAACCCGTCGGCGTCGATCTCCCGCCTGCCGGGGCCAGCCTTGCCGCCGACCTGGGCGATCCTGCCGTCCTTCAGCGCAACGTCGCCGGTGAACGCCGCGGTGCCGGTGCCGTCGATGATCTTGCCGGCGCGGATGACCGTGTCGTGCATCGTCGTCTCCCTCACGTTATGGCCGGCACGTCATGGCCGGGCTTGTCCCGGCAATCTACTCCAGCACCCTGCCGCGATAGATGGCCGGGTCAAGCCCGGCCATGACGGAAAGGGACGGGTCATGTCTGCCCGAAACGATCATGCGGCGGCCTTGCGATTCAATTCCAGTCGCGCATCGACCAGCGCCACCGTCGCGTCGAGCGTGGCGTTCTTCATGCCGTGCTGCGCCGCAACAGCCTGCACCAGCCGGTCCACCCGCTCGATGTTCGGCGCGCCGTTGAACAACGCGCGCGCCGCGGACGATGGCCGCACCAACTCATTGGCCGCCACGGCGTACTTGTCGAACGGCACCAGATCGCCCGCCGAGGCGCCCAGCTTGATGCACAACCCGCGCACCCAATCATACAGTTGCCGAGACGCATCCAGATCGGCGTGCACGGCTTCCTTGATGGTCACCGCTGCATCTTTTGTCACGCAGCGGTAATTGCCGGTGATCAGCATCGCCCACTTGGCCAGCGGCACGAAGATCGACTCGTGCACCTTCAGCTTCACCGGCAGGTCGATCGGGCCATCCCCGGCATCATAACGGATCGCCTCGATCTGCGCCTGCAGCTCGCGCAGGATAGCGGTGTGCCTGTCCGCGGCGAACCGCGCCGCCTTGAAGTTGGTCGGCAGCGTTACCTGCAGCACGTTGATCTTCTCGCCCAGCGGTCGGATCGCCTGCGGATCGGGACTGCACAATGTCAGCGTGCCCGGATCGAAATTCCGCCACACCGTTGCATCGGTGAAGCAATGCGTCAGCTTGCCGGTGTCCAGGCCAGGGATGCGCTTCAGGTAGGGCAGCGGTGGCATGTTCATGATCGACATGCATGGCACCCCGGACTTCGCCACCGCATCCAGCAGCTCCCGCACGCCGGCGGAACGATATTGCGGCTCCTGCATCGCCAGACAGATCAGATCGTAGTCGGATGGATTAACCGCACCCGGCGCGTCCGCGGACAGTTCGCCGGGCAGCTTGCGCGAGCTGATCTCGATCGGCTCCGACCGGCCCTTGATCGGCATGCGCACGATGGCGCCCTCGGTGTTGAACGCCTGCACCTCGGCGGGCAGGCAAACCAGCTTCACCCTGTTGCCGCCGAACAACAGTTTGGTTGCGAGCAGCGACCCGTAGGACGCACCCAGAATCAGCACATTGTATGTAGCCACCTGAACATCCCTTCCCTGACGCTGGATGTGGCGGATCACCGCACACCCACCAGAGGACGGTGCTTCTGCCCGTCCTTCATCACCAGTCTGGCACAACCGCGCCAACAAGTTAAGCCACCGCTCCCTAACCGATCTGTTAACCACATTCTCCGGACGATATGTTAGCGCACCGGCTGGAAGGTATCTTCCCACGTCCCCTGGACGATACCTTCCCACGTCCCCTGGACGATACCTTGCCACGTCCGCTGGACGATACCTTTCCCACGTCCGCTGGACGATACGCGGCCGAGGTGAAATCCTGAGCCGGTCCAACAGGCAGACAACCAGCAGGAGCCGCAGCATGCACACCGCCGGCACGACGCAAGCGGCGGCGATCGCCGCGCAGGCAGCGCATATCGTTCGCCCGGAGGACACGCTGCCGCTGCCGCAAACCCTGGCGGCCGGAATTCAGCACGTTATCGCAATGTTCGGCGCCACCGTGCTCGGGCCGTTGCTGATGGGGTTCGATACCAATGTCGCGATCTTCTTCTCCGGCATCGCCACGCTGCTGTTCTATGCCGTGCTCGGCGGGCGCATCCCCAGCTACCTGGGATCCAGCTTCTCGTTCATCGGCGCGGTCATCGCGGCGACCGGCTGGGCACCGCAGGCCGGCGTCGCGGCAGGACTGAATCCGCACATCGACCTCGCGCTGTCGGGCATCATCGCCGCCGGAGCGCTGTATGCCGCAATCGGCGCGCTCGTGATGGCGATCGGCGCCGGCTGGATTGAGGCATTGCTGCCACCAGTCGTGACCGGAACGATCGTTGCCATCATCGGGCTGAACCTGGCCCCCGTGTGCGTCGGCGAGATCGGCAAGAACGGCTTCACCCAGGCGACGGGCCTGTTCACCCTGGCGCTGGTGGCGGTGCTCGCGGTTGGCCTGCCGCCCGGCAGCGCATGGCGACGCATGTCGATCCTGATCGGCGTGGCCATTGCGTACGCGATATATTACCTCGCGGCCAACCTCGGACTGGGTCGCCTGATCGGACTGGACCCGAGCGATCCCATCGTGTTCAGCCAGGTCGCCGCCGCCGCATGGATCGGGCTGCCGCACTTCATCGCGCCGACCTACAACGCAGGTGCGGTCAGCCTGATCGCACCCGTGGCGATCGTTCTGGTAGCGGAAAATCTGGGTCACATCAAGGCGATCGGCGGCATGCTGGGACGCGAGCGGCAGTTCAACGGCCTGATCGGACGCGCCTTCCTGGCCGACGGGGTGGCGACCATGGTCTCGGCCTCGTGCGGCGGCACCGGCGTAACGACCTATGCCGAGAACATGGGCGTGATGCGGGTGACCGGGAACTTTTCTTCCCGCACCTTCATCGTCGCGGCCCTGTTCGCCATCCTGCTGGGCCTGTCGCCGAAGCTCGGCGCGCTGATCCACACCATTCCGCTGCCGGTCATCGGCGGCCTGTCCTTCGTCATCTTCGGCATCATCACCGCGGTCGGCGTCGGCATCTGGGTGCAGAACCGGGTGGATTTCACGCGCCCCCGCACGCTGATCACCGTCGGCACCGCACTGGTCATCGGCTCCGGCAACCTGACGCTCAGCCTGGGCGGTTTCGCGTTCGGTGGGATCGCCACCGCAACGTTCGCCGCAATTATCCTGTGGCACCTGCTCGGCTTGGTGGAGGCGACATGAATATCCGCACCCCGACCATTGGCAACCTGCTGGCGGACGTCCCGGCTGTGCTGGCCACGGAACAACTGCGCGACCTCCTGGCCACGCCCGCCCTGCGCATCGAGCGCATCGTCTCCACCGGCCAAGCCAGCCCGCCGGGCTTCTGGTACGACCAGGATTGGGCGGAGTGGGTGCTGCTGTTGGCCGGCCAGGCCGCCCTGCTGATCGAGGGCGAGGCCGTCCCCCGCCTGCTGGACCCCGGCAGCTACGTGCACCTGCCGGCGCATTGCCGGCACCGGGTGGAATGGACCTCGGCGGAGACGCCGACGGTGTGGCTGGCGGTGCATCATCGCTGAGCCGACGACCTGTGCGCCAAGACGCGTTCATTGCGCTTTCCGCCACGGATCGACCAGTACCAGTCCGTAGCCATCAAAATCGACGACATTGCGCGTTACCAATGTCGCCCCGTGCGCCACCGCCATGCCACCGATCAGCGCATCCTGGATTTGCATCGAACGACCGGCGCGCTCGCGCGTGACGCGGGCAACGGCATAACCCGCCGCACAGGCAGCATCGAATACCAGGATGCGCGACGCGAAACCAACCGCAAGGAAGGCTTCGAGCCTGGTCTCGATCTCGGTGCGCCGACGCCCCTCCGGCAGCCGGCGCACGCCATAGCGGAGTTCGGCGACCACCAGGCTGGGCAAAAACAGCTCCTCGAGCACCTGGCCGTCGATGAACGCCGCCACCGCTGGATCGCAGTGCGGCTTCATGATCTCCGCGACAACGTTGGTGTCGAGCAGGATCATCGATCGTGGCCGGCGCCGTTGAAATCGACTGGGGGTCGGGCGATGTCGGCACGCCGCGGCGGCAGGTCGAGTTCCACACCACGCTCGGGGCCAAACAGTCGCCGCGCGATCTGCATCAGACTCCCTGGCCCCGGTTGGCTGGCGTCGCGTGCGATGGCGGCGCGCAAAGTCTCGCGTGCTTCCCGCTCGAGCGAGCGGTGATGCGCCCGCGCCCGCGCCTTGAGCTGGTCGCGCAGGGCTTGATCTATATTGCGTATAAGCAGGCTGGGCATGCGGGACCTCGATGATGGCATTGCTAGCAAATGATAGCATACATCCCCCGCCGAAGCGACCGCCACCCAACCCAGACGACATCTGAGCGAATCATTTTAAGCGCTTGGAGTCGCATGG